>ERZ772764.285-NODE-285-length-37473-cov-12.506361_pt1 | contig 37473 bp, 38 predicted proteins | sample MGYA00512163_ERZ772764 | MGnify/ENA primary metagenome ERZ772764 (study PRJEB29015, sample SAMEA2737903) | human oral metagenome | biome: human oral; feature: human-associated habitat; material: dental | place: China | collected 2094 ... | reverse complement strand
TTATTCTGGTTATATTAGCATTTTTAGAAAAATTTCTTTTAAAAGGATAATCTGCCTTTTCATTTCCTTTTTTTCCGACTTTTTCCGACATCTAATTACCTCCTTTTCTTTATTTATCTTTTATTTCCTCTTCTTTTTCTTTGACCATTATTTTGGACAACTATGTTATTTTGTCCATTCTGATTATTTTGTGAATTCTGGTTATTTTGGTTATTCTGCTGCTGTTTTTTTGCTTCTTCAGCCGCTGTGGCACTTTTTCTTGCCCTGTCAAGTTCCCTATATTTTTCAATGAAGATTCTTGCCATATTTCCTGACGCTGTACCTCCATAACCTCCACCTTCTACAATTGACACAAAAACAATTTCAGGATTATTTGATGGAAAATATCCCGCAATCCACGAGTGGTTGTCTTTAAATCCTGTATTCTGTGCTGTACCTGTTTTCGCCGATACAGGAAAATCATTGAATTTCAAAATTTTTGCAGTCCCTCCTGCTCCCGCAACAGGCAATCTCAATGCATTCTGTATCAATTTAAGAGTTTTATCACTTATATTTACTTTTTTTACTACCTGCGGTTTATTAACTTCCATCTTACCATCAAACAGCATAAATTTATCCACAACTGTCGGTCTCATCATTACACCATTATTGGCTATAATCTGATAAACAGATGCCATTTGCAGAGGCGTTGTAAGCACATATCCCTGTCCAATGGACATATTTATAAGATCTCCTGGCAGCCAGGTTCTGTCTCCAGGATTCTTTGAATTTTTAAATCTTTTCTTTTTCCATTCAGGCGTAGGTAATGTACCAGGTAATTCTCCAGGAATATCTATTCCTGTTTTTTCTCCTATCCCAAATTCCTTAGAATATTTTATGACATTATCTAATCCTGCCTTTTGTGAAAATACATAATAATAAGTATTTACTGATTGTTCTATTGATTTATTAAAATTAGTGACTCCATTTCCTGATTTACTGGAATCTCTGAATACGAGTCCTTTATATCTGTACTGTCCTGTTGATACTACACTTTCATATGGAGAAATTCCTGATTCAAGGATAGCCACTCCTGTTACAGCCTTGTAAATTGATCCAGGAGGATATAATCCAGCAATTCCCTTATTTACAAGTGGTTTTGATTTTGAATTTACCAGTGCATTCCACTGTTCATCAGGAATTCTTGAACTCAGCAAATTCAAGCTTATTTCAGGATAACTCACAAAAGTGATTATTTTTCCTGTTTTTGCTTCCATTGCTATAAATGCTCCACTTTCCCCTTCAAAAGCTTTTGTCATAAATTTCTGAAGTTCAAGATCTATTGAAAGGTATAAACTCTTTCCCGCAATACTGTCAGTATTTTCAAGACGTCTTATTGTATTACCTTTTGCATCAACTTCGACATTTTCTACCCCATCCTGACCTTTCATTTCCTTGTCGTAGTATTTTTCAACACCTTTTTTCCCTATAAGATCTGTATTCTGATATCCTTCATCCTTCAGTTTTTCATATTCCTTCTCGTCAATAGGCTTTACGTTTCCTATTACATGTGAGGCAATATCATCTTCAGGATAAAGTCTTTTATTATACTCTACAATGTCTATCCTATCACTGTCAATTTTCTCTATTGCCTTCAAGGCTATATTTTTATCCAAATCTTCTATAACAATTATAGATTTATCAGTTCCTACACGTGGCTGTTTAAAAAATCTTGTAATAATGTAATCTGTCGTAAATCCTGTCAGCTCACTTATTTTCTTTACATCTGTTATTGTTTCCAGAAGCTTTTCCTGTCTGGATTTTTTCTCTGTTGACAGTCTTTCCTTTATCTGATCCATATTCAAATTCTGTATTTCCCTCAGAATTTTCGTATCTGTAGCATCTATCTGCTTTGTAGTGTAATGAACCAGCATATATCCTGTAATATTTTTCGCCAGAAGCTTTCCATTCCTGTCGTATATTTCCCCTCTTGTAGCTTTTTTGATATTTGTCCTAACCCTGTTCTGGAGTGCTCTCTCTTCATACTTTGAGGCATCCAGTATCTGTATTGAAAACAATCTTCCTATGAAGATAAAAAAAACAATCGTTATTAGAGAGAAAAAAGCAACATATCTAGGACTTCTTCCCTCCTTATCCAGTTCTCTCATATATTCTACTCCTTATAAATACGCACTTCTGTATGTTTTATTAATCTATCTCTTCTTCTGTCTGATTTCCACTAACTCCTGAATAAAATGCATCCAGCTGGTAGTATTCCCTTGCATCCTTACTAAATACGCTTACAATAATATCCCCGGCATCTATCAGAACCCAGTTGCATTCTTCAAGCCCTTCCACATTTCTAATATTTGTCAGACTTTTCTTTATATCTGACGCTATCGCTTCAATATTTCTTGAAGAACTTCCTGTACATAATATGGAATAATCAAAAAATGGCGATCTTCCTCTCATGTCATACACTTTAACATCTTGTCCTTTTTTATCTTCAATAATATTAACTATTGAAGCAACTTCCTTTTCCAGTTCCAAATCATTTTTTACGTTCATTCTACACTTCCTTTTCATTTAATTTTTTTCAATCTAATATTTTTTTATTATATTTCCCTCAAGCAAAGTACCGTCAAAACCTGTTATAACCACATCAACCATATCCGATACCTTTACATCGAGATTATTTTCATTTTCATTTTTCAGCTTCATGAATACTTTTATATAATTTTCAGTATATCCATAAGCTACATCCTCTGTGATTTCTTCTATGTAAATTTTCTGGCTGCTTCCAACCATATTTTCCCTAAATTCTGCATATTTTCTTTTATTCAGCTCTTCCACCATTTTTACACGCATTTTTTTTACCTGCGATTCAACTTTCCCCTCGAGCTTTGCCGCTGTAGTTTTTTCCCTGTCAGAATAAGGAAATACGTGTAAATCTGAAAATCCTATCAGTTCAAGATTTTTCATAGTATTACTGAAATTTTCCTCCTCTTCCTGAGGAAATCCAACTATAACATCAGCTGTCAGGGAAATTTCAGGAACTTCCTTCTGAACCTTCTGAAGTATATCAACTACAAACTTTGCTTCATATTCCCTTCTCATAAGATGTAATATTTTATCATCCATTGTCTGAATCGACACATGCAGATGCGGCATCAGCTTTGGATTATTTTTAAGCATATACAAAAACTTATCCGTTATTGTATCCGGATATGCTGAACTCACCCTCACTCTTTCAATATTGTCTATTTCAAGTATTTTTTCAAGTATAGTATCAAAATCAGTTTTTGGTTCAAGGTCAAGTCCGTACTCACTAAGATTTATTCCTGTAAGGACAACTTCCTTGTATCCCTGTTTCCCAAGATAAGTTATTTCTTCAAGGACACTCTCAACATCCCTTGACCTGCTCAGTCCCCTTGCATAAGGGATTTTACAGTAGGAACAGAACTTCGTACATCCATCCTGTATCTTTACAAAGGCTCTTGCCTTTTCCCTCAGCACTGTGTATTTTTTAGAGCTGTATTCCTTCTCATCAAATATATTGTCCACCTGGTAATGCGAAACATTCTTGTCAACTATACTGAACACATTTTCCTTTTTTGAATTTCCTATAATAAAGTCTATTTCCTTCATTTCCTTCAGATCATCAAGATTTGTCTGTGCATAGCACCCTGTCGCCACTACAACCGAATCAGGATTGTTATTTTTTGCACGACGCAGCATCTTCCTATTTTTCCTGTCAGCAACATTTGTAACTGTACACGTATTTACAACATATACATCTGCTTTTTCCTCAAAGTCTACTTCCCTGTAGTTATTATCAAGGAAATCCTTCTTTATAATTTCTGTTTCATACTGGTTCACTTTACATCCCAACGTGTAAAATGCCACCGTTTTTTCCTTTTGTTTTTTATCTTCTGTTACTCTTTCCATATTTTTGTTACTTATAGACATTTGCCAGTATACCTCCTATGACAATTGCCGCTGTTTCTGCCCTCAATATTCTTTTTCCAAGACTTATTTCAATTCCGCCCTTACTTTTCAGAAACATAACTTCCTCTTCAGTTATGCCCCCTTCAGGCCCAACAATATATAAAATATTTTTATCCTTATTATCAATTAAATTAAATAAAATTTCCGATTCACAGCTATTCTCGTAAGCATATATGATTTTATCATATAATTCATAGTTTATGCTTTGTAGCCCTGTCACTTCATCAATTTCTGTAAACTTTACACCTTTACACTGCTTAAGGGATTCTCTTACCACTGTTTCCCATTTTTCTTTTTTTTCATTAATCTTTACAACAACCCTCTCAGTTTTTAAAGGTATTATTTTATTTATTCCAATTTCTGTAAGTTTCTGAATTGCCAAATTCATCTTGTCATTTTTCAATATTCCGAGTGCAACATCTATATTAATATTCAGCGAATAATTATCAGTTTTTTTCTCTATTATTTTTAGTTTTATTTCTTTTTTGCCCATGCCGGTAATTTCAGTGGCATATTCATATTCACCATCAATAACCCTTAAGCTGTCCCCCACATTTAAACGATATACATTCTGTATGTGGTTACAGTCTCCCCTGTCATTTATCAGAATTTCATTTCCATTAATATTCTTCTTATCTGCTATGACTGTCAACAATTAAACACACCTCAACATTTATTATACTTTGAATATAGCCTATTTCCAATTAGGAAAAGGTCTTTAAAATAATTTATTTTCATAGTCATTTTCAACATCTTCCTTACCTGACAACGCCTTTTCAAGCCCAAGATGTCTGTATCCATGTTCTGTAACAATTCTTCCCCTCTGAGTTCTTTTTATGAATCCTATTTTTACAAGATAAGGTTCATAAACTTCTTCTATCGTCCTCCTGTCCTCACCCAGAAGCAGCGACAATGTCTCTATTCCCACAGGACCTCCGTTATACACGGTTATAATTGATTTCAGTATATTCCTGTCAAGCTCATCAAGTCCATTTTCATCTACTCCAAGCAGTTTTAGTATTCCATTTACGCTTTCCTTATCAAGAACTCCATTTCCTGTAACAAGGGCATAATCCCTTGCCCTTTTCAAGAGCCTGTTGGCTATTCTCGGAGTCCCCCTGCTTCTTCTTGCAATTTCCTCTATTCCGTCTTCATCGTATTTTACATTAAGTATACTTGTTCCTCTTCTTATAATTTCCTTCAGTTCTTCCAGCTTGTAGTATTCCATACGATGAGTTACCCCAAATCTGTCCCTCAGTGGAGTGCTCAGCTGTCCTGCCCTTGTTGTAGCTCCAATCAGGGTAAACTTTGGAAGTTCAATTCTTATACTTCTTGCAGCCGGCCCTTTTCCAATAAGAATATCCAGTTCCCCGTCCTCCATTGCAGGATACAGTATTTCCTCCACCGATGTATTAAGCCTATGGATTTCATCTATAAACAGAATGTCATTTTCTTCAAGAGATGTCAAAATGGCTGCCAGATCACCTGCTTTTTCCAGAACAGGTCCGGTAGTAATTTTAAGATTCACTCCCATTTCAGTGGCAATCACTCCTGCAAGTGTTGTTTTACCAAGTCCTGGCGGCCCATAAAGAAGTATATGATCCATTGCCTCGTTTCTCATTTTTGCAGCTTTTATAAAAATATTCATTTTTTCTTTTAAATCTTCCTGTCCTATATATTCATTAAAAGTTTTCGGACGCAGAGATTTCTGAATATTGTCTTCACTGAGTTCCTTTGGTGCCAATATTCTTTCGTTATCCATTATACCTACCTACCGCTTTTATATTTGTTTTACAAACAGCATTACAAAAAACTGGAATACTGCAATAATTCCACCTAATATTCCACCAATTATTTCTATATGCTTCAGTTCCTTTTTGGAAATCCTCAATATTATATCTTCTGTTTCCTTCAAGGAAAAATTTTGCATTTTTGAAAGCATTATTTCCTTGAAATCTATTTTCTCTTTTGCAATTTTAATTATTTCCGAAATTATTTCTTCCTTATTTTCAAGTATTGCATTTTTAAAATACTTTTTTATTTTTTCTATCATCGAATCATTAATCAGCATCTTAAGAAGTGGATTTTTCTCAAGTATACTTTTCTGCAGTTTTTCTCCAATTATTTTATCAAGCAGTTCATCAATCATTTCCTCACTGAATTCACTGTTCTGAAATTTTTCAGCTATATCATCAAGGGAGATGAGTTCTTTTTCAACAACTTCCGATATATTTACGGCTATTTCATCCCTTCTTTTAGGTATAAGTCCCTGTATTTTGAAAAACAGCAGATTTACTTCCTTATAAGGTCTGAATAACAGCTTTATTGCTAAATAATTTGTAAACCACCCTATCAACGTTCCTACCGATACCATTATTAAAAATTGTATCACAAGATTCTTCAACTTTTTTCCTCCAAAATTTTTGTTAACAATTGACAACTTTTCAGTTATACACTCTATGGTATCATATTTATCGCCATTTTACAACTTTTATCAATTTTTTTTATTAATCTTTCAATTTATCATTTCAGTATTATCTGACACTATCCAAATAGCTGTTTTATCTATTTTTATTAAATAACGTATATTATGTATATTCAAATTTCAAATACTGTATTTGTTTTTCTTTCTTCCATATATCTACTTTATATGATATAGTGTAATTAGAGAAAAATTTATTTTTAATTTATATCATATTGGAGGAGAGAACAATGGATAAAATTGATACAACACAATACACAAAAGAAGAAATCGTGGAAATGGTAAAGAAAGAAGCAGAAAATCTTTATGATGACGGAACTTTTTTCTGCAGTGAGGCAGTTGTTACAGTAATAAATAATTATCTTGGACAGCCATATGCACCTGAAGTTGTTAAAATGGCAAGTGGATTTCCTATAGGGATGGGAAAAGCTGGATGCCTTTGTGGAGCTGTTTCTGGAGGACAGATGGCATTAGGAATCGTTTATGGGAGAACTCAGGGAGAAGCAATGCAGGAAAAAATGTTTGAAATGTCTAAAGGGCTTCATGACCATATCATAAAAGAGTATGGTTCATGTTGCTGCCGTGTCATGACAAGACAATGGAGAGGGGATGATTTCAAAAGCCCTGAAAGAAAGTGCCACTGTGTTAAAATTACAGGAAAGGTCGCCGAATGGGTTGCTGAACAGCTTATAGACGACAATCGTATTTTAACAAAGGATTTAAAATAATTAGTTGAAAATATTTAAAATAAATTTAAAAATATAAATTGTGGAAAATAAAAGCACATCTGACAAGGGATATATCTCTGGGCAAATGTGTTTTTTATTTATGATTACTTTAAATAATTTGAATTATTATATTTTATTATTTTGCCTGCTATCACTGTTTGTATTATTACAGGATAAAAATACCAGTAATATGAACAATATTTTTTTCATTTTATTCCTTTCTTCTTGAATTACTGCTGATTAAGAATAAGCCAGATAATAAATATTATTACTTCAATAATCCAAGTTATTTTCATCATTTTTTTATTAATTTTCTTATTTTTAAAAATAGATATTATCTGAAATATTTTTACTATACCAAACACAAAAATAAAAGTATAGAATATTGTTTCTATGCCTATTCCGTTATAAAGAGTTAGAATGGTCATTCCAAATCCATACACGATATAAATAACTATTGTATATATTAAATCCATAATAGCATCTATGCTTAAAAGAACAGTATCACGAAATTTAAAATAACAATAATTTTTCAAGTTTAAGACAAGGAAGATAACTATTATTTGTTGAATGTAAAAATCCAGTGTTATCATTGTTTTTCACCTCTTCGACAATCTATATAAAAATAACTTATTGGGTAATTTATCTATTTCAATATTATTAAATTGAAAATCATCATTTATTATTGTTTGTATATCCATTTTATTAATTTCATATTTTTATTTTTCTTTTGGTCTAGTCTTATGTTTATTCTATCAATCTACTGCATAAAAAAGTTTTGTAACAGATTAAGACATCTCTCTTAATGATTCCTTATTCCTTTTCTCATGGTAATTTCTTATTCTCTTCTTATTTTATAATCCATATTAATAAATTTACCAAAGATACCAGTATTATTATATAAATGTTTATTTTTATTATTTTTACAATTTTCTCCTTGCTGTGTACTTTATCTTGAAACTTATACCCATATATATAAATAAATGTAATTACCATTAAAGCAGGAATATTTTTTGAAAAAATACTACAGATATACAATAATATTGACAAATAATAAGCAATATACATTAATTTAACTTTTCTCATAAAATCCCTTCCTTTTTAAATAAAAATAAGATTACAAGTATTATATTTACAAGAATATAACCAGTAATTTTCATAAATTTTTCATTTTTTTCTGAAAAAGGCGGAAAAAATATCATATAGATTATTCCTTTAATAAATATTAATATTAGGTCTTTTGTAAAAATTGAACTTGATAATACTAATAGAAATGCTATTTCATGTTTCTTCATCTTACCACTGCCTTTCAATAGCGTATAACTTTAATATCCATATGGGTCAAATTACTTTTATATAAATTTTTATTTTCTTTATTTATTTTATATTATTATTTAATTATACCTTGTTTTTTTAATCTTTGTCAATTATGTGAATTTAGATTTGTTTTTTACTTGCTTCAATTATATCCCTCTTTTATTTCTTATATTATAAATCAACAAAATAATAATTTTATTTTAATGTAAAACTTCAAAATAGAGGGTATAATATAGTGTAATAAAATATTTTAGGAGGATTTATGAAAAAATTATTATTAGCTCTGGCAGTTCTGTCAGCTAGTTCTGTATTTGCTGCAGGACCAAAAGTTCCTTATACTCACGAAGGTTTCTACTCAACTGATAAAGTTCAGAAAGCGGTTCATTTTGTATCTGTGGAAGATATCAAGAAAAGTCTGGAAGGAAAAGGACCTATCAATGTAAGTTTTGATATTGATGACACATTACTTCACTCAAGCGGGTATTTCATCTATGGACAGCACTACTACCAAATTCCTGGAGATAAAAGAGGAGAAATAAGTTATCTTTACAATCAGAAGTTCTGGGATTATGTTGCTGAAAATGGTGACGAACATTCAATTCCTAAACAATCTGCAAAAGATCTTATAAAAATGCACCTTGAAAGAGGAGATAATGTATTCTTTATAACTGGAAGAACTAAACACTCAAAAGATAAGAACTATACTTCTACTAAACTTTCCAAAACATTACAAAGATACTTTAAATTACCTAAAGAAGTTTATGTAGAATATACAGGGGATACTCCTACAGGAGGATTCAAATATGACAAATCTTTCTATATCAAAAAACATAACGTTTCTATCCACTATGGAGACAGCGATGATGATATTCTTGCTGCAAGAGAATTAGGAATCAGAGGAATCCGTGTACAAAGAGCATATAACTCTACTAACCCTCAGAAACTTAATGGTGGATATGGAGAAGAAGTAGTAATAAATTCAGCATGGTAATAATCTAAATAAAAAGGGACTGCGCATTTTTGCCAGTCCTCTTTTCATTTTCTAATAAAATTCATTGAGAGTAAATTATAAGTCAAACTTTTCAAAATTTTATTAAAAATATATATTTAATATTGCGATTTATAAAATTATTAAATATCACTTCTTACTTAATCTCTTTTCTATCAGTATTTCCCTCTGTCATTTTTGATACAATAAATCCTACCAGAAAACAGACTCCAGCTACAGAAATCCATCCAAGATCAGCACTTTGCGAAGGCAATTTTTTTACCAGTGAAGATGCCAGAGGTACCTTAATATTTATTTTGTCAAGTGTATGTATAATACTTATTACAATAGTAGGATATATTGTAAATCTGTATACAAGCGAACTTCCTTTTATATACTTATCTATCAATGCAAGTACAATAAGGACTAACGAAGCTGGATAAATAGCCAGCAGTACCGGAACACTATATTCCATTATTCTATTCAATCCAAGATTTGACAGCATATAGCTCCATATTACCCATATTGTAGCCCAGACTTTATATGGAACTCTTCTTACCATAGAATGGAAATACTGGCTCAGCGAAGTTGTGAGTCCAACCCCTATGTTCAGACATGCAACTGTAAACATACATGCCAGCAGTACCGCTCCAAAGCTTCCATATAAATATTTCATTACAGCAGCTAATATTTCCGCCCCATTACTTGTATTCGGAAATATTGAAATGCTCGATGCTCCTACATGGGCAAGCATCATATACACCACAAAGAGAAGAATCCCCGCTGCTATTCCTGTTGAAACTACAGTTTTTGTTATTTTAGATTCCTCCAGTATATTCTTCTGTTTAATGACATACACTACAACCAGACCATAATTCAGTCCTGCCAATGCATCCAGAGTAAGATACCCATCAAGAAATCCCTGTAAGCCCATATTCTTGGCATATAAAGGCTCAGGATTTGCATAGCTTCCCATTGGCTTTAAAAAAGTTCCTATAAAAAGCATGAGTATCAGTACTAAAAATATCGGTGATGTAATTTTACTTATTCTTCCCAGAAGTTTGTTAGGATTTAAGCTTAACCAGTATACAATTCCGAAAAATACTGTGGTATAGATAAACAGTATAAGACTTTTTGAAACATTTGGCGATATATACGGTGATATCGCAATTTCGAAAGGCAATGTACCTGCTCTAGGCATCGCAAGTGCAGGCCCTATGGCCAGGTATGCCGCTATAGTAAATATAATTGAAAATACAGGATCTACTTTATTAGCAAGATTTCTAAGTCCATCAGACTTTGCAACTGCTATTATTCCCAGGATGGGAAAAATAATAGCTGTTATACTAAAAAACAGCATTGTAGTAAATACATTTACACCTGCCTGTTTTCCAATAAGTGGTGGAAAAATAAGATTTCCTGCTCCAAAAAATATGGAAAACACCATTAATGAAATCATTAATAATTCTTTTTTCTTCATTCGTTTATTTCATTATACAGAATGAACTCCGTATATTCCTTTCCAATAAGTTTGATATTTTACAATAAAAAGCCGATACCCCTAAAAATATCGACTTTTCCTCAAAAAATTTTTATTTAAATTACACTAATTCTATTATCGCTAATTCAGCAGAGTCTCCTCTTCTTACATCAGTTTTAATAATTCTTGTATATCCACCATTTCTGTCCATGTATTTAGGTGCAATTTCCTTGAAAACTTTAGCAACCGCTTCTTCATTTCTTAAAAATGCAAAAGCCTGTCTTCTCAAATGAATAGCTTTTGCTCTTTCATCATTATTTTCAAGATTAAAATTATTGTATTTTTTTCCTAATGTTATCATTTTTTCAACAAATTTTCTTAATTCTTTCGCTCTTGTAACTGTCGTTTCAATTCTTTCGGCATTTACTAAAGAAATAGTCATATTTTTCATCATTGCTAATCTATGATCACTTCTTCTACCTAATTTTCTATATGATTTATTATGATTCATCTACTTCTTCCCTCCTTGATACTATTTATTAATTACTGGCTTCCTCACTTAAATCATAGCCAAGTTCTTTCATTTTATCTATTATTTCATTTAAAGATTTTCTACCCAGGTTTTTAATTTTCAGTAATTCAATATATGACATTGAAGTTAAATCTGATATATTATTTACTCCTGCTTTTTTTAGACAGTTGTAAGATCTTACAGTAAAGTCAAGTTCTTCTATTTTCATGTCTTCAATATTGTTTTCAGTTTCAGTACTCATTGCTGCAGTTTCATCTTCATTGCCTCTGAATTTGCTCATGTTATTTCCGATATTAGTAAATGGATTAACATGTATTTTAAGTAATTCTACAGCATAAGACAGTGCATCCTGTATTTCGATACTTCCATCAGTAGAAATTTCCAGAACTAATTTATCATAGTTTGTAACCCTACCAACCATAGTGTCTTCTACTCTATAGTTTACCTTTTTAATAGGTGTATATATTGCATCCACTGCTAGATACCCTATAGGCCAACCTTCAGTATCTATTTCATCTGAAACTACAAATCCTTCTCCTGAATCAACTAAAAATTCCATATTTATTTCCTTGTCAGTTGTAACAGTTGCAATAACCTGCTCAGGATTTATAATTTTTATACCGGCCTCAACTTTTATATCCGCCGCTGTAATAACTTTAGGCCCTTTAACAGACAGGAACATCTTCTTTTCGCCTGGTTCATCAAGTTCAACAACTATTTCCTTAACATTTAATATAATGTCAGTAACAGCTTCCTTCACTCCAGGTATTGTAGAAAATTCATTTAATACTCCGTCTATTCTAAGTCCTTTTATTGCAGATCCAGGTATTGATGATAATAATATTCTTCTTAAAGCATTTCCTATAGTATTTCCGTATCCTCTGTAAAGAGGTTCCAGTATATATTTAGCTGAATGTCTTCCTTCTTTTTCTTCAGTTAATTTTATATTTTTAGCTATTTTTTCTATATTTAACAAGCTAAATCATCTCCTTGGATTAAAATATTATTATCTAGAGTAGAACTCGATAATCATTGATTCATTAACATCAAAATCAACTGCATCTCTTCCAGGATTTTCAAGCACTTTAGCTGTTAATGTAGATTCTTCTAATGACAACCATCCTGGAACTGATTTCTGTCCTACTGATTCCTTAATCATTGATATTTCTTTAGAATCTTCCTTAACAGAAATTACATCTCCCTGTTTTACTCTGTAAGAAGCTATATTAACTCTTTTCCCGTTTATTAATACGTGACCATGGCTGACAATCTGTCTTGCCTGTCTTCTTGTTGTTCCAAATCCTAATCTGTATACAACATTATCTAATCTTCTTTCCAAGTATTGAAGTAATAATTCCCCTGTTACTCCTTCTTTTCTTGTTGCTTCTTCATATAATTTATAGAATTGTTTTTCCATTACTCCGTACACAAATCTAGCTTTCTGTTTTTCTCTCATCTGTGTTCCGTATTCAGTTAATTTTCTATTTGCATTTGGTCTTATATTTCTATTTGACTTTTTATTTACACCTAGAACGCTTGGATCTAAACCAAGATTTCTACATTTTTTTAACACCGGCTGTCTATCTCTTGCCATTTATCTATTTCCTCCTTATTTAATAAATTTACGGTCTTCTCTTTTTCGGTGGTCTTGCACCATTGTGAGGTACCGGAGTTATATCAACTATTCTTGTTACTTCCAGACCTGTAGCCTGAATTGATCTTATAGAAGCTTCTCTTCCTGATCCCGGTCCTTTTATTTTAATCTCTATCTGCTTCATTCCATTTTCAATTGCAACTTGTGCTGCCTGCTCTGCAGCTATCTGAGCTGCGAACGGAGTTCCTTTTTTTGTTCCTTTGAACCCTGAAGTTCCTCCTGATTTCCAGATTACTACTTTTCCTTCAGAATCTGTTATAGTTACAACAGTATTATTAAAAGTAGAATGTATATATGCTATCCCGTTAGGAATATTTTTTAATTTTTTCTTTTTTGAAACTGCTGGTCTTTTAGCCACTTATGGTTTCCTCCTTAACTTAATTATTTTTTCTTAGCTATTGCCATTTTTACAGGACCTTTTCTAGTCCTTGCGTTTGTCTTAGTTTTTTGTCCTCTTACAGGTAGTCCGTTTCTGTGTCTTAATCCTCTGTAACTCTTAATATCTAATAATCTCTTGATATTAAGTCTGATTTCTTTTCTAAGTTCCCCTTCGATTTTATACTCTTCAACTATTGTTCTGATTTTCCCTACTTGTTCTTCAGTTAAATCTTTTACTTTGATGTCCTTGTCAACACCTGCTTTTTCTAAAATCTCGTTTGAAGTGCTTCTACCTATTCCAAAGATATAAGTTAATGAAATTTCAACTCTTTTATTTCTTGGAATGTCTACTCCCGCTATTCTAGCCAATTTTTTTCCTCCTCTGTTTTTGATATTTTTAACCTTCTTCAATATGCCCTTACACAAAAAAATATAAGGAATAAGCCCTACAGCCAAACATATCTTTACAATTTTTATTTTATATCATATCTCTCCCGAATTATATATAACTTAAATAAAAATTTTTTCAGATTGCTTATTTGTTCATCTTATCCTTGTATTTGCTTATGTTTAGGGTTTTCGCATATTACTCTTACTTTTCCATGACGCTTGATTATTTTACATTTGTCACAGATAGGTTTTACTGAAGCTTTCACTTTCATTAAAAACCCTCCTTCCAAAAAATGTTATTTTTTCCTATACACGATTCTTCCTCTTGACAGGTCATACGGTGAAACTTCAACCGTTACCTTATCTCCAGGCAAAATCTTAATATAGTTCATCCTCATTTTACCTGAGATATGTCCCAATACTTCATGTCCATTTTCTAATCTTATTTGGAACATGGCATTTGGTAGGGCTTCTAAAATTTCACCCTCTAACTCAAGTACATCTTGTTTTGCCATAAAAATCACCTCGGATCCTTTCAATTATATCAAAACTTCAAAAAATTGTCCAGTTTTTTTTCAAATTCTGAACTTATTTTTTGAATTTTCTAATTGATTAGTGTAATCGTAATATTATACGACTTTTTTTCTATTTTGTCTATAATTCTTTTAAAATTTTCCTTATTCTCTATTTAATCTTCTAAGTTTTTTACCAATTACAATATATGGATTAATAAATCTTTTTTTTGATTTTATCTTATCACCTGATAAAATAAATTCTTTAAAATCTTTTCTATTTTTTATATTTTCCAGTTCTTTTTTCATATATGAGTTGTTTATTTTTTCCATCATGACATCATCTGTCAGCTCAAAATCACTTAATTTTATAATGTTCTCTTTCAATGCTCTTTTCAATAATTTTGTAAGCATTGTATTTGCATATTTATTTAAAGGAGCACTTATATATTCGGTTACTTCCTTATGATAGAGTTCAGAAAACCATTTACCCATTTCTATGGAATCTATACACAACTTGTCATCACATATAACTAAATGTTTCAGAAATTCATCAATCTCTTTTTTGTTTATTATTTTCTCATTATACATATCCCTCAATGTATAATCGAGACGATCATAAGATAAATCAGGTAAATCAGCATCCAAAGTTTCATAATATGTACTCATTATACCTTTTACATCTAGACCATATCTCTCAAAAATTTCAATCAAATCGTTTTTTTCCAGAAATTTATCCTGAATCATATCATGCCAGTTTTCATTCTCATTTCCCAGAACATAATCTATAACATGGGAAAATGCCGAATGTGATATGTCATGCAAAAGGGCTTTTATCTGTTCTTCTAGACCACTTCCAAACTTTAGTGCCAGTAGCATTACTCCTATAGAATGTTCATATCTTTTCAAATTCCATTCTTTTTTTACAAGAAATGCTCCACCACCCTGATGAATATTTTTCAGTCTTTTAAAAGTTTCAGTATTAATAATTTCATAAATAATTTTTTCAACTGAACATTCTCCATATAATTCATCTTTTATTTTGTATATTCCTGAACTTATTAATTCCATACTTTTATTAATCACTTTCATTTATTATACTTGAAACATTAAAATATTTGTATAAATTCATCTTTAAAAATATAAAATTTTTAAATTGTCAAATAATAAAAAACTCTGATTATCCAAAAAAATTCTCAATAACCGTCTTTAACGCATCATCATTATTTGATGTACTTTCAAATTTTGACTTTGCCTTTATTTCTTCGTTTGCATTGGAAACAGCCACCGGCATACCAACAACCTCAAGAAGAGGAATATCATTATAACTGTCCCCCACAGCAATCATTTCTTCCATTTCTATGCCCGTCAGCTCTCCCAACTGTCTCAATGTCTTCCCCTTATTTATATTTTTATTGGCAATTTCAAGGAAAATCGGTTTAGATATTGCTATGAAATATTCATTTCCATATTTTGATTTCATATGTTCTTCCGCTTTTTTTACTTTTTCGGGATCACTTATAAGCATACATTTTGTAGTTTCCTTTATTCCATAACCATCAAGTTCTTCAAGGCTTCCAAACTCTCTAAACTTCATTCCACATAATCTTGCTTCAAATCTCGTATTTTCAGTATCCTTGCTTGCATAGACAGTGTCTTCTCCGTATAAAGCCATCGGAATTTCAATTTCATAGGAAAGTTCATATATTTTTCTTATGTCATCCCAGTCAAGTCCTTCATGAAAAATCATTTTCCCATCTTTCATATCTATAAGCTGACCACCATTAAATGCCAGTACATAGCCACCATATCTGGCCATTTCCAGTTCTTTAGCATACTCAAACATTGCAAAGCTCGGTCTTCCGCTTGCCAGAACAAATTTCACCCCTTTTTTCTGAATCTCTTTTATTGCTTCGATATTCCCCTCTGAAATTAAATGCTCATCATTTAGCAATGTCCCATCCATATCAGTGGCAATCAGTTTATATTTCATTATTTTCCTCCATTTCTTAATTTTTTTTATTAGTTTACCATTTCCTGAATTTACATCATAATTATGAAAAATTTTTTATTTACAATAAATCCATAAGTTTTTCAACATCTTCCCTTTTTGTTGCCCAGCTTGTTGCAAATCTTATAACCGTATGGTTTTCATCATATTTTCCCCAGAAACTGAATACGACACGTTTTGAAAGTTCTTCCATTTTACTGTTTTCAACTATTACAAATTGCTGATTAGTAGGTGATTCAAAATAAAATCTGTATCCTTTTTCCTGCAGCTCTCTTTTTAAAATTTCTGACATTTCTATAGCATGTCTGCTTATCCTGAAATACAGGTCATCTGTAAACAGAGTGTCAAACTGTACTCCCAGAAGTCTACCCTTTGCAAGTAATGCTCCATGCTGTTTTATAAATGTAACGAAATTTTTTGGTGCATTGTTATGTGTAAAAACAATTGCTTCTCCCGACAATGCCCCTATTTTTGTTCCTCCAATATAAAATACATCACATAGCTCACATAAAAGTTCCAATGTAACATCAGTATTTTTAGACATCAGACCATATCCCAGTCTGGCCCCGTCCACAAATAGCGGTATCTTATAGTCTCTGCACACTTCACTGATTTTCATTAAATCTTCTTTTGTATAAAGGGTTCCGTATTCTGTAGGATGGGAAATATAAACCATTCCAGGATAGACCATATGCTTATGATTCTGATCATTGTAGAATGTCTCAATATATTTCCTTAATTCTCGAGAATTTATTTTTCCTTCATGCTGAGGCAATGTCAGTACCTTGTGACCTGTAAATTCTATCGCTCCTGATTCATGTACATTTATATGGCCTGTTTCAGGAGAAACAACTCCTTCATAGGATTCAAGCAGAGCATCTATTACAACTGCATTTGTCTGTGTTCCTCCTGTTAAAAGATACACGTCTACATTTTCATTTTTACACGCCTTCTTTATTTTTTCCTCTGCACTTAAAGTATACTTGTCAGTTCCATATCCAGGAAGTTTTTCATCATTTGTCCTTATAAATGCATCCAGTATCTCCTTGCAGGCTCCTTCTGTGTAATCATTTGCAAAATATAGCATGTCTCTCTCCTTTCAACTTCATTTAAATACTTGCATTATGTAAATTTAGATATCTAAATACTCCTCTTCTTTTATCATATGTTTTTCCAGATTCTTTCCCTTACGTAAAAAACGATATGCATTTCTTTTTTTGTCTGCCCTTATATAAAAAGTTTTTCCATCCATTTCAACAAATGCAACATTACTTTCAAGTGCAATCGCATCTGTACTTTCTTTTTTCATTATTTCATCAAATTCTTTTCTTTCCTCTTCCTCATAATGGACATTATTCAGATATGGTAAAATACCCAGTCCTTTCACCCATTTATACCTCGGTCTGTCTATCCCTTCAATAAATTCACTGTCACTGAATCCAGCCTTAAACCAGCATAGCGACCCTGCACTTAGTCCGGAAAGCACAATATTTTTCTTATATGCTTCCTTCAAGTATTTATCTACTGAATATTTTTCCCAGATTTTCATCATATATTCTGAATTTCCCCCTCCAACATATATAATATCAGATTTTAATATTGTATCTCTTATATCATCCTCTTCAATATTTTCTTTTGTCAGACAGAGAATTTTTACATCACATCCAAGTTCTCCGTAAACTTTTTTAACAGTTTCAATATATCCCTCCGCATCATGACTCGCAGTAGGAATAAAGAGCAGCGAAGGTCTTTCTTTTCCAGAAAGTGAAACTATAAATTTGTCAATGTTTAAAGTCTCTCCATCTTTTATTTCTCCTCCGCCTATCGCCACTATTCTTCCCATAAGTCTTTCTCCTTTTCTGACTATAGTATATGTTGCAAAAATGGAACTGGATAAATAAGAAAATGTATCAAAATCATTTTTACAGACTTTTCTTTATCTCCCCATTTTTTTACAGTTCCATTCTTCTAATCAAATAAATTTAAAAATATTTATACACTAATCCTTATATCCATTAGGATTCTTTTTCTGCCAGTTCCATGAATTTGCGCACATCTGCTCTATTGTATATGTAGGCTCCCAGTTCAGCAGTTTTTTAGCCTTGTCTATACGTGCATAGGACACAGGAATATCTCCGGCACGACGTCCTTCTATAACATAAGGTATTTTCTTTCCTACCGCTTTTTCAAAATTGGCAACTATTTCAAGGACACTGTATCCTTTCCCGCTTCCAAGATTAATTGCTTCAAATCCTTTCCCTTTTCCTGAAACAAGATATTTAATTGAAGCTGAATGTCCTGCAGCCAAATCATTTATGTGGATAAAATCCCTTATACATGTCCCGTCAGGAGTATCATAATCATCTCCGAATACGCTTAATTTTTCAAGCTTTCCTACTGCCACCTGAGTAATATATGGCGCAAGGTTATTAGGTATTCCATTAGGGTCTTCACCTATCTCTCCGCTTTCATGTGCACCCAGAGGATTGAAATATCTTAATGCTATTATTTCCCATGAATTATCTGAAGCTGCAAGATCCACGAGAATATGCTCTATCATAAGCTTTGTTCTTCCATAAGGATTTGTAGCTCCCATATCATTATCCTCCACTAACGGCATTGCCTTTGGAATACCATAAACTGTGGCTGAAGAGCTGAATACAAGTTTTTTTACTGAAAATTCCTCCATAACTTCAAGAAGAACTATCATTCCTATTAAATTATTATCATAGTACATCAGAGGCTTTTCAACTGATTCACCTACAGCCTTATATCCTGCAAAATTGATAACTGCATCAATTTTATTTTCTTTGAAAATTTCTCTTAATCCTTCTTTATTACGTATATCCAATTCATAATATTTTATTTTTCTGTCAGCAAGTTTTTCCAGAATACTTATAACTTTTTTGCTTGAATTGCTGAAATCATCAGCAATAATAACATCAAATCCTTTCTTTATCAAATCCAGTGCCGTATGAGAACCAATATATCCTGCTCCTCCTGTTACTAAAACTGTTTCCATAATCTAATTTCTCCTTTATCTTATATAATAAACATAGCCATCAATGCCAGAATCGCCGGGAATCCCTGCATAATAAGAATTCTGTACGAAACTGTCAATGCACCATATATTGCGGCACATATAACACATGCTAGAAAAAATATGGCCAGCTGAATCTGAAACACACCTGTTTCAAATAAACTCCATATCAGTCCCATCGCCAGAAATCCATTATATAGTCCTTGATTAGCCATCAATATCTTTACTCTTTCATCTTGTAGAAACTCTTTTTTCAACCCAAAACTTTTCTGGGCAACCTCACTCTCGTTAAAGAACATTTCTATTATTAAAATATAAATATGCTCCACTGCTATCAGTAATACTAACAATCCAGCTATAATACCCAATTTTTAACCTCCAATATTTTAAAATTCATATAAATGGCTGTTTTACCATATCCATTTCTAGTCCTTTACACTTAATATCAAAGGCTTTCCATCCACAATTGCAAGACTATGCTCATACTGTGCAGATCTTTTTCCATCTTTTGTAACTGCTGTCCACATGTCCTGCAGTATTTTAACCTTATAAGTTCCTACATTTACCATAGGCTCAACAGTAATTACCATTCCATCTTCAATTTTTGCACCTGTTCCCGGTTTACCATAATTTGGAATCATTGGATCTTCGTGCATTTCCTTTCCCACACCATGTCCTGCAAAATCTCTTACAAGGGAGAAGCCAAAACTTTCCACATACTCCTGAACAGCATGACCTATATCTCCTATCCTGTTCCCGGCACGTGCCGCTTCAATTCCAATATCCCTTGCTTTTTTAGTTACTTCCATTAATTTTTTTGCTTCTTCATCTACTTCTCCTACAGCATAGGTTATTGCAGCATCTCCAAAATATCCGTCAAGAACTGTGACTGTATCAATTGTCAGTATATCTCCTTCTTTCAGAATCTGCTTCTTGCTTGGAATTCCATGTACCACAACTTCATTTACAGAAATACATGTAGCAGCCGGATACGGAGGATAAGGTCTTCCTATGTCATATCCCTTCGTTCCCGGAATCGCTCCCTGAGATCTCATATAGTCTTCAGATATCTTATCCAATTCATGTGTACTGATTCCAGGTTTAATATACTGAGGTAATACATCTTCAAACAGTCTTGCTATAATTTCATTTGCCTTTTTTATTTTCTTTATTTCATCCATTGTTTTATAAATTATCATTATACTTTACTCTTTCTGCCATTTTTTAGTCATTTAAAAATAATTCTCATTAAACAAAATTTTATCAGAAATCTTATCTAAAATTCCGATAAATCCTATTACTTACTTCCATTATTTTTCAAGTATGGCAATTATATCTTCTGTTATTTCATCTAATTTTTTTGCTCCGTCCACAGAATAAACCTTGTTCTGTTTTTTGTAAAAGTCAAGAACCGGTGCTGTCTGTTCGTTATAAACTGCCAGTCTTTTTTTCACTGTTTCTTCATTGTCATCTGCTCTCTGTTCAAGATCTTCGGGATTTTCATCAACTGGCGGGTTATATTTTATATGATATATTTTTCCTGTCTTTTTAGATACCCTTCTTCCTGTAATTCTTTCTATTATCTCATCATCACTTACATCAAGGGCAATTACCTTTTCAATTTCCCTGTCTGATTTTTTTAATATTTTGTCTAATTCCTCAGCCTGAGCAACTGTTCTAGGAAAACCATCTAAAATAAATCCTTTCTTACAGTCATCTTCCTTCAGTCTTGCTTCGACAAGTCCGTTCACTATCTCATCAGAGACAAGTTTTCCTTCATCCATAAGTTTTTTTGCTTCCATTCCTAACGGAGTTTTATTGGCTATTGCCGCTCTCAAAATATCTCCTGTAGAAATTTGAGGTATGTCATATTTTTTTATAAGTTCCTTCGCCTGAGTACCTTTCCCTGCTCCAGGAGCTCCAAATAACACTATATTCATATTTTTTTACACGATATAAGCTTTTAAATCGTGCACTCCTTTCTATATTGTTAATTTCTTTATCTGTTATTTATTTTAGCACATTTTTAGAAAAAATTGAATATTTAAATAGAAAAAGCCTTGAAGCTTTCACTTCAAGGCAATTTTATATCATTTAAAATTAGTTTCCATCAACAAATCTTACGTTTTCGAAATCTACATTTTGGAAGAATAATTCAACTCTTCTGTTATTGTATCTTCCTTGAACTGTATTGTTAGTATCAACTGGTTGAGATTCTCCTCTTCCTGTGATAGTTCCGTAAGAAACTGTATTTTTCAATCCATATTCTTTCAGTAATCTAGCAACATTTTGTGCTCTTGCTACTGATAATTTTTGGTTGTAAGCATCTGAACCTGTAGAATCTGTATGTCCAACGAAATCAATTGATCCACCTTCAGCGAATTGGTTAATTACGTTTGCGATAGTTCCTAAATCTCTAGCTTCAGCTTCGTTAGGTACTCTTCCATCAACTTTAAATCCTTTGATTACACATTTTTTCTCATTTGCTGAACAGCTAAATGGTAATTCAACAGTTTTAGCACCTATTACTTTAGGTTCTTGAGGTTTTACAACTTCTACTGGCTTTTCAACAGTAACTGTTCTTTCAACTACTTTTGGTCCTCTATCATTTTTCAATTGTCCGAATCTATATCCAACTCTTAATCCAACTGAATCTAATGAATCTCTTGATTTTTCTCCTGTTGCTCTTTCTCTTACTGTAAATCCTGATTTTTCATATATAGCTTCCACTGAAACTGGTCCAAATTCAGTTCCTAATCCAACAGCTCCATATAATCCACCAGATATATCTGTAGTAGCTCCTAATTTCTTATCTTCGTTAGCAAAATGATATCCTGCTCTTCCTAATACGTATAGAGCGTCATTTCCTGATTGTGTAGTAATTAAATTGAATTTTCCTAATGCATACACAGGTGCACTTTTAAGCACTTTATTGTTGTATTTATCTTTTAATTTTCCTGAATTTGAAGATAATTTGTATTCAGCTCCAACTCCCCATTCAAATTCTCCTTGGTTATCGAAGATGTATTCAGCACCTAAAGTTGGTCCTTTTTTCAACTTAAGATCTACTCCATTACCAAATTTTGCTTCTCTACTGAAATCATATCCAAATTTCAATTGTCCTTCAGACGCTATAGCATTTAACGCTAATAAAGCTGTCCCTAAAATAACTAACTTTTTCATTTAATTTCCTCCTTGATATTTCAAATCATTTAATTTCATAGTTTCCCTAACTTTCTTCTAAGATTATACTATAACTCATTAAAAAAATCAATACTTTTTTTATTTTTTAATTTTTTTATCCTACTTTTTTCTTAATCCCTTTAAAATTAGGCACTATAAATACTTATTTCTTTAAATTTTTCCATTCTTTTTCTTATATAATCATTATTTTTTCTATAGAATTTTCTATTTTTTTCAGCAGTGCAACCCTATTATTTTTTATTTTACTGTTTTCTGTATTAATAATTACATTATCAAAGTACTCATTTATAACATCAGATTTTTCCAGCAATGTATTTATATAAATTGAAAATTCCTTATTTTCAAGTCTTTCAAGTTCATTGCTGAAGTTGTAAAGTTCTCTCTCTTCTTCCTTTTCAAATAACGACTCATCAAGTAACGTATTGTTATCCTTTTCTTCCTTGACTATATTTTTTACACGTTTCAGAAGATTTATCAATGTTTTAAAATGCTCTGTATTTGACAGTTCAGAGAGCACCGCCAGTCTTTCATTTAATTTTATAATACTGTCTTCAAGGTCAATTTCATAGGAAATTAGCTCTTTACTATATTTTTCAGAAAGAACATTTGCTATTCTCTGTTTAAAGAACTCTGCAATATCCTGAACTACATTTCCTGACAGCACCTTCTTATCTGCAGAAAAAATGTCATATGATTTCTCAATCAGTTTTTTATAATTGAAGTTTAACTTAGAATTTAATGTAACATATATTATTCCCTGCACTGCACGTCTTAATGCATACGGATCTTTTGAACTTGTAGGCTTTAATCCTACAGAAAAGCATCCTGTAACTGTATCAATTTTATCAGCTATTCCTGCAATTGCTCCTTCTATAGTGACAGGCAATGTATCTCCTTGATATCTTGGCAGATAATGTTCAAATATACCTGTCGCAACATCTTTATTTTCTCCCTGATTTTCAGCATAAATAGACCCCATGAATCCCTGAAGTTTTGTAAATTCCTTTTCAGCTATTACATTTGATACTAAATCTGCCTTTGCAAGCTCTACTGTTCTAATTATATTTTCCTTTTTTTCCTGAAGATTAAGTTCATCTATAAGATATTCAGCTATTTTTTTACTTCTTTCCACCTTGTCATAGATACTTCCCATATCCTTCTGGAATGTAACATCCTTAAGTTTTTCCACATTATCTGAAAACTTACCTTTTAAATCTTCATCAAAGAAGAATTTAGCATCTGCAAGTCTCGGCTCTATAACTTTTTCATTACCTTTTTTTACAGTTTCAGAATACTCAGGAGCATTTCTTATAAGGATAAATTTATTTGTCAATTTTCCATCCTTATCCCTTACCGGAAAGTATCTCTGATGTGTTTCCATTGTAATAGTTGTAATGTCTTCAGGCAGCAATAAATAATCCTTGTTATATTCACCCTTGATTGCATATGGATATTCCACCAGGTTTATAACTTCTTCCAGAAGATAGTTGTTTACTAATGCAGCATCTCCATCATTTTCACAGTTTTCTTTTATACTTCTAAGAATTTCTTCTTTTCTTTTATCCTTTTTAGCTATTACAAAGTTTTTCTCCAGTACTGCTTCATATTCTGCAGGAACAGGTATTTCAGCATCCTGAGATGCAAAATATCTCATACCTCTTGTTCTGTTACTTCCTTTTATCCCTTCAAATTCAAAAGGCAGTACCTTGTCACCTAAAAGTGTTACAAACCATTTTATAGGTCTTGCAAATCTGAATGTTCTGTCGCTCCATTTCATAGATTTTTCAAATTCTATTTTTCTTATGACAGTATCTAAAATTTGAGGAAGCACTTCTTCAGTTGCTTTTCCCGCAATGAATGTTTCAATTGAAATATATTTTCCCTTTTCATTTTCTACAATTTTAACATCACTTTCAGATGCATTCTGGGACTTTATAAACCCTTCTCCAGCTTTAGTAAGTTTTCCGTCCTTGTAAGCAATGTCTATTGAAGGACCTACACTTTTTTTATCCAGATCCTGCTGTTTTTCAGCAATGTCCTTTACAATAACGGCAACCCTTCTCGGTGTACTGAAAGACTCAATATCAGAGAATGAAATTCTTTCGTTTGTCAGCTCTTCTGTCATTATCCTTTTCAAATTTGCTTCAGTTTCATCTACATATCTGGAAGGAAGCTCTTCCAGTCCTATTTCAAAAAGAAAATCCATGTAATCTCCTCCTTTGATCAAAGTTATTTTATTATTTTCAATAATAGTTACTTCAAAGTTTTTATCTTTCTTCGTATTTTTTCACAAATTTTTCTTCGAATTCTTCTTTAGAATATGTATGAATATTCTTAAAACAGTATCCTTTAAATTTCTCTAGTCCAAAGCAAATTATTTCTTCTCTTTCTGTTTTAGTTTTCTCACTGGAAATATTTCCTTGATTTATAAAATAATTTCCTATTTCAGAAATAGAATTCCTTTCATTTGGTGTATTTTTTTCTTCATTGTAAACTAGGATATAATCTGTTATTTCTTTTAAACTACTTAAAGATTTTTCTTCAATATCTCCTAAAACAAATAAACTATTAAGAATTTTCAGCTCTATGTCTTTTAATTTTTTAATATCAATTTTATTAGTTTTATCAAGCAATTTTCCATTTTTAAATTCAATAAAAGTATATTTTTTATCATTATGTAAAAATAAGACATCATTTGTTTTTAGTTGTATATTCAATTTATTGTTCTTACTATATTTATCTCCACCAACACTATCAAAATTGATTACTCTAATTGTACTCTCTGTCATATATTCCTCATTGTTATCATCTTTTGAAGTCTGCTTTAATGTTGAAGTATTATAAATTTTTAAATCCATTTTTTTAATCATTTAAATCACTATACCTAATATTTTCTAAATCCTGAATAGGTCTAGCTAATTTTCTATAAATCTTCCTTGTATTTCCTGTCATATCTTTTATAATACTACCATTTGCATCATTTTCAGCAATATAATACTTACATTTCTCATTAATTTTATATTTTTCAGAAAAAACTTCAATTGCATTTAAAAAATAAGGACTATGAGTTGTTAAAAGTATATGCATTCCAAATTCTTTTTGCAATAAAACTATCAATTCAGCGAATAATAATTGCCACTCTGGATGCAAATGTATTTCCGGTTCATCAAGAATTATTGTACCGTTTTCCTCTAATGTTCCATTTTGCAGTAACATTTTTATAATTGCAAATGTCTTTAAACCCGTTGATAAGTTTTTAGCATTTATTTCCATTTTATTATTTTTATAAAAAATATCCAAATTTTTTATTACTATTTTTCCATCTATAACAGAATTTAGTTTTTTATAAACTCTTTCTAATTTTTCATTTATGTATATTTTTTTTATTGTATTCTTATTTCTTCCATAATATAATTTGGTCACTAAATGCTGTCTACTATTTCTCTCTTTTTGCATAAATATATTTTCTATGTCATCAATTATAAAAGGATTGTCAATGTATATCGCTTCCGTTACTAAATCAAAATTGATAATATCTCCCTTCAAATCTTCAACATATTTTCCTGTAATGTCTATACCTTCAACAATTTTGAAATTTAAGATTTTGTTTCTAATACATAATTCTATACTGGATTCCTCTTGTGATAATATATTTTTATTTTTTATCTCATCATGAAACTCAGTAGATAATTTATCGTTTATAATAGAACTTATTATTTCAATATCTTTTATATTTAAAATAGTATATAGAACACTAGTTAATTCTTCAATTATTTCAATATCAATAGAATAATTATTCTTTTTAAATTTTCCTGCTATGTAATTTTTTATATTTTCTTCATTTCTATAATAAATACTATAATTTTGAATAATTTCTGTTGCCATATCTAAAGATTTTTTCTCTACATTATCTAATTTATCTAAATTTCTAATATAATTATAAATTTGATCACTTACAAACTCAATTCTTCCTTCTTTAATTTGTTCATAAACCTTATAAAAACTACTGAATATACTCCACAAAACTTTGCCAACTGTACTTTTTCCCGTATTATTCTCTCCAGTAATTACAGTTATACCATTTATTTCAACTTCAGCATTTTTTAATTTACCAATATTTTTTATTATTAACTTCATTTTACTAACCCTCCTTTCATAAAACTCCCCCTTTTATCAATAAGAATTATTTTTTTAATAAAGGATATCCCAATCCTTTTCTAACTTCTACAAACTGTTCTGCACATTTTTTCGCTAAATCCCTGACTCTAAGAATATACGACATTCTTTCAGTTGTACTGATGGCTCCTCTTGCATCAAGATTATTGAATGTATGGGAACATTTTAAAACATAGTCATATGCCGGTAATACAAGTTTATGTTCAAGGCAGTTCAGTGCCTCCTTTTCATACATGTCAAACAGCTGAAAATTCATAGGCACGTCAGCCACTTCAAAACTGTACTTGGACATTTCATATTCATACTGAAAACGTCTTTCTCCATATTTTACGCCTTTTGTCCATTCAAGGTCATACACATTTTCCTTGTTTTGAAGATAAAGTGCTATTCTTTCAAGTCCATAAGTCAACTCAGCCGGAGTTATTTCCACTTCAAGTCCGCCTACCTGCTGAAAATAAGTAAACTGTGTAATTTCCATTCCATCAAGCCATACTTCCCATCCTAGTCCCCACGCACCAAGTGTAGGACTTTCCCAGTTATCCTCAACAAATCTTATATCGTGTTTCTTTGGATCTATACCTAAAGCCATCATACTTTCTAGATAAAGCTCCTGAATATTTTCAGGTGACGGTTTCATAATTACCTGAAACTGGTGATGTTGATAAACTCTGTTAGGATTTTCTCCATATCTACCGTCTTTTGGTCTTCTTGACGGTTCAACATATGCAACCTTCCAAGGTTCAGGCCCTAAGGACATTAAAAATGTGTCAGGATTAAATGTTCCTGCTCCTGTTTCTACATCATAAGGATTCCCGATCACACAACCTTTTTCTCCCCAGAATTTCTGCAACGTAAATATTATTTCCTGAAAAGTCATTTGTCTCCATCCTTTCCTTATTTTTTTATTTAAATATTTTTAAATATGTATCAGTTAAAATTAGCATGAGGGCATTTCAAAAAGAAAACTTAAGAAATAACTTTAAAACTATATTTTGAATTATTTAAAATATAGTTTTATATATTATATTTTTACTATTTTGAGACATCCACATAGACTATTTTCTATTCTTTTCCATATATTTTCTTACCAGGTAGTCAATTACAATAATATAAATACCAATATGCACATACATATCAGCAACATTGAATACAAAATGCCATAATCCGTTAAAATCTATCATATCCACGACAAAGCCCCTGAATATTCTGTCAATCATATTTCCTATGGCACCTGCTGCTATTACTGAAACTCCTATTTTTGTCCATTTAGTATAATTTTTAAAATTTTTATACTCTGTAAATACTATATACCCTAATAAAATTAAGCTGACAACTGTAAAGACCCCAATTTTTCCTTGAAACAGTCCAAAAATTCCTCCATGATTTTCCACATAGGTAAAGTGAAAAAATCCCTGTATAACCGGTATCGAATATCCGATATTTCCTTCAGCCACAGCCAGCATCTCAGATTTTGTAAACTGGTCAATTATTGTAAGGACTGTAATAATTATTATATAAAGCATATTTCCTTCCTTTTTTCTTCATTTTCGAAAAAATAAATTTATTTTCTGAAATATTTATGAGGATTTAGAATCCCCATAAATAAGTCATTCTTATTATTATTTTTCCAAAGAATTAAGAACTTTAGCACATCTTGGACATACATCATTATGTTCATGGTCATGTCCAACTTCTTCATCATATTTCCAGCATCTTTCACATTTTTCTCCAGATGCTTTTTCTACAGCAATTGTAATCCCCTCTATTTCGCTTTCCTGCAGTTTATCATTTATAAATTTTACCTGTGAAACAATGAAGAGATCAGAAACTTCAGCTTCTGTATACTCTTTCAGGAATGCATATTCACCATTTGATATATTAAGAAGAACTCTTGCATCAAGTGAGTGCCCTATCATTCCATTCTGTCTTTCAGCTTCAAGTTTTTTATTAACTTCTTTTCTTAAATGATATATTTTTTCCCATTTTTTAGCAAGTTCTTCGTTTTTGTATTCAGGATTTGCTTCAATCCATGAACTCAAATGAACACTTTCTTCCTCTTTTATGCTTTCAGGTATTCTTTCCCAGATTTCTTCTGCCGTAAATGACAGCACAGGAGAAATCACCCTTACAAGTACTCTTAATACTTCTGTAAGTACAGTCTGTGCACTTCTTCTTTCAGGCGACTTCTTATTTTCACAGTAAAGTCTGTCTTTTACTATATCCAGATAGAAGGAAGACATTTCAATTGAACAGAAATATGTTATTTCCTGGAATAGACTGTAAAATTCATATCTGTCATAATACTTTGTAGTCTTTTCCTTCAATTCTTCAAGCTTATGCATAGCCCATCTGTCTATTTCAAACATATCATTATAGTCGACCTTGTCTTCTGAATAGTTAAAATCACTTAAATTCCCCATAAGGAATCTTGCAGTATTTCTTATTCTTCTATATGCGTCAGACATTTGCTGCAATATATTTTCAGAAATTCTTACATCTTCCCTGTAATCTACTGAAGACACCCAAAGTCTTAGAATATCAGCTCCATATTTTTCAGTAATGTCTTTAGGAAGTATTGTATTCCCTAATGACTTGGACATTTTTCTACCTTGCCCATCCATTACAAATCCATGAGTAAGTATTCTTCTATATGGTGCATCCTTTGTACTTGCTATTGATGTCAGCAGTGATGACTGGAACCATCCTCTATGCTGGTCACTTCCTTCAAGATAAAGGTCTGCCGGTCTTGGCAATTTCCTTGGCACAAGAACTCCTCTATGTGAAACCCCTGAATCAAACCATACATCCATAATACTTCTTTCTTTTCTTAATGGAGTATTTTTCAGGTTGTATTTTTCAAGCAGTTCTTCTCCTATGATTTCTTCAGCTTCGTATTTCCACCATATATCTGTTCCTTCTTTTTTTACTAATTCAATAACTTTATCCATTATTTCAGGTTCATATATAACTTCATTTGTTTCCCTGTTGTAGAAAATAGGTATCGGTACTCCCCATACTCTCTGTCTTGAAATAGTCCAGTCCGGTCTTGTTTCAAGCATTGCATTGATTCTGTTTTTTCCCCATTCAGGAACAAATTCCACATCTTTCAATGCATCCAGCGCATTCTGTCTGATATCACTTTCATCAACACTTATAAACCATTGTTCAGTAGCCCTGAAAATTACAGGTTTCTTACTTCTCCAGTCGTGAGGATATGAATGGGTAAATTTACTATGGTGAAGCAGGTGTCCACTTTCTGTAAGATCTTCCACTATTACATTACTTGCCTTTGCATAAAACATTCCTTCATATTTTCCTGCTTCCTTTGTCATATGTCCTTTATCATCAACAGGAGACAATACTCCTATGTTATATTTTAACGCATAATTATAGTCGTCCACCCCATGTCCAGGTGCAGAATGTACTGCTCCTGTTCCTGCATCTGCGGTTACATAGTCTCCTATCATTACCAATCCATCCCTGTCTAAAAACGGATGTCTGTAATGAGTTCTTTCAAGCTCTGTTCCCTTGAATTCCTTAAGTAGTTCATAGGATAATCCTAGTGTTGAAAATACTGTTTCAGCAAGACTTTTTGCTAAAATCAGGTTTCCTTTTTCTGTCTTATAAACCCCATAATCAAATTCAGGGTGCAGGAAAACTCCCAAATTCGCAGGCAATGTCCATGGTGTAGTTGTCCATATCAGGATACTTCCTTCATCTATTCCTAATTTATCCAACAAATCCTGTTTTCCTTCAAATTTTACATAAATCGAATGGGATTCTACATCTTTATACTCAATTTCCGCTTCAGCAAGTGCTGTTTCTGTTGTTGGTGACCAGTATACAGGTTTCAGTCCTTTATATACATATCCATTTTCATATATTTCCTTGAATACTTTCAGCTGTTCCGCCTCATATTCAGATTTTAGTGTAATATAAGGATTTTCCCAGTTTCCTAAAACTCCTAATCTTATAAATTCAGCCTTCTGCTTCTCTACCCATTTAAGTGCGTATTTCTTACATTCCTGCCTTATCTGGAGTGGAGACATAGTCTTTGCTTTTTCTCCAAGTTCCTCCATGATTTTCCATTCTATTGGCAGTCCATGCGTATCCCATCCAGGAATATATGGAGCATTGTAACCTCTCAGCCTTTTGTATTTTAGAATTATATCCTTAAGTACCTTATTTAGGGCATGTCCTATATGAATACTACCATTTGCATATGGCGGTCCATCATGCAATATGAAAAAACCTTTATCTTCTTTCAGAGATTTTTCATAGATATTTGCCTTATTCCAGTCCCTTAAAGTAATTGGCTCTTTCTGAGCCAGATTTGCTTTCATTTTAAAGCTTGTTTTCGGTAGATTTAGCGTTCCGGCATAATCCACCTTTTCAACATTTTGTTCTTCCGACATTTCTCCTCCAATTTTTTTGTTGTTTATATGAGGGCTCATCGCCGCCCTCATACTCCTGCTATCGGCTACAAAATTTACTCTTTAAAAAATATTCATTGTGCTTGAAAAATGTCAAACTCGCTATGCTCAGACAGCCATTTTTCTTTTCAGCACAATTCGTATTTTTTTAGAAAATTTTGAATGCCGAATTTGTTTTTATTTTCAATTTTTTTATAATAATTTTGTCCATTTCTTTAACACATACATGAAATTTTTAAAGAACGTTTGTAAATAATATTAAATTAACGCGAGGGCATTGCCGCCCTTATTTTTTTATAATTAAGCTATCATTCCACTTCCGACAAATACAAGTACACCTAAAATTATTGCGTAGACTACTGAATATTTAATTGTAAATTTCAGCATATCCCCTTCCTGCCCTACAAGTCCAACAGTAGAAGCCGCTATGGCAATATTCTGAGGTGATATCATCTTTCCTCCAGTTGCACCTGCGGTGTTTGAAGCTATAAACAATGATTTCAACATATCACTTCCAGGTTTCAATCCTTCAGCAACGCTATGCTGAAGATCCCCAAACAGCAGATTTGATGACAGGTCACTTCCTGTAACAAAAGTTCCTATTGTTCCAAGGAATGGCGAAATCAGCGGGAATCCTTTTCCTGTAAGGTTTACAAAACCATCAGCTATGCTCTGTATCATTCCACTGTGCTTCATAACGACAGACAATGCAACTATTCCCATGATTACTGTTAATGAAGGTATTTTATGGACTGTCGTATTCCATAACACTTCCCCCATGTCCTTTATTTTAGCCCTCTGTATAAATCCTGCAATTACTGTTGCTAAAAATAATGGTGCCGCAGGAGCCAGTAACCACTTAAATGTTACACTCGGATCTCCTCCATCCTTAAACCATGCTGCCTGATTTCCTAAGGCAAAGTTAAATTTAGTAGTAGTAGGTTCCAGCATTTCATGTATATGCGCCACAACAGGACTTGTTCCTACTATAAGCACTATCATTAGAATATAAGGCAGCCATGCGAGAAATGCTTCCTGCCCTGTAACATGGGCTTTTTCAAATCCTTCATCATTCTTAACAAACATTTTTATAGATACTATCATTAATATCATTGCAAGCAAGCTTGATAATATTGTTGTCAGCTCTGCTCCCATTGTAAATGCTATTGCAGGTTGTATAAGATATCCCAATATTGAAGCTAAAATTACCGGAACTATTCCTTTTCCAAATGCAGGATTTTTCCCGCCTTCTATTTCCTTGTTTGCCATTTGAACGATAATAAACGGAATCAGGCATGTAAGCAGCAGCAATAACAATGATGTAAATAGAGGCGTGAAGTTTCCTGCCTTGTCAAGCCCCAGTTTTGAAACCATTGTAGTAACAGGTAGTCCCACTGTACCAAATGCTGTAGGTGTAGAATTTGCTATAAGGCATATTAAAGCTGCATTCAACGGATTAAATCCTAATGAAACCATTATTGCCGCTGGAATTGCAACTGCAGTTCCATATCCTGCTATACCTTCTATAAATCCTCCAAATCCCCACGCCAGAACTAATGCCTGTGCTCTTTTATCTGTTGTTATATTTCCCAGCATTTTTTTAACTGTTTCTATTTTCCCTGTTTTTACTGACAGATCATACGCGAATAACGCCGCAATAACTACAAATCCTATTGGCATCCATGCCACTGCAAATCCTTCCAGTATCGAAGCAAGTATTCCCTGTACCGGCATTCTCCACGCCGGAACAATAAACGTCAAGATAATCGCAGTCAGCAAACTTGTATACGCACTGAACATAGCAGATTTTTTAAGACCTGCCAATAAAACCAAAAACAATATTATAGGCACAAGCCCGATTAAAAATAAACTCATCTCTTTTACCTTCTTTCTCTATTTCATAATTTTAATTAAACTACACCAGATATTAAATACCTTTTCTTGTAAGCCCCACTCTTCCTCTTTCCCTGTCAAGCGACAGGATTTTAACTTTTATTATTTGTCCTACAGATAATACTTTTGTAGGATCTGATACAAATTTATCAGATATCTGAGATATATGAATCAATGCATCGTTTTTCAGTCCGATATCTACGAAAACCCCAAATTTCGCAACATTTCTTACTGTACCTTCCAAAACCATCCCTTCCTTAAGATCATCCATATTCAATATATCAGATCTCAATAAAGGCTTCTCAAATTCATCCCTTGGATCTCTTCTGTCCTTCAGAAGCGCTTCATATACATCCTTTGCAGTCTGAGGACCAAAATCATTTTCCTTTATAATTTTTTCCAGATTGACTGTTTTCAGTTTCTGTCTTACTTCATCCAGATTTTCCTTCAAATCAGAAACCTTGCATCCTGCTTCCTTCAATATCGTTTCTGCAACATGATAGGATTCAGGGTGAATTATAGTATTATCAAGAGGATTTTCACTGTCAGGCACTACTACAAATCCTGCCATCTGCTCAAACGCCTTATCCCCAAGACCTTTTACCTTCTTCAGCTGTTTTCTGTCTTTAAAGTCCCCATTTTCATGTCTATAATCCACAAGATTTTTAGCCACATTTTTCTTAATTCCTGATACAAAGCTCAGAAGTGCCCATGACGCAGTATTAATATTTACTCCTACATTATTTACCACATGCTCTATTGTCTGCTCCAGAGTTTCATTCAACTTTTTCTGATTTACATCATGCTGGTACATTCCAACTCCTATTGACTTCGGATCTATTTTTACTAGCTCAGCCATAGGATCCTGTATTCTTCTAGCTATTGAAATCGCACCTCTTGCAGTAACATCAAGTTCAGGAAATTCTTCTATTGCAAGCTTTGATGCAGAATACACCGATGCTCCCGCTTCACTTACTATCAGATAGGATACCTGTCTTTTTGCTTCTTTTATTATCTTTGCCACAAAACTTTCTGTTTCCCTTGATGCAGTACCGTTTCCTATTGCTATTATATCAACACCGTATTTATCAATATAGTTCAATATTTTCTTCTTAGCTTCGTCAAGCTGTCTCTGGTTATGCATTTCCTCAACCAGATAAAGCACATCATTTGTTTCATAGAATCCGTCCTTGTTTATTACAACCATTTTACATCCAGTTCTGTATCCCGGATCAAGACCCATAAGAGTTTTTTTAGATAATGGAGGTTGCAGCAGCAGTTTTTCCAGATTTTCAGAAAATATATTTATTGCTTCCGCTTCAGATTTTTCAGTATATATATTTCTCACTTCATTTTTTATTGACGGATATGCAAGCCTGTCAAGGGAATCTTTTATAATTTCCCTGTAAAAATCCGTCAAATTTTTATTTCCGAATGATTTGAGTATAAAATTCATTATAAATTCTTCCGTTTTTTCATCTATTTCTATATCAACTTTCAGAATTTTTTCCTTTTCTCCTCTGTTTAATGCCAGAATTCTATTTGAAGCCGCCTTTTCAATAGCTTCTGAATATTCATAATAATCCTGATACACACCTTTTTCATCTTCGCTTTTATTCTTTTCAATTACTTTTGAAGTAAGTATTCCATATTTTGCAATTCTTTCCCTTAAAAATTCCCTTACTTTTATGTCTTCTGATATATTCTGTGCAATAATTAAATGTACTCCTTCAATTGCAGCTTCCACTGCAGGAACTTCTTCTGTAATATATTTTTCCGCTTCAGCCTTTAAGGAATCCATCGTTGTTTTAGGCAATAATGCAAATATTGATAGGGGTTCCAGTCCCTGATCCTTTGCAATATCGGCTTTTGTCTTTTTTTTCTTCTTATACGGCAAGTACAGGTCTTCCACTTCCTGCAGCTTTAAAGCCTTAGTTATACTTACTTTCAGCTCTTCAGTAAGTTTTCCCTGTTCTTCTATAAGCCTTATAACTTCTTCTTTTCTTTTTTCAAGATTTCTGTAGTATGTAACTTTTTCAATTACTTCCCTTATCTGCTCTTCATCAAGATTTCCCGTAACTTCTTTTCTATAACGTGCTATAAATGGAACTGTAGCACCTTCATCAAAGAGGTTTACGGTATTTTCAACCTGTGACAATTTTAGATTTAATTCCTTTGCCACACTACTTAAAATTTCCAAGTTTTTTCCTCCAACTACTCTTTAAAATTTCTGTCTGTTTTATGTTTTTTATTTTATAATCTATTTAGTATTTTAACATAATTTGACTAAAATGACTAGTTTTTCAAATATTTTTTTAGGGTAATCGCATGTTAAAATTTTCTTTTTTAAAATAAATAATCTTATCCAAGTATGGTATAATAAAGAAAAAAGGAGTCGTGCCATGAAACTGGAAATATTGAATTTTTTTGAAAATTTGGAAGATACTAGAAAAAATAAAGGAAAAATGTATAAATTGAATGATGTCATCATAATGTCGATTTTTGCTATCCTGTCTGACTGTAAGGATGCCACTGAAATTGAATATTTTCTTGATCTTAGGCAGGAATACTTCACTCAGTTGCTGGATTTAAAGCATGGAACACCTTCCCATGATACAATTTCGCATATTTTTAGAATCATAAAGCCAGATAAGTTTATTGAACTTTTCATTGAGTGGGTGAAGGAAATTGTTGTACAAAAAAGTATCGGGGATATAGGAACCGTAGCAATAGACGGCAAGGCTATTAGAAGTGCGACGGATAAGATTAATAACGGAAATGTTCCGTATATAGTTTCAGCTTTTGCAACTGATTTGAAAATTTCAATAGGGCAAGTAAAAGTGGATGACAAGACAAACGAGATAAAGGCTGTTCCAAAACTTCTGGATTTGATAGACATAAAAGGCTGTGTTGTGACAATGGATGCCATGGGGACACAGAAGGAGATTGTGAAAAAGATTGTAAAGGAAAAGAAGGGGCATTACTGTTTAGCACTGAAAAAGAACCAGGGGACATTGCACTGGGATGTGGATGAATATTTTAAATTTGCATTGGAAGATAAGAAGACAAGGAAAAAATTAAAAGCTGCCAAAAATTTTAACAAGGAGCACGGAAGAATAGAAGAAAGAAAATGTTATGTGTCAAACGATGTAGAATTCATACAGAACTTGAAAGACTGGGAAAATCTGAAGTCGATAATAATGGTGGAAAATTATCGTGAAACTGGTGATGATGAAACAAGGGTAAAAAGATATTATATATCCGATCTGGAACTTTCAGCGGAAGAATTTTTAAAAATAATAAGGGAACACTGGGAAATAGAAAACAGTCTTCATTGGGTACTGGATGTTCACTTCAGGGAAGATTTATCTCTGAGTAAAAAAGACAATGCAATAATAAATTTTTCGACGGTAAGGAAATTTTGCTACAATTTAACAAAATTTGATGAGAAATTGAAACATTTGACAGTAAAAAGAAGATTGGCCAACTATCAATATGACATAAAAAATATTGAAAACCTGGTAATCTCTCTCTTTAACTGTTCCTTGACAACTGAAAAATGAAAATTTTAACATGCGATTACCCTACCTATATTTTTTTATCTATTGACAAGTTGTTTATAGTCTGGTATACTATGAATGAATATAAACAATTATTCATTCACAGTATAAAAAGGAGGTCTATTCAATTGGATAAAAAACAGGCATTAAAGACCGCAGCCTACGATGTATTCTCTAAAAAAGGATATAAGGCAACAGCAATTTCAGAAATTGCCAAGCAAGCCGGTGTAGCAGTTGGTTCTTTTTATAACTACTATGACAGTAAAGAAGCTATTTTTTTAGATGTTTATGTAGATGAGAATAATCGTGTACGTCAAGCAATGATAAACGAGCTGGATTGGGAAATGAATGATATGGTTGGATTTGTCAGTCAGATTTTCAGACGGTCACGAAGTTATGTTTCTTCCAATAAAATTCTTACGGAATGGTACAATCCTCTTATTTCTGATGAATTGCATAAATATTATTCTTCGGAAGAAGGCAAAGTTGCGAATCCTTTTCATCAGTTTTTAGTGGACACCTTTACTAATCGTATGGTGGAAGAAGGATATTCTCAGAAAAAAATTCAAGAAATCTTGCAAGTTTATAATCTGTTCTACTACATGGATATGCACATCACAGAAAATGATTTTTCAGGAGTCAGTAAAACTGTTGAAATACTTGCAACTTACTTCATTAAAGGAATTTTTAAATAACAAATATAATTTA
>ERZ772764.281-NODE-281-length-37672-cov-30.394237_pt1 | contig 37672 bp, 34 predicted proteins | sample MGYA00512163_ERZ772764 | MGnify/ENA primary metagenome ERZ772764 (study PRJEB29015, sample SAMEA2737903) | human oral metagenome | biome: human oral; feature: human-associated habitat; material: dental | place: China | collected 2094 ... | reverse complement strand
TACGACACCTCGCCCGGAAGCATGATCGCCATGACCGGTCACACCTGCGTCATCGTGGCCGAAGCCTGAACAGCGTTATCCTCGGTGATCGCGTACGCCTGGGACGCGGCTGCGAGGCGTTCGCCGTGAGCGCCGTATTCTTCCGTGACCGAGTCGACGGTCTCTTGGACCCGGGCGAGGACCGCCTCATACAGCATGGACGCGATCCCGCCGAGGGTGTCGTTGGTGCCCATCACGGATACGTCACTGACTTCTCCCATCAGGGCCTGGGTCTTCGCGACTAGGTCCTGGACGGCCTCGTTGATACCGTCTGCGGCACGTTTCAGGGAAGTGGGGTCGAATTGGATGTTGCCTATGTCGCTCATGACTGGCCTTCTTGGGGTGAGGGGGTTATTCGGCTGGTCTGGCCTGCTTCAGCATCTGGAGCATGGTGTCGGTATACGTGTCGAGAGACCGGATCGAGTCTTCCCCGATCTGGCGGACTTGTTGGCGGACCTGGCCTAGATCCGGCGACAACTCGGCTAGTGCTGCCATCAACGCGGTCTGGTATGCCTCCAACGCGTTATTCACAGCCTCGGTGATGTGGTCTCCCAATTCGGCGTTCCCCAGCCGTAACAGTTGCGGCTGCAGGCTCACCTCGACGACCCGGCCATTCGTGATCGTGACCCGGAGGCGTTCATCAGCGGCAGTGCCTTCAGCAGTGACCGGGTTGTTTTCTAAGTCTGGGCTAGTGGTGGGGGTTTGGGCTTGGGTCAGCTGGGTGTCCAGATCGTCGAACACCTGCCTGAACATCTCAGCACTCACTCGGGTTTCTCCTTCTCGCGACCTGTTCAGGATAAGAGATCACTGGTTCAGATGAGCAGTCGACAGCGGCGGATGGTCCATGATCCGGCTCGGCCGGCCGGCCCGCGGCCGCGACTGTCGGATCTGGGCCAGGCTGATCGCCGCTCGATGTGGTCTCCCGTCGCGGCTGGACCCGGTGTTCGGTCGTGGTGCTCCGGGGCCGGCCTTGTGGGGGTATCACAAAACCAGCTCCCCTGACGTGTGCAGCTTCGCCAAAGACCGTCGTGAATCGGGCATTGGGGGCTGGGGCAGCGTCGACAGGGCCCGGTTCAGAAAGTAGGTTGACCCCATGGCGCGAGCTCTGGTCACCGGGGGTACCTCAGGTATCGGCAACGAGTTCGCCCATCAGCTGGCCGGGCGCCGCTACGACCTGGTGCTGGTGGCCCGCGACACCGAGCGACTGGATGCGGTCGCCGCCGAAATCCGCGCCCGGTACCAGGTCGCTGTCGAAGTGCTGACCGCTGACCTCGCGATTCGCGAGGACCTGCTCACGGTGGCGAGAAGGCTGGAATCGGTCGACTCACCGATCGACATGCTGATCAACAACGCCGGTTTCGGGATCCACGGATCCCTCCTGGACGAGGACTTCTCGCTGGCGGAGCGGGCGCTGGACGTGATGTGCCTGGCGGTGCTGGTCCTGTCCAGTGCCGCCGGCCGGACGATGCGGGCCCGGGGAGTCGGGTCGATCATCAACGTCGGCTCCACCTCGGGACTGATCACCGCCGGCACATACTCGGCGATCAAGGCCTGGGTGAATGTTTACACCGAAAGCCTAGCGGTCGACCTGGCCGGTACCGGTATCACGGTGACCGCGCTACTGCCGGGCTGGGTCCGTACCGAATTCCACCAGCGGGCCGGGATCAACGCCGCCACGTTGCCCGGTTTTGTCTGGATCGACGCCGAGCAGGTGGTCCGCGAATGCCTGGACGACAACGCCGCCGGCCGGGTGCTGTCGGTCCCGGGCCGAGGCTGGGCGGCTGCGGCCCTGATCGCCCGGTTCCTGCCACGACGCCTGCTGCGGTGGGGATCAGGCAAACTGTCGCGGTCTCGGCGAAAGCAGCACCCATGAAGAGAGGCGGTACAACCAGGCGCCACCAGCCGCGGATCCCGGTCTCGGCTGAGGTGGCGCCGATCAAAGAACCGAAGGACATCGACCGCAGCCTGTACCAGGATCCCAAACGGGCCGCGGCCCGGCTACTGACCCAGGGTGTGATGCTGCACACCGTCCTGCATCGAATGGTCAAGATCCGAGTCCACGGCCGCCGGAACGTGGAGGGGCTGCGCGGTGCCTTCGTCGCTGTCGCAAACCATTCCTCCCACCTGGACGCGCCGCTGATCATCGACTCCCTGCCGCAGCGGCTGTCGCGCTACCTGGCCTCCGGCGCCGCCGCCGACTACTGGTTCAATTCCAAGACCAAGGCGGCCGTGACGAGGGCGTTTATGAACACGTACCCGATCGAGCGGCGCGGGGTCCGAACCCGTAAGGGCCTGACCGGGCAGCTGCTGAGCGACGGGGTGCCGCTGATTGTCTTCCCAGAAGGCACCCGCTCCCGCACCGGCGCGATGGGCCCGTTCACACCGGGCGTGGCCGCCCTATGTATCTCCCGTGCCGTCCCCTGCCTGCCGATGGCGCTAGTCGGGGCCTTCGCAGCCTGGCCGTACGGGCAGAACCACCTGCCCCGCGGGCGCCCCGAGGTGCATGTGGTAATCGGATATCCACTGCGGCCCGAACCTGGCGAGATCGCTAAACAGTTCAACGATCGGATGCGTCGTTCGGTGCAGCAGCTCCACGACAGCACCGCCCGCGCCTACGGCCTGCCGACCCTGGACGACTACGCTCGGGCGGTAGCGCTGCGGCAGGCCTCGGTGCCGCAGCCTACCCCCGTACGCCGTTCTCTTCTCAAGCCTGATCAGGGCGGCGGCGACGCCGCCAGCAAGGAGTGACCGTGAGCATCGTCAAACAGCAAAAGTGGTGGGGCTGGGGCGAGGAGGGCATTGACTTCTCCCACGCCGACAAGCCCAAATTCCGGCCCTTCGTGTTGGAGAAGCTGGGCGTCGACATCGACGAGCCGGCGCCCGGGGTCCGAGATTTCGACAGCCTTGACGTGCCCGAATCGCGGCTCCCGGACGCCCTGCGGTCTGTTCTGGTCGCGGCGCTGGGCGAACACTACGTGGTCGACGACCCGCAGACCCGGGTGGTTCACGCCTTCGGGCGCGGGGTCCGTGACCTGATCCGGATCCGGCGCGGCCAACTCGGCCGGGTTCCCGACATCGTCGTCTATCCCGGCTCGGAGCAGGACGTGGTCGCGGTCGTGAACGCCGCCTGCGACGCGGACGCGGTCGTGATCCCGTACGGCGGCGGGTCCAACATCGTCGGCGCCCTGGAAGCCCTTCCGGACGAGAAACGGCCCGTGATCAGCGTGAACCTGGGCCGGATGAACCGGGTACTGGAGATCGACGCCGCGTCCGGGCTGGCTCGGATCCAGTGCGGGGTGCTGGGCCCGGACCTGGAACTGCAGCTGAATGCCCGCGGCTGGACCCTGGGACATTTCCCAGACTCGTTCGTCTGGTCCACCCTAGGCGGCTGGATCGCGACCCGATCCAGCGGCATGCAGTCTGACAAGTACGGCGATATCGCCGACCTGACGCGTGGCCTGCGGATGGTGATGGATCACCAGGTGCTCGACCTGCGGCCGCTGCCGTCGACCTCGTCGGGGCCGTCGGTGCGTGAGATGGTGATCGGCTCCGAGGGCCGGCTCGGGATCATCACCGAGGCCTGGGTGCATGTGCATCGGCTGCCGCAGGTGCGCGAGATCCAGGCGTACTTCTTTCCTAGCTATGACGAGGGCCTGGTGGCGATGGAACAAATCGCTGCCAGTGACGCCGCCCCGTCAATCACGCGGATCATGGACGCTAACGAGACCGCCTTCTCGATGGCAAACGGCAAACAGTCGACCCGGGTCGGGCACCTACTGAGTACCGCGATCCGGAAGGTGATGGAACGCAAAGGCTGGGACCTGAACCAGATCTGCCTGGCACTGGTCGGGTACGAGGGCTCCGCGGTGCACGTGCGGTACGAGAAGTCACTGGTCGCCAAGATCATTTCCCGCAATCGGGGAATGGGGGTCGGGAAGGGCCCAGGTGCGTTGTACGACCAGAAGAAGTTCGACGTCCCCTACATTCGGGACTTCCTGTTGGACCGGGGGATCCCGGCAGACGTGTCAGAGACCGCGACCCCCTGGTCGGGGCTGAAGAGGATGCATGACAACACGGTCGCTGCGGCCGAGCGGGCGTTTGCGGAGGCCGGTGTCCAGGGTTTCATCATGTGTCATCTGTCACATTCGTACCATTCAGGCGCCTGCCAATACTTCACCTTCGCGATCAATGACGCCTCTGAGCGCAACATGGAGACGTACGACCGGGTGAAGCAGGCGATCCAACAGTCATTCATGGACAACGGCGGCACCGTCTCCCACCACCATGGGGTGGGCGAGGAACACAGCCCCTGGATGGAGCAGGATATCTCCCCGGCGGGGGTGTTCATCCAGCGCAAGCTTTTCGAGGGGGTCGACCCGGGGCAGAACTTCAACCCGGGCAAGATCGTCCATGACGGCATTCCGGGGATCTCCAGCAATTCGGTACAGCCGGACTGAACCAGCCGCCACGATTGCTAGCGATCGTCGATCGCCGATCAGGCAGATCAGGATTCTGGCGGCCGAAATCATGAGAAGACTGTGACCCGAATGGTGCGAATTGCCACCGTTGCGTAGTCTTCAGGGCCGGACCACGATCAGGAAGAGGCCTCGGATGACGACCGACAGCGCCCGGCGGGCGTACAACACCCTGCAACCAGAAGGTCCGCCGGCGGTGCGTACCGAGCAGGTCACCAAGACGTACGGCAAGGGCGAGGCGATGGTCCGGGCCCTGGATCGGGTCTCGGTCGACTTCTACAGCGGAGACTTCACTGCGATCATGGGGCAGTCCGGCTCCGGGAAATCGACCCTGATGCACTGCGCAGCCGGGCTGGACGCGCCGACCAGCGGCCGGGTCTGGATCGGGGAAACCGAGATCACCCGGCTCTCCGACAAGGCGCTCACCCTGCTGCGCCGTGACCAGGTCGGCTTCGTCTTCCAGGCCTTCAACCTGTTACCGACGCTGACCGCGAAGGAGAACATCCTGTTGCCCATGAAACTGGCAAACCGGACGCCGGACCCGGCCTGGTTCGACATGGTGGTGGACGTGCTAGGAATGCGGGACCGGTTGTCGCACCGCCCGTCCGAACTGTCCGGCGGCCAGCAGCAGCGGGTCGCGGTGGCCCGGGCGATGGTCACCCGCCCGAGGGTGATTTTCGCCGACGAACCGACCGGGGCGCTGGACAGCGCCGCCGGTACCGACCTGCTGCGGTTTCTGCGCCATAGCGTGGTCGAACTCGGGCAGACGGTGGTGATGGTCACCCACGACGCCGACGCGGCCTCGTACGCGGACCGGGTGATTCGCCTCGCCGACGGCCGGATCATCGCCGACGAGCGGCGCTGACATGCTGCGGCAACCACGGCGCCTGATCGCCTCACTGATCGCGATCGTCTTCGGGGTGGCCTTCGCGGCAGTGACCCTGACCCTGTCCGCATCCCTGGAGAAGAGCCTGGTCTCTTTCACCGCCGGCGATGCCACCGGATCAGCGGTGGTGATCCGGGCGCGCTCCGAGGAGCATCCGCTCACCGTCTCGGCTGCCCAGGACATCCGCCAGCTGCCTGGGGTCACCCTCCAGGCCAAGGCCGTCGCGTACCTGAAACAGCGGTACCGGGGCGGCGAGCAGCCCCTGCTGCTGTCGACCCTGCCCCGGTTCGACGACGTGACCCGGCTGGTCGAAGGCCGCCTGCCGGGCAGCGCCGACGAGGTGGTCATCAGCCAGGAGCTGGCCTCGACGCGGGAACTGAAGGTGGGCTCGACGATCGACCTGGGCCCCTCTGCGGCGGCTGAATCCGGGAAGCTGTCGGTGGTCGGAATCCTGGCCGTGCGCACTGCCTCGGCGATACCGAGTGCCTACGGTTTTGACTCCGACGTCTTGCGGTACTCCGGCGCCTCGGGCTATCTACAAGCGTACGTATTCAGCGAACGGCCACCTGCTGAGCTCAAGGCCCAGATCGTGGCCCTGCCGAGCGTCGCCCAGCTCCAGGTTCAAACCCTCCAGGAATACATCGCCGAGCAGCGCAAGGAAGCCGCCGAGGTGATGTCGACGATCACCAATTTCTTCCTGGGATTCGCGGTGGTGGCGCTGCTCGTGGCCGGGTTGGTGATCTTTAACACCTTCTCGATCCTGGTCGTCCAGCGGACCCGCCAGCTAGCGCTGCTGCGGTGTGTCGGGGCCACCCGGGCCCAAGTCTTTCGACAAGTGCTCGCCGAAGCGGTGATATTGGGGCTGGTGGCGAGCGGGATCGGGGTGCTGGTCGGAGTCGGGCTGGGGTATGGACTGGTACGGCTGAATCAGGCGATCCAGAAACAGGACACCAATTCTTTCGCGGTCAGCCTGATGGCGATCTGCCTGCCGCTGGCGATCGGTTTCGTGGTGACCGTCGTGGCGGCGGTGTTGCCGGCCCGCCGCGCCACCCGGGTCGCCCCGTTGGCAGCGCTGCGGCCGCAGCTGGAATCGGTGACTGCTACCCGGGCTGGGGTGGTGCGGCTGGTGCTCGGCGGGCTGCTGCTGGCGGCCGGTACCGCGGGCCTGCTGTACGGGGCGATCAAGCCGGGAATGGGCAAAAACTATTCCGCTGTCTACCCGGTGATCGGGGTGGCCGGCGGCATCGTCTCGTTCATCGGGGTGATGTTCCTCGGGATCGTGCTAATCCCGGCCCTGGCCAAGCTGGTGGGCCTGCTGCCGAGTCTGCTGGGCGGGGTGCCGGGGCGCCTGGCTGCTGACAACAGCCGCCGCAACCCGGGCCGGGCCGCCGCTGCCGCGAGCGCCCTGCTGATCGGGGTGACCCTGATCAGCATGACCCTGGTCGGCGCCGAGACCGGCCGGCGGACCTATTCCGAGGCCCTGGACCGGACGTCCCCGATCGACCTCATGCTTACCCCCGAGAGTCAGCAGGTTCCCGACGAGATGCTGCGCAAGACATCCGCATCATCGGTCGTGGCGGCTGCGGCTCGGGCGGATACCGCCAGCGTCCAGATGAATGGGCGACAGACCCCCGTAGTCGGTTTCGACCCGGCCATCCGTACGGTGGTGCGCGACGGCCGCCGAGTCGAGGGGCTGAGCGATACCACGATCCTGCTGCCCAAGACCAGCGCGGTCCCTGCCGGTACCCAGGTCACCGTGGCCGGCCCGGACGGGAAGATCAGCCTGACTGTGGTGCTCGCCGACCCGCCGCTAGACATCCCGACCGTCACCCTGACATCCCTGTCTCGGGTGACGCAGGAACGCCAGCAGTCGGTGTGGGCCCGGATCGCCGACGGGAAGCAGGCCAAGCAGGCAATCACTACCATTTCGCAGGACCTGAGTGAATACCAGGTTCATGTTGGCGGCGGGGCTATGATCCGCTCCGAATTCGACACGGCGCTGAATGGTGTGCTGATAGTGATCAACGCCCTGCTGGGGGTGTCGATCCTGATCGCCCTGATCGGGATCACCAACACCTTGGGCCTGTCGGTGCTGGAACGTACCCAGGAGTCGGGGCTGCTGCGGGCGCTCGGGCTGACCCGGGGCCAGCTGCGCTGGATGTTCTCGCTGGAGGCCCTCACCCTGGCGGCGGTGGCCGCGCTGCTCGGCATCGGGCTCGGGATCGGTTTCGGTGTGGCCGGGGCGTACGCGATCCTCAAGGGCGTGGCCACGGTCGCGGTCGCGATCCCCTGGGCCAGCCTGGCGCTGGTCGTGACCGGCGCCCTGGTAGCCGGGCTGGTGGCATCGGTGGCTCCGGCGGTGCGGGCCGGGCGAATCCAGCCGGCGGCCGCCCTCACCGTCGAATAGCCGGGCATACCCGTCGTTCGGTGGCGGGCGAGGACTCACCGGTGGGGGTGATGTCCCGGATTGGCTGCGGGCCTGCCACAGTGGGCTTATGCCCATGACAATGACGTTCCTCGGGGCCGCTGGTACGGTCACCGGCTCCAAATTCCTGGTCGATGTCGGCCCAGGACGACGGATCCTGCTCGACGCCGGCATGTTCCAGGGTGACAAGCGGTGGCGCGAGGTGAACTGGGCAGACTTCCCAGTCCCGCCGAGTTCGATCACGGAGATCATCTTGACCCACGCCCACGCTGACCACACCGCGTACCTGCCGGCCTTGGTCCGAGATGGTTTCCGGGGCCCGATCTGGTGCACCGAGGGGACTCGGCGGTTGACCGAGATCGTGCTACTGGACGCTGCGCATCTGCAGGAGCGGGAAGCCCAGTACGCGTTCGAAGGCGGCTACTCCAAGCACAACCCGCCGCTGCCGCTGTATACCGTGGCCGATGCCGAGCGGACCATCCCGCTGCTGCGGGTGGTGCCGTTCGACACGGATATCGACCTGGCAGGTGGGGTGTCGATCCGGATGACCCGGGCCGGCCACATCCTCGGTTCGGCCTCGGTGAACCTGTACAGCGAAGACGGCTCGGTGCTGTTCTCCGGTGACCTGGGCCGCCACGACCACCCGGTGCTGCGGCCCCGGGGTACGCCGCGCGGCGCCCCGTACGTGCTGCTCGAGAGCACGTACGGCGACCGGGAGCATCCCGAGCCGGAGGGCGAACCACACGAGGCGATGGCGGACGCGATCCGACGGACGATCGCCCGGGGCGGGTCGGTACTGATCCCAGCCTTCGCGATCGACCGGACCGAGATCGTGCTGCGGTCGCTGGTGGACATGCGCCAGGCCGGACGGATCCCGGCCGATGTGCCGATCTTCGTCAATAGCCCGATGGCGGTGGCGGCGCTGCAGGTGTACCGGGAGGCCGAGGTCCGCGGCGAACTGCGCGACGACCACAACCCGGCCGAATTCTTCGACCTGCCGAATCTGAGGGAGGTCACCGACGCGGAGGAGTCGAAGCGGCTCAACCATCCCGACCAGCCGTCGATCGTGATCAGCTCCTCGGGCATGGCAAATGGTGGCCGGGTGCTGCACCACCTGGAGGCGATGCTGCCGAACCCGAAACATACCGTGATCTTCACCGGCTACCAGGGGGTCGGGACCCGAGGCCGGGCCCTGTTGGAGGGCGCGACCGAGATGAAGTTCCGGGGCCGGTTCATCCCGGTCAAGGCCGAGATCGTGCGCGATTCGGAGTTCTCGGTGCACGGCGACGCGTCCGATCTGATGGATTGGGTACGCGAGCTGAGACCGGCGCCGGAGACGATCTTCCTCACCCACGGCGAGGAATCGGCCCAGCAGGCGCTGGCGGCCCGGATCCGTTCTGAATTGCGGATCCCGGTCGTGATCGCCCGGTACGGGGAGCGGGTACTGCTGGACGCTAGCGGCGACTGGGCCCGGCCCGAGAACCTGGAACAGCCGGCCGAGTCTCAGCCGGCCGCCGGGTCCAGGCCGGCCCGCTCGGCGACCCCCAGCGCCCAGCTGCCTTCAGGCCGGGCCCGTACCGGCACCCACGCCGACGACCTGGGCCAGGTCCGGGTGATCCTCGACACCGCGCTCGGGCAGGTCGCCTTCCTGCCGCAGGAGAAACGCTCCGAGGTGTCAGGCCTGCTGCACGAGGCGATCGAGATCGTCTCCCAGCCCGACCCGGATCTGACAACGCTGCGGACTGGGGTCAACCTGGCCCTGTATGCGGCTGCCGGCGCGGTCGAGACCCCCGGTGGGCAGTCAATCGTGGCGCTGCTGGCGCACATCCCGAAGATCCTCGGCTGATCGGTACGTAGACAGACCGGCCCTGGGACGTGAGCCCTGGGGCCGGTCCTCGTTGCTACCACCTGCAGATGAGCGGGCTGATGCTGCGGCCAGGCAGGTGTACGGGCGCTGGTCGGGGCTGCTCATCTGACCTGCAGGGCTGCACAGTAGCGGGCCGATAGGGGGCGAGAGACCGCCAGCGGGTGCTGGTCTGAGGGGTAGGTCCGTTGTTGTGCACCTGCAATTACCCAGCCTGATCCTGCCCGGCGAAGAAGGTGCTGGTCTGAGGGGGAGGTCCGTTGTTGTGTACAGAACCGGCCGGCCTCTGGGACGGGTGTTCTCAGAGGCCGGCCGGTACGGACCCGGCTCAGGCGGCTGGCAGTCGGATGAACCGGGTGTTACCGCTGATCTGGGCGATGGCGGTGGCGAAAATGCTCTTCAGCTGATCCCCGTCCGCGGCGCAGAAGAAGAAGTCGCCGTCGGTGTTCTCAGCCTGGATGGCGGCCGGCGAGGAGCAGGAATTGGCCGTACTCGGGATCCCAGGGGCCCGAGGCGAGGCGACCTCAGCCAGGACGTCGCGGACCGGGCGGCCCGAGAATCGGCCGTTGCTGAAATCTTTCAGACAGCCGTTGGTCCGGGCATCGCCGAAGGCCACGGTGATGACGAGGATGCCACGGTCCTTGGCCTGCTGGGCCACCCGCAGCAAGTTCTGGCAGCCTCGCGGCTCGTTGCTGAGGTTCCCGGCGGCGACATCGCCGGCCACATCAAGGCTGGTCGAACCCCGGTTGGTGTTCCGGTCGTACCTCGGGACGGCGATGGTCTCCTCCGGGGTACCGTCGGTTTCCAAGATGATCGCCTTGGTGATCTTTGTGCCATCCGGCAGCTGCGGCTTCCGCTTGGCGTCCAGGGCGGCCAGGTTGCTGCGGTCCAAGCCGAGCAGCATCCGGGACGCAGACTTCATCGGCGCGGCCAGGTGCGTACCCCAGTTCGGGCGCCGGCCGCGATTCGTCTGCCCCATGCAGGTGAGGTTGTGCCCGATCTGGTCGGCCGAGTTGAGAGCCCGATGCTCGTCGCCCAGCTTCCCGGTGAGGTACGCGTCGGAGAAGCCCAGCGGCATCCAGGTGCCGGCGCGGGGGCTGCCGTCGACCGCGACATCGGTCAGGCACGGTCCAACCCCGGTGCTCTTGTGAATGGTGCCCAGGGTTACGAACTGCAGCTCAGGAGTCATGGTCGTCAGCGACGACCCGATCGCGGACTGCATCTTGCGGAAGTCGGCCTCCTTCATGGACGGGGTCCGGTCGGCGACGAAGGCGACGTCCATGGCGTTCGGCAGCAGCGTCCCGCAGGAACCACGGCAGCTGGTGGATGACACTGCCCCGGTGGAGGACTGGTTGATCCCGATAATCGGGGCAAACCAGTGCCGTACGATCCGCTCCCCGGTGACGTGGAGCGAATTGCAGGTACCGACCCGCGGGTTGCAAGGGATCGCGCAGATCTTGTCGTCGCAGCGCATCCCGGAATACGTCGCCTGGGCCGGGCCGCCGGTGGGATTGCAGGTGGCCGGGATGTGACCGAGGGTGACCTGCCCCTTGGTGGATCCCACGATGCACAGTGGCTCAACTGTCGGTTTCAGGTCCGGAATGTTTTCCTGGGCGAACTCAATCGCCGTCCGCTGGGCGGTGGCTGCGTTACCCGGCAGGTACGTGGTCCCAGCTTGAGCGGCCGCGTCGATCGTGTTCTGCAGCTCTTGCCGCTGCATCGACAGGTTGGCGATGTCCAGGCCGAAGGCACAGCCGGCGGCGACCACCGCGAACGAGGCGGCTACCACGACCGCGCTGGCGCCGCGTTCGTCGCGGCGTTGGCGACTTGTGCGCCAGAAAGTCTTGATGGACATCACTCGATCCTCATCGTGCTGGTACGGGAGATGGTCGTGTCCGTCAACTCCGGGAACATGCCGGTGATCCCGCGGTACTGGATCGTGACAGTCACCGTGGCGGTACCGCCGGAATTGCCCGGCCGGCCCAGGGTGCAGGTCGTGCCGGTAGCGGTCCGGCAGGTGGTGGTGACCGTCTTGGTCCCCTCAACCACGGAGAGCGAATCCTGGGAGTAGAGCCGGACCTCGTCCTCGGTCCCGCCAAGGCTGGCCACCCGGACTCCTTCCCGGGCTGCGTTCCCGGCCATGGTGCGGGCCTGCAGCGCCAGCCCAAACTCCAATGCGCCCAGGATCATCGTCAGCAGTGGCAGCACAATCAACGCGAATTCGACCGCTGACGCGCCCCGTTCATCTCGGGCGCGGGCGCGCGGCAGCGCCGTAGGTGACGTCATGGTTTCCCCCCAGAATCCAACAGATCGACGGGCAGATACCGTCGGTAAACAGACCGTGCCCGATCCCCCGGCCGCACGACGGCAGCGTGAGAGAGGTCTCATGCCCTTCGGTGGCGACAGGTTTGTCACAGGCTAGCCAGCGCCGCTGTGGTACGGATCAGACCACGGTCTCGACCAGATCAGACCAGGGCATCGTCCATCAATCCGTACCGGGCGGTGGCTCGTGGAAAGAGGTCACCGTGTACCGCTCCAGGTGGACCGCGTCATCCCACCAGCTCGGGTCCAGCCCGGCCTTGCGTTTGAGCTGGTCGAGAAACTTCCCCGGCTCGGGCAGCTGCTGCCAGACCTGCGGCAGGAAGGTGCCCCGGTGCCCGGCGAAGCTCAGCACTACCCCGTCAACCCCGGGCCGTAGCCGGTCCCGGGCATCCTGTTCGCTGCTGACCGGGTACGGCTCGGGGTCCGACAATACCGACACCTCGATCTGGGTTTGAGGCAGCTCGGCGGCGTCGAGCGGAGCGAACCGCGGATCGCGGCGGGCCGCAGCGACCGCATTCGCAGCGACGTCGTCACCCAGCGGTCGGTAGGCGCTGAGCGAGCCGATACAGCCGCGCAGCACGCCGGCCTGGGTGAGCGTGACGAAAGCCGCCCCTGGTTGGCGTAGCCATGCCCCAGCGGGTGGGTTCACGGCAGACAACCCCAAGGCCCGGGAGATCGCGGCTCGGGCCAGGCCGGTAAGGACTGGGCCGGCGGTGGTGGGCAGCTCAGGCATGGTCGATCCGGAAGGTGGCGTAGCCGACCACCCGGGAATGGTCGCCGGCGGTGTCGCCGGAATTACAGGCCCCCAACAGCGTCATCGTCCAGTCGTGGCGCCGGGCGGTCTCCAAGGCCCCGTTGAGCGGTGCCGCGCCGCAGGCCTGCTCGCTGGACACCGGCTCCCGGGCGGTGATCTGGGCGATGGTGTGTTGGTCGATCTGGCGGGCCTGCTGGTACGGGTGGTGGTGGGATAAGTCGCTGGAGATCAGCAGCAGCGTGTCGTCAGCGCCCAGGCCGGCCTCAATCGCGTCAGCTACTGTGGCCGGGTCGGCCTGGCCGACCACCACCGGCAACACGCTGGCCTGCGGCGCCACCACCGCCAGAAACGGCAACTGAACCTCCAGCGCATGCTCCGCGGCGTGCGCCTCGGCACTGGTTATGGCGTACGGTGCCAGCCGTTCCCGCAGATCCTGGTCGACGTGAACCTCACCCAGCGGGGTCGCGAACCGGTCCGCCGGCGACAGGGCCATACCCCGCAGCGGAACCCGATGCGCGGGGCCCAGCAGCAGCACCCGTCGCGGTGGCTGGATCCGCAGCTGCGCGTACCCCAGGGCAGCGGTCGACCCGGAATAGGGGTACCCGGCGTGCGGCACCACATAGCTCAGGGCTGCTTGCAGTCTCGGCTCGGCTGGCGCCGAGTCCAGCAGACCTGTCACCGTCGCGCGCAGCCGCTGCGGGTCGTCGGGGTAGAACATGCCCGCCACCGCGGGCGGCCGGATGATCATCGGGCACCTCCGATCCTGCTCCGAGCCTAGGCCACCAGGTGTCCGCGGCGGGCGCCGCCGTACGGCGAAAGCGGGACGCCGCCGGGGCCGAAGATCAGGCCGGGTCGGGGATGTCGGCGGCAACATTGGCCGCCAGCGCCTGATCAACCCAGTGCCGCAGCGCCGGCAGGTCCAAGGCCCCGATATGGCGGGCGATCTCCTCGCCGTGCCACAGCAGCACGGTGGTCGGGATCATCCGAGCCTCGTACTTGGACTGGGCCCGCCGACCGTCTTCGACATCCACCCAGACCAGTTTCAGCTGCCCGGCCCGTTCTGCGGCCAGCCGCTCCAGCGCCGGGGCGAGGATCCGGCTGGCCGGGGCGAAGGTGCCCCAGAAACTCACGCAGACCACGATCTGGTCGCTGTTACTGATGGCCCGGAAGGTGGCGTCGGTTGCCGACGTCACCCAGGGTAGGAAGGCCTGGCATTGGGCGCACCGCGGCGCCTGCGTTGCCTCGTAGTCGATCTCGTTCTTCGTCCGGCAGGTGGCGCACGTCACCACGCTCGCATCCACTGGCCCTCCCTCATGCTCGCGTGCACAGGGTAGCGGGTCCACCGACTGGGTGACAGCGGTGACATGTCTATGCCCACTAGCTTTTCCGGTTCCGCGGCCGGTGGACCACCAGGACCAGAGGTCTGGGCGGGGTTCTGATGAAGCAGTCATCACCCGGTTGAGAATCGGTAAGCTAGCAGCGCTCCAGGCGGGAACGGAGCACCCCCAGACTGGGAAGGACCCACATGAATCTTTTCGACTCCATCAAGAACGCGTTCTCGAACGAGGACGAGAAGGCGGCAGCTGAGAAAGCCGCCGCCGAACAGGCTGCTGCCGAGCAGGCAGCGCAGGAGGCCGCAGCTGTTGAGCAGGCAGCGCAGGAGGCCGCAGCTGCCGAGGAAGAGGCGAAGGCCCAGGCCGAAGCCGCCGAACGGGTGGCAGCTCAGGAGCGCGCGCTGCAGGAGGCTGCTGCCGCTGAGCAGGCTGCTGCCGAGCAGGCGGCCGCTGAGGCTGCAGCTGCTGAGCAGGCTGCTGCCGCTGCCGCCGCGAAGCCGGTGATCTCGCTGAACGGGCTGATCGCCATGGTTAACCACGACTCGTCCGACGCGGTCGCCACGGGGCAGGGCCTGAACCTGCAGGCCGGCCTGGTGGTCGAGCAGGCGCTGGCCTCGGTGGTCGGGGACACCGGCCCGGTCGACGGCTCGCTGGGCACCAGCTTCACTGCCGCGTACGCCCGCTGGCAGCAGTCGCTGGGCTACTCCGGCGCCGACGCTGACGGCATCCCGGGCCGGGAGTCGTTGCAGGCCCTGGCCGAGCGTACCGGGGCTTTCACCGTCACCGACTGATGTACCGGCGGCCGCCTGGCCTGGGTCTAGCGCACCCGGGCCAGGCGGTTCGCGTTGTCAGCGCGGCGTGTGATGCCTACAGTGGTACGGACGGTCGTCGCCGAGGAGGCTTCATGACTAACCCGCTCGAGGTGCTCCAGCCCAGCTTGCGCTACCAGCGTGAGCAGCGGGAACTGGAGAAGATATTCGTCGTGGACACCCCGGAGGGTGCCGACGGCTTGGGCCGGGTGAACCTGGAATCAGGCCATATCAAGATCCCGGTCAAGGCCCAGCCCGCGGCGCCGGGTGCGACCGAGCAGCAGCCCGACGAGTCAGACCAGAGCTAGTAGGTCTTCGCCGGTGCGTACCCTCGGGCTCCGGGGTCTGGTTAGGCTGGCGTGATGAGGATCACAGTACGCGGAGCCGACCAGGTCGATGTGCCTCCGGATCTGGGGCGGCTGTACGGGCAGGTCAGCCTGCAGGGGGCGGACAAGCAGGCGGTGATGGATGCGGTCACCGAATCAGCGGGGGTCGTGTCCCGAGCATTGGATGAGCGCCGTGCCGTCGGACAGGTGAGCCAGGTGGTGATCCGTCCGATCAGCGTCTACGGCTACCAGACGTACGTCGCAGAGCGCACCGAGATGGTGCACCAGGCCAGCGTCGCCTGGTCAGCGGATTTCGCGAACGCCGAGGCGTTGGCTGTTTTCTGCGCCGAGCAGGGCGCGGGCGCTGGGGTACAGATCCAGCAGGCCGAGTGGCTACTCAGCGACCAGACCCGGGTCCGAGTGGAGCAGGACTGCTTAACCCGGGCGGTCGCGATGGCCCGGGCCCGGGCTCAGGCGATCGCAGCCGCGGCCGGGGCGGGGGAGGTCCGGTTCGTCGAGGTGAGCGACCCCGATCTCGGTGACGGGCCAGGCGGGGCGATGGCCGCCATGGCGAGAGCCGAGTCGACGGTCGATGTTCGCCCTGCTGACGTCACGGTACGGGTCGAGCTGCGGGCGGTTTTCGAGGCGTAGGCTTGCGCGGCTGCGGCCTGCCGTGTCGATCACTAGGGCCGCTCGGTGTGTCAGTGGCTGGTCCTACACTCGGCATCACCTAAGGAGGAAATATGTCCACCCAGCAGCCGTACGGGACTAGCCCCACATACCAGCAGAATCCGCAGGTACTAACGCCGGAGCAGGCCGTCGGCTATCAGCCAGCGCCGCAGCAGGTGCCGGCCGACCCGACATATTCGCATCAGCAGCTGGCGGTGAACGAGGGCGGCTCGGTCGGTGGCGAGGCGGCTGGGACCCCGGTCGGCCATCAGGGGGTTCGGGTCACGGTGGAGGAGCGGCCGGGGTTCTCGATGGCCGGGGGGCTGGCCGTACTCCTGGTCATCGTGGGGATGCTGATCGGCCTCGGCTGCGGGGCCCTGGCTGCTGTCCAACAGTCGGCGCTGCTGATGGTCACGGCGGTCGTGCTGTTCGGGCTGTCCTGGATCGGGGCGACCTCGCTGACTGTGGTGCAACCCGGCGAGACTAAGGTGCTCCAATTCCTGGGCCGTTATGTCGGCACGATCCGTTCCTCCGGGCTCCAGTTCACGGTTCCGTTCACCCAGAAGCGGCGGGTGTCAGTGAAGGTGAACAACTTCGAGACCAACGAGCTCAAGGTCAACGACGCTGACGGTAACCCGGTCACGATCGCGGCGATCATTGTCTGGCAGGTCGCCGACACCGCCAAGGCTGCCTTCGCGGTCGAGAACTCTGAACACTTCGTCCGGGTTCAGGCCGAGGCCGCGCTGCGCCACATCGCCTCCAGCCACCCGTACGACAATGCCGAGCCGGGCGAAGAGACGCTGCGGGGCTCGACTGAGCTGGTTGCGGCTGAACTCGCCGAGGAGGTTGCGGCCCGGGTCAAGATTGCCGGCCTGGAAGTGGTGGAGGCGCGGATTTCGTCGCTCGCGTACGCTCCGGAGATCGCCCACGCGATGCTGCAGCGTCAGCAGGCGGCCGCGGTGATCGCGGCCCGGTCCAAGATTGTCGAGGGTGCGGTGACCATGGTCGAACAGGCGCTGCGGCGGTTGGAGACCGAATCGGTCGTCCAGATGAGCGAGGAACGCAAGGCGCAGATGGTCGCCAATCTGCTGGTGGTGCTGTGCGGCGAGTCTCGCCCACAACCCACGGTGAACACCGGGATGTGACCGATCCTCTGCTACGTACGCGGGGTTTGCGGATCGGGAGTGGAACTGGTCTCGGAAACCGGCGCCTCGGCTTCTTCTTCGAAGAGGTCCGCGATTCGGGCCCGGGCTTTCTCAAACCAGCCGCCGCGCACCGGTACGGCCGGGGCCAGATCGGCAGCCGGGACCGGCGCCAGGTCATGGGCGGTGTCCAGATCGGGGGTCGGCTCAGCCGGCGCCGATTCTGTCAGCGATGCGGGCCACGGCTCCGGGCTGGGTGACTCCTCGAACATCACATGCTCGGGAAGATCGGGAACCGGTGTGGCCCCGGTCGCCGGCTCGCCGGTCGTCCAGAGCTTCTCGGTCGGCTCCTGATCAGCGCTCAAGGCAGCAGGGTCAGGCGCTGGCGCCATGGGCTGTGCCGGCGGTTCTGGGTGCGGGGCAGGCTGGGAGGGTGCCGGGTTTGGCTGTGCCGCGGCCTGATCAGGCTGCGGGGTTAGCGTTGGGACCGCCTGGGTTGGGGGTTCAGCCTGGGGTGGGGGCGCAACATCTGCATGGTGGATCGCCTGCTCAGAAGGCTGGGCGGCCGTCTGATCGGCTGGCGGCTCCTGGGTAACCTCGGGCTGAGGCCGTACCGGCCCGGAGGGTTCCGCGTTGACCGGGGGCCCGTCGGTCCGCTCCGAGGCTGTGGTCAGCCCGATCCCAGCGGTCAAGCCGGCAAGGTCGATGTCTTCCAGCTGGGCGTGGGTGGCATCAACGTCAGCCACCGGTTTTGAGGCATGCCGCAGGCTGGCCCAGGTGCCGCGAACCCCGCCGGTCGGGGAATAGATCGGGGCCACCGGCGCGACCGAGGGCCGAGATACCGGCTCGGGCTGGCCGGTCCCGAACGGGCTGGCGTCATCGGGCTTGGTTAGGCCTTGCTCCTGCAGCTGTGACTGGGCCTGAGCGGCCGCCTGGAAAGCGGCCGGCGGCACGTACGGCCAGTGATCCACGACTACGGTGAGGTCGTCTTCTTGGACTTGGCGGCGCCTGCGCCGGTTCGGTTTCGGACGCCCGTACGAGCCGGTCGGGACCTTTTCAGGCTGGCCTTGGCCCGGCGATGTTTCCGCAGCGGCGACTGGTTCGGTCGTAGCCGTCTGAGGCGGCTGCGATGCGGCTTCGGTGGCTTTCGTCATGGGCGCCGGGGCCGGCGTCTCAGCGGTTTGATCTGTGAGCTGGGTTGGGGCCGGCGTCTTGGCCGGTGCGGCCTGGGGCGTGGGCGGTTCCGGTACGGGCTGAGGCGCTGGGGTCTCGGCGGCCTGGTCCAAGGACGGCCCATCGAGATGGGCCGGTTCGGCCGTAGGCGGCGTGGGTGTGCCCGGCTCGTCCGGGGCCTCGACCGGCTCGAAAGTCTCGGCCTTGCCTGGCTGGGCCGCGGCGAGGGCGGGACCGGCCGCCGCGAGCCCGGCCGCAGCCGCCCCGGTGAGCCGGCCCTGGTGCGGTGTCTGGCCCGGTTCGGGGGCCGTCGGTTCGGGGGCCTGCTCACGGGTTGTGGCGATCGGATTTGTGGTGTCGTGGTCGTCACCGGCCGCGTCCGAGGCGGAGTCTGCGTCGGCTGGCTGCTCGCTGCTCTGGTCGCTGACCTGCGAGGTGTCTGTGGGTACCTGGTCGGTGATCCCCGGTTCGGGTGGAACCTCTTCGCCTGACAGGGTGTAGATCGGGTCGCCCTCGGTGATCCCCGGTTCGGGTGGAACCTCTTCGCCTGACAGGGTGTAGATCGGGTCGCCCTCGGTGATCCCCGGTTCGGGTGGAACCTCTGGACGCCTTTGCGGCGTCGGTCCGGTAGCGATCCTGGCTGCGGCCAGGCCGGCAGCAGCCGCCCCGGTCAGCTCCGGGCCCGGCGACGGTTCGTCAGCCTGGGGCAGGTCGTCGTCGCCGCGATCGGTACCTGCTTGATCGGTGCCCGGCGCGTTCGAAACCGCGCTATCCGGATCGGAGGGGGCCTCCCATCTGCTGCCTGGTAGACGCGTGCTGCGAGTGGCGCTACCCGGATCGGAAGGGGCCTCCACCAGGCCCGGGTCCTGGGATTCCGCAGTGATCATCTCGGCAGCGGCTGCCTCGGTGAGCTGAGCGGCCGGTTCCGGGGACTCGCTGGTCTGTTCGCTCTGGTCGTCGAGGACGAGATCGTACGGATCGTCCTCGGCCCCGGGTGCCTGCTCATCGTCCGAGGGGCCCGCTGGTGTGATCTGGCTGGTAGCCGGCTCGTCTTCAGCGTCTTCGGTGACCTCGGGCGCCTGGCCGGCCTCGGCTGTGGTGTTCTGGTCGTCGCCCGGTTGGGCGCTTTGCTCGGCCTTGGTGAGCTCGGCTGCGGCGATCCCGGCGGCTGCGGCCCCGGTCAGGGCCTCCCGGGGAGGCTCTTCAGCCGCTTCAGGCCGAGGATCCTCCCGACCCTTTCCGGACAGGCTGATCCCCGCAGCGGCCAGTCCCGCGGCAGCGGCACCGCGGAGAACAGGCTGTTCACCGCTGATGCTGACGTCGGCGTGGTCCTCGGATCCGGTCTCGGCGGTCTGCACTGCCTCGGCGCTCTGGTCTGTCGACTCGGGATCGGCCTCAGCCCCAGGATCAGGCTGCTCTTCGGAGCCTGGCGCCTGGGGTTCCGCGGCCCGCGTATCGTCTGGGCTGGGGCCGGACGGGGCCTTGCCGGGCCCAGCGTGGCCTGCCGGGGCAATGGAGTCTGGATCAACGGACACATCACTGCCGGAGCTGTCAGAGCCTGCCTGGGTGGCGTCATCGGCGGGCGTGACATCGGCATCGACCGGGGCCGGGTCCCCGGACGGCTGAGCGGCATCGCCCGCGCTGGCGCTGGCATCCGGCTTCGCCGAGCCAGCCTGGGGCTGGCGGGCAAGGCCGGTTTCCGGCTGGTCGGTATCGTCCTTCGGGTCCGGTGCTGGGGATTGCGCTGACGTGTTCTCGTCGTGTCCGACCGTGAGTCCGGCGGCAGCCAGCCCGGCGGCAGCAGCCCCGACTAGCCCAGCGGCCACCTCATTCGCCGCACCGGCGACCGTACGGGGCGGGGTGCTTTCTAGCCCGGCGGCGGCCAGTCCGGCTGCGGCGGCGCCGGTGAGTTCGGCCGGGCCGACAGGTGCCGTGGAGGCTGTCGGGCCAAGCACGATGGCGCCATTTGGGGACGCGGCCCGTTCTTCGACCGGTCCGAGGACGATCGGACGGCGCGACCCGGCCTCTGACGCGGGGCCCGCCTCGACTTCGGGGCGCCGGACCGGAGCAGCTAACTGCGGCGCCGGGCGACTCGCTTCGACCTGCGGCCGCCGGACTGGAGCGATTTCCCTCGGCCGAGGCGGGCTCGCGACCGGGGCCGCCTCGCCGGGAGCCGTGTCACTGCTGGGACGCTCATCGTTGGCGGGGGTCGGCTGAGACGTGACTGCGGCAGCCGGGTCCGGGTCGCGGTTCTCGGTGATGGTGGCCCGGGGCCGGCCGGACACGGCGGAAGATGGCGCGTACATGGCGTCGTCGAAGAAACGGTCTCGCTCGGCCGCGTCGGCATCTGATCCCGGCACAGGCTGATCAACCTGGGGGATCTCGCCGCCCGTACGGACGGGATCGGCGCCGACCGGGTCCGGGTTCTCGGCGCCGAACACCTCGGCCAGCTCCTGCCGGCCCGCTGCCCACTCCGCATCGAGTTCGTCGTAGAAGGCGTCGAGAGGGCGATCCTCCTGGTTGCGAGAGTCGGTCACGGATGGCTCCTCAGCACGGGTGGCACAGCGCGCCGCCGTAGGCAACGCTCGAATCCAGCCCGGGGAAGCCGGATTCGTGATATCAGCAGGTTAGCCGAAACCCCTGCCGATGCCGGCTACGACAGGCGGCGATGGGCACTCAGCCACGATGGTGAACCCCGTAGAGTGCAGGCATGAGGCTTGCGACGGCGGCTCCGGCTGCGATGGGTGTGGATCCGGCGGCCCTGGCCCGTACGCTCACCGAGCTGGCCGCCCAGGGTACCGAGCTGCACGGGATTGTGGTGCTGCGCCATGGACGGGTGATCATGTCCGGCGAGGCTGACCCGTGGACACCTGATCAGATCCGGCTCGTCTATTCGCTGAGCAAGACCTTTTGTTCGGCGGCGGTCGGGATCGCGGTCGATCAAGGCTGCTTCGGCTACGAGGACCGGGTGGTGGATCTGCTGGCGGACCAAGTCGATGATCGGGTAGGGGAGCTGGCCCGCCAGATCCGGGTGCGGGATCTGCTGGCGATGGCGTCGGGCCACGAGCAGGACCTGATTATGGACATCGGGCAGCGCGGACTGGCCGAGGCCGACCTGGGGTGGTTCCTGCGGATCGAGCCGACCGGCATCCCGGGCCGTACCTTCTGTTACAACCAGCTCTGCACCTGGACCCTGTCGCGGCTGGTCGCCCGCTATGCCGGCGCGGACGTGCTGGAGCTGCTCACCAGGCATGTCTTTGGGCCGCTCCAGGTGGACAGCGGATACTGGGCTCGGGACTGCGACGGGCTGCCGTTGGGCTTCTCCGGGCTGCACATCAGCACCGCTACCGTTGCCGCTTTCTTCCAGCTCCTGGCCGACGGCGGCATCCACCACGGCGTTCGGCTGCTGCCCGCGGCCTGGATCAGCGAGCACTCCCGGACCCAGGTGGAGACCCTGCCCGCTGGCGCGGCCGGGGACCCTGTCGGGGACTGGGCGCTGGGCTACGGCTGGCAGGTCTGGCGGTCGCGGCACGGCTACCGCGGTGACGGGGCATTCGGCCAGTACGGGATGGTGCTACCGGAGCAGGACCTGGTAGTCGCGATCACCTCCTGGAGCCCGGATCTGCAGGTCACTATGGACGTGATTTGGTCTGAGCTGTTACCCGGGGTCGACCGGGAACCGACCCCCGGCGGGGATCAGGAGCTGGCCCAGGCCCTGGCCGGACTGAAGGTCCCCACCGCTGGTACGGGCTGGCCTGAGCAGCCCGCCACCGCCGGCTGGAGCGGCAGCGACAACCACGGCAATCACCTCAGCCTGACCGCCGACACGGACCAGGCGAGCCTGGACTGGACTGACGACACCGGCGCCCGCCACCAGCTGGTGGCCGGGCCGGATACCTGGCTACCGGGCCGGCTTGCCTGGGGTGAGCGGTGGCTGGCGGTCGCTACCAGCGCCGGGTACGGCCCGGACGGCTGGCGGTTGCGGATGGCGATCCTGCACACCCCACACCTGGTGACCTGGACCTTGCCGACTGGCTCCTGCCAGGCCACCATCGCCTGGTCGGAGGAGCCACTGGGGTGGCAACGGATCCACCAACTCGCTCAGCCCTTCCCGCTCGACAACGGGATCTGACAGCCGAGCTACACTTGACCGGACCTCTCCTGGGCGGCAAATCGACCGTCGGGCACCAGCTGGTCAGCGAGCGAGACGAGCTGTTCCAGCCCCAGAGTGGCCGAGCCGTACCCGGTGCAGGCTCGGGTGACGCGCTAGCGTCGAGATCAGCTTCGGCTGGGAACGGGCCTTGGATCGTCACTGATTCCATCGCGGGAAGCTCGGCTAGCGCCGATACCCCGTCCACCTGGTCGACGTTCTCCAGGCGTACGATCCGCAGCGTCGGATGACCCGCCAGCGAGGCCAAGTCGAGGCGTTCCAGATCCAGCGCCGACAGTTCCTGCAGCGGCAAGCCCTGCAGGCCGGCGAGATCGACCCGGTCTACGTTACGCAGTAGAGACTTCAGGTTGGTAGCCCGCGTGACAACGGTGCCTGTGACCTCGGCGAGCTCGAACAGCCGCAGCGGCTGGGTCTCGGCAGGTACGCCTTTCACGGCCAGCGCCCATCGTTTCCGGGGCTGTACCTGGTGGTCGATGCTCAGGCGCTCGGGCCACGGGTGGCGGCGCCGGGCAAGAAAGTCCACGAGCGAGTCGGCGTGGACGAAAGGCCCGTCACGCAGGTCGGCTCCGAATTCGCGCACCTGCCCGGGCACACCGTTTGGCCCGGGCGCCGTGTCGATCGCCAGGTGGTTGCCGGCGCCGTCAGCGGCGAACGGGACCCAGCCGGGGTGGAGCAATCGTCGGCGCCTGGGCCGGGTACGCGCTGATGCCGGCCCGGGACCTGAGGAATACCGCCTGGATCGGTGCCTGTGGCCTGGTGATGCTTGTCGAGCAAGCTTGGACCGGGGTGGCGCCCGCCCACGGTCTGGTTTCGGATCAGTCGAGTTGGAGCAGCCGTTCCAGCATCTGGGGATCGCGATGGTCGAATCCGGCATTCGGCTGCTGCCGGTCAAGGGCGGCGATCGCGGCCATCTCCGGGTCGGAGAGTTCAAAGCCGAAGACGTCAAGGTTGGCCTGCAGCCGTTCCGGGTGGGTGCTCTTCGCCACCAGGGTGGCGCCGCGCTGCAGAATCCAGCGGATGATCACCTGGGCCACGGTCACGGCATGGGTTTCGGCGATCGCGACGAGTACCGGGTCCTCCCGGATCGCAGTGTTCCCCTGGCCGAGCGGACCCCAGGCCTGCAGCACCGTACCGTGGGCGGCCATCAGTTCTTGCATCGCGATCTGCTGGTGGTACGGGTGGCATTCGCGCTGGTTGACGGCTGGGATAACCCCGGTGTGGGTGACGAGGTCGAGGTAACGGTCGGGGTAGAAGTTGGACACCCCGATCGCCCGTACCCGGCCTTCCTCAAGAAGCTCGGCCATGACCCGCCAGGCGGCGTAATAGTCGTTGAACGGCTGGTGGATGAGGTACAGGTCGAGGTAGTCGAGACCCAGCTTGTCGAGCGAGGCGTGGAAGGCGTCCCTGGTCGCAGTCTGCCCGTGGTCTTTGAACCAGAGTTTGGTGGTGATGAACAGGTCCTCGCGCGGCACCTCGAGTTCGGCGATTGCCCGGCCGACTGCATCCTCGTTGTAGTAGCGCGATGCCGTGTCGATCAGCCGGTAGCCGGCTGCCACGGCCGCCGGGATCGTATCTCGGATCTGCGTCTCGTCCATCTGGAAGACGCCGAGCCCGATGGCGGGCATCTCGACGCCGTTGGTGAGGGTGATCGTCTTCATCGGGGTGTCCCTTCAGCTACGGGTGAGGCGATAGGTCTCGCGACCGACACCCCAAGATTGGTCCTGTCAGGCTAGCAAGTTCCAGCCATAAGGGCTGAGGTCTCATGGTGTGGTCTGGGCTGCGATCGGGCTGTGACCCGTCAGACTGATCCACGATAAAGACACTGTCGGTGGTGTGCGTGAGAATTGGGGACAGAATTGGGGACGGAAGGGAGACACCATGACTCGTGCGGTACGAACTGCCGGTGATCGCAGCGAGACCGTTGCCCTGCTGGCTCTGCTGCGGGCTGCCCCGAGCGGTACGGTGTGGAGCGACATCGCATGCGAGGTTCTCGACGAGGGCTCGGCGATCGCCGTGCTCGATGCCACCCAGGACGGTTTGGTTGCCGATCCCGCCTGTGATGAGGCGCGCGCTGCGGCCGAGGCCGAGCTCTGTGCCTGGGAGGCTGACGGACTGGACCTGGTGACTGTCCTGTCGGAGCGTTATCCGAGGCGCCTGGCCTCGGTCTTCGACTGCCCACCCTTCCTATTCGTCCGCGGGAATCTCATCCCGCAAGACCAGGGGATGAGCGTGGTCGGTTCTCGGAAGGCTTCGGCGGAGGGGCTGGAGATGAGCCGGGTGGCGGCCCGGCTGCTGGCCGAGCGGGACCTGGCGGTGATCTCCGGCCTGGCAGAGGGCATCGATACCGCTGCCCACCAGGAGGCGTTGCGCATCGGCGCCCGTACCGTCGCGGTGATCGGTACCGGAATCCGCCGGTATTTCCCGGCGGCGAATCGCAAACTCCAGGACGAGATCGCCTCTCAGGGGCTAGTCATCTCGCAGTTCTACCCAGACCAGCCGCCGGCCAAGGATACGTTCTCGATGCGTAATGGGACGATGTCCGGCTATGGCCTGGCCACCATCGTGGTGGAGGCCGGTGAGCACTCCGACAGCAGGATCCAGGCCCGGAAGGCCGCCGACCATGGCCGCCCTGTGATCTTGTCCCACAGTGTCGCCACAACCACCCAATGGGGCCGGGAGATGGCCTCAAGCCCATGGGTGGCGGTGGCTGACTCCAGCGAATCCCTGGCGGATGCCATCGACTTGGCCCTGGCTGATGCCAACGATGATGCCCTCCAGCCAGGTTTGTGATCAGCAGCGCATCAAATCTTGGGTGGCATGGTTCCCATGAGCATCCACTCCATGCCATTGTTGTCGATGTTCTGAACATCCTTGGGTTGGATCTCGAGGAGATTCAATTTCGCAAGATGAAGGACTCGCAGAAACGGGAGTATAATACCGACATATTTGCTTGCGATCCACTTCCCGGCTCTCGTTTTCTGCTGATCGAGGATTCCTGGGTCAGTGGGGCGAATGTTCTCAATGCGGCTGCTGCGCTAAAATCAGCCGGCGCCAGTCAGGTCAACGCGATGGTGTTAGGGCGGCTGCTCAATCCCGCGAATTGGGGGCCGACGAAGACATTCATTAAAGGCGGGGGTCTGCGGGATGGCTTTGATCCGCATCGGTCACCCTGGAAGAAGATCGGCTGAACGACGCCGGAGCGGCTCGCGCAGCCGGAAGATCGGTTGTCCTGCGACTGTCGCGAGCCGCCGTGTCCGAGATGGGTCACTGTTTCGGCGGGCTCAGGCTCGGGAAATGGCGTTCTCGGGCGTCTGCATGGGGAGTTGAGCGGCGATCTTCGGCTGCTCGGCGGTACGGCGCATCGAGACCAGCTGCCAGCGGGTCACCACGCGCCAGCACCACTCGAGTGGTCCGTAACTGAATCGGGCCAGCCACCAGCGTGAGACCAGGTTTTGGACGATCAAGATGACGACAGCGACGGCGAGGGCCGGCAGCACCGTACGGCTGGAGCGGAAGTTGAGGAGCAGGCCCACCGGGATGACGATCAGGCTGGCGCCGATGTAGTTCGAGAAGGCCATCCGGCCGAGCGGGGTGAACATCGCGGCCAGCAGCCGCCGGGCCCGGGTCTGCCACAGCAGCGACAGGGCGCCGACATAGACGGCCGCGAGGATCATCCCGGCCACACCGCCGGCTGTGGTGAACCGGGGGTCGCCCGGCTCGGTCGTCTGCCAGGCGAGCGCCGCGAGGCCCAGCCCGAGCCCGATCCACAGCCCGATGCGGACCCGCCGGTCTGCGACCTCAAGGTATTCCGGAAGGCCGTACGGCACTGAGACCGCGCCTAGGCAGAACATTCCCGGCAGCGCCAGGGCCCCGCCGCCCATCACCATTGCGGCGAGGGTGCCGATCAGGCCGATGATCAGCAGGACCCGGCGGGAGCAGAGCAGGACCAGCGGCAGCACCACGAGACCGACCGCGCCGTACGTCAGCAGGACCTCGCCCGGGTAGATCAGCGAGTGCAATATCCCGACACCGACTAGGGCGACCATGCGCCGCACCAGCTGCGGCCAGGCCCGCTGCCCACGTTGCCGCAGGCCACGGGTGATCAGACCCATCGAGATCCCGAACAGGAACATGAAGATCGGCACGAAACGGCAGCTGACCAGGTAGTACAGGATCTGCTGGGCCGGTTCGACGGAGCGGACCGGCTCCAGGTCGTGGCCTAGGCCGGTCAGGTCGCCGATGTTGACGAGCAGGATGCCCGCGATGGCGAAGCCCCGCAGCATGTCGAGGAAGGGGATCCGTTGGTTCATGCCGACCACGCTAGGAACCGATCCGGGCTCAGGGCGCCGGATTCCTGCCGGGGGACCACCCGTCGCTGAACGGTTCCACCCCAGGGTGGAATCCGGTGCCGTCGAGTACCGATCCGGCGATCGATCCGCCTACCCTCGCGGTGACGGAAAGGGCAGAACGCGGATGGCACAGTGGAACTGGAACTGGATCAGCCACGGGCTGGTCGCGGCCGCCATGATCCTCGGCGCCCTTCAGCTTGTCGTCATTGACCAGCCCCTCGCGGTGGATCTCCTGATCCCGGTTGCGCTTGGGATTGCGGTCGCCAATGCCCGGGTTTGGGGTGTCTGGCTCGTGCCGACCTTCGTCGGGGTCGGCGTCGCCTGTTTCGACTGGTCGAAGGATGAGCTTGGTTATGTCTCGGCCGAGACCCTCTTTTACGACCGTCTCGGGTTGTTCATCGTCCAGACCTGCCTGGTCGCGGTCGCGGTCGTCGTCGGGCAGCTGGTCCGCGTCAACCGGCGGCTGCGCCAGGTACGCCGCGCCGAGCAGGAGCAGACCGTACGGGCCGCAGTGCTGGCCGAACGGGGCCGGATCTCGACGGAGATGCATGACATCGTCGGCCACGGGCTAGGCCTGATCGTGGTCGCGAGCGAGGCCGCCCGCTACCTCGCGCAGGCACCCGCCGGCGAGGTGGACCTGGATGCCGAGGAGCGCCTGGCTTCGATCAGCGACGCCTTGGACCAGATCCACGCCACCGCGGTACGGTCCCTGTCGGAAACTCGGACCCTGGTTCACGCCCTGGGCGAGGACGCCGCGGTCACCAGTGTTCAGCCGGGCCTGGCCGATATCCGGGGCTTGGTGGACAATGCCCGCCAGGCGGGGCAACCGGCCCAGGTCAGCATCGCTGCTGAGGTGACCGAAGTCGATCTGGGCGCCCCTGCCCAGGCCGCGGTTTACCGCTGCGTCCAGGAATCCCTGACGAATGCGCTGCGGCATGCCCCTGGCGCCGAGGTACGGGCTCGGCTCGAGGTATGTGACGGGCACTTGGTGTGGCGGGCGGTCAACGCCTCGGATGGTGCCCCGATCGTCGAGGGCAACGGCATGACGGCTATGCGCCAGCGGATGGTCACGGTCGGTGGTTCGTTGGAGGTCGCTAACGATGGCGACGGTTTCGTCGTCGAGGCTCGGGTTCCTCTGAAGGAGACGCGGTGAACAGGTGGCGGCTGCTGCTGGTCGACGACCAGGCGATGGTGCGGACCGGGTTTCGGATGATGCTCGACCCGCAGCGGGATCTGGCCGTTGTCGGGGAGGCGGCTGATGGCTGCGAGGCCGTACGGAAGGCCGTCGAGCTCACACCGGACCTGGTGCTGATGGACATCAGGATGCCGAACCTTGATGGCCTGGCTGCCACCGAGCAGATCCTGCGTCGCTGTCCTGCGACCAAGGTGCTGGTGCTGACCACCTTTGACTTGGACGACTACGTGATCCGGGCGTTGAACGCCGGAGCTTCTGGTTTTCTGCTCAAGGACGCCTCGGCTCACGAGCTGCTGGCTGCCGTTCGCGCGGTCTGCGCTGGTGATGCCGTGGTTGCACCGTCGGCGACCCGCCGGCTGTTGGATCGGATGCTCCCGATCGTGACCGACGCCAGGGTGTCGCGCCTGGCGGGTTTGAGCGAGCGAGAGCGGGAGGTGTTGGCCCTGATTGGGAGAGGGCTGTCGAATCCTGAGATCTCCGCCGAGTTGGTGTTGGCCGAGTCCACCGTGAAGTCGCACGTCCATGCTCTGCTGGCGAAGACCAGCAGCCGGGACCGGGTACAGCTGGTGATCCTGGCGATCGAGACCGGTCTGGTGGCGCGGGGAGGCTGAGACCCGGCAGGCGCACTGTCGGCGGGCAGCAACATTCGGCGAATCTGGGCCAGATCGGCAGACAAGCCGGCGACGGTGGGGTACTCTCGCAATGGAGCCTTGTTCCCGCTTGGATATCCCCTGAACACCCAAACCCCTGTCGGGAACAAGGCTCCCCGCTGCTCTGAGCACGCTGGGAGCCTGCGGTGGGGTCGTATCACCTGCAGGGGCAGGTTCTGGTCTGCTAACCAGCCATGCGGGTAGGCGGGCTGTGTCCGATGAGCTGGCCGAACGGGCCTGACACTCCGGCGGCCAGGTCTCAGCTTGTTCGGTCAGGCCGGGGCTTGCGCTGTCTCATTGTCTGGGCCTATTTCCACTGCCAGGTGGTGACGATGGTCTGGGTGTCTTTGTCTAGCTTTGCTTCGTGCTTCTCCACGCCTGCAGTATGCAGCAGCGCCACGCCGCCGTTGCCGTTATCGAGGCAGAAGTAATGGTGGAAGGATTTTCCTGCTGCCGAGGTGACCGCCATGCGGTAGATGACGGCGGGTTTGCCGCCCCAGGTCTGCCCGGTGATCTGTTCGACGGGGTCGTCTTTGTTCGTGTGATTGAGTTGGACCTTCTCTTTGCAGAGTTTCTCGGCGTTCCCTTCGCTGGGATAGTCTGCCCAGTAGTTCATCAGATTGTGGGTGCTGGGGTCGACTAGGTCACCGTCATTGTCTCGTCCATTGATATCTGAAAGTTGCCATCCATCGGGGAGCTGGGCGGTCATGCTGGGCCCGGTGAGTTGATTTCCGCTGATAGTCCAGCCCTGGTACGGGGGGCGGGTTCGTTTGGCGGTTTGCGTCGAGGACGATCTGAAGAAGGCGAAGTAAACCCCGACAGCCGCGAGAGCGACGATGATGACGCTCATGGTGATGATGATGCCGGTTTTGGTCTTGCCTGTGGGTGCTGGTGGTGGGTAAGGCTGGTTTTGGGGTTGTGGTGGGTAGCCGGGGTTGCTGGGTCCGGTCTGGGGGTAGATGGGTCCGGTCTGGGGTGGTTGGCCTGGGTAGGGGTGTTGGCCTGGGTAGGGGGGTTGGGTCATGGGGTTCCTCCGGTTCTGGGATGTGTTCTTACTGTAACTGGAGGTGGGTGGCGGTGGTGGTTGCAGGCTGTTGATGTGGCTCGTTGGTGGTTTCTGGGGTCGGCTTGCTCCTGTGGTGTTGTCGTGGGTGTAGCTGGTGTTGTCCTGGGTGGGCTAAATGTTGTCTGGACATGATACGTTTCGTCCGGTGTGATTAGCCTGAGCGGAATCTAGGATTTTGATTTTACCCGAATCGGAAAGCGAAGTCCGATTTGGGTATTTGCCTACCGCGGACCTGCCGTCTACTTCCATTGCCAGGTGCTCAGGATCGTTTTCGTATCTCTGCGCAATGGTTCCTTGGATTCGTCCCAGCCTGCGGCATGGAGCACCGCCGCAGTATTATTGCCATTGTCGAGGCAATAGAAATTGTGGTTTGACTTTCGCTTTTCTCTGGTGACCGTCAGGTGGTAGGCGACTACGGGTTTGCCACCCCAGGTCTGCTCAGGGATTGGCTCGGCTGGATCGTTCTGGCTCACGCGATTACGCGCGACTCGCGTTTTGCAGACCTCTTCGGCAGTCCCTCCTGGGAGCTTGGCCCAGTAGAACATCAGATTGTAAGTGTTGGGGTCTCTCAGATCGCCGTCGTTTCCGTCTCCGTTTTCTTCGCCGATACGCCATCCCGGGGGGAGTTTGGCGGTCATGGTGGGTCCGGTGAGTTGGTCGCCGTTGAGGGTCCAGCCGCGGCCTGGGGTGGGGGTTCGTGTTGTAGTGGGGGTTTGTGTCGGGGTTAGAGCGGGCGTCGTGCTTGTGGTTGGGGTGGGGTTGGTGGTTGGGGTGTCTTTCTTGTGGTAGGCGAGGTAGGCAACGATGATCGCGAGAGCGACGATGATGACGCTCATGGTGATGATGATGCCGGTTTTGGTCTTGCCTGTGGGTGCTGGTGGTGGGTAAGGCTGGTTTTGGGGTTGTGGTGGGTAGCCGGGGTTGCTGGGTCCGGTCTGGGGGTAGATGGGTCCGGTCTGGGGTGGTTGGCCTGGGTAGGGGTGTTGGCCTGGGTAGGGGGGTTGGGTCATGGGGTTCCTCCGGTTCTGGGATGTGTTCTTACTGTAACTGGAGGTTGGGTGGCGGTGGTGGTTGCAGGCTGGTGTTGTTGATGTGGCTCGTTGGTGGTTTCTGGGGTCAGCTTGCTCCTGTGGTGTTGTCGTGGGTGTATCTGGTGTTGTCTTGGGATTAGGAAGTGTTGTCTTGGGTTCGTTGGTGTTGTCCGGGGTTCGGTTTGTGTTGGCTGTCTCGAGGGGCTTCACGGGGTTTGAGTGGTCCAGATCATGAGGGGTAGGCAGGCGGCGTCGAGTCCGGGTCCGGTGACCATCGTGGTGGTGTCAGTCAGTCCGGATCCCTGGTATGCCTGGCTTGGGCTTCGGCTGTTCTCGAGGACCGAGGCAGCAGTTAGAACCGGTGTGGCTTTCTGGGGTGAGGTTTGCGGCGGCTGTGCTGGGGAGGCAGGGATCAGCTCGCCCTTCCTATGACCAAACCCCTGCCAGCTTCGGTTACCCCTCATCCCGGTAACCCCGCCTACCTGCAGAATCCAGCCTCCGTATGGCCAGATAGAGCAGATGTGCTCTCTGGCTGGGCCTTGTTGAGGTTTTCCGTTACTTAGTGGCGTGCCTGGCCAAGGCCAGATCTATTTGGAGTAGGGTCCCATAATCTGCATGCTCGCCAAGGCAGAATCATTCCGAACTCCTCGTGGAGTGCGATGTCGTTTAAGGATGACTGGTCAGCCTATGGCTGGAGGAGAATCAAGATCCCCCTGCCCATGGCATGCGACGCTATCTCCATTTCCAGGTGGTTAGCAGGATTTGGGTGTCGTTGATCGCCTGTTCGTTGCGTTCGGCCCATGCCAGGGTTTGGAATAGCGCGGAAGTTCCTTTTCCTGTATCGAGGCAGGAGAAGGTGAAGATTACAGGTTGGGATGACTGTTCGGTCGTCAGCTGGTATGTGATGACAGGTTTCCTGCTCCAAGTCTTTCCCGGGATCTCCTTGACAGGATCGCTTGGAGTTTTTTTCTTGTTGTTGATCATATTCTTGCAGGATTGGTCAGGAGTTAGCTGGATATCGGACCAGTACTTGATCCGACCTTTATTATCATTAACGATTTCGCTATCGTTTTCGACCCCGTTATCCTCGCCGATGCGCCATCCCGGGGGGAGCTTGGCGGTCATAGTAGCCCCGGTGAGTTGGTCGCCGCTGCGGACCCAGCCGCGACCTTGGGCAGGAGCTGGAGCGTCATTTTTGTGATAGAAGAGGTAGACGACGGCGATGACCAGGACGACGATGACGACGCCCATAGCGATGATGATGCCGGTAGTGGTGTTTCTCTTAGGAGCCGGCGCAGGCCCAGCCGGATAACCGGTGCCGCCGGTGGGTTGGTAGCCGGGGACGGCCCCTGCTGCCTGGTAAGGGCCAGAAGGCTGCTGGTTCTGCGGGTAGCCCGAGCTACCCGGGTACGGATACCCCGGGTTCTGGGGAGGCTGGGTCGGGTACTGGGGTGGCTGGGTCATCAGACTCCTCCAACGTGAGGCTGTGCATCTACTGTAGCCGAACCGAGACGGCAGGCAGAACACACGAGGCCGGACGCCTGACGTATGGGCGCGGTTCGAGAAGCGAGTTAAGCTGCTCGGCCACGAAAGCCCCCTACATGGGTGCTTTTCAGCAGCTCCGGCACGTCCTCTTCTGACCTTTGGCCTGAATTAGTGATCGAGTCCAACGAGCAGGCTGATTTCTACTGTGGGGTGGTCGCCTGGTGATGGCTGACAGGTTGCGGGTAGTAAGGATGCTCGATCTCATGGATACCCGTAACCTGAGCATGAGGAACCCACACCGGCTCCCACTGAGCCTGATTCACCTGAACAAACCCAACCCGACCAGCCACAACCGGATCATCACCAGCGTAATCAACCTTAACATTATCACCCTGTCGATGAAGCAACCGAACCGGCACCCCACTCCACATACCCACAGTCGCAACACCCGTCAAACTCGTAATCCGAGTATTAGCCACCGTCAACCGGTGACTACCATCAAAAGCCTTCTCAAAATGCTCAGGAGCAGCCAACCCATAAGCCACAAGAACACTCTGCCGAGTATTCAACGTCACCGTATGATACGCCGTACCATCCACCAACGTAGCATACACACCATTATCAATACGCCGACCAACCTCAGGAACACACGCACTAGCCTGCCCCACCCACTGACCATTACGCTGATTAAACGTCGACACATACTCCTCACGCCCATCAGCATAAACCCGCCACATCTCCGCCAAATGCGGAACCGCGACCGTAGCATAACTCAAAATCTCATGCTCATCAATCGGATGAGTCGTCGTTGACCCCGGAGCCTCCCCACGCCCCGTCCAAGGCCGGCTGTGCCGACGCGTCAATGGAGCCGGAACCGTGTCGCGGGGCAAACACACATCCGGCGCAGTCGGGGTGATCATATCCGCAGCCCGGACCCCATTAAACCGAAGCACCTCCACCGACTCCGCACCACGGTTAAACGCCAAAGTATTACTACCAGCCTGGCTATTCAAGGCGAATCCCAACCCCAACGCATCATGCAACCGCTGAGGCGTAGTGAGATGACGCACCTGAGCCAACGGATACACCAAACCCTGAACCGTGCTAGCCCGGCCCTCCAACAGCTGCTCGGTCTCACCCGGCAGCAGCACCTTCTGATACGGAGTCTCCATACCCGCCGGCATCGGCACCAAAGGCAGGTCACCACGACCCCACTGCGTCGGGAACAACGTCGCCCGAGGAGCCTGCAAAGCATCAGCCCGCAATTCCTGCCACATCCGCGTAAAATGCGCCACCGCCAACCCGGTCAACCCCAAAATCGAGATCGCCATCGGCAGGGTAATCACCCACGTCCCATCCAGCCCAGCAACGACCCCCAGCGGATCCACCCTCGCTCCCGGCGCCACCGACACCGAACCACCACCAGGCCCACCCACCGGACCCGACGCCGGAACAGCCGGAACCGGACCCGACGCCGGAACCGAACCCGACGCCGGGACAGCCGGAACCGAACCCGAACCAGACTGCGGGCCAGGCTGCGTAGAACCCGGACCAGACTGCACCGCAACCGGATGAGCAGGAACCGACCCACCCAACGACGACGCCGGCGGAACCGACCCACCCAACGACGACACCGGCGGCGGAACAACCCCAGCCCCCACACCAGGAGTTCCCACACCAGGCCCAAAACCACCCGTCCCACCCAGACCCATCGGCGGAACCATCGACCCCCCAAAACCAGGCCCCGACAAGCCCGGGCCCGTGAACCCAGACCCACCAGGAGCAGGCAAAGCCCCAAACCCCGGGGCCCCCGTCACAGGGCCCGGCGCCACTGGAGCAACCGGCGGCGGTGACCAAACCGGCACCTCCGGCGCAGCACCAGCAGCCCCCGTACCAGAAACAGGCGGCGGAACCGGCTGACTCGGAGCCGATGGGGAATACCCCGGAGTAACCCGACCCTCGCTAGAACCAGACTGGCTTCCTCCACCAGAACCACCAGGGTGTCCACCCTGAGCAGGCTGCTCCTGCCACCCCTGCCGAGGCTGCTCCGGAGCAGACGAAGAAACCCTCCCCGTATTGGGACTTGGCGGTGTCTGGTTCCCGGGATCTGGCGCCGGTGCTTGATTGCCTGGAACGACGGGTTCAGACCCAGACCTCTCGGCTGAGTACCTCGGTGTTGATTCCGGAGACCTCAACCCCGTACCGTCTCCGCCGCCTGGCGACGGGTTGCCAGGCGGGACGGCCTCGGATCCGGATCTCTCACTCGGGTCCTTCACGGGCGACTCTGGAGCGCCCGTACCGTTTCCAGTTTCGGGCTGCCCCGGCGTCACCGAAGGGCCGGATGATGTGCCGGATTGAGGTGTAGTCGTGGTGCCGGCTGGTGCTTCAGATCTGGGCTGCGCCGAGGAAGGGAGCGCTGTGGTTCCTGACCGCGTATCAGACTGCTGATCCGTCACGGTATCAGCAGTCTGCTGAGCTGTCACGATATCAGCAGGATCGGCTCCGGGCTTCTCGGCTGAGCTCCGTACCAGCCGCCCTGGTACACCCATACCATCTGCGCTACCGGCGCCGGGCTCATTCCTGCCCGTGGAGGCACGTTGATTGTTGTTGGGATTGAGAGGAGGGACGAACCGCTGGGTAGCACCTGCGGTGTTAAGCTGCGTATCGGTCAATACGCGATTGAACGGTGCGCCGGCCGGCTGATCTGTTGCCATGCGGCCAGATGGCGCACCCGAAAATTCTGATTCCAGAAAATTCTGCGGAAAACTGCCCGCCGGAGACATTCCACCTGCAGGGGAAGTACCAGCGGGTTCTCTACCAGGGACATGCCGGTCGCCGCTGATGGGGAAACCCTCTTGGCGGAAATCAGCTCGGACGGCGTTGCTGATATCTTTCCGGGTCTTCTCGTCGACCAGCTGGGTGGCGGCATTGGTCGGGAGAGCCGGGGACTTAGCCGCCGTGGTGCTACGAGCCTGGTCATTGTCGGCGGTACCAAGGGCAGCATCGACATCACCCGCCGGGGCTCCCTTGGTGAGGGAACCAGTCCAACCCGTAGCACCACCAGCCCCAGCTTCGCCAGGTGCACCAGTGGTGGTGTGGTTGACGTTGACCGCATCAGCGCCACCGGTGCCTTTGCCGCCATTGCCGGCAGCCGCAGTTGTGGTGGCGAGGGATGGCTGGATGGTGGAGGTGAACGCGATCCCGCCCAGGGCGTTTGTGAGAGCCGAGTAATACATCTCGAGAATGGCCCGGGCTAGCAGCTGTAGGGAAGGGATCGCCATCAACAGTAGCGGCGCCTGAGTCGGATTTGCCAACGCAGACTTCATGAGTTTAGTGATCACGATATGGAGGGCCCGCAAAACCCCATTCTGGGCGGTCTTGGTGTGCGTGATCAGCGAGACGGCCTTCCCGACCCCGGCGGCGATGTCGGTGCCGGTGGTCGCGATGGTGCCCGCCCACTGCGAGACCGTGTTCATCTGCTGGGACGCCATCTGGGATGCGCCGCCGGTCCAGTTGTCGCTGAACAGGGCCCGGGTGTGCTGCTCGACATCGGTCTGAGTGGTGCTGGCAGCGGTGCTCAGCGAGGTCCACTGCTCCTGCAGCCCGGCAAGCTGGTCCTCGTCAGCCTCGGGGAATACCCCCTCAGCCACCCAGCCTGGGAGCAGGCCTGACCTGAAGACGGAGATCACGGCAGCATCCTCTCTACGTCGTTGCCAGGCATCACGGGGATCCGGTCCGGGTGGCGCACATCGTACGGTAACACGGCAACGTCTTCAGGCAGCGACAGCAATGGCCTGGTTAGGCACTCTCCGGTCACCTGGCCCACTTGTCCCTGAGTGCCCAGACTGATCGCGGATGTACTCTGGGCAGACACCAGCCGCTCGGGGAACGAACTCGACATCACGGGGCTCCTCCCAGCCAGGACACGTAGCCACCTTCCTACCGCAGGCCAGGGTCACCACACGCATACCCAGACGGCTCAGGTAAGGCACGCTGGGCATCCGGCCTGTCTATGGATCCTAGAGTGCTTCCCATGAGTCCTCGGCGCGGCAAGGACGGTGAGACCTGACCCGGTATTCGGTGCTCGAGCTGGACGGCAGGATCTCGAGATTATCCCTGAGCTTAAGCTCAGGAACCGAGGGTTATTTCCACTGCCAGGTGGTCATGACGGTTTGCAGGTCCCTACGCATTGATTCCTTGTATTGTTCCCAGGCCGTGGTCTGGAGTACGGCCACAGTGCCGTCTCCGTTTTCGAGGCAGTAAAAGCCAAGAATTCCCCTGTGTTGGTTCCTGGTACTCGTAAAGCGGTAGGCAAGGACGGATTTACCTCCCCAGGTTTGTCCGGATACCGGCTCAATGGGGTCATCCTGAGCCATGCGATTGCGATCGATTCGCGATCTACAGATCGCTTCGGCATTTCCTTCTGCTGGGAACTTAGCCCAGTAGGTTATCGCATTGTAATTTCTAGGGTCTATCAGGTCGCCGTCGTTGTTGGCTCCATTGAGTTCTGTGGTTTGCCATCCCTGGGGGAGTTGGGCGGTCATGTTGGGTCCGGTGAGTTGGTTTCCGTTGATGGTCCAGCCGCGGCCGGGGGTCTGGGTTGGGGTGGTTTGTGTTGGTGTGGGGTTGTTTCTGGTGGCGATGAGGTAGGCGACGGCGACTGTGAGGGCTATGAGGAGGATGCCCATGGTGGTGAAGATGATGGCGGTCTTGGTGTCACTCTTGGATGGTGGCTGCTGTGGGGAGGGCTGGTTCTGGGGGTATGTAGGGCCGGGTTGGCTGGGGTAGTAGGCCTGGTTTGGGGGGTAGGTTGGGCCGCTGGGTTGGGGGTAGCCCGGGCTAGCGGGTGGTGTTTGGCGGTTGTAGGGGGGTTGGGTTGGGTAGTGAGGCGGCTGGGTCATCAGGGTTCCTCCGGCTCTCGGGGTCGTGGTTCCTACTGTATCTCGTTCCATGACGTACTCTATCGCTGGCTCGTTATCCCGGACGGGGCGTAGGTCGTCGGTCTTCTGAGTTCTTTGGGTGGCTTGGGTGGTGTGATCTATTTCCACTGCCAAGTGCTCATGACAGTCTGTATGTCTCTGCTCATTTGATCTTTGTGTGCATCCCAGGCGGTGGTTCGGAGTACTGCTGTGGTGTTATTTCCTTTGTCCAAACAGTAGAACGTCAGGGTTCCTCTTCGCTGCCCTCTGGTGGTGGCAAAGCTGTAGGCGAGAACTGGCTTCCCTCCCCATGTCTGTCCAGGGATCTGATCGACTGGGTCGTCCTGCGCCACGCGATGCTGTCGGATCCATGATTTACAGACTTCCTCGGTGCTCCCTTCCTCAGGGAATTTGGCCCAGTAGGTTATCGCATTGTAGTTTCTAGGGTCAATTAAGTCGCCTTCATTGCTGGCTCCATTGATGTTTGTGGTTTGCCATCCTTGGGGGAGTTGGGCGGTCATAGTGGGTCCGGTGAGTTGATTGCCGTTGATGGTCCAGCCGCGGCCTGGGGTGGGGGTTGGGGTGGTT
>ERZ772764.280-NODE-280-length-37808-cov-32.642439_pt1 | contig 37808 bp, 28 predicted proteins | sample MGYA00512163_ERZ772764 | MGnify/ENA primary metagenome ERZ772764 (study PRJEB29015, sample SAMEA2737903) | human oral metagenome | biome: human oral; feature: human-associated habitat; material: dental | place: China | collected 2094 ... | reverse complement strand
TGTGCAAGCATCGTAGAAGAAAACTTTGCGGACGCAGTCGCAGAAGGATTTGAAGAAAAATAATCCAGTCTAACATGAATAGGTTTGACTGATGGCTAGTAGAAGAAGTCCCGTCTCAACTGAGGCGGGCTTTTTTACTTGAGAACAAAGGACTTCAGCTTCCTTGTGAAAGCTGAAAAAATAAGTTCAAACTCTTGACAGGCTAGTATAAGTTATTTATGATAGTAGTAAAGATTAGAAGGAATGAGGAAAGATAATGACCCATCCAGTTTTTGGATTTCATGAGGAAAATGTCGAGTATGTGACACGCTATGGAGTTTACGCAGTGATTCCGGATGAAAAGAAAGAAAATATCATTTTGGTACAGGCACCTAATGGTGCGTGGTTTCTTCCTGGAGGACAAATGGAAGAAGGAGAAGATCAGCTGGCTACTCTTGAGCGGGAATTGCTGGAAGAGCTTGGTTTTAGCATTCAAGTAGGAGATTACTTTGGTCAAGCGGACGAGTATTTTTATTCTCGCCATCGGGACACGCATTTTTATAACCCTGCTTATATTTACGAAGCCCTTTCTTATCAAGAAGTAGAAAAGCCACTGGAAGATTTTAATAATCTAGCATGGTTTCCTGTCGATCTTGCCATTGAAAAATTGAAACGTGGCAGCCATAAATGGGGAATTGAGCAGTGGAAGCGCAAATATCAGAATAACTAACCTGCTATATGTAAAATAATATAAATTACAGGTAATCGTTCACAATTCCTGAAAAACATGTTATAATAATAGCGACGATTTAAGGTAGGAGGCAAATGAATGAAGCTTATAAATACGACGAATACCCATGCAGAACTAGTAAAAAATCAGTTGGAAAGTACGGATGCAACGCTGGTAGAGGTTTACTCTGCGGGAAATAGCGATGTTATTTTCACAGAAGCACCCACCCATTATGAAATTCTCATTTCAAATAAGCATCGCGCAATCAGAGAGCAAGAAATTGAAAAAATTAGAGAATTCTTTTTGAAACGAAAAATTGATCAAAAGAATATTGACGCCTCTGCCATTCGGACGATCTATGCTAATAGTCTGATTGAGATTTCAATCCCGATTAAGGGCTAATCATCTGCTTAAGATTTTAAACTTTTGTAACATTATCATTGCACCATTTGCTTCCTGATGGAAGTGATATCAAAGATCACTTGAAAGCCCTTGCCTTTCAGGTGATTTTTTATTTGTCTGATTTAGATTTTGATGGCGAGATCTTTTGTGACTAGCCAAATTCTTCGAACTTAATAATGTTTCCATTTTTATTCTTTCTTTTATGAAATCACCTTTATTTTATGATAAATTATGGTAAAATAACTTGGAGGAGAGTAAAGATGTTTCATAAAAGTAAGTTAATGTTTTGGACCAGTGAAGTTTTGCTGCTGACGATTATCTTTTTCATCTGGCGCCAGATGGGAGATATGATTACGCCAGTAGTGAGCGTTATCAATACGATTTTAATTCCTTTTGTTATGGGAGGATTTCTCTACTATATCACAAATCCTCTGGTGACACTGCTCGAAAAAAAGTTGAAAATCAATCGAATTTTCGGGATTTTAATCACTCTTTTCCTACTGTTTGGCCTCGTGACAGTCGGAGTAATCTACCTTTTGCCAATTTTGATTAACCAGCTGTCCAGTTTGATCAACTCGACACAGAATCTCTATTGGGAAATTCAGAGTTTTGTCAATCAATTATCCAAAAATCCTTTATTTAAGAGTTTAAATATTCAGTCTACTATCCAGCAGCTTAACCTGTCCTATGTAGATATTCTGCAAAATATTTTAAATAGTGTTACCAATAGTCTGGGTAGTGTAGTGTCTGCGGTCATCAATACCCTCATGATTCTCATCATGACGCCGATTTTTTTGGTCTACTTCCTGATGGATGGACATAAGCTTTTGCCTATGTTGGAGCGGACCATTCTCAAGCGCGATAAGCTAAATATATCAAGTCTCTTGACCAATCTCAATGCGACGGTTGCCCGTTATATCAGTGGTATTTCGATAGATGCCTTGCTGATTGGGACCTTAGCTTATATTGGTTACAGTGTTATTGGACTCAAGTATGCCTTAGTCTTTGCTATTTTCTCGGCTTTGGCTAACTTGATCCCTTATGTGGGTCCTAGTATCGGCTTGATTCCTATGTTGATCACCTACTTTTTTACCGACCCTCATAAAATGCTGGCAGCCTTGATCTATATGTTGATTATCCAGCAGATTGATGGAAATATTCTTTATCCTCGTATTGTTGGGAGTGTTATGAAGGTGCACCCCATTACGATTATGGTTCTCTTGCTTCTGTCTAGTAATATCTATGGTATTATGGGCATGATTGTAGCGATTCCGACTTACTCTATCCTCAAGGAAATCGTGAAATTCCTCGCCAACCTTTATGATAACCACAAAGAAGCTCAGCAGCAAAAGAAGAATGAAGAATTTGGTATTATAAAAAAATAGGAGAGTGGAACAGAAATCGGTAATTCGTTAGAATTCGATTTCGTCGTCCCACCTCCGCACAGTTGAGTAGGGCTGTAAAAGCTGATGAAATCAGCGTAGTAGAGCCCACTCAACCACTGCGTCTTGCTCGACACTCCAAAGACAATTGAGGAGTCTGGGACAAAAAGATTTTAATTTTTAAAAATCTTAATTACTAAGCCCTTCAAATCTATAATTAAATGCAAAAAGCGAACAAAGCAGAATTCTGATTACCAGAAAACTAGTTTTGTTCGCTTTTTATATTTGATGTCGGACTTTTGTTCCAGACTCTTTTTTACTGCATTTTTTATGGTGTATAATTGAATATTTATGCTAAAATAATAGTAATAGCATAAAGGAGGTATCGTTATGGTAACACGTCGTAAATTTTCTCCGCAAGAAATAAGAAAAGATTCTTCTTATTTTTCGCCCTTGAAGACCATTGTAGAGACAGCCTTTTATGAGAATCAGGTGCAGGCAATCAAGACAGTAGAAGAAGCCTATCAACTGGCTTCGGCAGCTGCTGGAACGGTTGTGCTGGACATGCCGGTGATTCATACTAAGGAGCTGGGGCTTCCTTCCTATGCCCGCGTTTTATTGACTAACTCGGGGGCGGTTGTCGGCCGAACTGCCAAGGCTAGACGAATTTATGGCAGAGATCGTCAGGAAGATGAGCACTTGCTGTTTCTGGTTCGTAGTGCTGTTTATCAGGCACATCAGAGGACCTTTTATAAGGCAGATGCAGTCGTGGGGCTGGATGAGGACTTCATGGTTTGTGCTCATCTGATGGTTCCTCAGGAAGAAATCAATAATCTTTATTCTTGGCTCTTGAATTTCCAGATTTTGGATGAGGAATTTAAGAACCGCCTACGAGCTTCTAAAAAGTACGAGGAAAATGATATCTTTGTCTTTTTTGATCCCAAGTGGACGCATCCAGACTATCCTGAAGGTTTGGTTTACTTTGATACCAATCATAATTGTGCCGTTATTCTGGGCTTAAACTATTTCGGGGAGCTGAAAAAGGCAACCTTGACTTTGGCTTGGGGAACGGCTGCTAGAAATGGCTATGTTGCCTGCCACGGAGGTCTGAAAATCTTCAAGCAGAAGACGGAAAAAGAAGACTATGTTGCATCTTTCTTTGGTCTATCTGGTTCAGGAAAATCCACATTGACGCATGCAAAACATGACCATAAATATGACATCAAGGTTCTCCATGATGATGCCTTTATTATCTCGGTCAAGGATGGCTCCTCTATCGCCCTCGAGCCGTCTTATTTTGACAAGACCAATGACTATCCTACAGGTCATAGCGAGCAGGATTTCTTTGTCACCGTGCAGAACTGTGGAGTGACGCTGGATGAAAATGGGCGGAAAAAGCTAGTAACAGAGGACATCCGTAACGGGAATGGACGGACTGTCAAATCGCGCTTTGCGACTCCAAATCGAGTAGACCGGATTGATGAGCCCATCAACGCTATCTTCTGGATTATGAAGGATGATTCTCTCCCACCTCTGGTTAAGATCAATGATCCGCTGATGGCTTCCACAATGGGCTGCGCCCTGATGACCAAGCGCTCCAACGCTGAGAATGTCACTGGCTTGCACGAAGACTTGGTTATTGAGCCTTATGCCAATCCTTTCCGCGTTTATCCACTGGTGGAAGATTATCGGAAATTCCGTCGTTTATTTGAATCGGGAGTTGCTTGCTACATTATCAATACTGGTTTTTATATGGGCAAAGGTATTTCAAAGGAAGTATCTTTAGACGTTATCGAGCAGATTGTAGACGGCAAGGCTCAATTTAAGCCTTTTGGTCCTTTAGAAGGTTTTGAATACTTGGATTATAAGGGCTATGCTGTTCCAAGCTTTGACGACAAGTACAGACAGCTCATTCGTGAAAGAATTCAGGTCCGTTTAAACTTCCTATTGGCCTTTAATCAGAAATATCCTAAGACAGCCCTGCCTGTTGGAGCTATTTCTCGGCTAGAAAAAGTCTTGCAGGATTTAGAGGATTAATCTGCAAAACGCTTTCTAATACATCCTTGTGCACGAATCCCAAAAATATGTTATAATCAAAGTTAATTATAATTTTTAGGAGAAGAATCCATGGAAGACCCTGGCAGTCAGAGTATTTTATTGCAAGCAATACTGCTATTTGTTTTAACCTTACTAAATGCCTTTTTCTCAGCTTCTGAGATGGCGATGGTGTCGCTCAATCGTGCTCGCGTCGAGCAGAAAGCCGAAGAAGGCGATGTCAAATACGTTCGTTTATTAAAAGTTCTTGAAAGTCCCAATAACTTTCTGTCAACGATTCAGGTCGGTATCACCGTCATCAATATCCTGTCGGGGGCAAGCTTTGCGGACAATCTAGGGAAAATCTTTGCTTCTTGGATGGGTGATTCCAAAACGGCACATGCAGTTGCTAGTTTCTTGGCTCTTGCCCTCCTTACCTATATTTCTATTGTTTTAGGGGAGCTTTATCCGAAGAGAATCGCTATGAATCTTAAGGATAGTTTGGCTATTCGGACTGCACCAGTGATTATCTTCCTCGGGAAAATTGTCAGTCCGTTTGTCTGGTTGCTTTCAGCCTCTACCAATCTTCTCAGTCAGATGACACCGATGAAGTTTGATGATGCAGATGAAAAAATGACCCGAGATGAGATTGAGTACATGCTGACCAATAGTGAGGAGACGCTGGATGCAGATGAAATCGAAATGCTGCAGGGGATTTTCTCGCTGGATGAAATGGTGGCGCGTGAACTCATGGTGCCGCGGACAGATGCCTTTATGGTTGATATTCAGGATGATACCAAGGAAATCATCGAAAGTATCCTCAAGCAAAATTTCTCACGAATTCCTGTCTATGATGGCGATAAGGATAATGTGATCGGCTTGATTCATACCAAGCGCTTGCTAAATGAAGCCTTCGCCAATGGATTCGACAATCTCAATCTCCGCAAGATTCTGCAAGAGCCACTCTTTGTCCCTGAAACAATTTTTGTGGATGATTTGCTCAAATCTCTCCGGAATACCCAAAATCAAATGGCGATTCTGCTGGATGAGTATGGTGGTATGGCAGGTCTTGTGACGCTTGAAGACTTGTTGGAGGAAATCGTCGGCGAAATTGAAGATGAAACAGACAAGGTTGCTATCGAGGTTCATGAAATCGGTGAGAATACCTACATTGTTTTAGGAACGATGACTCTCAATGACTTTAATGAATATTTTGAAGTTGAAATTGATAGTGATGATGTGGATACTATTGCTGGTTATTATCTGACTGGTGTTGGAACCATTCCAAATCCAACAGAACGGCTTAGCTATGAAGTGGAAAGCCAGAATAAAAAACTGATTTTGACCAATGACAAGGTTAAAAATGGCCGTGTCACTAAGGTTAAGGTTGATATTTCAGAACAAGTGGAAATCGATGAGGAAACTAATTAATAGTTGACTCTTTGTAAATCAAACAGGCTTTCTTATAAAGAAGGTCTGTTTTTGGTTATCGTAATAGGGAAGGTGTTTCATTGAGGTAGAAATGATTCAATAGTAAAATTGCAGAAAAGGTTTTAAGATTCCGATTACACAATTTTTATGGTAAACTACATTTAGAAAGACACGGTATTTTATATGACTATACGAGTAAAATCTATTCTTTTATCTCTGTTTTGCATTTTCGTACTTGTGATAGGCGGCAAGTTTTATATGGATCGAATGAAAGTGGACAATCTCTACCGGCATGGTTTTCAGCTTTATGAGGAACAAATCGCGACTTACCTAAAAGAGCATTACAGCGGTATCAGTAAAATTGAATTTTCTCCGATTTTTATCAGTGGGGGAGGAGGAGAAAGCTTTGTTCATTCTCGGGTTATACCTGTGATTTATGATAATTATGGCAATAAAGCCTATCTGTAAAATGGCAGACCCCTAGATATTGGAGTACCTCATTATGGAACATTTTCTGGTCTTGAATTAGATTTTGCGTACGGTGGCTCCGAGTTTATTCATTTGTTAAATGATGAGAAAGAATATATACAAGCTGATCAGTATTGGCACCTGCCTCCAGAATTAAGGTTAAAGAAGGATGACATCATGGATGAAGTTCTATCAATCTATGTAAAGGAAAGACTTCTAAAGGGAGTAGAAAAAAATAGTCAAGGCAGTCCCAAGGCTGAGATTGTCTATAATTTAGAAATTAGGCGAGTAGATGTACGGGAGGTAGATAAATGGAAGTAACCCATCAATTTGGTAAGTTGGGCTAGAGAGAAAAGGAGGTTTGTATGTCAAAACGAACAAAATCTATTCTTTTTTCTTTTATAGTTTTTGTTATTCTTGTGATAGGCGGCAAGTTTTATATGGATAGAATGAAAGTAGACAATCTCTATCGTCACGGCTTTCAACTTTATGAAGAACAAATAGCAACCTACCTAAAAGAGCATTACAGCGGTATCAGTAAGATTGAATTTTCTCCGATTTTTATTAGTGGAGGAAACGGAGAAAGTTTTTTGAAAGGTCGCGTAATTCCAGTAGTTTATGATAATCATGGTAATAAAGTGTATCTGAGAGCTGCTAAAGATATTAACAGTCTTGTCCCGAATTATATACTGACTGCTGGGATTAATCTAGATTTTAATGTAAATAATGATTCAGAAATTATCAATCTATTGAACAAATCTCGTGAGCTAATTAATGTAGAAGACTATCAACACTTACCTGAGGAAGTAAAATGGGATAAAGATAAAGCAACAGATGAAATAATGTCCTTTTTTTCAAGAAAAGGGTTATTAAAAGAAGTGGATCAAAATAGCCAAGGCAGTCCCAAGGCTGAGATTATCTATAATTTGGAAATTAGACGAGTCCAGGGAAGAGAGGCTTTCGAATGGCAGTAACGCACTAATTTATTTAGGGGAAGATATATACGAAGAATTTTCTATATAATAAATTGAGTTTTTGTCCGTCATTCCTCTCTTTTTGTGGTAAAATTAATATATAAATAAAAGGAGGTTTGTATGACTAAACGAGTAAAATCTGTTCTTTTATCTTTGCTTTGCATTTTCGTACTTGTAATAGGAGGTAAATTTTATATGGATCGAATGAAAGTGGACAATCTTTATCGTCATGGTTTTCAACTTTATGAGGAACAAATTGCGACTTACCTAAAAGAGCATTATAGCGGTATTAGTAAAATTGAATTTTCTCCGATTTTTATTAGTGGGGGAGGAGGAGAAAGTTTTGTAAACGCTCGAATAGTCCCAGTTGTTTATGATAGTTATGGAAATAAAGTCTATCTACGAAATGATGGAGTGCTAGATATGGCAGTGCCAGATTATGGAACCCTTGCTGGTCTTGACTTAAGCTTTAATGTCAATGACGGATCAGAGATTATCTATCTGCGAAATAATGAACGCGAATCTGTTAGCTCAGAAATATATCAACACCTTCCAGAACAGTTAAAATTACAAAAAGAGGAATTTACGGATAAAGTGATGACTGGATTTGTCAATGGAGGGCATTTGAAAGGAGTCAAAAAAAATAGTCAAGGTAGTTCCGAGGCTGAGATTGTCTATAATTTGGAAATTAGACGAATTGATGAAAGAGAGTTGGATAAATGGCAATAGCACATCAAGACATTCAGCATCTTCAAGAAGAGACAAAATATTATGCAACACACCCATCAAAGAAGTATATAGATAGTCCAGATACAGGTCAAACATTTCAAATCATCGACCGAATGGAAGGGGTCACTCAGGCTATCGCAGTAGCTCCCTTGGATACCAATGGTGAGCCTATTGTCTCCCAGACCATTGTGACAGTCGCAGGGACTCAGCCAGTTTTTGCCAACCCTCTCAGTCCAGACCATTGGGCATCAACTACCAATGCCTTTGGAGGTGCCTACGGGGATGGAATGACTGCTCAACATGAGGATATTGAAGCTTTTTATCAGCGAGTCCAGAAGATTACAGAAGTAGATGACAAGAAACTAAACCAGCCGGTCAGGATTTATGCCATGAGTGGCTTTAGTCAATCAGCGACTCCGGTTGTCAAGGTAGCAGCGGATCATAATGTCCCTATGGTTGTCAATTTTACAGATTGGGGGGCACAGGCTGCTCTTGATAAGGGAAATTTCAGTAGCAGTGATTTATCTTATATCAATCGCCATGTTACCACCTATGATGCCAATACAAAAGATACGACCATTATGGATAGTAGTGGTGGACGGATTCCTTACGCTAATATCATTTCCCGTGAAGGAACGCAAGGACTGCATTCGCCTGCAGAAGATCACAACCCTGCAAAATTCTATATTATTGGCAACAAACTTAATACAGAAAAGTATGCTAAGGAAGGTGAGTTTGTATCAGGAATGACTCCGGATCAGGTGCGTACAGCTGCTAAAATCAAAGCTGAACGAACCCCTATCTGGGACAAGCACGATGAGGCTTACTTCATTCGCGAATACTATGAAAAGTTTCCGCCCAAGATTGGCAATATGTTGGATTTAGATTGGTATGCCAAAAAAGGAGAGTTTTTTGCTGGTATGACGGAGAAGCAGGTACGCGCAGCCGCTAAAATCAAAGCAGAACAGTCGCCTATCTGGGACAAGCACGATGAAGAATATTATGTTAAAGAGTATAAAAAGATATATGGTGATTTTGTACCTGAAGCTAGGTATAAGCGATTATTGACTATTAATCGTGCTATTGAAACAATTTCTTCTGCTCAGACAAAACTTTCAAGTCTTAGTGGTAGCCAGTTGATTTATCTACGAAAAGATCTTGTGACTGCAGTTGCAGATTTAGCTGAACAGCAAGGAGAAGAATTTGAAGAGCAAATCAAGCAAAAATTGAATGAATATAAGCAAATTATTGAAAACAAGGTGACATTACTCCGAATGACGGTTTATGGGACCAAAATCTACTTGTCAGATGATGAGTTGGAATCGCTCTTGTCTCAATTTACATTGGAGACTTGTTGGGATAGTGGGGTGGAAGAAGCAACTCTAAGTGAGATAGCTTCTTACAAACAAAAATTAGATATTTTTGGTTCTAATATACGTCAAGCAGCCGATAAGCTTGAAGAAGTGGATCGTCAAGGGAGTATACAGTTTAGTAGCAAGTAGGAGAAACTATGGCAAATCTTAGTAAGATAGAATTAACAGCAAATAATAATCTTTTTGAATTAGTGAAAGCGCAAGAACGAGAGACGATCAATGCTTTGATTCAGTTGGAAAAATCTAAAGTTGAGGCACAGTCTACTATCTTGACCGCCTGGTTGGCTGAGCAAAAGCTACAGATGTCTGATTTTGCTACTGCTACTCTCAATAACAGTCTCAAGGGTGGATTTTCAGGGAAGGCTGCGACAGCTGCGACAAATTATCTAACAAGTATTCCACAACCGAATCTACAAAATCCTATTAAATGAGGTCTGCTATGGAACAGATATTCAGACTAGAAGAGAAATATAAGCAAGAATTAAAGAAAATAGAGCAAGTTGAAGAAGCACTGGATTCTATGAGATTAGATGCTCGGAGAAAGACAGATTTATTGAGTGACCAATTACTTTACTATTCTAAGGATCATTTAACAGATGAAATATATCAAGCACTTAGTAAGATGAATGACAATATGGAACAATTTGATTTGTCCGTCAAAAAATCTTTTGATGCACTTAGTGAAGAGAGGGAAGAAGTAACCGCTAAGTATCGGAAAGATTTAGAACGATTGGAGGAAGAATATTATAAAAGAAAGAAAGCTGAAAACTCTCAAATTTAGACTGTAAAAATATCATATATCAATTCACTATGAAAAAGTGATACATAGTGATATTTTAAGTTTTCCGCAAGATTTTTATAAGGAATGCTTAAGCTGAAAGTCTTATACTAGTCTCAACAAATAAGAAATGAGGACAGTCCAATGACATATAAAGTAAAAGTAAGCTATCAGAAATCATTCATCCGCTCCAAGTTAAACAAAGCAGCTTAACAAGTACTAGCAATAGAAGCAAGAAATAGATTCTCGTATAAGAATTTCATACATTTTTCATATCATCTCCTAAATATAAAAAACGTATAAAACTAAACAACAAACCAAAGAACAGGAAAACTCCTCTGATAGCTAGATTTTAGCCAACAGAGGAGATTTTTTATGCTCGCTGAATCAAGACTTCATTCTTTCTGCCGAGTAGCAAAGTCCACAAAGCGAAATTTATCTAGTTTGTGCCGGCTCTCTGTATATTGGAACTGGCGGCCATCAGCTAGGTAAACCTGAGATTTGATAGATACGATATGCTGGTCTCGGCCGATATCCAGAAGGATCTGGTCTTGGTCACTAACATGATCGATTGTAATTTCTTTTCTAGCATAGGCAATGTTAAGCTTTAAGGTTTCTTCTAAGTAGGCATAGATAGAATGCTCTCCGATTTCTCTGGTCAGATCTGGCACCAAGCTTTTATCTAGATAGTCAATATCCAAGACAGAAGCGATGCTGTCGACCACTCGCTGCCGGACAATGCGCCAAACCAAGCGGTACTCTGGAAAGCCGGTTGTTTTTGCTAGTTTTTTATCTACAGTGATTTTATCAAGGCTGATGACATTGGTCTTGGACTGAAGCTGATGCTGTGCCACTAATTCTTGATAACTGGTTAAGTTAGAAACAGGGAAGTCTAGTTGTTCCTGTTTGACGACTTTGGAGCCCTGCCCCCGCACTTTCTCAATCAGTCCCTCTTCTTGCAAGAGCGCTAAAGCCTTGCGAACCGTATCCCGACTGACTTGGTAGATTTCCATTAGCTGATGTTCACTAGGAAGAAAGTCACCGAGCTGGTATTTTTCGCCTAAAATATCTCTTTCAAGTTGTTTGAATAATTGTTTGTATTTCTTCATAAAACCCTCACTTGTATTATCTTTACCATACAACTATCAAAATTTTAGCAGAAATTCCTCCTTTTTACAACAAACAAGTTGCATACAAGATTGTTATCGACTACAATTGAGTTTGTAAGCTAGTTAAGAAACTAGCGACATCAAAAATATAAGGAGAGTGCTGGATGATTTCCAGCCACAAGTCAAATGGGAAAATTTGAAAAGGAAGCTAAAGATTTGCTGAAGGCGATTGGCGGCAAAGAGAATGTCACAGCGGTCACTCATTGTGCGACTCGGATGCGTTTCGTACTTGGTGACGAAAAGAAAGCCAATGTTAAAGCCATTGAAGCCATTCCAGTCGTAAAAGGAACTTTTACTAATGCTGGGCAATTCCAAGTGATTATTGGAAATGATGTGCCGATTTTTTATAATGATTTCACAGCTGTATCTGGTATCGAGGGTGTTTCCAAAGAAGCAGCCAAGTCAGCAGCTAAGAGTAATCAAAATCCAATTCAGCGGGTCATGACGACTCTAGCTGAAATCTTCACTCCAATCATTCCGGCCTTGATTGTCGGTGGATTGATCCTCGGCTTTCGGAATGTTCTTGAAGGCGTGCATTGGTCTATGTTGGATGGGAAAACCATCACAGAAGTATCTCAATTCTGGGCTGGGATCAACCATTTCTTGTGGCTTCCGGGTGAAGCGATTTTCCAATTCTTACCAGTAGGAATCACTTGGTCTGTTTCTCGTAAGATGGGGACTAGCCAGATTCTAGGTATTGTCTTGGGTATCTGTTTGGTGTCACCGCAGTTGCTCAATGCTTACGCAGTAGCATCTACACCAGCAGCTGAAATTGCGAAGGATTGGATTTGGGATTTCGGTTTCTTCACTGTTAACCGTATCGGTTACCAAGCGCAGGTTATTCCAGCTTTGCTGGCAGGACTTTCCCTATCTTATCTAGAAATCTTCTGGCGGAAACGTATTCCAGAAGTAGTGTCTATGATTTTTGTGCCCTTCTTATCATTGATTCCAGCTCTGATTCTGGCTCATACAGTTTTGGGTCCTATCGGGTGGGCAATCGGTCAGGGGCTTTCAACAGTCGTTCTGGCAGGTTTGACTGGCCCTGTTAAATGGCTCTTTGGTGCTGTCTTTGGTGCCCTTTATGCTCCATTTGTCATCACTGGTCTTCACCACATGACCAATGCCATTGATACCCAGCTGGTAGCAGATGCCGGTGGTACTGGTCTTTGGCCCATGATTGCTCTATCCAATATTGCTCAAGGCTCAGCTGTTTTTGCTTATTACCTTATGAATCGTCATGATGAACGGGAAACACAAATTTCCTTGCCGGCTACTATTTCGGCTTACCTTGGTGTTACGGAACCAGCCCTTTTCGGGGTCAATGTCAAGTACATCTATCCATTCGTTGCAGGGATGATTGGTTCATCTATTGCTGGTCTGCTCTCTGTAACCTTTAATATCACAGCCAATGCTATCGGGATTGGTGGCTTACCGGGTATTCTTTCTATCCAGGCAAAATATATGCTTCCATTTGCGGGGGTTATGCTTGTCGCAATCGCTGTACCAATGGCTTTGACCTTCTTCTTCCGTAAAGCAGGATTTTTCACAAAAACGGAAGACGATACAGAACTACAAGCAGAATTTGCAGCTCAAGAAGAAGCAGAATTCGCTCATCAAGAAACAAAGATTGTCGCACCAGTAGAAATCGTCAGCCCTCTTGCTGGTCAAGTAAAAGAACTCAGTCAGGCAACGGATCCAGTATTTTCATCTGGCGTAATGGGACAGGGCTTAGTGATTGAGCCAAGTGAAGGTGAGTTGGTGTCACCTGTGAACGGTACGGTGACTGTTCTCTTCCCAACCAAACATGCCGTCGGCATCGTATCGGACGAAGGTGTGGAAATGCTTATGCATATCGGTATGGATACGGTCGGTCTAGATGGCAAGGGCTTTGAAGCCCATATTGAGCAAGGCGATCATGTGGCTATTGGACAAAAACTGATTAGCTTTGACATGGATGTTATCAAGGCAGCAGGACTCGTGACAGAAACACCTGTCATTATCACCAATCAGGATGCTTTCGTAGCAGATATGAGTGGAGAATATCCTAGCCATATCAAACGCGGTGATCAATTGATGACAGCAAAACGCATCTAGGAATAGTTAACTCATGGGATGGCGGCTTTGAGCCCCTCCCTTTTATCAAAAAAGGAGAAGATATGACACTTGATAAAACAAAGGTTGTCTACCAAATTTATCCAAAATCTTTTAAAGACACGACTGGCAACGGTTTGGGAGACTTCCGCGGTATCATTGAAAAACTTCCTTACTTAAAAGAGCTGGGAGTGGACATGATCTGGCTCAATCCTTTCTATCCGAGTCCGCAGAGGGACAACGGTTACGATATTTCTGACTACACTGCAGTTGATCCTATCTTTGGAGATATGGCAGATTTTGAAGAGATGATCAAGGTCGGCCAGCAGCATGGTATTGACTTTATGCTAGACATGGTTCTTAACCATTGCTCGATTGAACATGAGTGGTTCCAAAAGGCACTGGCTGGGGATTCCTACTATCAGGACTTCTTTATCCTGCGGGATGAGCCAACGGACTGGCTGTCCAAATTTGGCGGCAGTGCCTGGGCGCCATTTGGCGATACTGGTAAATATTATCTGCATCTTTATGATGTCACTCAAGCTGATCTTAACTGGCGCAATCCCAATGTTCGTCAAGAGCTGTTTAAAGTGGTGAATTTTTGGCGGGACAAAGGAGTCAAAGGCTTCCGCTTTGATGTCATCAACGTCATCGGAAAAGATGAGGTGCTGATGGACTGTCCAGAGCAGGAGGGCAAGCCAGCCTATACCGATAAGCCAATTGTGCATGACTATCTGCGTATGATGAACGAAGCAACTTTTGGTCAGGACGAATCTGTTATGACGGTTGGTGAAATGAGTGCTACGACGATTGAAAATTGCATCCTTTACACCGCACCAGACAGGCAGGAGCTATCTATGGCTTTTAATTTCCATCATCTCAAGGTAGACTATGAAGCTGGACAGAAGTGGACGCTTAAGGCTTTTGATTTTGAAGAGTTAAAACGCCTCTTCCATACTTGGGGCAAGGAAATGAGCGAACACGACGGTTGGTCAGCGCTCTTTTGGAACAACCATGATCAGCCACGAGCTCTCAACCGCTTTGTCGATGTGGAAAATTTCCGCAATGAAGGGGCAACTATGTTAGCTTCCAGTATTCATCTGTCGCGCGGTACGCCTTATATCTACATGGGTGAGGAGATTGGCATGGTGGATCCTGACTACGACTCCATGGAAGACTATGTTGATGTCGAGTCTCTCAATGCTTACCAGACTCTGCTTGCCGAAGGGCAATCGCCAGAAGCAACTTTCAGGATTATCAAGGCTAAATCTCGTGATAATTCTCGGACGCCTATGCAGTGGGATGATTCAGCCAATGCAGGTTTTACAACAGGAACTCCATGGCTGAAGGCGGGCAAATCCTATCCTCTCATCAATGTGGAAAATGAAATCAAGGGAGCAATCTTTACCTTTTATCAGAAATTGATTGCCCTGCGTAAGGAACTACCTATCATCGCAGAGGGCAGCTATCAGCCAGCTTATGAGGACAGTCCTCAGGTTTATGCTTTTGAGCGGAAGTGGCAAGGACAAAAGCTTTTGGTCCTTAACAACTTCTATGCTGACCCGATTACCTTGGACATCCTGCCGGATTATCAAAATGGTCAGGTGCTGATTTCGAATTACGAGGAGACAGCAGTAGCCGCGACCATGACTTTGAAACCCTATGAAACGTTAGCTATTCTAGTAAAATAATGATTAAAACCAGCTTAAGCTTCTTTTAAGTATGGTGCAGTATACTAGAAGCATCAAATGAAGACCTCTTAACTTTATTTGATAGAAGGAGTCCTTTAGTTTAACAGATGAGCAGCTGTTATAGCTATAGTTCCGCACCTTTTTTCATAACAATCTCCGAAAAGGTCGCCCTCTAGGGCGGCTTTTTTTATGGAGAAAGCTGGAAACGGAGAGAGGCAATTTTAAGAGAAATGGAAGACTTTATCTGTTGTAACACAATGAAAATGAAATTGAAAAACAGTTTATTTTCTAAAAAATAGGCAGAATCTATCTATTTTCACTAGAATCGTGGTATAATGTAGTTATAGTAAAACGTTTTCAGGTACAAGAGGATTATTATGGTTGAAGAAGCGATTGATTATGGGAAAGTAACGGGAATGGTGCACTCTACGGAGAGTTTTGGAGCAGTGGATGGACCAGGTATCCGCTTCATCGTCTTTTTGCAGGGCTGTCATATGCGTTGTCAATATTGCCACAATCCAGATACTTGGGAGATGGAGACTAACAAGTCTCAACTGCGGACTGTGGACGATATCCTACAAGAAGCTCTTCGTTACAAAGGTTTCTGGGGTAATAAAGGTGGTATTACCGTCAGCGGGGGAGAAGCACTTCTGCAAATCGACTTTTTGATTGCCTTCTTTACTAAGTCCAAAGAACTGGGGATTCATTGTACGCTGGATACTTGCGCTCTGCCTTTTAGAAACACGCCTCGTTATCTAGAAAAGTTTGATAAACTGATGGCGGTGACGGATTTGGTCTTGCTGGATATCAAGGAAATTGATGAAGCACAGCATAGGATCGTGACCAGCCAGACGAATAAAAACATCTTGGCCTGTGCAAAATACCTCTCAGATATCGGGAAGCCAGTGTGGATTCGTCACGTTCTGGTGCCAGGCTTGACGGACCGTGATGATGATTTGATTGAGCTAGGTAAATTTGTCAAAACACTCAAGAATGTTGATAAGTTTGAAATCTTACCTTATCATACTATGGGAGAATTCAAGTGGCGGGAGCTGGGCATTCCTTATTCACTGGAAGGGGTGAAGCCCCCGACTGCCGAGCGGGTCAAAAATGCCAAGGAACTGATGCAAACGGAATCCTATACCGAATACATGAATCGAGTACATAATAACTAAGTGATGTAAGTAGGGTAAGATGAGGCTGGGACAAAAGTCCTAGCCTCTCAATTGTCTTTGGATTGTTGAGCAAGACGCAGTGGTTGAGTGGGCTCTACTAGGCTGATTTCATCAGCTTTTACAGCCCTACTCAACTGTGCGGAGGTGGGACGACGAAATCGAATTCTAACGAATTACCGATTTCTGTCCCACTCTCATTTTTCTCAAGAAAATACCTGCTAATTCTTTGAGATAGCCTAATTCTATAAGTTTTGATAGCAGGATCAGCACCTATTTAAAGACGTTACAGGTGGCGTCTGTCTGATTTTAAAAGGATGGATATATTAGAAGCGCTTATAGCAAGCCTTCTTCTTTTTGCCTGCTTAGCTTTCACCTCTATTGTAAGGCTAGAAAAGTTAGGTCTAGCTACCAAGAGGATGTTTGAATAAAGGCGGAATTTATGGTATAATAAGCTCTAATAGTGATTTTTTTAAAGAATATAATGAACATAGTGGGAGTAGTATTTTGGAAAATAAAAAAGCCATTGTGGTTTCGGGAGATTATGGGTATATCAGACAGATTGAAACGACAATAAAATCTCTTTGCTGTCATCATAAAAATTTAGATATTTATGTTTTCAATCAGGACATTCCTCAAGAATGGTTTTACTATACGCGTCAGAAGGTAGAAGCAGCTGGTAGTCAGTTGAACGATGTGAAATTGTTTAATGATCAGATTGACGATCAGGTAAAATCCAAATGGGAAGCTGGAACTTATGCTCACATCAACTACATGGCTTACGGGCGCTATTTTATACCGAACTATGTTGAAGCAGATAGAGTCTTATATTTAGATTGTGATATTGTTGTGACACGAAATCTGGATCATCTTTTTGAGATGGATATGGAGGATTATTATGTAGCAACGATTCGTGCGACGTATGGAGTAGGCTTGGGCTTTAATTCTGGAGTGATGCTCATCAATAATAAGCGTTGGCGTGAAGAAAACATGGCTCAACAATTGGTCGAGTTGACAGATAGAGAATTAGCCAATTTTACTGAAGGTGATCAGTCTATCTTGAATTTGATGTTTGAGGGCAAAAAACTTGATTTGGAAGATACTTACAATTTTCAAATCGGTTTTGACATGGGAGCTGCGCTAGATAAGCATGACTGGATTTTCGAAATTCCGCTGTCCCCACTGCCTGCTGTTTTGCATTATATTTCTGGTCAAAAACCATGGAACACTGTTTCCAACATGCGTCTGCGTGAAGTATGGTGGTTTTACAATTCTCTTGATTGGTCGACCATTATCGAGACAGATGAATTTGATGTCGAGAAAGCTATTAAACAGATAGATGAAGGCTTTGCTCTCCGCTGTGTAACCTTGACAAACTCGGATAGGTTAGAGGGAATTGAATATTTAGTGAAAGCATTGCCAAACTGCCTGTTTCATATTGCTGCCTATACACAGATGTCTGATAAGTTACTCAAACTGATGGCTTATGAAAATGTTCGCTTGCATCCTGTGATTTTACCCTATCCTTTAAAAGATCTACTTGCGAGCAGTGACATTTATCTAGATATCAATCATGACCAGAAATTCGACACTGTGATTAGGGAGTTTCAAGAGTCTGGTAAGCCTGTTTACGCCTTTGATAATGTTCAAACCGAAGGGATTTCAGAGCAAGTATTTTCACATGAAAATTATCAGGAAATGGTGGAAAAAATTCAATCAGATTTTGAGTAAAGGACGAACCTCCCCTATTTTGTAATCAAATATAGAAAGCAAGTTGATTCCTTATCTATAATTCTATGGAATGGGCTTGCTTTCTTAAGTCTTTAGCTTAAAAGACAGCTTTGTATGTGAAAAAGAGGGCTCTAGGTAAGTCCAAAATACAGATAAAGGATAATAAATGGAGCACTTTGGTCTTAAGAAAAAGAAGCGTCAGAATGTTTTTACAAAAAGAGTCTTCTTTACAATGTTTATCATTGCTATCTATGTATTAGGGAGACATATTTTACTTCCGGGCTACAACAGTAGTATAGAAGGTTTAGGGAGGAAAGAAGGCAATCCCTTGGCTTCTTTGTATTTTTTGGCTGGGATTGATGTTTCTCAGATTTCAGTATTCTCTTTAGGCTTAGGGCCTTGGATTACGACCATGATTGTGTGGCAAGTCATGAACCTAAAGAAAAGCTGGAATATACAATCTTGGTCTCTCAAAAAGACGGATTTCTTTCAGAAAATGCTAACCTTGTTCTTTGCGATTGTGCAGGGACTCGCCATTATGTACACGGCTTATAGAGGAAATGGTCGTTTTCTACTTCTCGTGGATGACTGGCTCTATAATGCAGCAGTTTTAACCACAGTTGTGACAGGTAGTTTTATCATTATCTGGTTATCAAGTCTCAATACTCGTAAGGGAGTGGGAGGGTCAACCATCATCATTATCACAGGGATTTTGCTTCAGTTTGCCAATCAATTAATCATCTTGATTGGTCAATCTCTGTCTTCTCTCCGAGGCGGAATGATGTTAGTTGCTGCGGTGATCGCTTATCTTCTGTTGACTTTTGTTGCTGTTGTATGTGAGAAAGCGGAGATACGATTGCCTCTCAATCGGATCATGTTAAGTAGTCGTTACAATGATAAATCTTATTTGCCGATTAAGTTCATTCCTTCTGGCGGAATGCCCATCATGTATGCAACAAGTGTCTTGATGTTAGTCCAATTATTAGTAGACTGGACGGGAAAAAGCTTTTCATTAAAAATTGGGAATGTATTTGACTTTACAAAACCTCTGAGTCTCCTAATTTACCTAGTTGCAATTTATCTCTTGGCTATTTTATTTGCCTATATCAATTTGGAACCGGAAGAGACAGCGAAACGCTTGCAGCGTCAGGGTGAGTATTTTGACTATATTCAGCCGGGGAAAGAAACCTTAAAAGTGTTAAAACACTATATTTCTTTGCAATCAAATATAGGAGCTATCTATCTCATCTTGTATGTCGGCCTGCCCTATTTTATTAATTTCTTCTTGCCTTTGCCAAGTTTCTTTTTGACCTTGCCAAGCACACTAGTCATTTTGATCAGCATGCTCTTGCCCTTGCGTGAAGAAATACGAATCTTAAGAATCGGGACTTATTATCATAAAGAACTAGAAGTAAAAGGAGAATAGAGGGATATGTTTTACTTTGTACCTTCTTGGTATAAACAAGATCGAAAATGGTATTCTACTGCCCTACCTTTCTATCTGCAACCGAAAAATATGATGTTTGACGATGCCGTAAATTTATTGCGGATGTTTCAACAATCAGGAGAAGCTAACTCTGTCTTGATTTTGAATTATTCACCTCATATCCGGACTTTCTTTTATCAACAAAGACTTTCATCAGATGAAATGTGGAACCTATTTGATAGCATACAAGGTCTGACAGATGTGCCTGCACGAAAAATTCGCTTGGATGATTTGAAATGGCCGCAGGGAGCAGAAATCTTTTATACTCCTTTTATTGTAGATGTTCACGTCGATCACCTACCTCATGCTCAGATTAATTTTTCACAAATAGGTAATATTTTTGATATTACCTATTTTGAAAATAATCAGATAGATTATCAGCTTGTTTTTGATGACCGTGGCTTTGTCTCCAGTATTATCTATTTTGAGCATAATCAGCCTTATTATCAGGACTATCTGAATGCACAAGGGATATGGCAATTCAGAGAATTTTTGACAGCTGATAACCAGCAGGTCATTATCAATCCTGAGGCACAGGGCACATTTGCTAAGGATGTCTATCAGAATATTGAGGAGCTTGTTAAGGAAAAGCTAGAGCAGCATTTGGCTTCTGTTTTAACCAAGGATGATTCAATTATTGTTTCAGCAGATGTGCAGCATAATCATTTTTTCCAACAGATTAAGAAGGATCATCTTGTTGTTCTGTCCTTCTTTGGCAATCGTTATCCGATTACGAATACAGAACAATTATTCTCTGATTTAAAAGATACCCCATTTTTTGTGGTAGATAGCTTGGATAAAATTGTGAAGATTACAGAACAAGTGGGGGAAGTAGAAGAAGAGCAACTTCCTGCTTATTATGAGATTCCACCCTATGACACACAGTTGAATCTTGGGCATAGTCAGCGGAAAAAAGAGTTGATTATCTATGTCAATTTCGATACTTTACCAGAACATCATCTTCAATATGTCTTTACTTCCTTGTTTGATATGATGTTGCAACATGAGTGGATTGACTTATTGGTTGGGACGCAGAGTCAAGATTTTGGTCGAGAAGCTTCTATTCGACAGTTTCTTGAGGAATCTTTATCATCAACAAAGTATGCAGGAAAATTGCTTCTTGTTGACAAGGATAAGGCTGCTAAGAGTGGTGATCCACGCTTAGAAGATGATGATAGCCTCAGAGAGCGAATTGATACTGTAGTGATTCATAGTGATACCGATTTGGCGAAGGCTCTGAAGTATGTTCGCGTCATCTTGGATTTGGGAAGCCCAGCAGATATCCGAACTCAAATTGCAGGTATCAGCGGAGGGATTCCTCAAGTGAATTTGTATAATTCTTCCTATGTGAAGCATGGCGAAAATGGTTGGATCATGGATGATATTTCCAGCCTGAAAGACGCCCTCTTGTATTACCTCACAGATTTGGAACACTGGAACCAATCTTTGGTGCATTCGGTTAAGAGGATTGAGCTGTATACAAGGGGAGAAATTGTCGAAATGTGGAAAAATACGATAAAGGAATTAAAGCTAAATGAACAGAATTAGTGTCCTACAGATTGCCAATGAGAATTGGCAGTACCAATATGAAATTCCTAGTAATATCGCATGGACATTTGTTAAACCAGAAGATATCATGTCTCTCTTACCTGAAGATATTGGTATTTTAAAAAATGATGGGAAGAAACCAACGGCTACTAAGCCCTATGATGTTGTCTTGGTAGATACTGTTGAGCATTTTGAGTACATCACAGTATTGGACAGCTTAATTCAGGTTTATCGCTTGTTTTATCATGAGCGCTGTCAGATCACTACAAAGACCTTGGAGAGATTCCTTTTACGGAAAAGGGCAATTCAGTCTACTTTTGAAGATCCAGCTCAGCTGCTGTATCTATTTTCAAGGGGCTTTTCTTCCAAGCAAAGTGGTACCAAGCTCAGTGTTAATCACCTAGCTGTCAATCCCTCCTTCTCAGGTCAGATTAACTATGAAGGAACTAACTATCTCCGTCTGTGTGGCCAATATGGTGAGGATTACCAAACTGTAGCAACCTATCAGTACAATATCTTTCTGAGTGCAGACGCCCCTTTGGATTTATGGCCAGAGTTCAGAAATTCTGAAGATTGCGCAATTCGTTATGTCATCAAGGGTTATCCAGTTGGCAATTCTCCTATGCAAGAATGGATTTATGATGAAGAATCTTTTGATAAGCCTCTCGTTTTGGATACCAGCGATTCTTATTACCTAAGCGTCAGTGTTCAAGTGAAGGGGCAAGGAATTGTGAAAATTGGACCATTCCATCATCGCCAGTCTCATTTGGGTTATGGTGATTTATTGATCGGTGGAAATCGTGTCGTGGATAAAAATCGGGAGGAATTGATTTACTACTTCCATCCTGGTGATTTGAAGCCACCTCTCAATATTTATTTTTCTGGATATCGTCCAGCTGAAGGATTTGAGGGATACTGGATGATGAACAATTTGGGAGCGCCTTTCTTGTTGATTGGAGATCCGCGTTCTGAGGGTGGTGCTTTCTATCTCGGCTCAGAAGAGCTAGAGCAAAAGCTTGTTCAGGTCATTCATCACTGTTTAGATGAATTAGGCTTTACAAGAGACCAGTTGACCTTATCCGGATTATCAATGGGGACCTTTGGAGCCCTGTATTATGCTTCCAAGTTAGAGCCTCACGCAGTGATTGTTGGTAAGCCCTTAGTAAATTTAGGCGATATTGCAGAGAATGAATCCACGATTCGTCCTGGAGGTTTTCCTACTTCTTTAGATTTGGTGCTTCGTACAACAGGAGAATTATCAGAGGAAGGAATAGCTCAACTTAATGAGCACTTCTGGACAGCATTCAAAGAGGCTGATTTTTCAAGGACGAAATTTATTGTGTCTTATATGTATCATGATGACTACGATGGTACGGCCTACCCTGATATGCTAGAAGAGCTAGGAAAGCGAGCTTATCGCGTTAATATCATTAGTAAAGGATTGACAGGACGACACAATGATGATACGCAAGGAATTGTCGAATGGTTCTTTAATCAATATAAAACTTTGTTAGTGAATAGTTTTGAAAGGAAGTTTGATTCGTGAGATACAAGGAAGAAATCTATTTTGCTTATTGGGATATGCAAAGTGTATCACAGTATCTATATGGATCGTCTGTGAAGCTGCTAGCAGATGGGCATGTTTTATATGAGAATCAGTTCATGCCGTCTGGTACAGTCATTCATGAATGGCATTCGCAAGCAAACTATCAGGCTTTGCGCAATACAAGCCAGCTTCCTGAATTGAAGCGAGGAGAAAAATATATCTTTGGCAGCCATCTGGAGACTCTTCCTGAAAATTCGACCTACTTGAAGATTGAATTTATGAATGCGCGTGATGAGGAGATTTTTAATCAAATCATTAAGCAGGGTGAGACGATGAGCGTTCGTGTTCCTAATAATACCCATCATTATAAAATTCAATTAGTGAGTTCAGGTTGCCATCGTTTCTTGTTTGAAAGCATCTATATTGCCGAAGAAGGTGTGGCAGATTATACAGTCGATCACTATTGGATTTCGAAATTGTTGCATAAGGACGTCAATCAAGAGACGATTTACGTTTGCTTTACAGAGCCTGATTTCAATCGGACGGGCTACATTCCAGAAATTGTTCGGGAGCATTTTCCAAATTTGTTGGTAGTCAATTCTTCCTATAAAGACGCTCTTTTGTATATGGAAAAAGAGTTTTTCGAAATCTTGCTTGGAACAATTGAAAAGCTGTCTCGAGAATATTCTTTTGAGAAGGTCGCTTTTGCTGGCTATGGACCGATTTCAAATATCGCAGCCTTACTTTACTCCCAGCAATTTGAAAATGCCTATGCTTTAGTGACTGATGATTTTATGTCAGAATTGGATTATCAGCATGTTCTTGATCGCTATCGAAATAGGGTGAATTATCCTTTATTTAGAGATTTGCTACTGGAACGCTTCAATTCAGCTAGAGTAAAAGAGTATGCCCATCTGAAAAATAGGCCACGGGTACTAACCAAAATTGATTATTTGTTGGATCAGTCCTTTTTGCTTCAAAAAATAGACTTGGAGAAAACGGAAGAGTGGATGAGAAAGAATGAAGCCTAAAAAATTACATTTAGCTAATTCCTTTAAACTAAGGCGTTATAAAAAAATCTTAGAAAAGATTAATCAGCTTTCTGATAATTATGCAGCCATGTCAGATAAAGAATTGCAGGCTAAAACTCAATGGTTTAAAGGCCGTCTTTCTAAGGGAGAAAGGCTGCAGGAAATTTTACCAGAAGCCTATGCCACCATTCGTGAAGCGGCTAAGCGTGTCTTGGGGCTCTATCCTTACGATGTACAAATCTTAGGTGCCTTAGTCATGCAAGACAATCAGATTGCTGAGATGAGGACGGGAGAGGGCAAAACACTAACAGCAATTCTGCCCTTATACTTAAATGCTTTGACTGGAAACAGCAGCATCTTAGTTACGGCCAATGAGTATTTGGCGATACGTGACGCTAAACAAATGGCTCCTGTTTTTCATTACTTAGGAATGACAGTTGGGATTGGTGTTTCAGAAAATCCAGCTAAAAAATTGAAGGTTGCGCAAAAGCAGCGAATTTATCAAAGTGATATCGTGTATACAACACATAGTGCGCTGGGATTTGATTACCTTGAAGAAAATTTAGCGACCTCTCAAGCAAAGAAATTTTTGCCTAAGTTCTATTTCTGTTTAGTGGATGAGGTTGATGCAGCTCTCTTGGATAGTGCACAGATGCCTCTGATTATATCAGGCTCTCCGCGGGTTCAGTCCAATCTATTTGTTACTTGTGATGAGTTTGTTAAGACCTTGAAGGAAGGGGAAGATTTTAAGCTAGATTCGACTCGGACTTCAGTCTGGTTGACGAGAAAAGGTGTCAAGGAAGCAGAAATTTACTTCCGTGTACAAAATGCCTACGATCCAAATAACTACCAACTGATCCGTCAAATCAATTTGGCCTTAAGGGCCAATCATTTATTTGAAAAAGATCGTCAGTATACTGTAGAAAATGGCGAAGTTAAGCTGATGGATGAGGCAACAGGGCGAGTTTTAGAAGGGAATAAACTCCAATCTGGTTTGCACCAAGCCTTGGAAGCGAGAGAACGCGTGAAGATTTCCTTAGAAACACGTTCTATGGCCTCTATTACCTATCAAAATTTGTTCAAGATGTTTCCTAAATTGGCGGGGATGACGGGTACAGGGAAGGTCTGTGAAGATGAATTTCGTGAGGTGTATGACTTGGGAGTGGTCGTTGTACCAACTAGAAAACCCAATCAACGGATTGATTATCCAGATGAAATCTATCTAACTATCCCTCAAAAACTTTATGCTTCTTTGGATTATATTAAAAAACTACATAAAAAAGGGCAGCCAGTTCTGATTGCGACAGGATCGGTAAGAATGTCAGAAATTTACTCCATGCTCCTGCTGCAGGAAGGAATTGCTCATAACGTGCTAAATGCCTACAATGCAGCAAAAGAAGCAGAGATGATTGCACAGGCTGGCCGGCGTTCTGCGGTAACCGTCGCAACTTCTATGGCTGGTCGGGGAACGGATATTATCCTAGAAGAAGGTGTTGCTAAATTAGGCGGACTGGCGGTTATTGGAACAGAGAGAATGTCCAGTGAACGAGTGGACTTGCAGCTTCGTGGTCGTGCAGGCCGTCAAGGCGCACCTGGACTAAGTAAATTCTTTGTTTCACTTGAAGATGATATTATTACCAAGACGGGCAGTAAGTGGATCAATGATTTTTATCAAAAAGAAGTCGCCAAGCCAGAGGAAAAACAGAAGGTTCATCTAAAATCTGTTCGTATTAAATATGAGGTGACAGAAGCTCAGAGAAACAGCGATAATGCGGCAGCTGCTTCAAGACGATCAACGGAGCAGTATGACGAAAGTATCCGAATTCAACGGCAAATCATTTATAATAAGCGTAATGACATTATTGCTCATTCTGACTTTAAACTAGAATATTTTTTATCTGTTTTATCAGATGCTATGGACGCCTATATGAAGAAGCATCCATTTAAAGAGCAGGCCGATTTGTATCGATTTGTTTTGGATAATATTAGCTACTATTGTCAAGGCATTCCAAGAGATTTAGATGTGACAAACATTCGTCAAGTTAAGAAGTTCCTATCTAAGCTTTTCATTGAAGAATATCAGCGAAAACGCGATAGAATTGAGGATTCAGAACTATTTGGGCAGCTTCAGCGCATAGCAGTGTTAAGAGCAGTGGATGATTGCTGGGTGGAGCAAGTTGACTATCTCCAACAATTTCAAACTTTAGTGGTTAGTCAAGGTTATGCGCAAAAGAATCCTGTATATGAGTTTCATAAAGAGGCTTTTGAGTCATATAAGAGAATGAATGCAGACATGAATCTTAAAATTATAAAAAATATGGCGCTTAGTTATGTCAATGTTCAGCCTACAGGGAAATTAGAGGTTTTCTTTGGCTAAAGTTTTGACAGATTGTGCTATAGACTTTATAATAAGGATATAACTGCATTCGGGAGAAAATGTATATTTATGGGTAAGAATAATAAAGCAAAAGCAAAGGGGTTTAAGCGCGTTATATCGAAGTTTAAACGATTGGTGACGGAGGATGATAATTATTATGATCCGGATGTAGCCATCTTAAAACCGATTAGCCGAAAACCCCAAGAGCAGAATCAGGTTGTGTTAGGTATTAATGAAGAATTAAAACCACAGACAGAGCCAATTTCTATTATGGAAGACTTTGAAGATTTTCAAGCCAATAATAGCTTGGTAGTAGATGATCTGATAAAAAATGTCAGCCAAAGTTTATCAATGAGCGTTTCGACTTCAATGAGTTTGTCTGCTGAACATTTCGATAGTGACTCTGTTTCAACAAGCGAGAGTTCTCTTCAAGATTCGCTGTGGGAGAATGATTCATTAGAGACTTATTCTTTAGACTCTTCTTCTCACAGTATCGATCAGTCAGATTCAGAATCTGAGCTGGCTCTTGAGGATGAATCCTTATCCGCTTCTATTAGCACGAGTGAGAGTCTTTCCGAGTCTGAATACTGGAGTATCTTTGAATCTGAATCTCTCAGTATATCAGAGTCAGATTCGCTTTATGAGAGTGAATGGGTATCCGCTTCTATCAGCGCCAGCGAGAGTCTTTCCGAGTCTGAATACTGGAGTATTTTCGAATCTGAGTCCCTCAGCATATCAGAGTCAGATTCGCTTTATGAGAGTGAATGGGTATCCGCTTCTATCAGTGCAAGCGAGAGCCTTTCCGAGTCTGAGTACTGGAGTATCTTTGAATCTGAATCTCTCAGCATATCAGAGTCAGATTCACTCTATGAGAGTGAATGGGTATCCGCTTCTATCAGTGCAAGTGAGAGCCTTTCTGAGTCTGAGTACTGGAGTATTTTCGAATCTGAATCTCTCAGCATATCAGAATCAGATTCACTTTATGAGAGTGAATGGTTATCCGCTTCTATCAGTGCCAGCGAGAGTCTTTCCGAGTCGGCTTCTATCCTTCTTAGCGAATTCGTTTCAACTTCGGTAGCGGATAGTCAGTCAGTTTCTCTGTCAGAATCCATTAGTGCCAGTCTGAGCCTTTCAGAATCTGAGTCTCTAAGTGCCTTAGAAAAGACTTCTATGAGTCTTTCAGATTCAGTTTATGAGGAGGAAGCTGATTCACCTTCAGTAAACGAGAATAAACCGGATACTTTCTTGATTTCTCTTAGCACTAGCCTGAGCCTCTCTACTTCTGAATGGTTAGCTCAGTCTGAGTTTACTTCCCTTAGCCTTTCGGCATCTGAATCTTTGAGCATCAGTCAGTCTCTATCCTTGAGTGAAGCATTTTCTCAACTTCTTTTCGAGTCAGAATCAGCCAAGGAGAGTCAGCAGCTATCAGAATCACTTAGCTATAGCCAGTCTCTTTCTCTTTCAGAATCTTTGAGTGAGTGGACAGTAGCCTCCCTCAGTCTCAGTGAGTCAGTCTCTTTGAGCGATTCAATCTCCCTGAGTGAGTCCATTGCCGAGTATACTTGGTTAAGTTCTTCATTATCGGTTAGTGCCTCTGTTGCTCAATCCGAATTGGAAAGCCAATTGGCATCAATTTCCGAGTCTATTAGTGTCTCAGAATCTCTCAGTCAGAGTGTGAGCGTCTTCACTTCTTTCAGCTTGAGTGAGTCAATTTCCTTGAGTGAATCCGAAAGTCTTAGTGCGTCAAGCTCCTTCAGTTTGAGTGAGTCAATTTTCTTGAGTGAATCTGAAAGCCTTAGTCAGAGTCTCAGCCTTTCAGAATCCTTGAGCCAAAGTGTCAGCGCTTCACTCTCTTTGAGCCTCAGTGAGTCAATTTCAGTCAGTCAATCTGAACAAGAGAGCCAGAGCCTTAGTGTGTCAGAATCCTTGAGTCAGAGCGCAAGCATTTCGACTTCCTTTAGTTTGAGCGAATCACTTTCCGAGTATACTTGGCTCAGTTCTTCACTCTCAGTTAGTGCTTCTGTTGCCCAATCTGAATTGGAAAGCAAGTTAACATCGCTTTCCGACTCTATTAGTCAGAGTGCTTCAATCTCTCTGAGTGTTTCAGAATCTCTCAGTCAGAGTGCAAGCCTTTCAACTGCCTTTAGTTTAAGTGAATCAGTTTCCTTGAGTGAGTATGAAAGCCTTCGTCAGAGCCTCAGTGTTTCAGAATCCTTGAGTCAAAGCCTGAGTGTTTCAAGCTCCCTGAGTTTGAGTGAATCCGAAAGCCTTAGCCAGAGTCTCAGTATCTCTGAATCATTAAGTCAGAGTGCAAGCCTTTCAACTTCTTTAAGTTTGAGTCAATCAATTTCAGAGTACAATTGGCTCAGTTCTTCACTCTCAGTTAGTGCTTCTGTTGCCCAATCTGCATATGAGAGCAAGTTAATATCAGTTTCAGAGTCGGCTAGTCAGAGCACCTCAACCTCTATCAGTCTTTCCGAATCTCTTAGTCATAGTGTCAGCATCTCAACTTCCTTTAGTTTGAGTGAGTCGATTTCCCTGAGTGAATCAGAGCAAATCAGTCAAAGTATTGTGAGAGTTTCCTTATCTGAGTTTTATAGCATTTCAGTCTCAGAGTTGCTTTCTTACAGACAGAGTGTTTCAGAGTCTAAGTCAGTATCACATAGTTTACAAGTCTCAGAATCTCTTTCACTTAGCTTGTCTCGCACAGAGTCAATGCGTCTTGCCTATCAACAAGAATCGCTTGATAGTATGAACCTTGCATCTCAGGAACTTTCAGAGGCGGTTGCACTATCTCAAGAAAGCTTGTCTGTTCAAGTATCTACAAGTCCAAACTTGAGCGTGACTGATCAAGAGGCATATCAGATGGTAAGACCAGGTTTACAGCCAATTTCTCCTGACTTAAAAAATGTTGCTAGTACATTATCTGGATTGGCTTCTATCGCTCAAAATAAGAAAGACCAGCGATAATTTTAAAGATACTAGGGGATGCAATAGTATCCACATATATTCACAAAATCAAAAGGAGTCATTATGATTAGAAATACGATGCCCAACAGCAATAAAGGTTTGGGAACGACGGATGTATTACCAATTAGTGAACCGCGTATAGGAGTACTGACAGGGGAAATCAACTACAAAAAAGTACCAATAGGTGCCTATGATCTTCTGGGACAATTTACTTTAGCGAGTCAACCAGATTATGTTAGTGATTTGAATATGATTCAATCGATGGGCTTCAATGTTTATAGAATTTCTATCTCTTGGGCGCGAATTTTCCCAACTGGAGAAGAAGCGCAGCCAAGTGAAGAAGGTTTGAAATATTATGAAACTATCATTGATCAAGTGTTGCAAAAGGATATTGAACCGATTGTAACTTTAAGTCATTTCGATCTTCCCCTTCATCTGTATGAAAAATACGGTGCGTGGAAGAGCCGCAAGATGATTGAACTTTATGAGCATTATACAGAAGCTGTTTTCAGACATTTTAAAGACAAGGTAAGATATTGGATTACCTTTAATGAATTTAATATTTTACATCATTTACCATATCTTGGTGGCGGTTTGTCTTTTGAAGAGGGAGAAAATCGGAACCAACGAATCTGGCAAGCGGCTCATTATCAATTGGTCGCTTCGGCACGTGCTGTTAAGCTTGGAAAATCAATCAATCCAGAATTTCAATTTGGTGGCATGTTGGTAGTTAGTCGTAACTATAGTCAGAATCTAGATAGTGCGATTGATGCGATGGAAGCAGAAGTCAAGAACCGTGAAAACTATGTCTTTACAGATGTACAAGTTCGTGGTTCTTATCCAAACCATTTCTTGCGCCGTTTAGAACGTGAGCAGATTGCTTTAGATATTGAAAATGATGACTTCTTTGACTTACGAGTCGGAAAGGTTGATTTTGTTAGCTTTAGTTACCATGCATCTAGTAATTCTCAAGAAGTCTTTATCAATAAATATGGCTATAACAATACCAATAAGAATCCAATTGATCCTGTAGGTCTTCGCCTGGCGATGAACAACCTTTATGACCGCTATCAAAAGCCACTATTTATTGTGGAAGATGATCTAGTATTAGACGAGTCAGATAGCCGATCAATAGAAGAGTTAAAAACGAATATTCAAGAGATCGTTAAAACAGTAGAATATGATGGCGTTGAGCTTCTTGGCTATACACCTCTCAGCTGGGTAGATCTCAATTTCTAAAGTAGATGCGTTTACATCTAGTTACCTTTTAAGAAAATACCTGAATGGATTATATGTCATCTATTCAGGTATTTTTGTTTATAAAAGAATAAGGTTACAAAACTAAGAGAACTATGGGACTAGTAGGTAAATAGAATTTTATTTGCTCCTGTAGTATCCGGATTTTTTTGCTCGGAGGCTTATAAAACAATGGTAATAAGCGTCATTTTATGCTACAATTGATAAGATAGTATATAATTAGAATAAATGAAGAATAGAGGGAGCAGAATGAGACTTAAAAAGACCCTATTTGGTAACTATCGTGCCAAGGAAGTTGAAGAATACATTGAATCGTTAGAAGAAGGATTTGATAGTGAAATTCGTAAAAAGAATGAGAAAATTGAATCTTTACATAAAAAAATGGATGCTTTAAAGAACCAAGAAAGAGAAATCGGTGAAGCCGTTGTTTATGCTAAATCGCTGATTATTGAAGCACATGAAAAGGCAGAAAAAGAGGCTCAAGAGGTTCTAGAGAAAGCTCAGAAAGACTTCTTACAAGTAAGATCGTCTATCCTTGAAGAAATCGATGAATTGACGAAAAAACGTCTTGAAACGGAACAACTCTATAAGGCGCAAAAGGAAAAAATCAAAGAGCTTCTTAGTCAAATTGGTCAGATTCTAGACGAAGAAACTTTAGAGGGTCAAATTGACATCGCAAGTCTAATCGAGGAAGCTTCGGAAGACGACGAATTTGCAAGCATATTTGATACTCCTTTAGAGGAAGATGAAGCTACGCGTTTGTTTGATACGCCTTTGGAAGAAGACGAGGCTTCAAATGAGCAAGTTGAAGCTGAAAGTCTATTCGATGAAGCTTCTCTTGAAGCGCACGAAGAAGAAGTAAATGAATCAGATGTTTTTGGTGAGGAAGAAGTCCCAGTAGAAATCTCTGCTCCACAAAAAGAAGTTGTAAATATTGAGCAAACATTTGCTAAGACAGGTACAGATAGCTCTGTTCCCGTTACTTACTTCACTTCTCCTGTCAAAAAGTCTAAAGACGAAGATAAAGAAAAAGAGAAAAAGAAGAAAGGAAAAATCATCAAACGCCTTTCAAGAATTAAAAAAGATAATCTTTTGTAAGAGGAACATGGTTTATGACAATTTATAACATCAACCTAGGAATTGGTTGGGCAAGCAGCGGGGTTGAGTACGCACAAATTTATCGTGCAAAATTGCTTCGCAGTGTGGGCTTAGAGGCAAAATTCATCTTTATGGATTTTATTTCAGCCGATAATATTGAACATTTGACGAAGAATATCGGCTTTGAAGACTCTGAGGTCATTTGGCTCTATCAGTATTTTACAGATGTTAAGATTGCTCCAACGACCTACACTCTGGCACATGTTTTAGCTAGTTTTGATAGGGAACCTCTAGAAATCGTCCGTAATCCTGAGAACAAGACCTTTCGGATCTTGTTTGGAGATAATGATTTCGTAACGTGCTATGCTTGCGATATGGATAATGAGCTGATTGAGCGGGCAGAGATTGTTTCGCGCGGCTGTCTCATTCAGAAAGAATATTATACGTATACCAAAAACTTTATTGAATACTATAGTCCTGTAGATGGTCGGGCTCGTCTCTATCAACGGACTTGGCTCAATGAAGACGGTAGTGTGGCTTACGAAGAGATTATCGATGAGGTAGACGGTAAGCAAGAAACGCAAGTTTATCGTTTTCCAGATCAGGTCTTCTACTCCAAGCAGGAGTTTGTTGCTCATTTCATGAGAAGTTTGAAGTTGACAGACAAGGATTTACTGATTCTAGACCGAGAGACAGATATTGGCCAGCCAATCTTCGCCAATAAGGGGGCTGCTAAACTAGCTGTCATCGTTCACGCAGACCACTTCAGTGAAAATCCCGCAGAAAAAGAGTATATCTTATGGAATAATTACTACGAGTATCAATTTGAATACGCAGAAGAAGTGGACTACATTATCAACTCGACGGATGCTCAAACAGAGCTTCTGAAAGAGCAGTTTGCTCAATATACCGACATCAAGCCGAAGAATATTTTAACTATTCCTGTGGGTAGCTTGGATCAGCTGCGCCGACCAGAAGGTCAGCGGAAGCCTTTTGGTTTGATGACAGCTTCTCGTTTGGCCAGTGAAAAGCATATTGATTGGCTGATTCACTCTGTGGTGAAGGCGCATGAGCAACTACCGGAAATCACCTTTGATATTTATGGTAAAGGTGGTGAGGAAGCTATGCTGCGGAAGCTGATTTCGGATCTGCAAGCAGAAGAGTATATTCGACTGATGGGGCATCATCATATGGCGGATATTTACAAGAATTATTCCGCTTATCTAGCAGCATCGACAAGTGAAGGTTTTGGTCTGACTCTGTTGGAAGCAGTTGGCTCTGGCCTGCCCATCATTGGCTTTGATGTTCGTTATGGCAATCCGACCTTTATCCGCGATGGAGAAAATGGCTATCTGATTCCCAAGGCTCGTCCAGATGATCTAGATGCCATGACAACAGAGTACGCTGAAAAGATTGTTCAGCTATTAACTCAACATTCTCAGGAAGATTTATCCCGTGTATCCTATGAGGTAGCTGAGCCTTACCTTGATGAGCATATTGCCCAGCGCTGGTCTGATCTTGTCCGATCGGCTCAGACCAACTAAGTAGGATTCAGAAAGAAAGGCATAACCACTATGATTTGTTTGTTTGACCGCTATGATCAAGCAAGTTTTGATTTGTTACGTTCATTAAAAGCAACAGGACTTGATTGTCCTGTTGTTGTTGTACAAGACGATGGCTATCTTTCACCAGATGTCGAGTCTCCTTACAGTTATTTCACGGGAGATTTGGATACACCAGAAGGCCGGCCGATTTATTTTAATCTTGTACCCAAACCGCATCTATGGGAGATTCGCTCCAGCAATGTAAATGGTGAAATCTTGGATATGGGCAAGAAGCGTGCGAATATTTTCTATCGCCAACCGACGCATGAAAGACGTGTTCGAGCTGTCGAATGGTTGGATACAGAGGGGCAAGTCCGAGCGGCAGATATCTACAATCGCAAAGGACGCCTTTTCGCACAAATAACCTACGACCAGACACAACGTCCGACCCATACTCGCTATTTTGACCAGAACAATGTCGTGGTGATTATGGAAAATCATCTGACTGGTGATATCATCTTGACACTTGAAAGAAAGCGTCATATTTTTAAATCTAAACAAGAATTTGTCGTCTTTTATCTGCAATATCGTGGATATGATACAGATCGTATTATTTATAATTCTCTAGCAACCCCCTTCTTGGTGGCCTACGCTCTTCGTCCTAAAAATGGTCGTGCAGAAGATGTTCTTTTCTGGCAGGAGCCTATCGGAGAAGCCTTACCTGGAAATATGAAAGTAGCTATGAAAATGCCTCATCGCAATATCCGCATCGCTGTTCAGGACAGACAGGTATATGAGAGAATTCAGAGCTTGGCAACACCAGAAGAAAAAGTCTATTTCCACAATATTGGTTATATTTATGATTACCAGCGTCTTAATAATATGAATCCAGAAGCCTTGATTTTGACCAATAGTGATCAGCTTGAGCAAATAGAGCAGCTCTTGACTCAGCTGCCAAATGTACATTTCCATATTGGAGCCATCACAGAAATGTCTGGCCATTTGATGGGGCTCAATCGTTATCCGAATGTTTCGCTTTATCCAAATATTCGTCCGGCAAAGGTTGCAGAGCTTTTTGAGAGATGTGACTTGTATCTAGATATCAATATCAGCGATGAAATCCTTAATGCTTGTCGCACAGCCTTTGAGAACAACATGTTGATTCTCAGTTTTACAAACACTTGTCATAGCCGTCGATTTATTGCGGATGATCACATTTATGCGCCAGAAAATGTCTCAGGCATGGTGGGTAAGATTCAGGGAGTCCTCTCTCTTCCGTCTGAAATGGAGGCTGCTCTTGCTAAGCAAAAACAGGTGGCGAATCAGGCTGATCTGGAAGCCTACAAGGCAATTTTATAAGCTAAGAAGACAAGGGCTTGCTTTCGATGAAAGCAAATTCCTTTCTATCAACAGAAAAGGAGGAGCAGATGTCTAACAAGGATAATGGCATTTTACAAGAACATATACGAGAACAGCTAGATAATCGAAAGAAACCCCTAAAAAGGGAGAAACAAGAATTTAGTATGATTGCAATGTTAGGCGGTATTCTTTTTCTTATCACCCTCTTGGTCACAATCATCATGCAGTTGGGACACTTTTTCTAGGATTTTTTCTGGATGGAGGAGGTCTCTGGAAAAGATGAACCTTGACGAGCAAATCGTCAAGGTTTTTTTGCCTCTATCTAATTGAACTAGTGTGAAAGGGGGAGTAGGGGGTTCGAAAGATAATAAAACGCTTTCAACAATTTGAAACTTAAAAGCGGATTTTCTGAAAAAATTAGCTATTTTCATTTGTTATTTCACATATAATTACTTGAAAAGGGGAATCCGTTTTGGTAAAATGATGAGTGGTATATACTGGATAAAAACGGCTGGTATATCCCAGATGGAATCTGCTTTTTCTGAGTCAAAGGGATAAAAACTGAAACTGACTGCAACTTTTATTAACTCTGGTTTTGGGAGGCAGCGCAATCTACACTTTGTTAATGGTCATGAGATTAACAAAGGGTCGCAATTGGATAAAAGAAAGGAATCGAATGTTTCGAAGTAAAAAATTTAACAAAGATTTCGAGATCGTAGATGAGAAAAAGCGTTATAAGCTTTACAAGTCGGGCAAAAACTGGGTAAAAGCCTCGAACTCTCAATTGGATCTCTTCCGTATCGGTGGGATGGGCGAAGTTGTCTCTAGTACCATGTCAGACACTGAAGAACTTGATCACGCACACCTTAGTTTTAACACGCTAGCGGGTATAGGGGGAATCCTGGCCGCGGGGGCTGCAGGATTTGTGATGACTCAAGAGCAAACTGTTTATGCGGATGAAACATCTGAGTATACAGAAAAGGATAAAACAGTCATCGCAGCTGAACCGAAAGCGCCTGAAACAAGTGCCAACTCAATCATCGCTCAAGCGCAAGCAGAAGTAAAGAAAGCTCAAGCAGAACAAGCATCTGCAACAGCTTCTGTATCAGTCAGTCAATCTGTTGAGGATCAAGCGAGTGCGAGTCAGTCAGTTTCAGTCAGTCAATCTGCCTCAGCAAGTCAGTCAGCTTCAGTCAGTCAATCTGCCTCAGCAAGTCAATCAGCATCAGCTCCTACATCAGTCTCAGCAAGTGCAAAAGCATCTGCATCAGTAAGCTCTACACCATCAGAATCAGCAAGCGCTCAAGCACCTGCCTCTGTAGTTGAGAGTGCATCAGTTGTTAGCGAACCATCAGCTCAGGCTTCTGTGTCTACCTCAGCTTCTGCATCGCTCAATCTTAAGGTCAACCCTGCGGTAAGTCTTGTATCAGGTAGTGCTAACCAAAGTTTGGCAAGTGCAGCTCTTAGCACAAGCCAAGCAGCAACGACAAGCAACAATATCGCAGCTGGTGTGATAGCGGATAAGAACCAAGCCCAAGGCAAGGATACAACCAAGCAAGCTGAGAAAAACCAAAAGGTAGACAATACTGTAGCGACTGCACCAAAGACAGGGTATTCTGGATTTAGAGCAAATCCGATCGATACTGGATCAAAAGAACCTTTCTTTCTAAATACCGATCCATATAGCATCAACTCTCCAGAAACAAGTGGTCGTTTAAATAGACAACGGGTCTTTCTGGGACGAGCAGGTGTTCCTTTCTCGGTAACATATTACATGCATAAGTCTCAATTTGATGCGGACGAATATCCTTACGGTTCATATAAGGATAGTGAGTTTGCAGGACTTTCTGCAAGAACAACTCTAGAGACTCGAAACTGGCAAGAAGCACAAGAGAAATATAATATTACCTCGGAAACAGGTCGTGTGGAAGTGGCTCCTGGACGTTATATTCCATATGTAACTTTCAAGAGTGATAATCCAAAAGCATTTAATAGTAGTGTCAATCTGGATGTGACCTTTGATGGACGTAGCTTTCCTCAAACCAGCATATTCATGAACCTTACTACTACTCAGTTTAAGGGACCTGCTGTAACGTATGATGCTGAGGGGAAAAAAGAAGCATTGGCTCCTCTTGCAAAATATAAAGTAGGCGATAGAGTTAATGAAACTTTATATTTCCATAATGATAAACAGTATAGATATGAGCAAGATGCTAAAAATTCTATGGTTTTGTACACTGGTAATGGTGGTACAACCAAATATAGTGGCTTGAGGTATGTTACAGGGGTGGAAAGGCGTGCTGATTTCACCTATGTTCCAAAACTCACTATTACAGGGACGGTTTTAACTGAAAATCCTAATGTACTCGTCAGACAGACTAATGGATCGGGAGGTAAGGATGCTGACTTCTTTACCTATCTAGGCCGTCCAGAAGAAGTTGTAACTGAGGCTGCGCAGGAGTCAATTATCAACAAGAGCAAAGACTCACTAATTCCTTCCCCTGAACCACTAGTTCCTGAGCTTGAAGTCGGTAAACGAGTTAATGAAACTTTATATGTTCATGATGGTAATAACAAAGGAGATAAGTCTGTTGGCTCTTGGCAAAGTTCTTACCTTGCAGATCAAGCGGTTGAACTGATTCATGGTAAGAAAGAACTAGAAGCTCTTGGATTAACAGTTACTACTAAAAGCAATGAACCAGGGGCTGGTAAAACTGGCTATATCCCATCTATCCAAATTTCTGGAACGCCTACTGGAACAGGAACTGTAACACTCAAATATAAGATCACTGACGAAGCGGGACAGCTTAACTTTAAGGACATTCAAGTAAATGTTAAAGAAAGCGGATCCCTTAGCCAATCAGTTTCAGCTTCTGTATCTGCAAGTCAAAGTGCTTCAGCATCTGTATCAGCAAGCATCAGTGCAAGCCAATCAGTATCAAGCTCAGCAAATGCTAGCCAAAGTGCCTCAGCAAGTGCCAGCCAATCATCGTCTGTATCAGCTAGCCAAAGCACTTCAGCATCAGTAAGCTCAAGTCAATCAGCTTCAGCTTCTGTAAGTGCAAGTCAATCATCGTCTGTATCAGCTAGCCAAAGTACTTCAGCATCAGTAAGCGCAAGCCAAAGTGCCTCAGCATCTGTCTCAGCTAGCCAAAGCGCATCCGCATCTGTAAGTGCAAGTCAATCAACTAGCGCATCAGTAAGCGCAAGTCAAAGTGCTTCAGCATCTATCTCAGCAAGCATCAGTGCGAGCCAATCAGCATCAAGCTCAGCAAATGCGAGCCAATCAGCATCTGTATCAGCTAGCCAAAGTGCATCAGCATCAGTAAGTGCGAGTCAATCAGCCTCTGTATCAGCTAGCCAAAGCGCATCAGCGTCTGTATCTGCAAGTCAAAGTGCTTCCGCATCAGTGAGCGCAAGCATCAGTGCTTCAGCTTCAGCATCTAACAACCAGAACT
>ERZ772764.279-NODE-279-length-37832-cov-6.435530_pt1 | contig 37832 bp, 36 predicted proteins | sample MGYA00512163_ERZ772764 | MGnify/ENA primary metagenome ERZ772764 (study PRJEB29015, sample SAMEA2737903) | human oral metagenome | biome: human oral; feature: human-associated habitat; material: dental | place: China | collected 2094 ... | reverse complement strand
CTGCGCATGGCTTCGGGAGAGCGGATTTCTGACGGAGCATCCATTTTATCCAAGTCTAGTTTTGCATCATAAATAAATTGCCCGTTTTGGAAAGACATATGATAGATAACAGTTGAACCATCACGGCTGGTAAGAGGTAGTTCTTTGTTAATTTCGTTAGCTATTTCTTGAAACAGCTGTTGCCGTTCGGCAGCAGGAATTTGGTTAAAGTCAAAATCAGTTTCTGCTTGTGCAATAGAAGAAATAGCCAGTAGCAGGGCGGCAGAGATGGCGGCAGGTTTGTTAATCGGCATGATGTTTCCCTTTTGTTTGGACTAGAGGCTACCTGAAAACTGCGGTTTGGTTTTTCAGGTAGCCTTTTTCTATTTTACGCTTTCTTGCAGCACAAGAGGCTGTGGCCGAGGCCGAGGTTGTCGTGGATTTTGGTTATTTGCAGGCCGGCGGCTTCGATACAGCGGGCGAGGTCGGTGCTGTGGAAGATTTTGCTGTTGCCGTTGGCCAGGGCGGTGAAGTAGAGGCTGGTTTGGGTGAGACAGTAGGCAGCGGTTTCATATTTTTGCCTGTCCCACAGGGGCTCGAGGATGTAGAGGGTGCTGTTTTCGCTCATGCTGGCGGCGGCACGGCTGAGAATGGAGGTAACTTGCTGTTCGGTAAAGCAGTCGAGGAATTGGCTCATCCAGATGGCGTCGAAGCCTTCGGGGAAGGGGGTGGCGGGGTCGAGCAGGTTGGCGGGGTGGCCGTGGATGCGGTCGGCACCGGGCAGGCCGGCTGTGTGCTCTTTCATCAGTTGGATTTGTTGGGGCAAATCCATGATGGTGACTTGCACTTCCGGGTTGTATGCCACGCATTGCAGTGCCCAGCGGCCGGTGTTGCCGCCCACGTCGAGCAGGCGGCGGACGGGTTGGGAAAAGACGATTTTCAGCGCGGCGGGGAAGGATTGGTCGGAATAGAAGTGGTCGAAGGCGAGCCATTTTTCGAGGGCGCGCGGGGGGAGGCTGGAGAGGCCTTCATACACGGTTGGCCAGTTGCCGAACACTTTGAGCCCGGCGGGGCGGCCTTCGAGCAGGGCGGCTTCGAGGTCGAACGCGGCTTGGTAGCAGACGTCGTGCACGAAATCCATGTTGATGGGGGACATGGGGTCTTTGATTAAAAACCAGCCGACTTTGCTGATACGGTAGCGTTCGTTTTCGCAGAGGACGGTGCCGATGGAGAGGGAGGCTTCGAGCAGCACTTGGGCGGCGTAGCGGCTGAGCTTGGCTTCTTGGGCGATTTCTTCGAGGGTTTGGCCTTCGGCGGCGCGGTTGAGCCGCTCGAGGATGCCGAATTTCACCATCAGGCGGGAGGCTTGGAAGGCAATGGGGCCGAAGATGATTTGCTGGGCAAGGCGCTGGGCTTCTTGGGCGGTGTACTGCTCTTGGCTGTAGCGTTCGAGGGTGTGCTTGGCGTTCATAATGGATTGGCCGATAAAGGGGTTTGGGCTTTCAGGTAGCCTTTAAGCAAAGGAGAAGGCTACCTGAAAGCGTCAGCTTCAACGAAGTTAAAACGGAGCTTCCGAAAGAAGCAGAATTTTTATAAAGCTAAAACGGATTTTGGATTAATTCAGTATCAGCCTGTCCATTGCCCGCTGATGCGGGCGGCTTCCTGCAAACGTTCGGGCGTGCCCACGTCGAGCCACAGGCCGGTGTGCATTTCGCCGCACACTTGGCCTTGCCGCATGGCTTGGCGCAACAGGGGGGCGAGTTTGGCGCGTTGGTGGGCGGCGGTGTGGGCGAACAGTTCGGGACGGTAGAGGCCGATGCCGCTGAAGGTGTGGTCGGGCTCTTGGGATTCGGTGTCGGTAACTTGGCCGCCGGCTTGCAGGCGGAAATCGCCTTGCGGGTGGTGCGGGGGGTTGGGCACGAGCCAGAGGTGGGCGAGGGTGTGCTCGCTCATTTGGGCGGCACGCTCGATGGCGTCGCGGCAGTCGAAATCGGTGAGGATGTCGCCGTTGATCACCAGGAAAGGCTCGCTGCCTAAGAGCGGCAAGGCGGTGGCGATGCCGCCTGCGGTCTCCAGCCCGCCGGGTGCTTCGGGTGAATATTGGATAGACACGCCATAACGGTTGCCGTTGCCGAGGCCTTGTTCGATTTTTTCGCCTAGCCAGGCGTGGTTAATAACGATCTCTCTGATACCGGCGGCGGCCAGGCGGCGCAAATGCCAGCCGATGAGCGGCTCGCGGCCGCAGGGGAGCATGGGTTTGGGCAGGGTGTCGGTGAGCGGGCGCATCCGCTCGCCGCGCCCGGCAGCCAGAATCATGGCTTTCATGGTTTCAGGTAGCCTTAAGAATGAGAAAACCGGGCGATTATATAGCGGAATGGGTTTTCAGGTAGCCTTTTGATGGGGTAGGGGATAGTTTAGGGTTTGGTGTATGCCTAGTTAAAAGCGAGGTATGGATGCCAGCCATTTGCTATTTTAGGCTACCTGAAAACTTCAGTTTCGTTGCAATCTGGTGATATGGCATTTTCAGCCAACCTTCTGCCGCTGGCTTCCCCCCAAATGCTTGCTATACAATGCCGCCTTCGCGCAGCGTTTCGCACACATCATGGAACAACTCGAATTTTTCAGCATTCCCAGCCCCTGTATCGGCGTTTGCCAGGCCAATAGCAAGGGCTATTGCAAAGGCTGTCTGCGCAGCCGTGAGGAGCGGCTGTATTGGCTGAAGCTTACGGATACGCAGAAGCAAAACGTGCTGCGCCTGTGCCGTTTACGCAAGCGCAAGCTGTTGCAGTTGGCGGCTGAGCAGCAGGCTGTTTCTATTGAACTGCCGGAGCAGATGGATTTCGATTTTTTCTAAGCATCCTGCTCATTCTTCTTTCTCTTTTATCATTAAACATCAATCATGTTGGTTTTATCTGCTTTATCTTTTCTTCCCGCCTCCTGGACATGGCAGTTTCTCGCCTTGGCGGTTTTGTGCAGCGTGGCGGTTTCCGTGCTGCTGAAAATCGCGCGCAAAAAAGGGGTTCACATTGAGCATGCGATTGCGGTGAACTATATTGTGGCCACGGCCTGCTGCTGGTTTTTGCTTGCGCCGCCGCTGGATAGCCTGCGTGAGGCGGATATTGGCGGCCTGTGGCCGTTTTTGGCTTTGGGTGTGCTGTTGCCGAGCATTTTTGTGGTGATGGCGCGGGCGGTGGAACAGGCGGGGATTGTGCGCTCGGATGCGGCGCAGCGGCTGTCGCTGGTATTGCCGGTGTTGGCGGCTTTCCTGTTGTTTGGCGAACGGCTGAACAGCAATAAAATCGTGAGTATCGTGCTGGCCTTCAGTGCACTGGCGGCTTTGCTCTATAAGCCTGGCAAGGGTAAGCAAGATGGCGGGATGTTTTGGCTGGCGGGAGTATGGCTGGGCTTTGGGGTGATTGATATTCTGTTTAAGCAGTTATCCAAAACCGGGCAGGTGCTGTCGTTGAATTTGTTTGTGGCCTTCGCGCTGGCTTGCGTGTTGATGTGGGGTTATGTGTGGCAGCAGTGCAAACCGCTCAAGGCGACAGATTTTGCCGGCGGGCTGCTGCTTGGGCTGTTGAATTTCGGCAATATTCTGTTTTATATCAAGGCACACCATGCATTTTCCGGCGACCCAACCTTGGTATTTGCCGGCATGAACTTGGGCGTGATTGTGTTGGGTACACTCACCGGCGCGCTGGCGTTCAAGGAGAAGATTTCGGCCGTGAACCAAGCCGGCATTGTGCTGGCACTTGCAGCGATTTACAGCTTGTTTTATTTGGATTGGCTGCTGGCAAAGCTGGGCATGGCGATATAAGTTTCAGGTAGCCTTTCGGCATCAATCAAGGCTACCTGAAAAACAATCCGGCTGTTTGGCTATGCGAATACAAAGGCTACCTGAAACTTTCAGGTAGCCTCTTGCTTTACCCGCACCGCAAATATTCTGCCAGCGGCTTGGGTAAACCGTATTCCGCTGCATTAGCCCACAGGCTGCCGTGTGCCGCAGCGGCCGCCACTCCGTTTGCCTGCAAAGGCGTAATTTGCAACAGGCGGTGCGTGAGGCGGTGGCTCACCAAATCTCCTTCGGCCAAATCTTCCGCCGCTACGCCGAAAGCGCCTGCGCGCTCATACAAATCATCCAACCGCTCAAAGCAGGGCACGCAGTAGAGCCCGCCCCAAATGCCGCCGGACGGGCGTTTTTCCAGCAGCACCCTGCCCCGTTTGTCGCGCAACACCAGCCAATACAGCGCCACTTCCTTCACCGCCACTGCGGTTTTCTTGCGCGGCAGTTCGGCAATCCGCCCTTGCTGTTTGGCCAGGCAGATTTCCGCCATCGGGCAGGCATAGCAATACGGTTTGCTGCGTTTGCACACCATCGCGCCCAAGTCCATCAGCCCTTGCGTGTAGGGGGTCATGTCCTCGGCTGCGGGCAGCAGGCTTTCGGCCAAATCCCACAAAACGGTTTCGAATTTTTTGTCGCCGATTGCCCCGTCTTGTGCAAACACGCGGCACAAAACGCGCTTCACGTTGCCGTCTAAAATCGCTTCGCGCCGGCCGAAGGCAAAGGCGGCAATCGCCGCCGCCGTGCTGCGCCCCACGCCCTTGAGCGTTTCCAAGCCTTGGCGCGTATCGGGAAAGCGGCCGCCGAAATCGTGCATCACTTGTTTGGCCGCCGCATGCAGATTGCGGGCGCGGCTGTAGTAGCCCAGCCCGGCCCACAGCGCGAGCACTTCGTCTTCATCCGCCGCGGCCAGCGCGGCTACGTTTGGAAACGCCGCCAGAAAACGCGGGTAGTATGCCAACACGGTGGCCACCTGCGTTTGCTGCAGCATAATCTCCGAAAGCCACACCGCATAAGGATCGCGCACCTGCCAAGGCAGGCCGTGCCGCCCGTGTTGCTTTTGCCAGCGCACCAGCCGGGCGGAGAAATCTGTGTTCATAGATAAGGCTACCTGAAACCGAAAATCCCGTATTGTATAGCGGATTAAAATGGCAATGATACTGCCCAAGCTGCCGCCGGATGGTTTTCAGGTAGCCTTCCGCCGCAATCTGCCCGTTTCCCGCTATAATCGCAGCCCAAACCAACCCCGATTGCCAGTCATGACCATCCACACCCTCTTCGCCACCTGCCCGCGCGGCCTCGAAACCATCCTCACCCAAGAGCTGGACGCCCAAGGCTGCACCCATATCGCCCCCACCGATGGCGGCGTATCCTGCCAAGGCAGCCTCGAAGCCGCCTACCGCGCCAACCTCCACTCCCGCACCGCCAGCCGCATCCTGCTGCAACTGGCCAAACAGCCCTACCGCAGCGAAGACGACATTTACCGCGCCGCCAAAAGCATTCGTTGGGAAGACTGGTTTCATGCCGGGCAAACCTTCAAAATCAAAGTGGAAGGCAAACGCGCCCGCGTGAAAAGTCTCGACTTTACCGCCCTCAAAATCAAAGACGGCCTGTGCGACCGCTTCCGCAGCAGCCAAGGCCAACGCCCCAGCGTAGACAAATCCAATCCGCACATCCGCATCCACGCCTTCATCAGCGAACAGCATGCCGCCATCTTTATCGACACCAGCGGCGAAGCCCTGTTCAAACGCGGCTACCGCCAAAATACCGGTGCCGCCCCCCTGCGCGAAAACCTCGCTGCCGGCCTGCTCCTGCTCGCCGGCTACAACGGCAGCCAGCCCTTCCAAGACCCCTTCTGCGGCAGCGGTACCCTCCCCATCGAAGCCGCCCTCATCGCCACCCAGCGCGCCCCCGGCCTCGACCGCCGCTTCGGTTTCGAGCAGCTGGACAACTTCGATGCCGGCCTCTGGCAACGCCTGCGCCAAGAAGCCCAAGCCGCCGTATTGCCGCAAGCCCCCGCCCCCATCGCCGGCAGCGACACCGACCGCCGCCTCATCCAAACCGCCGCCATCAACGCCCGCGAAGCCCAAGTGGCCGGGCACATCGTTTTCCAGGTAGCCGACGTGCGCGACACCCGCCCCAACGGCGAAAACGGCATCCTCCTCACCAACCCGCCCTACGGCGTACGCCTCGAAGAAATCCAAACCCTGCACGCCCTCTACCCCCAGCTCGGCTCCTGGCTCAAGCAGCACTACCCCGGCTGGCTCTGCGGCCTGCTCACCGCCGACCGCGACATGCCCAAACTCATGCGCCTGTCGCCCAAGCGCAAAATCCCCCTGTATAACGGCAACCTCGACTGCCGCCTGTTTCTGCTTGACATGGTACGCGGCTCCCACCGCACTCCTAAGGTGGAATAGCTGTATTTAAGCATCAAACAAAAGGCTACCTGAAAACCAGTAATCGGTTTTCAGGTAGCCTTTATTTTGTTTCAACTTAAGCTTATAAATGCGGATTGGCCAAGTTTTGTGGCGACAGGATGCGGTCGAGCTCCGCTTCGCTCAAGAGCTGGCGCTCCAGCACCACTTCGCGCACGGTTTTACCGGTTTGGGCGCAGATTTTGCCTACCAAGTCGCCGTTTTCGTGGCCGATATAGGGGTTGAGATAGGTTACCAGACCGATGGAGTTGAAGACGTAGCGTTCGCAGATTTCGCGGTTTACCGTGATGCCGCGCACGCATTTATCGGCCAACGTAATGGCGGCGTTGCCTAAAAGCGAGATGCTTTCAAACATGGATTGCGCGATAACCGGCTCCATCACGTTGAGCTGGAGCTGGCCGGCTTCGGCGGCGAAGGTGATGGTGGTGTCGTTGCCGATTACTTTGAAGCAAACTTGGTTCACCACTTCGGGAATCACGGGATTCACCTTGGCGGGCATAATCGATGAGCCGGCCTGCATTTCCGGCAGGTTGATTTCTTTCAGGCCGGTACGCGGGCCGGAGGAGAGCAGGCGCAGGTCGTTGCAGATTTTGGAGAGCTTCACGGCGGTGCGCTTCAGGGCGCCGTGCACCATCACATAGGCGCCGCAGTCGGAGGTGGCTTCGATCAGGTTTTCGGTGAGCTTGCAGGGCAGGCCGCTGATTTCGGAGAGTTTTTGCACGGCCAGCGGCGCGTAGTCTTGCGGCGTATTGATGCCTGTACCGATGGCAGTGGCGCCGAGGTTTACTTCCAGCAGCAGTTGGCGGGTGCGTTCGAGGTTGGTTTCTTCTTCTGCCAGCAGCACTTGGAAGGATTGGAATTCTTGGCCGGCAGTCATGGGCACGGCATCTTGCAGCTGAGTGCGGCCCATTTTTAGTATGTCTTTGAATTCATCAGCTTTGGCAGCAAAGGTGTTTTTCAGGTGTGCCAGTTTGCCCAGCAGTTCGCCGATGCTGGTGTACACGGCCAGCCGGAAGCCGGTGGGGTAGGCATCATTGGTGGATTGGCTGGCGTTCACATGATCCATGGGGTTGACGATGTCGTAGCGGCCTTTGGCGTGGCCTAAGGCTTCCAAGGCGAGGTTGGCGATCACTTCGTTGGTGTTCATGTTCACCGAAGTGCCGGCACCGCCTTGGAATACGTCGGATGGGAACTGGTTGAGGCAGCGGCCTTTGAGCAGCACCTCGTCGCAGGCTTGGGCAATGGCGGCGGCGATTTCGGGCTTGAGTGCGCCCAGCTCGCCGTTGGCCTGGGCGGCGGCTTTTTTCACCATCACCATGCTGCGCACAAACTGGGGTACGTCGGAAATCTTCTGCCCGGAGATTTGGAAGTTTTCCACTGCGCGCAGGGTGTGGATGCCCCAATAGGCGGCTGCGGGGATTTCGCGTTCGCCTAGGAGGTCGTGTTCGGTGCGGGTTGTCATGTTTGGCTATCCTTTGAGTGGGGTAGGGTGGTTAATGCAGGCTGGCGGCAGTGTTAGCCTAGAGATTGCTGATAGCGTACTGCACTATGTTGGGAGAGTGTTGGTTAGTATTCATTGCCAGCAAAATGATAGCAGTTAGTTGCTAGACATGATTGGCGTTAAATCAAAGAGGCTACCTGAAACAGCAAAACGGTTTTCAGGTAGCCTCATCGCGTGTGCTCAACGGAATCAATCAAGTGCCGAGTCGTTCGGCAAATTCATCGGTGGCCTGCACTAGGGCATCGGCGATGGCAGGGTTTTGCGCGTAGTGGCCGCTTTGGATAATACGCAAATCGGCCTGCGGCAGTGCCTGCTTCAAATCCCATGCGCTGCGGGTGGGGGTGCAGAGATCGTAGCGGCCTTGCACGATGATGGTGGGGATATGCTGGATTTTGTGGGCGTTGGCCAAGATGGATTTGTCGCCCTGTAACCACCCTTGGTGCATGAAATAGTGGTTTTCGAAGCGGGCGATGGCCAAGGAGGCTTGCGGGTCTTCGTCCACCGGTTTGGGGTCGAACCAAATCAGCCAGCTTTCCCAATCTGCCCAAGCTTTGGCGGCAGGCAGATGCACGGCGGGGTCGGGCGAATTAAGCATCCAATAATAAGCCTCAACTAATGAACCGGCGCGTTGCTCTGGCGGCACGGCGGCTAAATAGCGTTGCCATTGCTCGGGGTAAATCATGCTTACGCCGCCTTCTTCGCTCAGCCAATTAATTTCAATTTGGCGGCAGAGGAAAATACCACGCAGAATCAAGCCGCGTACACGGTCGGGATAGGTTTCGGCATAGGCGAGAGAAAGGGTGCTACCCCATGAGCCGCCGAATACCAGCCAGCTCTCGATGCCAAGCATTTTTCTTACTTTTTCAATATCTTCCACCAAGTCCCAAGTGGTGTTTTCGCGAGTTTCGGCATAAGGGGTGGATTTGCCGCTGCCGCGTTGGTCGATGATGATGACACGGTATTTTTCCGGATTGAAAAAACCCCGGCAAGCCGGACTAGATCCGGCGCCGGGGCCACCGTGCAGGAAGATAACAGGGATGCCTGCGGGATTGCCGCTTTCCTCCCAGTAGATTGTGTGGAGCTCAGATACAGGCAGCATGCCGCTGCGGAGTGGTTCTTGAATCGGATACATAAACTTCTCCTTAATTCAGAATTTGGACAGATATCGGTATTGCCTAACAGATGCTCATCGATACTCCGTTTGCCATCTGTATACAGATGTTCTAAAAAGGAATGATACGACGTTGGCTCGCTTTATGGTTAGCTTACTATCTGCAGCTTGCCGCCTGGTTTCATTCCTATTTGGAACAACTATATAACGGCTCCGGGCATATCGTAAGAATAATCATACACCATTTTGTTTATTTTTTAAATTTCCGTAAAGATTTGTTTTATTTAAATGGTTTAATAGAGTAATGGTTGGGCTGAAATACGCAATAGGTGCGGCTTGGCAGGCAGGAATTATGTGTGGCTAAATAGCTTCATTTACATATGGTGGAGCGCCAGCGTCAGACCGTTAATCTACATGGAAAGCTGCTTCAGCAACATGAGGAAACAAAATAAAAGGCTACCTGAAAATTTAGCTTTGCAGAAACTTTGCTGCGTTGCATTTTCAGGTAGCCTTCTTCTTTGCTTCTGATGCCATATCTTGCCTTGAGCAGAAACCTTTCTTTTTTGATTTAGCACAATAAATTACTTAATAAAGCTAGAATGATTGCGGTTTTCGGTTTGAGTTCTATGCTAATAAGATTTATTATCATGGTAAACTAAGCAAGAAATAATCAAAACCATTTTTGCCGTGAAACTACCAACTTCGTTCTAGAGAGCCCAACTATGTCCACCATCCCACTTTCCCAGCTGCGCAAAGGCGCGGTTGCGCATATCGATTCCATTGTCCCCAATCCCGTGTTCGGCGAACTCGATGCCTTGGTGTCGCGCCGTTTGGCGGATTTGGGTTTTTCCGGCGGCATGCCTTTGCAGGTGATTGCCGTGGGCGGCTTCGGGCGCGGGCCGTTTGCGGTGCGCTTGGGCAACCAGTCGCAGTTTTCGCTGCGCCAGGAAGAAGCGGGGAAGATTATGTGCCATTTGGTCGATGCGGAATAAAAGCAGCCTGCATCTTAAAGGCTACCTGAAAAGATAGCGGATTAAAATTGCCATAATGCAGCGTTTTTATTTTCATCCGCCATGAAAAAGCAGCCTGCAACCCTGCCAACCAAAGTGCAGGCTGCCTGAACCCCATGCCGCGCCGCCCGAAAGCAGCCTGCACGCGGCAGGCAGAAGAAAAATCGAGAAAAATCAAAAAGGAAATACGATGGAACTGAGCTATTTCGCCCTCATCGGCGCCCCGAACTGCGGCAAAACCGTGTTGTTCAACGGGCTGACCGGCGCACACGCCAAAGTGGCCAACTATCCGGGCGTAACGGTGGACAAGCGCGAAGGCGCGTTTTTGGACGACGAAGCCGTGCGCATTGTCGATTTGCCCGGCACATACAGCCTGCGCACCACCAGCCCCGACGAAGCGGTGGCGAAAGACGTGGCGGTGGGCAAACTCGGCATTCCGCCCGATGCCATCATCGCCGTGGCCGACGCGACCAACCTGCGCATGACGCTGCGCATGATTTTGGAACTGAAAACGCTGAAACTGCCGATGGTGGTGTCGCTGAACATGAGCGATGTGGCGCAGCGGCGCGGTTTGAATATCGACGCGGCCAAATTGAGCGAACTGTTGGGCGTGCCCGTGCTGGAAACCGTGGCCGTGAGCGCATCGGGTGTGCAGTCGGTGCGCGAAGCCGTGGCGCAGTTGCCGCGCAAACGCTCGTTCCCCGCCAACCCCGCTTCCGCCGAACGCACGTTGGACGAATTGGACAGCGATGCGCTTTATCGCGAAGTCGAATCCATTTTGGCGCAAGTGGTGCGCACGGAAATGACCTTGCCCGCCTGGCACAAAAAATTGGACGAAATCGTGCTGCACCCCGTGTGGGGCGTGGTTTTGCTGATGGTCATCCTGTTTATGGTGTTCCAAGCCGTATACACCTGGGTCGCGCCGATTATGGAAGCCATCGAGGGCGGCTTCGGCTGGCTGGGCGAATGGGTGGCCGCCAATATGCAGCCCGGCATTTTGAACGATTTAATCGTGAACGGCGTGATTGCCGGTACGGGCAGCGTGCTGGTGTTCCTGCCGCAGATTACCATCCTGTTCGCCTTCATCCTGCTGCTTGAAGACTCGGGCTACCTGCCGCGCGCCGCGTTTTTGCTGGATAACGTGATGGCGAAAAGCGGCTTGTCCGGCCGCTCGTTCATTCCGCTGCTGTCCAGCTTCGCCTGCGCTGTGCCCGCCGTGATGTCCGCCCGCACCATCCACGACCCGCGCGAACGGCTGGTGACCATCGCCGTCGCCCCGCTGCTGACCTGCTCCGCGCGGCTGCCCGTGTACGCGCTGATTATCGCCGCCGTCATCCCCAATCAAACCGTGTTCGGCATATTCAACCTGCAAGGGCTGACGCTGTTCGTCCTCTATATCGCAGGCATCCTGTCCGCCGCTCTCGCCGCCTACCTCATGAAACGGCTGGCGCGGATTAAGGGCAACGTGCAGCAGTTTCCGCTATTGATGGAACTACCCACCTTCCGTACGCCCAACTTCAAACACATCATGACCAGCCTGTGGGACAGGGTGAAAGCCTTCCTGAAACGCGCCGGCACGATTATTTTCGCGCTGACCGTGATTCTGTGGGGCTTGGTGAGCTGGCCTGCGCCGCCCGAAGGCGCAACCGGCGCGGCAATCGATTACAGCCTGGCCGGTATGATCGGCCACGCCATCCAGCCGCTGTTCGCCCCGCTGGGCTTCACTTGGGAAATGTGCATCGCCATGATTCCGGGCATTGCCGCGCGCGAAGTGGTCGTCGCCGCGCTGGGCACGGTGTATGCCGTGGGCGCGTCGTCCGAAGACGCAGTGCAGAACGCGCTGATTCCCATCGTCCACAGCAACTGGGGCCTGCCCACCGCCTTCGCCTTCCTCGCCTGGTATGTCTATGCCCCCATGTGCGCCGCCACTTTGGCCGTGATTCGGCGCGAAACCAAATCGCTGAAACAAACGGCTATAATTACAGGCTATATGTTCGCTCTCGCCTACCTCGCGGCTTTTATCGTGTATCAAATTACTTCAAGGATATTATGATGATTCAAATGCAATTTATTATAGTCGCCCTCATCATGTTTGCCAGCGTGATCTTCCTGCTGCGGAAGTTAGTGTTCAAACCGAAAAAAACGAAACACGATTGCAGCAGCGGCTGCGGCAAATGCGGCGGCTGCGGTTAGGCCTGCCGAATAGAAAAGCAGCCTGCACTTCGTTTGGGGAAGGTGCAGGCTGCTTTTTCATTTTAACTTCGTTGAAGCTGACGCTTTCAGGTAGCCTTTCGGAAGTTTGAGACTACCTGAAAATTCTAATGCGCCAACAATCAGGCACGGATTTGCGTGAAGGATAGGGTGGTTTGGAAGAATTATTCCTTGATTTAAAACAACAACATAGCCTTCACACCTTGCATCGGGGCAGGCACTATGGTTTATTCTTCGGTTGAGAAAACAGACAACACTATCCGACCTTATCCAACCTGATGAAAGGAAATACCATGCAAACCATCGCCATCCAATCTCCCGGCAAATACATCCAAGGCGCAGGCCTGTTCGGGCAAATCGGCGCACACGTTTCGCCGTTGGCCGACAACGTGGCCGTGTTGGCGGACAAATTCGTCCTGTCTATCTTGCAGGACAAACTTTCAGGTAGCCTGAATGCGTCCGGCGTGCGGCACACGATTGTGCCGTTTAACGGCGAGTGCAGCCGCACCGAAATCGAACGCGTAAAAAACATTGCCGAACAAAACGGCGCCAAAGCCGTTATCGGCGTGGGCGGCGGCAAAACCCTGGATGCGGCCAAAGCGGTTGCCTATTACGCGGGTCTGCCCGTGGTCGTGTGCCCCACCATCGCTTCCACCGATGCGCCGTGTTCCGCGCTGTCCGTGATTTACACCGATGCGGGCGAGTTTGAATCCTACCTGTTCTTCCCCAACAATCCCGAACGCGTGCTGGTGGACACCGAAGTGGTGGCCAACGCACCGGTGCGCCTTCTGGCCGCGGGCATCGGCGACGCACTGGCCACCTGGTTTGAAGCGCGCGCCTGCGCCAACAGCGGCGCGGACACCATGGCCGGTGCGAAAGTGTCGCCCACCGCGCTCACGCTGGCCAAACTCTGTTACGAAACGCTGCTGGAAAACGGACGCAAAGCCGTGTCTGCCGTAAAAGACAAAGTCGTAACCCCCGCCGTGGAACGCGTGGTGGAAGCGAACACCTATCTGAGCGGCGTGGGTTTTGAAAGCGGTGGTTTGGCGGGCGCGCACTCGGTGCACAACGGTTTGACCGTGCTGCCCGAAACCCACCACAACCTGCACGGCGAAAAAGTCGCGTTCGGCCTGCTGACCCAGCTCATGCTGGAAAACGCAGACAATGCCGAGCTGGAACAGGTTGTCGGCTTGTGCGTGGATGTCGGATTGCCGGTGACGCTGGCACAAATCGGCGTAACCGAAGGCATTGAAGCCAAAATGCGCCAAGTGGCCGAAGCCGCCTGCGCCGAGGGCGACACCATGGGCAATATGCCCGGCAACGTGCAGCCTGCCGACGTGTATGCCGCACTGCTCGCCGCCGACCGCTTCGGCCGGGATTATCTGGCAAAATCCGCGCGTTGAGCCGGATGAGGATGCTGTTTCGGGCAACCGCGCCGGAAAAGCATGGTTGGTTTCAGGCAGCCTGAAACCTAGCAGCGGGGTGCGCTGTGCCCGTTTCCCAAACCACAAAAAGTCTCAGCCCGGATAAAGCTGCAAAAGCATTATTTTCAGCCATTTCATGAGATTGAGCATTCTTCCTTGAAAAAGCAGCCTGCACTTTAGATGGGTAGGGTGTTTGTGGTGAGAAGGCTACCTGAAAAATTTCAGGTAGCCTTTTTGTTAGAAATTGGCTAGTGAAACAGCCTTTCGGATTATGCAATACCGGCGTTGCCACGCCGGTATTTTTTATGCCGTACTCCCAAATTTTCAGGTAGCCTTTAGTCGAATGGAATGGCAATCCATTGTTTAAACATCAATTTCCTATCTCTCCCGCATAACAACGAATTTTACTCTGTAATCCGCTAAAGCTGCTCTCTACGTATGTTAGCAACATTCACCATTAACCATACTTTAATAAGTATCTTGACCGTTGAAAAGTATATCGCTTAAAGTAGCGCGGATTTGCTATGGCAAATACATTTATTGATTCTTAAATAACCATAAGAAGCATAATCATGAACACCAACCAAACCACCCCACACGGCGGCGGCAAGCCCGCCGATGTTTACTTTTTCGGCACCTGCCTTTTGGATTTGTTTATGCCGGAAGCCGGTATGGACGCCATCACGCTGCTGGAGCAGCAAGGCATTAAAGTGCATTTCCCGATGGAGCAAAGCTGCTGTGGGCAGCCTGCATTCTCTTCTGGGCACCGCGAAGAAGCGTTCAATGTCGCCAAAGCCCAGCTCACTTTGTTCACCGAAAACTATCCTATCGTCGTGCCTTCCGGCTCTTGCGGCGGCATGATGAAGCACCATTGGCCCAAATTGTTTAAAGGCAGCGAATACGAACAGCGCGCCAACGAATTGGCCGGCCGTGTGGTTGAGTTCACCAATTTCTTGGTCGACATCGGCTACGAGCCCAAAGACGTGGGCGCGCCGGTGAAAGTGGCGGTGCATACATCCTGTGCGGCGCGCCGCGAAATGGGCGTGCACATCACCGGCTGGAAACTGATTGACAGCCTGCAAAACGTGGAGCGCATCGTGCACGACCACGAAAGCGAATGCTGCGGCTTCGGCGGCACGTTCTCCGTGAAACAGTCCGATATTTCCGGCGCGATGGTCACCGACAAAGTGGCCGCGCTGAAAGAAACGCAGGCCACGGAAATCGTGAGCGCGGATGCAGGCTGCATGATGAACATCGGCGGCAAAATCGCCAAAGACGAGCCGAACATGCCCAAACCCAAACACATTGCCACATTCTTGCTGGAACGCACGGGAGGTAAAGCATGAGCGCGCGCGACAATATTTTGGACAAACTACGCAAAGCCAACGCTTATCCGATGGCGGAACCGCAAACTTTCGATTACTACCAAGAAATGTCGCCCGAATGGGAAAGCGAAACCGACCGCCTGCGCCATTGGGCGGCCACCATGCGCGCGGTGAAAACCGAGATTTTCTGGGTACACGAAAACGATTGGGAACAAAAGCTGGTGGAAGTGGCGCAGCAAAAAGGCCTGCAAAACATGCTGCTTTCGCCGCAAACCGAACACGGCCGCCGTGCCCAAGAGGCCTTGCAGGCTGCTTCCGTGGAAACCCGCGCCTTCGCCAAACCGATTGACGATTGGAAAGACGAATTCTTCGCCGACGTGCAGGCTGGTTTCACCTCGTCCGTTTGCGGCATCGCCCACACCGGCACGGTGATGATGGTTTCTTCGCCCGAAGAACCGCGCAGCCAAAGCCTGGTTCCCCCCGTACACATCTGCCTGTTCGATACACGCAAAATGTACGACACCTTTTATGCGGCGCTGCATGGCGAAGCCTTAATCAAAGCCATGCCCACCAATATCATTTTGGCATCCGGCCCGTCAAAAACCGCCGATATCCAATTAACCCTTGCCTTCGGCGCACACGGTCCGCGCGATATGGTCGTATTGGCCATCCTGCCCGAAAATATCGACCCTGCCGATTTGGAGAATGCCGCATGAGAACCGAACAAACCGTACACTTCCATCCGCGCCCTGAAACCTTTAAAGCCAACGCGCGCGAAGCCCTGGCCGACAAACCTTTGCGCAAAAGCCTGCGCACGGCCATGGACATGCTGATGACCAAGCGCAAAATCGTGCTGTCGGACGAACAAGAACTGCAAATGCTGCGCACCCTGTGCGAGCACATCCGCCAGCGTTCGCTGTCCAAACTGCCCGATTTGCTGGAACAACTGGAAAGCAACCTGACCAAATTAGGCGTGAAAGTGCATTGGGCGGAAACGCCCGACGAAGCCTGTCGCATCATCCACGGCATCATCATGCACCATCAGGGCAAACTGATGGTGAAAGGCAAATCGATGGTGAGCGAAGAAATCGAGCTGAACCATTATCTGGCCGAGCGCGGCATTAAAGCCGTGGAAAGCGACTTGGGCGAATACATCGTGCAGATGGCCGGCGAAAAACCGACCCACATCGTGATGCCCGCCATCCACAAAACCAAAGAGCAAGTGAGCGAACTGTTCCACAACAACATCGGCACGCCGCTGACCGACGACGTGGACCAACTCACCGGCTTTGCCCGCCAAGCCCTGCGCGACGTGTACCGCACCGCCGATGTCGGCTTGAGCGGCGTGAACTTCGCCGTGGCCGAAACCGGCACGCTGTGCTTGGTGGAAAACGAAGGCAACGGCCGCCTGTCCACCACCGTGCCGCCCGTGCACATCGCCATTACCGGCATTGAAAAAGTGGTGGCCAAACTGTCCGACATCCCGCCGCTGTACAGCCTGCTGCCGCGCAGCGCCATCGGCCAAAACATCACCACCTATTTCAACATGATTACCGGCCCGCGCCGTTCCGACGAGCTGGACGGCCCGCAGGAAATGCACCTCGTGCTGCTGGACAACGGCCGCAGCCAGGCCTACGGCGAAGAACAAATGCGCCGCACCCTGCAATGCATCCGCTGCGGCGCGTGCATGAACCACTGCCCCGTGTACACCCGCATCGGCGGCGCGGCCTACGGCACTACTTATCCCGGCCCCATCGGCGAAATCCTGTCGCCGCACCTTCTCGGTTTGGAACCCACCCGCGACCTGCCCACCGCCTGCACCATGTGCGGCGCGTGCGTGGAAGTCTGCCCCGTGAAAATCCCGATTACCGAGCAAATGCAGCGCCTGCGCGAAGAAGCCCAGCGCGCGCCCGACGAAGCCGTGCCCTATCCGATTAAAGGCCAAGGTGCATCGCACACCTTGGGCGAGCAACTGGCCTGGCGCGTGTTTGACGGCATCTTCGCCGGCAAAACCGCCTACCGCATGTTCGGCATCGCAGCCACCAAGTTCCGCGGTCTGACCCCAGGCAAACAGCTAACTTGGACTGACCACCGCGTGCCGATGAAGCCCGCGCCCAAATCGCTGCACCAGCTGCTGAAGGAAAAACAGCAGAAAAACAGCGGCTAAATGGAGTGCAGGCTGCTTTTCGGACATAGGAATAAGAAGGGTAGCCTGCAACACCGGAACGGTTTTGGTTTGGCAGAAGCCGAAGCTTCCGACCGGCCTTTTTCAGGTAGCCCGAACACCGCCAAAGAACGCCGCCAAAGGTTCGTTCTGCACAAACTGATGTGCAGGCTGCTTTTACACCGTCCGAACCGATTGAAAAATCAGGAAAACGGTTTCCAGGTAGCCTGAAACGCACGGATTCGCGTAACCCCATCCCCTCTCCCGTGGGAGAGGGGATGGGAGAGGGCAACAAACCGCAGGTTTGCCGTTTCAACATCGCCCGTTCCGCCAATCCTGAAAAGAATCAGGCAACCGCGTTTTCAGGTAGCCCGAACGCCGCCAAAGGCTTGTTCCGCGCAAACCAAAGTGCAGGCTGCTTTTGCACTGTCCGAACTGATTGAAGAATCAGGAAAACCAGTTTTCAGGTAGCCTGACTGACGACAAACCCAATCCGCCGCCTGTTTTCAGGCAACCCCTAAAGCAGCCTGCACCCACGGGCTGCCCCTTTTTACCGACACACACGGAGACATCATGAGTATCGCCCTTTCCGTCTTTCCCATCTTATTTCTGATTATTTTAATGATCGGCTTCAAAATGCGCGGCGACCGCAGCGCTATCTTGGCTGCGTTGTCCGCTGTTTTGATTGCTATTTTTGCCGTGCCCAACGTGGGCGGCTTCACCCCCCCCGCAGGCTACGGCGCCGGATATGTCGGTTGGGCATTTGCCGAAGGCGTGTTGAAAGCCATCTTCCCCATTCTGATTGTGATTCTGATGGCTTTGTTCAGCTACAACGTGCTGCTGGAAAGCAAACAGATTGAAGTGATTAAACAACAATTTACCAACATTTCCAGCGACAAGCGCATTCAGGTGTTGCTGATTGTGTGGGGCTTCGGCGGCCTGCTGGAAGGCATGGCGGGCTTCGGCACGGCAGTGGCCATTCCGGCGGCCATCTTGATTGGTTTGGGCTTCAGCCCGCGCTTCTCCGCACTGGTCTCGCTCATCGGCAACAGCGTGGCCACCGGCTTCGGCGCGGTCGGCATCCCCGTGATTACACTGGCCAAAGAAGTGTTCGGCTCGGCGGTAACTTCCGAGCAGACCCATGCTATCGCCGGCGACGTGGTGATCCAATTGGGCTTTTTGATGTTCTTGGTGCCGTTCGTCATCCTGATGCTGACCGACACTTCTAAAAAATACATCGTGCCCAACATCATCCTGTCGGCCGTGGTGGGCGGATTGTCGCTGGGCGTGCAATTTGTGGCCGCTTACTTCATCGGCGCGGAAACGCCTGCCATCTTGGGCAGCATCGCCTGTATCGTCTTCATCGTGCTGTATGCCAAAATGACCGAGAAAAAAGATACGCCGGCCGATAAAGCCATCAGCATGGGGCAAATGGCGAAGGCATGGGCGGTGTACGGTTTCATCCTGTTCTTCATCATCATGGCCAGCCCGCTGTCCGGCCCCATCAGCGCGTTTTTGAAATCCACGCTGGTGAGCAAAATCCACCTGCCGATTTATGCGGAAGGCAAATATTTCTCCTTTGGCTGGTTGTCTAACGCCGGTTTGATGCTGTTTTTGGGCGCGTTTATCGGCGGCTTGGTGCAAGGCGTTTTCGCCGGCAAACTGTTCCGGATTTTGGGCCAGACTTTGGTGAAAATGAAGGCTTCGGGCATCACTGTGATCTGCCTGGTGGCCATGAGCGCAATTATGAGCCACAGCAGCATGATTGCCGTGATTGCCAAAGGCTTGGTGGACGCCACCGGCACGTTCTATCCGCTGGTTGCACCGCTGGTAGGCGCCATCGGCACCTTCGCCACCGGCAGCGACACTTCTTCCAACATCCTGTTCGGCAAACTGCAAGCCTCCGTGGCCGACCAGCTGGGCATGAATAAATCATGGCTCGCCGCCGCCAACACGGCCGGTGCGACCGGCGGCAAAATCATTTCGCCGCAAAGCATCGCCATCGCCACCGCCGCCTGCGAACAGCAAGGCCAAGAAGGCGCCTTCCTGCGCTCGGCCATGCCTTATGCAATTGCGTATGTGATTATTGCCGGCATTACCGTGTATTGCTTCACTGCATTCGCACTGTAAACCGTCGGCATTAAAAGCAGCCTGCACTCTAGTTTGAAGAGTGCAGGCTGTTTGTATGGAAAGGCTACCTGAAATTTTCAGGTAGCCTTTTGTGTGTGTCTATGCGGGTGGTTAGTAGAACGCCAGTTACGCTTGTTACTTACTGGACTTCCTGCGGTTGCAGTCCCGGCACAACATTTGGCAGTTCTCTTCAACCGTTTTTCCACCTTCGTACCACGGTGTGATGTGATCCCCTTCCATTTCCGACAATTTAAATTTCTGTTTGCAGTGCAGGCAAATGCCGCCTTGTTTCTCATAAACCTTCTGTTTAATGCTGTCGGAGAAAGCACGGATGTTTAAATGTTTTTCCTCGCGAGTCAGGACATATTGGTAAATCCCTTTTTTGTTTTCCACATCGTCATCAGCAATCAGTTTGGCAATTTCCGCTTCCAATACGTCTTTGTCCAAATCAACACCTTTGAAGCGGTTGTACAGCCTCCCCCAAGGCTGGCCTTTCATCAGTTTAATGCGTTTATTGGGAAATTTTAGGTTTACCCATTCAATCACATTTTTGAAATACAGCCACAAATCATCGGCATTTTTATCATGCTGGTGAATTGCCATATATTTGCAGATAGCTTCGTCCCCATCTTGATTGGCAAGCCATTCAATTGCAGTTTCCAAATAATCTTGGCGGATCGCTGTGCCGCTTAAATAATCTTTTCCGATTTGGTAGGCGGCGCAGTTTGTTTTGCTGAAATGGCGTTTGGCATCAGTTACCCAGTTGCCAGAATATACAGCGTTGCGCAACTCTTGGTCAGCCAATTTCTCGCCTGCAATATTGATGGTTTTGAACCAGTCCAGTTTTTCGCTGTCTGTTCCTTCACATTGGTATATGGTCAGTTCGTAATCTAAAATTTTATCCTGTTCGTCTGCCCGTAAGTTGTGGAAGTAACGCATCATATAGGCAAAATCACCATTCACATATTGGCAGATTGAAATGGTGCGCTGCTGTCCGTCCACGATTTCAAACGTACCATCACCACGCACTGCCCAATACATCACGTTGAGTGGAAATCCTTTCAATACGGTGTCAATCACGGCATCGCGCTGTTTGTCTTTATAGACGAACTCGCGCTGGTAGGGCGGGCGCACGTCCAGTTTGCCGCCATAGGCACGCACGCCGTCTTCGTTGTTGTCGGTGTAGCCCGCTGCCGTTTTGCTTTCGCTCTCGTAGCCCGTCAGTTCGCGGATGGTGAGAGTGGTCATTTGGATTTTCATGGTTAATTCCTTTTATGCTGGATAAGCAATCTTTTGTATATAGGTTTTCCATTAACTGTAACATTCATATCAATATTTTTACTCCATCCATCAGGACGGCCATAGTTATATGAACATCCAATTATCTCAAACTGCTCGGGATTATATTTATCCAAAAACGTAATCGGCACACCCATCACACCATCGTAATCGCAGGGAATATCGGCAACTTTGGACACTTCTATAGCATCGTAGTTGTCGTATTGCGGATAATCGGCGGGATTGTAGGTTCGGTATAAAATCAGTTCTTCATGGCGTTTGGCTATATCCAGATTGGTAAACCAGCAGGCTTGGGCGCGTGCCTTGACTTCCCCGTCCACAATACGGTAACTACTGCCTGTTTTTTTGGTTTCAACAAGGATTTCGGCATAGTTATCAGGTACGCCGAACAGCATATCCGTTCCCATCGGCGTAGAACCCAGCCACATTTTATTATCTTTAATCAGCGGAAAAATTTCTTTATAGGTAATGGCGTTTTTATTACCGATAATGATGAAGTGTTTGCCGTATTCCACTAACTGCGCCACATATTCCCGAAACAGCGAAAACGGCGGATTGGTTATGACTATATCAGCCTGTTTCAACAGTTTGATACATTCCTCACTGCGGAAATCGCCGTCACCTTTCAGCGGTTTAACCTCTATTTCTTCAGGTGTTGGAATGCCGTTGCCGTCTTTATCGCCCATGTATTCCAAATAAACCGCCTGTTTGCTGTCGTTTTGGCTGAATAGGTCGCTGTTTTGGTTTTTGTAGCAGGTGGCAATCAGCTTTTTCAGGCCGAGATGCTCGAAATTGTAGGAGAAATAATGGAAGAAATTGCTGACGCGAGGGTCGTCGCAGTTGCAATAGACAGTTTTGTCTTTGAAATGGTGTTTGTAGTGCCGCAGCTCGTTTTCGATGTCGGAAAGCTGGGTGTAGAACTCATCGTTTTTGGCTTTGTTCGCCGCGTGAAGGGATTTATTGCCTGCCATATCAAACCCCTCTCACAATGCAAGAAAGGCTTGATATTTTATTGATTTCTAAGTTATAATTGCCGTGCCGTGCCGTGCCGTGCCGTGCCGTGCCGCTATATCTGCGTCTGCTGTCCATGTAGTCTTTCCTTAAATTTGAAGGTTTGTCCCAATAGGCTACCTGAAAATTTTCAGGTAGCCTTATATATTTCGCGCCGTCGGGGGCTAGTCCTGACGGTATCTTTGCCAGACAGGCATTATTTACATCATAAGGCTGGACTAGCTCTCTTTGATCAAGCTAACTCAAAGGAGCTTTTTTCATGTCTTACCAATTACCTACCTATCCAAATATCACCGCCTACCTAGGCCAGCAACCAGGCGATCTATTTTGTGAACTCGCCATCAAACTGAACATCGCATCAGATCGCAGTTTCATCCTCTTCGAACACATCATCGAATCAGATCACCTTTCAGCCGACAGCGTGCGCGACTTGCTCGACACCTACGGCAGATTCGTTATTGACGCCATCGAATTACAAATTCCATTTTTCCGCAACGTATCAGAAACCGAGTTCGAGCAAGTTGTTCCCGGATTCGAAATGGTGGCGTAAATGGCTAAGAAGCATAAAAAACGCGTACCGGATTACTCCGAAATTCGGCATGCCGAAGAAGCGGCGAAGATGAAGCCGGCTGCGGCGGCGGATGGCCGCCCTGCGGCCGCCGCCGGAGCGGCCGGCGACAATCGCCCCCCTAGGCTAACAGGGGGGGAGCAAAAAACCCAAAGACCATTAGCGGGGGAGCAAAAAATCGACTGGGCGGCCTATCAGGAAAGCGAATACTTTAAAACCTTCGTGACCAACCAGCGCGGCAAGCTCATAGAAATTCCATTACGCAAAGGCCGTGAAGATGGCGCCCTAATCGACTATCTGACTTTCACTTTCAGAAGGGAAAGCCTGATTGAATATTTCAAGAATCGCATTATCGGCGATAACGAATACATCGTGGTTGCCAGCGAAATGTTACAAAAAATCTTCGGCTACGGCCTGACCAAAAAAATGCCAGGAAAAGGCAAGTTTTTTTACCAAGGCTATTACCAAGTCGGCCCCGATAACGCCCCATACGGCACCCTGCATTACGGTGGCCAGCGCGATACCGTCTTAGTTGACTTGACCGGCACCGGTTGCCAAGCCGCAAAGCCCGGCTGGGAAGTCCGCCTTTATCAATTTTTGCAGATGGCCATTAACGCCCGTATTACCCGTTGCGACGTTGCCCATGATTTTTTCAACGGCGAATACACCCCGGAGCAAGGCATTTCCGATCATGCAAAGGGTTTGTACGACAACCATAACATTCGCCCCAAAATCGAACGCCGCGGCACGGCATGGATGAACGAGGACAACACCGGCAAAACCCTCTACATAGGCCGCAAAGGCTCTTCCAAGCTGCTGCGAATCTACGAAAAAGGCAAAAAGTTCGGTGATGAAAACAGCCCATGGGTTCGTTTCGAAGTCGAGTTCAGAAAACACGATTGCCTGATACCCATAGATATTTTGCTGTATCCCGGGCAATACCTGACCGGTGCATTTCCGATTGGTGAGCAACTATTTACCACTCCGGCCAGCCGTATAGAAACCAAAACCCAAACTGTGAACCTGTCCTTTGACCAAAAAGAATTTCACGCAAAAAACCAAGTAGGCCGCTTCGTTCGTTTCCTAGTCGATATAGGGCTACCTGATAAAGAAATCGTTAAAAGATTGTGCGGCGAAGAAAACAAATATCCGAAAGGTTTAGATCCTTCCGAATACGATTGCGAAGCCATCAGAACTTATTACCTGCATGACGAAGGCTTTAAACCATTGGATATAGACCAATTCAAAATGACTTTGGATAACCATCTTTTAGATGATGCTTATGAAGATAGATTGAGTAATGCTTATAGAGTCGCAGAAGCATTAGTAAATCAGCAAGACTACGAACACTTTTTCATTCAAGAAAGGAATTAACAAATGGATTTCAGCAAATTACAACAGCCCCTTTTCGAACGCGCCATCATCATGGGCGTAACCCGTTTTAAAGGCGAAATTGACGGCAGCGAAATTGATTCATGCACCGTTTTCCGTGCCGCTCCCTTCAATGATGCCAGCGGCAATGCAATGGGTCTTGGCCTGGCTAAAGTTCGTTTCGGCAGCAGCAGCAACTTTGACCGTTTTGCCGGTTTGACCTTCCCTTGTGAGCTGGAAATTCAGCTTGCCCGCGTAACCAACGGCAGCGGCAAAGAAACCGTCGTTATGAAAGACTTCCGACCGGTTGCCGAAGCCAAAAAATAGAAAGGCGTAAGCCATGGAAGAACGCTACATCGTGCAGGATTTGGATACCTTCGAATTCCTGTACCCGGAAAGAACGGGCGGTATAGGTTTAACGCCCTATCTCAAGTTGGCCGGGCATTTCTCAACCCGTGCCGATGCAATGGAAGCCGGAATAGACGAACTGGGTTCAGAGTTTGCTGTTTTCGCCTTCTTCGTACCGCAAGAATTAAACAAGGAAACCAAGCAATAAAGGGGGCTTTCTGTCGTTGCCGGGCGGCCAGCGACATTAAACCTTTGAGAAGCCGCCCACTAATTTTTTGGAAGCAGAAATGTTAACCGGTATTGCACACATCATTGTTCCGCTGGTTAGAGAGCAGGGATTCATTGAACTGATTCAATATATGGGAGTCATGTTGGGAGTGATTTTTCTTTTTCTTGTTTTGAACCATTAACGTTATCCGGTAAGTAACTGAAAAATCTTTCACGATCCATTAATTTTTCGAGAGGAGTAAAAATGCCATTTTATAGTTATGAAGAATTTGAAGAAGCCGTTGGAGAAATCGACGATGATGAAATGGTAGATGATTTCCATACTTGGGAAGAGCTTCAGGAAGAGTATCCGGATGGCGTATTTGACGAAGATGCCGAATTTATCCCGTTCTGACTGTTTTTAAGAAATTAACGCTATCCGGGCGGCGTTAATCAAGTGAATGCCCGATTAAAACTTGTTTAAAGGAGAACGTTATGTTCAAAAACAAATTGGCCGCTTTGGCCGTTATGTCCTCTGCTTTCATCGCCACCAACTCTTACGCTGGTGCAGTAGCTGACGCAGTAACCGCTGCTACTGGCGATTTCAAAGCTGATTTGGCTTCCGTTGGCGGTATTGCCGTAGGTCTCGGCCTGATCGGTATCGCCTTCATTGCCGGTATCCGTTTGATCAAACGCGCGGTGTAAAGAGTAAAGGCGGGCATCATGGAAGGCTATTTGGCAGGAGGTCAATGCTTCGGCTCTGTGCAGGAAGCGTCCGATTACAAAATGTCTCAAGTGGTGCCTGCCATTACCGCAGATGGAAGTTTAAAAACGCCCGTCTATCAAAACGGCAAGTGGTATTACGGTTCGCAGGAAGTCAAGCTCACTTTCCCGCCGTGCGATCCAGCCGCCTACGTTACAGACGGCGCTGCAATCGCCGCAATCGCCATATCAGTTGCCGCTTTCGCCTTTGTTATCCGTTGGACAATCCGCGTATTCCGTCATACCAATGAGAATCCAGAAAAATGAGCGATCCGAACAAAATTCAGCCACCGAAAAAAGGTATTGAAATGGTTAAGGGCGGGGGCTATCCCGCTAAAGCCGTTTCTACCAGTGTCCAGCAACATACCGCACCCATTCAAACCGATATGTATTTAATCGGTGCGGAAGCGGTTCAATGGGGGCTGATTGGGTTGGCTTTCTATGCCGCTCTGCGTTTGTTTAGAAGCGCCATTATGGATGCATTGGGTTTTAGAAAAAGCCGGAAGGAAGCCAAAGAAGCAGAAGCGTTGAATGAAAACGGATTGGAAAACTTGGATCAAGATCCAATGAGTGATGAAGAACAAGAAACATATATTCCAAGTAGTGAGCCATTAGCTGAATATGAAGGTTTTGACGGAGAAGAACCGCCCGACAATATGCCGGACAGCCCTGAAGATGATCCGGGTTTGCAATACGATTTAGATCAGCACAATCAGGAAGTTTATGACAATTCCCCGCAATGGTATCGGGATTTGGTTGATTCCGGCCAGTTTGACGAAGAACCGGAACCAGTAGGACCACCGACAAGGGAGGAAATGGCCATTAACTTGATTAGCTATGACGGTGCTCGTGAAATGCAGGATGAAGATTGGGAATATGTTCAGGTAATTGCGGAAAGATTGGAAACGGAATCACCTGAAAAAATAGAAGAACATTTAATCAATCTTGATTTGGGAATTGAGGAGCTGCCGGAAGAGCCGGAAGATATTTTGGAAAGTGAAGAGGAAACCTAATGCCACCTGAAATCTACTTTCTAGCCGGTTTTGCCGTGGTTATCCCCGCCATCATCATGTTTTTGTAAAACTGCGGCCAATGTTTAAACTCAAAGGTAAACAGCAATGATTTCACTGATTACGGGTCTGCCCGGCATGGGCAAAACCTCCCTAATGGTCTATATGCTGCTCAATCGCAAAGATTTGCAGAATAGGCCGGTCTATGTTGACGGCATCCCTGAATTGCAGGTAAAGCATGAAGAAGTACCCGAAGGCGAAAGCATGGAAACATGGCACCAATGGGCGCCGGACGGTTCCATACTCGTCATTGACGAAGCCCAAAGGGTCTTTCGTCCACGCCCCGCGGGGGCGAAAGTACCCGACTATGTTCAGGCTCTTGAAACGCATCGCCATAAGGGCATTGATATCTTTGTGCTCACGCAACATCCGCGGTTGATTGACGTCCATTTAAGAAGCCTGATTGGCGAACATCGCAACATCAGCCGCACCATGCTCGGCCTGCGCCGTGTCTCTTACTGGCAGCGTTGCGCCAATCCGGAAGCCCGGGCAGACGTGGCCGAAGCCAAAAACAGCATATTCATGCCGAAAAAAAGCGTGTTCGGTATGTACAAATCCGCCAGTGAACACACCAAACTCAAAGGCTCGGTCAGCGCGTGGATCTACACTATCCCCGTTGTTATCGTCATAGTCGGCTATCTCATGTCCTACGTTTGGGCAAGCTATCAACGCAAAATCCATCCTGAACAAGCCCAACCGCAACAGACACAACCTTATCAACAGCAGCCGCAAAACTACCAGCAACAGGCAAACGGCCAGTATCCGGCAACCGGCAGCTATGCCGAACAGGCCGCAAATAATCAGCAACCGCCAGATAACAATCTCAAGCCTGAAGATTGGCAACCCGCCATAGATGGCCAGCCGTGGACTGCACCCATCTATAACAACCATAACCGCAATATCCAAACCATGCCCTACCCTGTTGCCTGTGTGCAAACCAATACAAGCTGCACCTGCTACACCGAACAGGCCACGCCCTTAGAACTACCTACCAAACAATGCCAAAACTACGTTAAAAACGGCATATACAACCCATATAAGGCACGGCAGGAAACCGCCGATAACGCACCGCAAGGCAGTTACGGCGGCGGCAGCGGGGCAAGTGTGCTGACTTTGGACAGCTCCGCCAAACCAACTATGGCACATGCGGAAACCAAGGGGACAATGGGGCAATAAGTTTTTGAAAGGATGGCAAGATGCGATGTGAATATCCGTTTATAAGGATTGAGATGGTTAATGGCTATTACTCGGTTGTTTTGTATTTGAGTGAGGCTAGGCATTCGCCTATATCTATGACTTTTTTAGATTATGAGTTATCTAGGAAACTGGCGGAATCACAAGGGGCTTTGTTGGGGGTAAGGGTTTTAGACGGTTATTACAGGGATTTTTAATGGTTCCCTTTGTGTGTTTGGATTAGATGCCTGACGGAATTGACTGCTTGCAGTCGATTTCGGCAGGTATCCGCCAAGCGATAGCGCGGCAGGGCAGCCACAAACGGCGTGAGGCTACCTGAAAAGGTAGCCAAACCCGCCCGGATTGGTTAAGCTGGCCTTTCGTTTAACTTGGTAATGAAAGGGTAGCAAGATGAGAGACGTACCTGATTGGAAAGAGTATTTTTTGCCTTATCATGATGGCAATTATGCAACATTTTTTAATGAATACTTGGCTTTTGTAGCGGATGCTTACGATAGTTTAACGCCTGCTGGTCAGCCGAATTTGTCTAAGCCGGTTTATTTAGGTTTGATGATAAGTCCAGCGCAGTTGGCCGTATTGCGTGCCAACCGGCATTTATTTGATGAGAGGTTTCAGGATGCTTTGGAACGGTTACAAAAAAGCTATGACGAGCTTAAAGTGGAGGTGGGTTAGATTACTGCCTTTTTTATGTGTGGTAGTGCCGGTATGGGCGGATGTGCCGGCCTATCCTCCACAAAATGTTCCTTCGATTCAACGATTGTCTACTGCTCCAAATGGCCAAACGTTTAGAAATGTGGGTTCTGCTGGTTCAACGTTTTTGGATATGGAAAGCAAAACGTTGACTTATACACCCAGTCAATTCGGTACAGTCAAACCTTCTGCCGGCGGTCTAGTCGGCACCAAAACCAACCCCGTCAATCTGACCGACAATTACGGCAACGTCGCCCGTGGCCAGATCCAAACTCAAACCCAAATCCCCGGAGCGGGCAGCAGCGTGATGAACAAAGCTATAACCGGGCTGATTGTCGGCGATATGGCCGGTAAAGTGATGAATTCGCACGGTGCACAGAATGCCGCCAAAGCCTTGGCCGAAGGAAACTACTCCGAAGCCGCCTTGTCTGCCGGTGCAGCCTTTGACGTATTTGATGTCGGTAGCGGCTTTAATAGCCTCAGGGATATTTACAGAGATGCACAGGCGGCCAAAAGCCAGCGCGTAATTACCGAGGCAGAACAGGCAAAAGCCCAAGCCCAGCAGCAATATGACCCGTCTGTAAAAAAAGTATCGGTTTATTATTTGTATTACGCTGAAACAGGCCAGGAACAAGTATTTTTGGTAACGCCAAAAAGTTATTCGTGCTGCGGTGGGATAAAAGACTCACCGAACAACACTACTGCATATTTATTTGATTCGGCCACGGGTGAGCGTTATCCCGTGCCGCCTTACAACTATCGGACAACCCACATACGGAGTAAATATGTCGATAACAGCCCGGAATTGTATTACCGCGCCCCTACGCTCGAAGACTTGTTGCTGACCAATGCCGAAATGCAGCAAATCCTCATGCAGCAGCTTGCCGATCAGAACAGCGTACTGAACCGCAATAGCGAAGCCATGACCCAGCTAATTAATGCCCTGTGGGCAGGCGGCCACCTCGGCCCCGGGAATACCCAAAGTATGGTAACGGGCAGCCCTGCCGATAATACATTTCTGACCGCTCCTTATACCCCCGCCGGTAGCAATCAAGCCCAACAAACCCAATTCACCATCAACAATAATGGCACAGTCACGCAAACCATCGTCCGGCGGCCAGACCTCGCCGCCAACAGTAGCCAAGCCCCAACCCGTGCAGAGGTGGGCAATCAGCAGCAACAAAACCAGCAGGATACCCGCCAGCAGAAAGACGGCAGCACCGCCGAAAAGCCTGACGTTTGCGCCCAAAACCCTAATAGCTTGATGTGTGCGCCCATAGGCAACACCGACTATCAGGATTTGGTATTACCACAGCAAAACATCAATATCGCCCTATCCCCGCTGCATATCTTTAATACTGATGCAGCCTGTCCCGCTCCCACCTCGTTTAGCATAGCGGGTACAACCCAGCGAATGAGTTACGAACCCATGTGCGACACTGCCCGTAAAGCCCGCCCCTTTATTATTATGATGGCAATGACAGCCGCATTCCTGATGGTATTTAGCGCCCTTAATCGCCGTTAGGCTGCCTGAAGAAAAGAAAGGAAACAAAGATGGGTAAAACCCTAGCCGGTATGTTTACCGCCGTTCTGACTACCCTAGCAGGCAAAATCATCATGGCATTAGGCATTTCCGCCATTTCCTACACCGGCCTAAACCTGCTCCAAACCCAAATGATTAACGCCCTAACCGGCCAGCTTTCTGCCGCTCCACTTTCCGCCGTCCAGATTATGTATATCGGCGGTCTAGGGGTGGCTCTGAATTGGATACTGGGCGCAGTCGCCTTTCTTGTCTCCTTTAATTCGGTGGCCAAGCTCGGCAGCATCTTCCGCCAGAAATAAAGCAGCATAGAATAGATATTCTAACTGGCTCAAAACTTGCTTAAAACATAAAGCCGCATCACGCCTACATTTAGCCTTGTCATTTAGACAATGGGAAAGATTGGCGGATGTGGCTTTACTTATGCCAAAAATCAATACGGTATCTTTGTCCACAGACACAATATAAGGATTGCATCATGCAGAAAATCGCCCTTGGTTTGGATATTTCTAAGCAAACCATAGACGCATATTTCAATGGTCAAGAAGATTTTATCCGCGTTATGAACAATCAGGCAGGAATAGAAAAATTGATTGAATGCATAAAAAACTATCAGCAACAAAGCAAGGAAATTCATGCTTGCTGCGAATATACAGGCGTTTATTACTTGCCAGTGGCCAGCGCATTGCATGACTCAGGAATTAAAATCAGCGTAATCAACCCGCTTTCTATCAAGCTATACGGGGAATACAGATTAAGACGAACAAAAACCGACAAACAGGATGCAAAACTAATTGCCGATTATTGCGATAAAGAAAATCCGCCATTATGGACACCGCTATCAGAAAAACGTAATACTTTAAAAGTGTTAAATAGACGTATCGAACAACTAAACGTATTACTGAACATAGAAAGTAATAGAAAAGACGTATCAGATTCGGTAATAAAGTCAGGTATAAGCAGAATAATTGATGTAATAAAAACAGAGATAGAAAGCTGTAAAACAGCCATTCAAAACCTGATAGATTCTGACGAAGAATTAAGCCATAACCAACAGCTATTGCAAACAATCAGCGGCGTAGGAAAAACAACAGCCGCATGGCTTTTGTCCGTATTGGTTGATATAGATAAATTTGAGAACTCAAAAAAACTAATCAGCTATTTAGGACTATCACCCATAATCAAAGATTCAGGCACAAGCGTTAGACAAGCCAAAATATCCAAGATGGGCGATAAGAAAGTAAGGAAAGCGCTTTACTATCCGGCAAGGGCGGCTTGTCTAAGATCCAAACTGTGGCGGCCTTGGTTTGAACAAAAGATAAAACAGGGCAAACACCCAAAGCAAATCTATGTCCTGATGATGTGCAAAATCGTCAAATACGCCTATGCCGTGATTAAAACAGGCCAGCCGTTTGACGAGAATCGGCACAAACCAGCGTAAAACAGCAGTTTGAATTGTTGCAAAAAAGCGTCAGCCGATGGCTACCGCTGCATAACTGTTGCTTGCGTTTTTAAAAAGTTCTTGACTTTCGATTACGGTATCTTTCCCCAACTATCCATCCAGCCCTTGCTGCACCATCTCGGCAGCGCGCAACACGGCACGGGCTTTGTTTTGGGTTTCCTGCCATTCGGCTTCTTCATCGGAGTCGGCCACAATGCCGCCGCCGCTTTGCACGTAGAGCGTGCCGTTTTTGATCACGGCGGTGCGGATGGCGATGGCCAAGTCCATGTCGTTGTTGAAACTCCAGTTGCCCACCGCGCCGCCGTAGATGCAGCGTTTGGCCGGCTCAAGCTCTTCAATGATTTCCAGCGCGCGCACTTTGGGTGCGCCGGAGAGTGTGCCGGCGGGGAAGGTGGCGGCGAGGATGTCCATATTACCGATGCCGGGTTTGAGCTCGCCTTCCACATTGGACACGATGTGCATCACATGCGAATAGCGTTCAATCACCATTTTATCGGTTACCTTCACGCTGCCGGTTTGGCTGATTCGACCCACGTCGTTACGGCCCAAGTCGATGAGCATAACGTGTTCGGCGATTTCTTTGGCATCGGCCAGCAGGCTCTCGGCTTGAGCGACATCTTCTTCCGGCGTTTTGCCGCGCAGGCGGGTGCCGGCGATGGGGCGCACGGTGATTTGGTTACGCTCGCGCCGCACGAGGATTTCGGGCGAAGAGCCGACGATGTGGAAATCGCCGAAATCGTAGTAAAACAGATAGGGCGAAGGATTGAGCGTGCGCAGGGCGCGGTAGAGGCTGAGCGGCTTGTCGGCAAAGGGCAGGCTCATGCGCTGGCTGGGCACCACCTGCATACAGTCGCCGTCTAAAATATATTGGCGGATGCGGCGCACGTATTCTTTATAGCGCGCTTCGCCGGTTTCGTGCTGCGGTGTGGTTTGTGCGCTGCCGAGCGAGAGCGGCAGGGCAACGCTTTGGCGCAGCTGTTCGCGCAAGGCTTCGAGCCGCTCGCGGGATTTCAGGTAGCCTGCTTCGTCGGCGGCCGGGTCGGCATACACGATGAGGTGGATTTTGCCGCTGAGGTTGTCCACCACGGCCAGCTCTTCAGAAAGCATGAGCAAAATATCGGGCGTGCCGATTGGGTCGGCTTTCGCAGGCTGTTTCAGGCGGTGGGCGAGCTGCTCGAAATGGTAGATGGTTTCATAGCCGAAATAGCCCACCAAACCGCCGATGAAGCGCGGCAGGCCGGGGATTTCGGGCACTTTATAGCGGGCGTGGAACTGCTCGATGAAGGGCAGCGGGTTGCCTTCGTATTGCTCGACGATTTGGCCTTTGTGGTACACCTCCACCCGCCGGCCGCTGGCTTTCAAATAGGTGCGGCTCGGCAAGCCGATAAAGGAGTAGCGGCCAAAACGTTCGCCGCCCACCACGGATTCGAGCAGGTAACTGAAGGGGCGATTGGCGAGCTTGAGGTAGATGGAAAGCGGGGTGTCCAAATCGGCCAGCAGCTCTTGCACCAGCGGGATGCGGTTGTAGCCGGCGGCAGCTTGTTCGCGGAATTGTTGCAGGGTAATCATGGTGTGGGTTTAAAACGGTTGGGATTAGAGCTACCTGAAAAATTATAGTGAATTAAAATCACCATGCTACCGCGTTGGCTCGCCTTGACGTACTGCTTGTACGCCCTGCGGCTCGCCGCCTTGTATCATTTTTATTTTAATCCACTATTAAAGGCTACCTGAAAACGTAGCGCAGCGAAGTTTCTGCGAAGCTAAAACCTTTCGCCAAGTATTTTCAGGTAGCCTTTACAGTCGGCCTACTCTTCCGGCTGTTCGCCGTCGGTGTCGTCGCGTTGGCCTTCGGTAATCTCGATATTGATGCCGACTTCCTTGCGGATTTGCGCTTCGATTTCGGCGGCCACTTCCGGGTTTTCCTTCAGCCACACGCGCACGTTGTCTTTGCCTTGGCCGATTTTGTCGCCGTTGTAGCTGTACCACGCGCCGGATTTTTTGATGATGCCGACTTTATCGCCCCAGTCGATCAGCTCGCCTTCGCGGCTTACGCCTTCGCCGTAGAGGATGTCGAACTCGGCTTGGCGGAATGGCGGCGCCACTTTGTTTTTAATCACTTTCACGCGGGTTTCGTTGCCCAGGATGTCATCGCCCTTTTTAATTTGGCCGATGCGGCGGATATCGAGGCGCACGGAGGCATAGAACTTGAGCGCGTTGCCGCCGGTGGTGGTTTCCGGGCTGCCGAACATCACGCCGATCTTCATGCGGATTTGGTTGATGAATACCACCAAAGTGTTGGTTTTCTTAATGTGGCCGGTGAGCTTGCGCAAGGCCTGGCTCATTAGGCGGGCTTGCAGGCCCACGTGGCTGTCGCCCATTTCGCCTTCGATTTCTGCTTTCGGCACCAGCGCGGCCACGGAGTCGATCACCACCATGTCCACACCGCCGGAGCGCACCAGCATATCGCAGATTTCCAGCGCCTGCTCGCCCGTGTCCGGCTGCGACACCATCAGCTCTTCCACCTTCACGCCCAGCTTGCGCGCGTAAATCGGGTCGAACGCGTTTTCCGCATCGATAAAGGCACACACGCCGCCGTTTTTCTGGCACTGCGCGATGGTTTCCAAGCACAGTGTGGTTTTGCCGGAAGATTCCGGGCCGAAGATTTCCACAATGCGCCCGCGCGGCAAACCGCCCACGCCCAGCGCCAAATCCACGCCCAAAGAGCCGGTGGAAATCACTTCCAAGTTTTCGTCCTGATGGCTGCCGTCCATCTTCATGATGGCGCCTTTGCCGAAATTCTTTTCAATCTGCGCCAGCGCGGCGGCCAGAGCCTTTTTCTTATCGTCTTCAGGAGTAGACGCTTTATCTGCCTTGTTTTTTGCTTCTGCCATAATCAATCCCTGTTTCTGAAGTGTGAATAAATCTGGCGGATTATCGCACAAAGCACCGCCGCTGTGTTTGCCGGAAAGCGGTTGAAACTTGAGCGCCCTGCCCGATGCTGGCAATATATAGTGAATTCACAAAAACCGGTACAGCGTTGGCTTGCCTTGCTGTACTATTGTACTATCTGCGGCTCGCCGCCTTGTCCCGATTTAAATTTAAATCCACTAGAGCGCCATTTAATCCATACATTGCAGATACCCAACATGACTCAATCCGATGCCCAACACGAACAACACCCGCGCAGCATCAAATCTTTCGTTTTGCGCCAAGGCCACATGACCCCCGCCCAACAGCGCGCCATCGATGAAAACTGGCCGCGCTTCGGCCTAGATTTTCAACATGCGCCTGTCGATTTAAACGCCGCCTTCGGCCGGAAAGCCCCGAAAATCCTCGAAATCGGCTTCGGCATGGGCACCGCCACCGCCGAAATCGCCAAAAGGCTACCTGAAAAAGACTTTCTCGCCATCGACGTGCACGGCCCCGGCGTGGGCAATTTGTGCAAACTCATGGCCGAACAGGATATTGCCAATATCCGCGTGATGCGCCACGATGCCGTGGAAGTGGTGGAAACAATGCTGCCCGACGCCTGCCTAAGCGGCATCCACATCTTCTTCCCCGACCCCTGGCACAAAAAACGCCATCACAAACGCCGCCTGATTCAAGCCCCCTTCGTGGCCAAACTGCTGCCCAAACTCAAAAGCGGCGGCTACATCCACCTCGCCACCGACTGGGAAGAATACGCCGTGCAGATGCTCGAAGTGCTGGGCAGCTTTCCCGAGCTGCAAAACACCGCCGAAGCCTACGCCCCCACCCCGGTCTACCGCCCCGAAACCAAATTTGAAGCCCGCGGCAAACGGCTTGGGCACGGCGTGTGGGATTTGGTGTTTGAAAAACGCTGACGGCAATTTTCAGCTAGCCTTTGCCTACCGTTCTTTGCCCGCATACCAGCATCTCTCTATCCGATTCAACACAGGCTACCTGAAAGCGCAGCTTCAATAAAACCCGCTTCAGGTAGCCTCTTACTAAGCCTGCTCATCTTCTCCCGCCATGCCCTTCACCCTTGCCCACCCCGTTGCCGTGCTGCCCTTTGCCCGCTGCCGCCGCGTTCACTTCCCGGCCATGGTTATCGGCAGCCTCGCGCCGGATTTCGTGTATTTCCTGCACGGCCGCGCCGTGCCGGGCGGGCATGGCTTGGCCGATCTACTGTGGCCGAACCTGCCGCTGTGTTTCTCCCTCTATGTGCTCTATCTCGCCTTATGGCACCACACCTTGCGCGACTTCCTACCCAACTGCCTCAACGCAGCCTACAGGCTACCTGAAAGCACCATCGCCGCCGCCCTGCACAAACGCCGCCAAACGGCAGCCGTGCTGTTTGCCTTTGTTCTCAGCGCCCTGTTCGGCATGATTACCCATCTGTTTTTAGATGCCTTCACCCACCCGACCGGCTGGTTTGTGCAACATTTTGCCCCGCTACAACAGACAGTGTTCGCCCTGCCGGCCTATAAATGGCTGCAATATGGCGGCGGCGTGTTCGGCTTGGGCGGCTGCCTACTGTTTGTATTCCATGCCGCCCGCCGCCGGCCGCACCGCTCGGCCAAAACCGCACGGCAGAAAAGCCTTTTCTGGGCAACCTGCACCCTGCTGACACTCTGCGGCTGGGCACTCTGGCAAACCGCCGCGCCTATCCCATTAACTTATGCCGCCACGCAAATCATCCGCCTCATCGACTGCGGCGCGCTCGGATTCTCACTGCTCTGCGCGGCACGGCGCTTAGCTTTCAGGTAGCCCCAATCTATTCCCCGTTTAGCCAAACCAACACAAAAAGGCTACCTGAAAAATGCAAAGCAGAAACTTGCTTTGCATTTTTCAGGTAGCCTGATTTCAACTTGCGGTGCCGTGCCGCTTATACTGCCTCGTTCTTGCTCAAAGTGAAGCCGGTGAAGCCGAACACCAGGGTGAGCAGCAAGCTGAGGTAGCAGAAGAAGGCATAGGGCAAATATTCGATTACGGGTACGCCCAGGGCGTGGTGGATAAACACGCCGCACACGCTCCAGGGCACGAGCGGGTTGGTTACCGTGCCGGCGTCTTCCACGGTGCGGGCGATGTTGCGCGGGTGCAGGCCGAGCCGTTCGTAGATGGGCTTGAAGGTGTTTCCGGCCAGGAGCAGGCTGAGGTATTGCTCGCCGATGAGTACGTTTACACCCAGCGAAGTGGCGGCCACGGTGAAGGTGGCGCGGCCGGCGTTAACCAGCATATGGCCGATGCCGGAGAGCAGCGCGGGCAGGATGCCCAGGGCGTTGAGCAGGCCGCCGAGGCTGAGGGCGAGGATAACGATGGTTTGGGTAAAAAACATGCTGCCGATGCCGCCGCGCGAAATCAGCTTGGCCACATTGCCCAAATCGGTGCCTTCTGGCGGCGCGTAGCCGTTGAAGAAGTAGCCGCCAAGCTGTTCTATGCTGGGGCTGCTGTGCAGGTAGGTGAGCACGAGGGAAACGGCGATGGTGATGATGATGGTGTAAATCGCGTTCACACGGCGCATGGCCAAAACGATCAGCACGGCAAAGGGCAATAGGGTGTAGCCGTGCACTAAGCCGCTGGCCTGCAGCTGGGTTTGGAAGGCGGCCACGCTGCTTAAATCGGCGGCAGCGGTGTGGCCAGAGAGCAGCCAAAGCAACAGCGCGGTAAGCAGCCAGGCGGGGATGGTGGTGTACATCATATTGCGGATGTGGTCGAACAAATCGATGCCCACAATGGAGGCGGCAATGCTGGTGGTGTCGGAAATGGGTGACATTTTGTCGCCGAAAAACGCGCCGGACACCACCGCCCCGGCCACCACGGCCGGATTAGCACCCAACGCGCTGCCCATGCCGATAAAGGCCACGCCCAGAGTGGCGCAGGTGGTGAGGCTGCTGCCGATGGCCACACCCACCATCGAAGTGAGCACGAAGGCAGAAAGGTAGAAAAACTGCGGCGAAATCAGCTCGAAGCCGTAATACATCAGCGTGGGAATCGCGCCGGACACCATCAACGCCGACACCAGCAAGCCAATGAAAAAGAAGAGATAAATCGCGCCGATGCCGGAGAGCACGCCGCGCGCCATGCTCAGCTGCATACGGCCGAAATCCAGCCCTTTGGCCTTGCCGAAACAGAGCAGCCCGCACAGCACCAAAATTACCGACAAATGCGGCACCCAGCCGAAATGAATCATGGTGATGCTCATCACGGCCACCACCAGCGCGGCCATCACCGCCGCCTCGCGCGGTTGCATTTCCAATAGGGCTTCTTTGGTTTCGTTCACTTCCGTCTCCTCCCGCTTCAACTTGGCAGTTTGTGCCACAAATTTTGTAAAGAGACTGCCAAACTACCATTTCCCGCCCGGCAAGGCAATCCCGGCATCAGCAATACCTATTTTAAAAGGGCACAGATTCGCCTGATTTGTGTTTCAGGCTACCTGAAAGCAGTTTGGAATCATATTAGAAACGGAGTTTATGCAATAAAATTGCGAAATATGAGTCATTATAAAAAATAAATGTCTCCCCTCTATTCCCGGCAGCACTTGCAACAAACACATGCTATTCAGCTAAAATACGCCCCAACCGAAAGGCTACCTGAAAAATACCGCCTTTAGCTGTTTGAACTTCCGTTGCAGTTCATGCTTTCAGGTAGCCTCAAATATTCTATAAATCATCACATTAAACAGGACCCGAACCATGCCAGACTACCGCTCCAAAACCTCCACCCACGGCCGCAATATGGCGGGCGCACGCGCATTGTGGCGCGCCACCGGCGTGATGGAAACCGACTTCGGCAAGCCCATCATCGCCGTTGCCAACTCGTTCACCCAATTCGTGCCCGGCCATGTCCACCTGCACAATATGGGCCAACTGGTTGCCCGCGAAATTGAAAAAGCGGGCGCAATCGCCAAAGAATTCAACACCATCGCCATCGACGACGGCATCGCCATGGGACACAGCGGCATGCTGTACTCTCTGCCCAGCCGCGATTTGATTGCCGACTCCATCGAATACATGGTGAACGCCCACTGCGCCGACGCGCTGGTGTGCATTTCCAACTGCGACAAAATCACCCCCGGAATGCTGATTGCCGCCATGCGCCTGAACATTCCGACCATCTTCGTTTCCGGCGGCCCGATGGAAGCGGGCAAAGTCATCGGCGTGGCTAACATCCAGCCCGAACGCCGCTTGGACTTGATTGACGCCATGATTGAATCGGCGG
>ERZ772764.278-NODE-278-length-37860-cov-29.469462_pt1 | contig 37860 bp, 48 predicted proteins | sample MGYA00512163_ERZ772764 | MGnify/ENA primary metagenome ERZ772764 (study PRJEB29015, sample SAMEA2737903) | human oral metagenome | biome: human oral; feature: human-associated habitat; material: dental | place: China | collected 2094 ... | reverse complement strand
CGGGGCTGAGCGCATAGTGCTCAAAGAGCATGGGGAAAGGCGTAGGCTCGGTGGCATCGGGCAGGTCGACGGGGTCAAATTCCGAAAATACGTGCCCCGTCAGCCTGTTCATAATGTAATGCTGACCTTGTTCATCCTTCGGCATGTATAATCCGCAAAACGATTTGTCCGAAATCTCAAAACGATTTGTCCGAAGATTGGGGTGACACCACCGCTTTTTTCAGACGCGTCGTTTTTGGGTGGTTTGTATATCCTTAACGGTTCGCCCGGTGGGTCGTCGGTGCGTTGCTGTCCAGATACGGTTGACCCCGCATCTCCTCTGCCTATGGCTGGGGGTGCGGGGTCTTCCTTTTCATGGCCGCCTTGGATAATGGGCGGGTGTTATGCTGTCGGCGCGGGGCTGTCCTCCGTAGGACTATCCTCCGAGGGTAGAGTCGGGTCGGGCGCTGGAGTAAGGGTGGACGGGTCGTAGTTCATCGTGAGCACCTCTATCTTGCGTCCGCCGCCGGCTGAGCGTTGCTGCTCTACCTCGACAGTGTGCCAGCCGTGTGTTGCGGTACGCTCGGTGAGCAACTCAGAGGGGTAGGAGGAAAGCATGAATCGCCCCTTGACCTCAGAGAGCACCTCGAGCAGGCGCCTGAAGTCCTCCTCGGTGTAGCCGCCATAGTGTCCCATGTCGGAGTTGAAGTAGGGCGGGTCGACATAGAAGAATGTCTCCGGGCGGTCAGCCCGTCGGATGACGGTCAGGGCGTCTCGACTGAAGATGGACGTATGCTCAAGTCGGCGGGTGTAGTCGGCTGTGAAGGATGCCTTGCGACCTTGGATCTGCCCGGCCACGTTGCGCGTCATGCTACATTTCCATGTGCTGCCGAGAATGGCGTAGAAAGACTGGTGCGAGAGCGTCCACACGGCCCATGCGCGGCGGACGGGCGAGTGTCCCTCAGGGGAACGGTAGATGGCGCGAGCCTCGCGGTGGGCGTGCTCGCTGTGGAGCGTGCTGTCGACTTCGCGTTTCAGGGCCGGGTAGTCCGTCTGAAGGACGCGGTAGAAGTTTGTCACCTCACCGTCGATGTCGTTGATAAACTCCACTGGTGCCGGCTGCTTGGCCCAAAAGACCGCGCCGCCTCCGAAAAAGGGTTCTACGTAGATGTTGTGCTCGGGAATCATCGGCAGGATAGCGCCGAGCATCTTCTGTTTTCCGCCGTAATAGGTAATCGGCGTCTTCATGATTGGTTTGTTGTTAGTCATTTAGTCGTTGTTTAATCAGTATTCGTATATCGTTTAAATTCTATTTTTGCGGCATCCCAAGCGCATAAAAATAGGTGCGACAACACCGATAAGGCTATAAAAGCCTCTGTCGTGGTGTTGTCGCACCTTTGCTTTTCCGGGACGCTTGGGAAATTGACCCGGAGAGGAGACAGGGGCTTCTTTTTTGCCCCTACAGTTAGCCGTCTCCCTTGTTTGTTTGTATTTAGTTGATTGGTTACACGATGGCCGTGACCTTGTCCAGATTCACCCAGTAGGGGGCGTCTTTCTCGTTGTAAAACTTCACTTGTCGGAGCTCGAAGTCGACGGCCGTCACGTAGACTGTCCGCCCGTCCATCAGCTGCGCCCTGGTCTTTCGTGTGAAAGCGAGAGCGTCGAAGGCTTCGGGGGTGATCGGCGTGGGTCCTTGCACCAACGTAGGCTGGGGCGGCACGGTCGGGGCCGCGGGATCCAGCGGGCGGATAGGTGGTACCACAGGCGGTTCGATGGGGGTGGTCTTGCGCTCGAAGTCGGGCGTGTAGGTCACGTTCGGGTCGCCGCCGGCCATCATCTGGCCTACCTGCCGGCCGATGGCGGTCATCTTCTCACAATAATACTTCTTGCGGGCGCTTTGGATGTCTGTGATCCCAAGGGCGCGGTAACGCTTCACGATGGCCTTCTCGTAGTCGAACTTCAAATCATCGATACCGAGGCCCTTCTCCAGCGCCCTTTGTGCGGCGGGGCTGAAGAGGGTGCCCCAAACAATGGGCGTGCCTTCGATTTTGTCGATCACCTCCGAGGGGGTGTCCGTTGCAAGGTTCACGCCCCAGCGGGGGTGCTGAATGAGGGTCAATTTGGCCCGGGCAAAGTCTACGTGGTTGGCATAGTTTGCATACGGGTCATCGCTGCCTTCAACAGGATCAAAGCCCGTGCGGCCGCTTTGCCCGCGGCGTGCTTTGATATTGCAGTAGTTGAAGTCGCCTACGGGTCTCATGCCCGCGCCGGTATCCAGCACGTCCATCGCAATCAACAGCTGGCGCATGGCGTCGCTGAGCGTGTTGTCGGCCTCGAAGTAGGCGCGGTCGCTGGCCTTAACAAAGGACGGCCGGGTATTGGCTCCAAAGGCGCCCTTGACTGGTTGTCCCTTATAGCTGTAGGGGACATAGGTCGGAGCGAACTCCGGCGGGATGGTGGTTTTTGTTGGGGTGTTCATTGTTGTTGAAATCGTTTATCGGTTATTGATGGTATTGTCGACCTTATCGCGGAGGATGGCTTGGAGGTTGTCTTTGCCGATGGCCTCGGCGAGGATCTGGATGGCGCGATTCATATTCTTGCGCTCCTTATCCTCGGCGCGTTCGCGGATGCTCATAAACTCGATCACGCAGAGGAAGATGCTCATCAGGCAGGTGACCACCGGGAAGCCCACGATGGGGTGCAGCCGCATGAGCAGTAAGAGATGGGAGTAGTGGATCATCAGGTCGATCATGGCGGCGATGATGACGCCGCCCTCGTAGACCATAAACTTTCCCACGGTGCGCGAGAGGCCGTAGGAGGTGCAGAACCGGCCGGCCTGCTTGGCCTTGTGCACACCGCTGGCGAGGTCGATCATCATGGCCAGCAGGACGAATAGGGCACACACGCAGGCGATGGCCAGCATGGGGCGTGTGCCCTCAAAGAGTACTTCCATTGTTTGTTGTTAGTTGTTGGTTGTTGGTGGGTAGGCCTACGGGCCCACCATAGATGTTTATCTGTTTATGCGTCGTTGAATGTGGCCCCAAAATGACCCTCGCCGCGGGCTCCAAATCGGTTTTTAGTGCAATCCGAGGCTCATTTTGGGCTCCAAATCGGTTTTTAGTGCAATCCGAGGCTCATTTTGGGCTCCAAATCGGTTTTTGGTGCAATCCGAGGCTCATTTTGGGCTTCAAATCGGTTTTTGGTGCAATCCGAGGCTCATTTCGGGCTTCAAATCAGTTTTTTGTGCAAAACCAGATGAGTTTCGGGGGCGAAAAGAGAAGGTAGGGGCAAACGGAGGTTCGCCCCTATGAAGGAGACAATAACATGAGGGTTAGAGCTCGATCGCGTCGGTATACTTCACGGCAATGGCGATAGTCAGTAATCCACTGGTTGGATGAATAACGTGACTAACAAGCCCTCCAATGAATGTGTACAGAGCAAGCGGGGTGCCTGAACGGGCATCTGTATAGACATCTATTACTTTCTCCTCTCCGGGCTGAATGCTATATAGCTCATTGCTTAAATTATTACGGATCTGCCTAACGCTGCTGGATTTGTTGTCAACCAACAGTTGGTAGCGGACCTTGTTAATGAACCAGCCATTGCCTTGCAGTACATTACTGATCGGAAACTCCTGCACCTCTCCTTCCGGCGTTTTCACCTCGCCGGCTTGGGCGTTGCGAGCGCGCACCTTAACATTCCGGGTGGCGGCATCGAAGGTGCAAGAGTCTACAAAGGGCCGCCCGGCGTCCGGCAGGGACGGGGCGGGTAACGATGGGTTCAGTATCATATGATCAACATATTAACGGTGAGTGACTCTTCGGGCTGCTTGGCACATACGAACGTCAGGCTGCCTTCTCCCTGTGCGGCGGCATAGACCCCGCACTTCCCATAAGTTCCGATCGACTCCGGCGCTGGAGTGACGATGACCGTATTGGTGGCCGTGACGCCCTCTACGGCTGCTATGCGATGCCGGTCGGACGGCCAGCCCGCAACGTCCAACGTGACCGTCCGTGTCGAGGCCTTCAGCGGGTCACCCTTAGGGCCGCGCATCGACTCGAAAAAGTCCGTGACGGTACCCTCGTTGCCCTGCTCCTTCCACAGGTCGTAGGCGCTCTTACCGGTGTCGCCCTGCTTGCCCGGTTCGCCCTTCATGTCCTCCACGAAGTCCGCCTCGCTGCCGGTCTGACCCGAGTCGAGCCAGCTTTGGTAGACACTCTTGCCGGCAGCGCCATCTTTACCCTTCAGGGAGGTGAGGAAGTCGTCCTCACTGCCACCCATCGGGTTCTTCTCCAGCCAGAGCTGGTAGGCCGACTTGCCATCTTTTCCCTTTACAGAGTCAAGGAAGTCCTGCATACTGCCGTCGTTGCCCTGCTCTTTCCACAGTTCGTAGGCGCTCTTGCCCGACTTGCCATCCTTTCCCTTTACAGAGTCGAGGAAGTCCTGCACACTGCCTTCGTTGCCCTGCTCCTTCCACAGGTCGTAGGCGCTCTTACCGGTGTCGCCCTGCTTGCCGGGTTCGCCCTTCATGTCCTTCACAAAGTCTGCCTCAGTACCGGTGTGTCCGGTGTCGAGCCAGCTTTGGTAGAGCGATTTACCTTTTGCGCCCTCGACTTTCGAGTCGATTCTGGCGCAGACCTTGAACCATACTTGGGCCAGTCCCGTGTTATCCAAATAAGCCATGATGTTGAATTGTTATAGATCCTTTGTTGTTTACGAGCAAATGGTGTCGATCTCACCATTGGTGAGGGCTTCGACGGTGAAGCTGCCGCCGAGGTCATCCCAGTCCGTACCGCTCCAAGCGTAGTTCTTGCCCGTGTCGGAAGTGTTCCACACGTCGCCCACCTTATTGCCCGAGCTGGGCAGCGAGGCCTTGTTGGCCACGTTCCCCTTGTAAGAGAAGAGCCCCGTGGTCTTCGTGTCGATCAGCGCCGCAACCTGTGCTTGGGTCTGGAAGCCCGAATCGTTGGTCAGGTCGGACACCTTGCTGGGGATCGACGTCGTGTCCGGCAGTGCGCCCACCTCGCTGGCGGTGTAGGTCGGTTTTGTGGACGAGATCCACGAGGGGATGCCAGAGATGTTCTGCCACTTGATCAGCCCTTTGATCTTTTCGTACAGGTGGGCCAACCCTGTTTCATCTAAGAATTTTGCCATGTTGTTGAATTGTTAATGGTTTGTTGTTACTTACATATCGCGTCGATCTCGGCGTCAGAGAGGGTGCTGGGCGGTGTGTTCCACTCGTCGATGTCCTCTTGCCGAATGTTGCCGGCGGGAGAGTTCTGGAAGACGGGGTCGACCTCTTCACCAGCGCTGTCGCCGAAGGCCACACTGATCTCGAAATGGCCCGTCATGCCGTAGCGCGTGGCCTCGTAGATGGAGGGTGCGGGAGTACGAACGATGACGAAGGCGTAGGGATCGAAAGCGATCCACTGTCCCTCATACTTGCCACGCACGAGCACTTTGTATTTCCCCACGCGGACGGTCAGCGTCTTGTCCAAGAGCACCGTCAGGCGGTCACCACTCACGCGGAAATGTTCGCCGGGGGTCAGCTCTGTTCGGACGTTCATGTTGTCGCAGAGCAGGGCCACGGTGAGGTCAGTCACCTTGGAGAAATCGATGAAGCGCTTGCCTTTCTTCAAGTTCAGGTCGAAGGTGGCCGATGCGCCTTGGTTGATCACTTTCATGGCTTTGCCTCCTTTTCGTCTGTGTCCCCCGTTTGGCGGCGGATGGCCTGAATGATTCGGAAGGCCAGTTTTCCATTTATGCTCTGAAGGACGTCGTTATACTCCTTCTCGGTCATCTCCACCGGCCCTTCGGTCTTGAAAATGCGTCGTGCCAGTTCGTCCTCAGCCAGTGTCCCTGCGCTGGCAAAGACGACCTCACCCACTACATCATGTAGATCCAAGATGTCGAAGCAGTCGATACGGGTCTCTACGTTCAGTTTGGTAAAATCGATTGTCATTGTCGTTTATAGTGTTGGTTGTTATTGCGGTTTGACCCACATGTAGCCTGTCTTAGCATTCCACATAACGTAGTAGTTGCCGTCCCCCTGTGGGTTAGAGAGGATGTCGCCCTCGAGCGCATCCGTCGGCACGTGCTGCGCCAGTGGCATATGGCTGACGCGGATCAGCCAGCGGCGGAACCAGCTTGCATCGCCTTTGCAGGTCTGTGCACGCACGGAGAACTCCCGCCGGGCACTTGTCCCTCTCGCATAGATACACATGATGAACCCCTTGTAGGTATTCTCTATGAACAGGTTCAGGAGCCAGTCTTGATAGCTGGAGAGCAGCCCAAGGCGGTTGCCTTCCTGATCCAGCACACGGCAGGCGCCATGCGCATTAAGCATGAGCCCTTTGGGGTTTCCATAGACAGAGCCCTGTATCACCTTGTCCGAGGCATAAAGCATGGTGTCACTAACTGCAAACCCACCGATATACCCTTTTACGGAGTAGATGGATCCGTCGTCGTAGATCCTGAAGGGCGCATTGTTTCGCCCCTGATAACTTGCCCCGGCCCAGATGCGTGGGTTGGAGTCGGCCGTGCCATCCAGCCCCACGTTGCGGTTCTGGCTGACGATATACTGGTTGGAGAACATCCAGCCGGAGATATTGGCCTCCTCGGCGATAAGCAGGCGGGTGGCCACGTTCTCGAAAGAGTTCATCAGCTCCCACTTCGAGGTATTCATCGGGTGTACACCTTGGAATGTGCCACTCGTGACGTTCGCCTTGTAGTATCGGCCGGCGTATCGGACAACGTCCACGTAGGTCGGCGTGCCGTTGTAGTACTTGAAGGAGTCGTAGTCGCCACGGAAGCAGATGCCCGGCCCAGATGGCCCCTGTGCGCCCGGTTGTCCCGGTGCTCCTGGCTCACCCTTCTCGCCGGAGATCTTCACGGGGTATGACCACAGCCCCTCAAGGGAGCCGGAGTAGGTGAAGGTGGCCTGACTCATCCACAGCGGGTCGGTGCCCTGCATGGGGTCGAACGACCAGCCCGAGGGTGATTCGCCGTACGGCTGATAAGGTGCCGTGGTCGAGCGGCGATAGATCTTACGGACAACGCGGCCCGGGGGGCCGTCCTGCCCGTTTTGCACCCGCGTCAGGGTGAAGACATGACGGTAGGAGACAAGTCCTTCACAGTTGACCGTCACGGTCACTTTGGCCGTAATGGGGTCTGAGAAGGTGAGGATACGTATCACTTCACTCGTCTGATGCACAGTGCACCCCTCGACTTGGAAGATCGAGACGGTGAACTTCCCCTCGCCCGATACGGCGGCATAGGCCAGTCGCTGCGCCCCCTTCGAGGCAAAGACAGTGAAGGCTACATCACCCACCAGCCCCAACGGTGCATTGGTCGTGGCGGCGTAGTGATCCAGCCCTGTGGTGTAGGCGTCCGCACCTCGGAGCGACTCCTTGAGACCCTTAGATTGGACGATGTTTTTACCGAAGTAGACGTTATCGAGATAGATCGACTTGGCGCCAAGGTCTTGCCCATCGATAACAAGTCCGGTGAGGTCGCCCATCTGCACACCGATATGCTGCGGCTTGATCTCCCACGTGTCCACGTTGCAGAGGTAGCGCACGTAGTTACGTGTGCTGTAGGCCGACGATTGGCGTGCCTTGTCGGTCGTGTTGCCATAGACAGCAAACTTCATGGCCGCGCAGGGGTGCACCGTTGAACCGGGTCTCAAACTGTATTTAAACCGCTTTTCATCGATGATTTGAATGGGCATGAAGTAGGACGTGGAGAAGCCCGGCATGCGGTCGAAGCCGCAGGCGTCCTTACCCGCTACGGTCTCGTTGCCCCCGAGGTTGTGGAAGATGCCTCGGCAGAGGTCGTTCACATGCAGGCCGGAGCGTTCGCCCTCCTCGAGCTTCAGCGTGACGATACATGCGTTCGTGTCCACGCTCTCGATCAGGCCGAAGGCCACCGCGTTCCACAGCTCGCCGCTGACCACGTCGATGCGGTTGAAGCGCAGCTCAGGCACCTCGAGGAACTCACGGAGATGCATGCCGCCGAACCAGCAATGGCCGTTTCGGTCGATGCGGCCACCGCTACCCAAGAAGCCCTCCACAAAGTCGCCGTAGTCCGCTCCGTCGCGGAACGTGACCTTGAAGTTCGTCTCGTCTGGCTGATCCTTGCGCAGGTAGCGGCGGTCGAAGGTCTGGCCCACGGACTGCACCTCGGCCTTGACCACATGCCCCTGCTTGTCGAGATGGAGGTTCTTCACAAAGTCTCCCTCTTCGGCTGTCGTCTGCGAGTCGATGTCTTCATCCTTCGGCACAGCGTGCGAGATCTTCACCGTCGTACGGCTGGCGCCCGGCGTCTCCTCCACCACGATCCGGTCACCCGCCACGATGGAGAGGTTCGATCCGCTGCCGGGCGATCCGCCGGAGAGGCTACCCCCACCGATACTTCCGCCACCCGAGTATTCACGAGCGAAAGCGGCAGCTCCCTCCAGCGTCTCCCCGGTGCGTGGCTTAGCCTGCCGCACGATGGTCTTGTATTGATATTGTGATGCCATTCTTCCTTGTGGTTATTCCTCGTTATAGGGTACCCCCGTATAGTTGTCTGTTACAATCTCTATCATCGTCAGGTTGCTCTCGTCGCGGAGCAGGTTCTGCACCTCGGAGACGACCATGAAGCGACCCGCCTCGTGCTCGTCGGTGAGCGTCGAGAACTTGTTCACCAAGTCAGCCGTGCCCGAGAGCTTCTTCTTGCGCCCGTGGAACTGGCTGTAGACCGTGCCCAGGAGCAGCCGTTCCACCTTGTCCGTCACCCCTGCACGGCGGAAGGCGGTGATTACACCCCCGGAGGCGGTGAAGAATTGTCCGCGAGCCGTGGGGTGTGCGCCATCGGGCAGGGTGCCACAGACGGTGTCCAGCTTCAGTGTCTCTCGGGCGCTTTTCTCCACCCATGCACGCAGGACGATGTCGCTTTTCTCCAGCTCCTTGCCGTAGGGTGTAGTCAGCTTCAGCTCCACCTTTTTGAGGAGGAACCAGTGGATGGTCGAGATGTCGAAATCATGCTCGATCGTCCTGAACGTGTTGCCGATGGAGAGCTCAAGCCATCCAGAGGTGGGTGGCATAGGGATGTATTCCCCATCGAACATCTTGTCGAAGATCGAAGGCAGGAGGAGCGTGTAGCCCATGACCGGCCGATTCGTTTTCCATCCGCCCCACCCCGCTTTCTTGCTTCGGTCTTCCTTGTCGTAATACGCCGCATAAGCATTGCCCCATGTCCCCTCGCCGGGCTCCCATTTGCGGCCGGTGGTGTAGACCATGAAGGACAGCAGTGGCGTGTTGACGACGGTCGAGTTGTCGTAGTGATAGAGCGCCCGGCCTTGATCGTCGCGCAGGACGAGTCGGAAGGGGATGTAGCCGTAGTTGCAACGCTTCTGAAAGTCCTTCCACCAGCCCTCCTCGTTGTCTTTGCTCGCATCCTCGAAGGGGTTGTAGCGCACATCCACCAAGGCCTCGATCTTCAGATTCAGCAGATAGTTGCCACGCAGCGCAGGGTCGACGAAGACGTACGGCCGATCGTGCATCTCGATCGTGACCGAGGGCAGGCCTGCGTTCAGTACGCGACTGCATTGCTGGGCGTACGTCTTATGCCCCGTGCGGGTGTCGAAGACCACGGCTACGCCCGCCTCCGAGTCGCCCGAGAAGATGGGTTTGATCTTGAAGAACTTCGTCTGGTTGAAGGCGTCCAGCACGCGGAACTTCCGCTGCCTGAGGCTGAGCGGATGGAGCAGCATGTCGAAGCCCGGGTAGTTCTGATCGGAGTAGTCCACATTCACGCGGTGTGTGGTGCAGGCCGTGTCCTTGATTGTGCCCGGCTCGATGGAGGCCTCCACAAGGTTATTGCTCATGTAAGGGGAATAGGTCAGCTCGCAGTTGTTGTACGTCTTGTCTACACCCAGCGCCGAGTCCGAGAGGCACCAGCGCACCCGTCGTGGCTGGAGGCCCTCCGAGAGAGCGTGAAGGTCGTAGAGGTTGATGCGCCCGTCCTTCTGCACCATTTGCAGGCCGAAGGGGCGCAAGACGCCCTCCAGCACCTCGCGCAGGGTCATCGGCTCGCCGTCTTCGTCGAAGAAGTTATCCTCCGAGACGTAGACGCCGTCCAGCAGCGACGCCCCAGCTGATGTCGTGGTGGAGAGGAACGTCTGCCAGTCTGCCCCGGTATTGATCCCGCTTTGCTTCACGGCCATGTCGAGCACGGTGCGCAGCTTGATACGCTGGCGATTGTCCGTCCCCGTCTGTTCGAAGGCGATGCGGTCGAGCAGGGCGAAGTCGCTGAAGGTAAGCGAGACCTCATAGTCCCGCTCTCGGCTGAAGGGCTCCTCGTAGATCTCCGGATCGAGCATACCGCTCCAGTAGAGCTTATTGTTGCGGTAGATGTCGAGACGCGTGCTGCCAGCCTGGGTGGTGTAGAGGTTGACAAACTGACGATCCGTCTCGGAGACGACCATCAGCGTAGCCGCCGACGACATCACCGGCTCCAGCTTGTCCACCTCGGCCCACTCAATCGACACCGGCGTCTCGTAGGGAAACGTCAGCTCGACCGGCTTACCCGTGAAGCCTTCCTGCCAGATCTCCGCCCGATAGCGCGACCCGGCGATGCTCATAAATTCGCCCGTATAGCGTATGCCCTTAGCCACTGTCGTTGAATGGTTGGTTGTTTAGTTGTTGTTCGTTATCTCGTCCTTCGGCTCACTTGCGAGCGCTTGTTCAGCACCCCTTCCAAATCACGCCCGGCGATGCGGAAGACCACCTCGCCGCCTACCCCTCCAGCCGGTTCGATCAGGTCGCGCAGCTTGGAGAGCGGTGCCACCACCTCGGGGTTCGTCGAGGCATTGGCATACTCACCGAATATACCCAGCGTCTTGCCGTAAGCCAGACCGCCCTCTGCGTACTTCGGGATAGAGGCCATTGCGGCCAGCACCGAGGCTATCGCCGCAATGGCGAGGATCGGGCCGATGTATGGTGTCGGTGCGACAGATGCACCGGCACCTGTAGCACCGGCGTAGGCGTTGGCTGTACCCTGTGCGATCTGCTTTTGCGTCAGCTGTGTGATCTGTGGAATGGCTGCTGCAATGGCTTGCAATACGCTTTGCCCCCATTCGAGCCATGCCCCGGCCGTACCGCCGACCGCTCGTCCCAGGTTGCCCATCACGTCTGCCACGCCGTTCAGGCCTTTGGAGACTTTCTTGTAATACTCCGCCTCGGGAAACATCTTCTCCATCCGCTCCTTGATCTCTCGCGATACGCGCTTGAGTTCACCGGGATCGAACTTGAGGGGAAGGTTCAGTGTCGGGCCGTCCTTGCTGCCACCTTTGAGGATCCGCTGCTTCTCCCACGGCATCGGCCCGGTACGCTTCAGCGGCTTGTTCTCGGACTCGATTAGAGCCTCGCGCATAGCCAGCTGTGTCTTTAGCAGGCTGATCTGCTTCTGAAGCTGCATGGCGTGCTGTTCGTCAGCGGCCTGTTGCTTCTCTTGCAGCTCGGCGATCTGCTGTTTGTACCAGCCGAGTGTCTCCGGGTTGTACTGTTTCTTGCCGTCTTTATCGCTCTTGCCACCGCCTTTGCCCGATCCGCCGGAGGGCACGACTCCTCCGCCACCGCCGCCACCTATCAGCGCCCGCTTGGCATCGGCCGCATCACGCATCTTCTGGTTCAGCGCATCGATGGCATCCAGTGGCCCCTTCAGATCATCGGCCACACTGTGCCCCCAGCTGGGGAGGTTGAACAGGCGGCGGAACGTGTCGATCAGCGTACGGATGGCGCCGATGGCCTTCTCGATGGACTTAATGACCAACTCGTAGATCCACTTAGCCCACTTCGCAATAGCTTGAAACACCTCCGTGGAGGCCAGCCATCGGGAGAACTGCATCACCGCCTGCGACGCCTCACGGAACTGGGTGATGACCTTCTCCAACCACTTCCGGACGATGCCCGATAGCAGCATGGTGAAGTCCTTGAAGGCTTCCCACAGCAGGTTTACGATGCGCCGAAAGTCCTCCGAGTGATTGTAGGCATAGATCAGTGCACCGACCAGTGCGCCCAGCGCCATGACGACGATGCCGATCGGGTTGGCATCGAGTGCCGCATTGAGTAACCATTGCGCCGCCGTCCATGCCTTGGTGGCGATGCCGGTCGCATTGATCGCTTGGGCCAGCTGGATGATGCCGCTGGCAGCCATACCCATCTCTGCGGCCTGTGTGAGGAACGACTCGAAGGGGAGGAGCAGCTGTCCCACTTGCTCCTTCATGTCGCCGATGGTGTTGTTCAGCTGCACCATGCGGCCGGAGTCCGTCTTGGCCAGTTCGGCATTCACGCCGCCCACGCTCTGACGTACCACCTCGGCCAGCGTCGCCGCCTTCTCCTCCTCGGTGCCAAACTTCAAGATCTGCTCTTGCGCCTCGCTGAAGGTGTAGCCGTAGCGACTCAGCGCGGAGGTCTGCCCGGCGAACACCTTTCCCATCATCGTGGCGATGTTCACGGCCGACTCCTGCGTAGCATTGAAGCCGTACTGCTGGGCGATCATGTCGTTCATCACCGGGATGAGCGTCTCGAGCGACGACTTCTTCGAGGCGTAGGTAGCCAGCTCCTGTACGCCGGCCAGCTGCACCTCATCGCCGATCACACCCAGCTCCTGCTGGGCCGAGCAGAGGTCTTTGATGGACTGCACCTCGGCGTCAGAGGCGTTCATCGTGTTGCGCATCACGGTTTGCAGCTTCGTCTCTGCCTCCACCTGTGCGGCATAGAACTGCGTCATGCCGCTGACGGCGCTCGAGACCTGACTGAAGGCCGCGGCTACGTTCTGAATCGCTCCAACAGCTTGGTTGAAGTTGAGCAGGCTCGTCTTTAGCCCCTCAGAGCTATTCTTGGCTTGTTCGATGGATCCGCCCAGCCCTTCCACCAAGTGCTTGAGCTTATCGACCGAGTCCGCCCCTTCGCCCTTGAGCTTGATCTTATATTCTACCGTGTTGTCTGCCATACCTCTGCTTAATCATCCATACCCTGTCCCCATGCCGCGGCCAGCTGGTCTATCAGCTTCCGCCGCTCTTCGATCGTCATCTTCGGCGCCTTGGGGCGTTCCTCCGTCTCTTCCTCCCACGGGAAGCGCACCAGATCCTCTGGCCCGCGAAGGCGCGAGGTGTGCGGCGCTACGGCTGCAAAGGCGATCATCCGCGTCTGCTCCCAGCCGGTATGCATCTGCTCCTCCCGTAGCCGGGCATACTGCGCCAAGACCGCCTCGAATTCCTCGGGGGTAAGCTGAAGGAAGTCCTCGCGGCTCATCCCCACGCGGCCCATCGCCAGCCCCAGGAGCTCCTCAATGGTCAGGCCTTTTTTTTCGTGTCGGTTGCCGGGGAAGCGTCAGCCTGCACGGCCTCGAAGTTGGCGTTCTGCCATGCCCCGAAGTCCTCCGGCGTGATGGCGTCGGCCATCTCCATAAGCGACAGGTCGAAGGGTATCTTCTCTCGCGCGCAGGCTGAGGCCACGCAGCACCAGAGCAGCGTGAGGGTGTCTGTGAACGACTCTCCCTTCATGGCTGTCACCTCATACCCCATTTGCTGCTTGAAGCGCAGCATGGCGCCCATCGTCATCATGCACGGGTAGTCTTTGCCCGCTATTCGAATGGTATTCATACGTCGTTTAATTGCTGTTTAATCGCTGTTTGAACATCCGCGCTTAGGCGGGGTAATTCTTGATCTCGCCCGTCGATTCGAGGGATACCTTGTAGGAGGCGTCGTCGTCGGCCGGACGTGTCTGCGCGAGGTTTGTGATGACGTACTTGCCGCCACGATAGCGCGTGCTGTCCTCTCCGCGGTGGTTGTATTTCACATCTACCGGCTCGGCCTTCTGCCAGAGGGCCAGCAGCTCGTTGTAGCCGCATTCTGTCTCGTCGTAGAAGCAGAAGCCTTCGGCGCTGAGCGACTCGCTGAGCTTTGTCACCGATTTCTCCGTCCACTTGCCCGTGTTGCCACCGGCTTGCTTGGCGGGCGGCTTGACGGCCCGTTCTTTCGATTCTGTGTTGTGCGTGATCTCGCACGTCGAACAGTGCCCGATGGCTTTCCCTCCGACGAAGATGAGCAGGTTGCTGCCGTGTATATATCCTGTTGGCATGTCTTGTAATTGTTAATGGTTAGTTGTCAATGATTAGGGGATGATCCGGCTTCCCTTGATGTAGATCCGGACGACGAGCCACGCGGCCATGCCGAGCACAAGGGCGAGGAAGGCGTATCCGCCGCCCATCAGCGCCCGGTGATACCACCGGAAGGGACGCTCCACGGTGACGTACTCCGTGCGGACACGGTCGGTCATCTCGCGGATGGTGCGGTCGCGCAGGGCGATCTCACGGCGGAGGCTGTCTTCGCGGCATTGCACATTGAGCAATGCTCCGCGGTAGCCCGTATCGGTCAGGACGTCCGTCAGCGTCACGTGCGGCACGATGCGCGTGCCGGGCACCGAGATGAGCCTTCTGAGGGCAACGCGCCCCGACTGGCATTCCAGATAGGCACGGATCAGCGCCGAATCGGGCTCGATGACCACAAGCGTGTCGCGCACCGTTTCCGTCACCTCCTGCCGTGTCACCTCGCGCTCCGCTGGCACACGGTAGACGTGACAGCCGACGGTCAGCCATATCAGCGCCATCAGCGCTATCCATCGATTCATTGTTAGCTGTTAGTTGCTCGTCCCCCCCCTGAGAGAGGGCCTCCCCCGCCCACCTTTTTAGGGGTAGGCAGAGGGGAAAGCCCTTCCATGAACAGAACGAAGTATTCACCTGTCGTGCGGCTTCAGAGAGGCCCCACTAATTGATTAAGAACCTTTCTCTTTGATGATACGGCGGACGGTCACTTTGTGTTCGCCGTTCTCGGACAATCTGTCGGCCCGCCACTCCTCGGAGAGGTAGAGCCCGCCCACGATGTAGACGGCCGGGATGTCCGCGTTTTGATCCAGCACCTTCTTCGCCATCGCGATCTGCTCCTCCGTAGCCCCATCCCGGTTGCGGGGGAGCACCTCGTAGTCGTACATCGGCGCGGCCGGCGCCTCCTCCGAGGCTTCCTTCTTTGCCTCCGCCGGCGGCTCCGAGTCGCCCGACTCTGTTTCGCCAGCCCCGGCGACCTCCTTCACTTCCGCCAGAGCCTCCTCCTTCACTTCCGTCAGGGGTTCCGAATCGCCCGACTCTGTTTCGCCAGTGGCCGCGACCTCCTTCACTTCCGCCAGAGGCTCCTCATGAGCCTCAGACGGAGTGACCGGTGTCTCCACCGGAGCTTTCTCTTTCGTTGTTTTCGCTGCCATAGCCGTTTACTTCTTGTCTGAAATGATGGCACCAATGGCTTCCACCTTCTTCGGCAGGACGACGAAGTAGTGGCGATAGTTCACTAAAGAGCGCTGGTATTGCGGATCGTTCTTGGCCTCGGAGTAGTAGAACGTTGTCGATCCCGTGGCCTTGAACACACGACTCGTGTGGAAGGCTACCGAGGCCTGATAGATGCTGCCCACGACCGGAGCCGTGCCGAGCGCCTGCTTGGCGCCGGTCAGGTTGTAGACCGGGCCGGCTACATACTCATACACCTCGAAGCCGTAGAGCATGGAGATACGTCCGGAGGCGTAGTTGTAGTACTGCTCGGCGAACTTCTGATCCATCTCCAAGAGGTCAGCGATGTGCTCAGGGCAGAGCACCAAACGGCGCCCTTCGGTAGGTACACTCATCAGGTCGAAGCGCTTCTTCATCTCGATAATATCGTGACGTGTCAAGCGCTTGCGACCCGTCGAGCCGCCATCTTCCACCTCTCCCGTGGTCTTGATCACTGGCGTGGTAGCCGTATTCGAGGCCGGTGCCAGCGCGTGAATGGCCTTCTTCAGCTTCGCCTCCAGAATAGCCAGCCCGTGGCGCTCCTTCACAGAGGCCATCTTGTCGTAGGAGAGCGCATACAGCTCATCGTCCGTGATCGGTGTGGCTTCCGTTTGAAACTTATCCAGCTTGAACACGGCATCGGTATCTGTGATGGCCGTGATCTGAAGCGGGTAAGTCGTGTTATTGGTCAGCACCTTGGGGTCGCCACCGACGTTGATCATGTGGATCACGTCATTATCTGCATACCGCGAGTAGTCGGGTATGCCGTCCAAGAAGGTGCCCTTGTCGGCCGATCGCAGTTGTTTGATCAGCTCGCCCGTCCAGACCTCCGTCAGCACGCTCGCATTCAGGGCGCCTACTCCGCCGCCTACGAGCGGCCCGGCCATCAGCGCACCCACTGCACCCAACGCAAGGGGCGCACCGAGCGCCGAGGCCGCCGTCGCTCCGATCATCGCGTTCACCATAAACGCCATGATCATTCTCATCCATTTCATCATCGTTGTCTTTGTTTAGTTTGTTAGTTGTCAGTTCGTCTCTTTTCCCTATAAAAGGGAGAGGGAGGGGGGAGCGTCATCGGATCCGCGAAGCCCATTCCCCTTCAACCTTTGCCGACTTGCGATCCTATTCGCCCTTTGTCCCCCCCCCTCACCTTGGTGTGCTTTATATCGGGGGGAGGGACTGGGATGAATTAGTTATCCAGTTCGCACTCCACGCCATACTCCGCTTTATACAGCTTGCGGTAAACCGCCGGCTCTTTCGTGCGCAGCTCGATGATCTTGTCGTCGGGCACATCGCTCAGCTTCTTGTATTCCGTCGCTGTGCCTCCTTCAGACGCGAACTTCACCACGTCCGTCAGCTTCACCGAGGCGTTCATACTGCCTAAGAGCTGACTCAGCTCTGCCGATCCCACTTTCTTGCCCAGCTCGATAAAGTAGTCACGCTTCTCTGCGGGGATCTTCTTGGCCGCGAGGGCACCGTCCACCAAGTCGGTCACAGCTGAGAGTTCCACGTGTTCGATCTCGCCCTTCAGGGTCTCGATCTCCTGTTTCTGTGCTTCCACTTTGGCCTTGGCCGCTGTCAGCACTTCGTCAGCCGTTGCTTCGGCTGAGAGACCCAGCTGCACGGCCACTTCCTTTTTCAATGTCTCGTTCATATCTGTATGGTTTGTTTGCTTGCTTGTGGTTAGTAAGGCCGGCAAAAAGGCCTCGTCTGTGCCGCTGGAGAGGTTCAGCCGCTGGCCATTCCGATAGAGCACCATCGCCTCGTCATTGGCTCCGACATCCACCAAGGATACCTCTACCAGCTTCGACTTCGTGATCGTCTCCCGAGTCTGACCCGGCAGGAGGTACTTTTTGTCTGCACTCATCTCCACAATGTCGATCCCCACGCTGGCCATGCGCAGACTTCCAAACTCCAGCTGCTTCTTGCATCGGATGCTCCACTCCGAGGCTTCGTCGAACTCCGGTTCGCCCGTGATGTCGTCGCCCTCCACCTTCAGATCCTTCATCTTTCCGATGATGTTTCCCCGCTCGTGCATGTAGAGCAACACCGGGTTGCGCTCATACTGCGTCAGGTCTAAACCGGACGTCAGGATGCGTGTGCCGTATGCGTTCAGGGAGCTGTTTGTCAGTCGTATTCTTGCCATTGCTCGTTGTCGTTGATTGTTCGGCGGCAAAGGTGTGGGTGCCGCAAGGGGGCAAACAAGAAAGTGTGCACCGAGTGCAGAGAAGTGTGCACTGAGTGCAGAGAAGTATGCACGGAGTGCACACTTTTTTGGGGTGGGGTAACCCTCGGAAGACCTTTGCCACGCAACAATCAATTAAACGCCATTTCAAATGGGTACGAAAAAGGACAACGAAAACAAGCGGGAGCTGGCCAAGATGCTCTATGTCGGTGGCAGCGAGGTAGCTGAGATTGCCGAGCGGGTGGGGGTCTCTCGCCAAAGCGTCTCGGCATGGATCAACAAGAACGGCTGGAAGGAACTGCGCGCCGCGCGGAGTATCACGCGCCCAGAACTGGTTAACAAACTGCTGGTGACTATCAACAACCTGATCGAAGACGTCAACACCGGCGACGATCCCACATCGGTCAGTGGGCTGGCCGACAAATTAGTCAAGCTCTCCTCCGTCATTGAGCGCCTCGACAAGAAGGCCAACATCGTGCAGACGGTCGACGTCTTTATGGCCTTTTCCGATTGGGTGGAGTATCAAGCCAAGAGTGACCCGGAGGTCACCGTAGCTTTTATGAAGGTACTCAATCGACTGCACAACGAGTTCCTGCTGGAGCGGGCTAACGTAAAGGAGTAAGCGCAGGATGGCTGTCACACGCGAAGAGAAAGAAGCCCGCCGCCTGTGGGAGGAGCACTGCAAACGGGTGCAAAGTCTCACAGAGCTCTCCCCCGAAGCAGAGAGGGAGACACGCGCCCAGCGGGACGCCCGTATCCGCCGCCTGTTGGCGAACTACCCGGCCTTCTGCGAGTACTACTTTCCGCACTACATGCGCCGCACAGACCCCGCCACGGGCCTCGTGACGGGCATCGTACACAACGCCCCCTTCCACAATGCCGCCTTCCGTGATATTCTCCGCAACCGCACCTTCAAGGCTGTCTTCATGTGGCCGCGCGGCCATGCCAAGTCCACACACCTCGACATCTTCATTCCCATCAACCTCATGGTACGCGGCGGTGGGGAGATCCATTGCGGCATCATCGTCAACAAGTCAGAGGATGGCGCTAAGACCCTGCTGGCCGACTTACAGGCCGAACTGGAGTATAACCAGCGACTCATTGCCGACTTCGGTACGCAGAAGAACGTGGGCGACTGGCAGCAGGGTGAGTTCTCTACCACTGGTGGTGTCAAGTGGTTCGCCGTCGGCCGGGGACAGTCGCCCCGTGGACTCAAGAAGCAGGAGCAACGCCCGGACTACATCGTCATCGACGACCTCGACGACGACGAGATGAGCCACAATGAAGAGCGTATCCGGCAAGCTACCGACTGGGTCAAGCAGGCGCTCTTCGGCGCCTTGGATGTCGGCCGTGGCCGCTTCCTCATGGTCGGTAATGGCTTTGCCAAGCACATGGTGCTGAAGAATATCGCCGATATACCCAGTGTGAAGGTCTCCAAGGTCTACGCCGTCGACAGCAACGGAGCCCCCGTTTGGGCTGACAAATGGACGAAGGCCGAGGCTGAAGCCTATGCCGACTTTGTGGGCTATGCCTCGTGGCAACGCGAGATGATGCACAACCCCGTAGCCGAGGGCGGCATCTTCAAGTGGCAATGGATCCGCTACAAGAAGATCCTTCCCTTACGGAAGTACGACCAGATCATCTGCTACATCGACCCTTCCTTCAAATCAACAACAGCAAACGACTACAAGGCCGCCCGCGTATGGGGCAAGACGGGCCGCGAGCTCCATCTGATCGACTGCTACGTCCGGCAGGACACCGTGGCGGGCATGGTGCGCTGGCTCTACGACTTCCACGAGTCACTACCGGAGGATGTCGCTGTGTCGTACTTCATGGAGGCCAACTTTATGCAGGACATTATCCTCGATGAGTTTGCCCGCGAAGGCGACCTGCGCGGCTACCAGCTGCCTATCATGCCCGACCGTCGGAAGAAGCCCGACAAGCTGCAACGTATCGAGGCCGTCTCTCCCCTCTGGGAGCGCGGACTGGTCTACTACAATGAGGCCAAGCGCAACGACACAGACATGAAGACAGGCATCGATCAGACCCTCTCGCTGGCCCGCGGCAGCCGGGCGCATGACGACGCGCCGGATGCCGACGAAGGCGCGATCTACAAACTTCAGAAGGCCTCCCGTGAGGAGCGCTTTGAACCCATCTTCGGCGAACGCCCCGCCCCCAAAGGGGCGTGGTAACTCACTCAACAATTCAACAATTCAACACAACTCATCCGACATGATCAAGAAACTTCTTCTCGGCCTGCGCTTTCGGCTGGCCGTTCATAAGGCCAACCGGCAAGCCCGCCGATACGGCCGCAAATACCTCGTGATTAACGTAGGCGGCGGCCTTGTGACCCTCTCCAAGCAAGAGCTCACGCTGCTCGTCCGCCGTGGATACTTCCATCGCGGCATCACGGCAGCCAACATCGAAGCCCACGCCCTCCACGTAGCTCTCCCACGGCCCTCCAGCCGGTAGGACTTTTCGTTTTTCACTTTTCGTTTTTAGCTCCATGTTTTTGAACAATCTCGACTATCAAGTGATGATCGGCCAGCGTGCCTTCGACCTCATTCAGCAATCGGATGAGGAGAACCGCCGGCGCGCCGAGGAGATGGCCCGTGAAGAGATGGCTGGCTACCTCCGGCCCCGCTACGACGTCGAACGCATCTTCGCTCGACGCGGTGAGCAGCGTAACATGCAGATCGTGATGTTCCTCTGCGACATCACCCTTTACCATCTGGTCTCGTGGCTCCCGCAGAAGATGGGCTACGAGGTTCGTGAGATCCGCTACCGCCGAGCCATAGAGTGGCTCCAAGGCGTGCAGAGTGGCAAGATCGTCCCCGACCTCGACACCCCGGACGACTCCAACGGTGAGCCCCAGCCCTATAACCTCAAATGGGGCTCCGAGCAGCACAGCAACTACATCTGGTAACCCCCAACAACTCCCGACAATGAACATCACCGACTTTTTCAGGCGGCGGACGGCTTCCGAGCTGACCACCGTCGATACTCCTTATGGCCACTTCGATCTCGCCAAGAAGGCCGACGCTCGACGCGTGAAGGCCGTCATAGCCGAGGTGCAACGACAGGCCGAATCGCTCACCCGGCAAGAGATCGACTCGTGGCGCTCCGGCTGGCAGCAGGCGCTCGATGTGGAGAATCCCTCCCGCCTTCGCCTCTACAATGTCTACCGCGACGTCGAGGTCGACGGCCACCTCTCTGGCGCCATCGGACAGATCAACGGCTTCGTCAAGGCACGCAGCTTCAAGATCATGTTCGGTGAGAAGGAGGACGAGGAGGCACGCCGCATCTTCGATCGCACTTGGTTCAAGACACTCGTCGACCTCTATTTCTCCGCCCGCTACTGGGGCCATACGCTCATCCAGCTGGGCGACGTCGTCTTCACCGAGGGTGGCGTGCCAGCCTACGACAGTGTCCTGCTCATTCCCCGCCGACACGTCATTCCGGAGTACGGCCGTGTCGTTACTGAGCAGGGGGACGACTGGCGTAAGGGCATCGAGTATCGCCGACCGCCCTTCTCCGACTGGCTCATTGAGTGCGGCGGGCCGTACGACCTCGGGCTCTATCTCAAGGCGGCTCCGCACACCATCCCCAAGAAGAACATGCTCGCCTTTTGGGACACCTTCGGCGAGGTTTTCGGTATGCCCATGCGTATCGCCAAGACTACCTCGCGCGACCCATCGACACTGAAGAAGATCTCCCACATGATGCAGAACATGGGAGCGAAGTTTTGGGGTGTATTCGAGGAAGGGACGGACATCGACTTGAAGGAGAACCAGCGCACCGACGCCTTCAATATCTATGACCGGCGTGTGGATCGAGCCAACTCCGAGCTCTCCAAGATCCTGCTCTACCAGACGATGACCATCGACAACGGCAGCAGCCTCTCACAGTCGGAGGTACACCTGGAAGTGCTCAAGAACTTGATCGAGGAGATTGCCGATGGCCTGCGCGACATGGTCAACGGCCAGCTCATCCCCCGCATGGTAGCTCACGGTTTCCCCCTCAAAGGGGCGTCCTTCGAATGGGACTACGAGGAGGACTACACGCCGGAACAGATGACGGCCATCGAGAACATGCTGCTGAATAATTTCGACGTGGATGCAGGCTACTTCGAGGAGAAGTATGGCGTGAAGATCAACGGCCGCCGGACGTATGCACCCGTTCCTGACGGGCCGACTGACGCCGACGAGGAGAAGATGATGCGGACGCTCACCCGTTTTTTCGGGCAAGCCCCCCGCGGTGGGGGCGACCCGTTTCTTTCCGACTTCTGATCGATAGGCAATACTACGGCCATGCGCATACCGACGCCGCGCACCCCTGCCCAGCATGCGCGCTGGCCAAACCAAAGGGCGAGAACGAACTGCCTATCGACATGGAAAAGTGCCTCGAGCAGGCACTGAAAGATCTCTACAATAAAGAGGTCGACCTGAACAAAGTGCCTGACCTATCTCTTTGGGAAGGTTTCCACAAAACGTTCAATCATGCCGTCATCCAATCCTTTCCTCCCACCAAAGACAAGAAACTATCGGAGTTTGCCGGTAGATTGAAGTCCAGCAACGAGGTCTTTGCCGTCTTCCGTGCCCACCGAATGAGCCGCGATATGGCGGCCCAGATGGTCGACAAGGAGGGCAACCTGAAGTCTTTCGACCAGTTCCGTAAGGATGTGGAACCGATTGCCGATCACCACGTCCGGCAGTGGCTCCGCACGGAGTACGATATGGCGCTCTCTCGAGCCCACTTGGCCGCCGACTGGGCAACTTATGAAAAGGATCGAGACATCATGCCCAATCTGCGCTGGGTGGAGAGTACGGCCGTCACCCCGGATGCGGTGCATAGTAGCTTCTGGGGCATGGTGCGCCCCGTGGACGATGCCTTTTGGGCAGCGCATCATCCCGGCGACCACTGGGGCTGCCAATGCTCTCTCGAGCAAACGGACGATCCCGTGACGCCCCTCTCTGACGAAGTGATTCGGAAGGCGCCCCCTCCCTCTCCCGGCCTCGAGGAGAACCCCGGCAAGACCAAGCGCATCTTCTCAGACAACAGTCCTTACTTTCCCGGCTCATGCGAGACATGCCCTTTCCGGCACTTACTCAAGGAGCCACGCACCGAGAAGGACTGCTATAGCTGCGATGCACAAAAGGTGGTGACTCGAGATGCCAGACAGAAGTTGAAGGATAGATACAAGGAGGCTGCGAGGAGCGTACCGGAGACATGGACAACAGAGCACACAAGGAATGGAACTGTGCGCATCAGTTCAAAGCATGGAAAAAAGGAACGTGCGGAAAACAGAAATATCGCCCGATTATTAGCCAATCGCCACGGTTTTGTGATCGACTTGATAGAGAATACAGAGAATGGTACGAGTCCGGACTCCTTCAACCATACATTGGGCTATAAACAGGAGTACAAACGAAACAAAACTGCATCAAAAAACGCAGTCGATCAAGCCGTCGAACATGCCGCCACGCAGGCCGATCATATCGTGTTCGACATTCGATCGAAAATAACAGAGGAAATGTTTTTAGATGGTTTGACCGATCGTCTTCGACGCTGTGAGAATGTCCGCACCGTGTGGGTGATCCGAGGTAAGTTCGACCGGCAGTTTACAAGGGAGGAGATATTAGCGAAGAACTTTGAAATACAATGGGACTGATCTTTCGATCAGTCCCAAGGCCGGGGTCTTCAGACGAATCTTATTTCAATCCTCTGACCGCCCCAAAGGTAACTCAACTATTCAAACACCGATCAAACGGCATTCAAACAGCGCATAAATCATGACCGACAAGCAATTTTTCCACAAACTGGCGGCTGTTCGTGGAGACATCGACAAGCTGGTGTCCGATAAGTGGCCGCGCAAGGCCGGTGTGATGGCCGTCAACCTCTTCAATGAGAACTTCCGCAAGGGAGGCTTCTTGAACAAGGTACGCGTGGCTTGGAGGCGCACCAAGCGGCAGAACAACCCCCGCATGACGAAAGCCGGCAAGACCACTGCCGCCTCGTCCTACGGCCCGCTGCTCAGCTCCCGACGGCACCTCTCCCGATCGAACGAGAAGATCGTTAGCAACGGACAAGTGACCATCGTCAACAAGGTGCCCTACGCCGCCGTGCATAACGACGGCGGACGCGCCGGCCGTGGACACAAGACCGAGATCCCCAAGCGAACCTTCATCGGCCCTTCCGAGACTCTCAATAAGCAGATCAAGGACATGATCGTCGAAGACCTCGACAAGCTCCTGAAGAAGTGACCGCCGGGGTATCCCCTTTTTGATCGCCTCATTTATAAGGCGATCAAAAACATGTATTCATGCGGGCTTACAGAGCGTCCGGACGCCCAAAGTTCGATTTTTATGACGGCTTTCGGGGCTTATCCTACAGCAACAGCAAGGCCCGGCAGAGCGTGTCTCTACCGGGCCTTTTTACATGTTGACGGCCGCCTGTCCATCACGGAAGGGCGGCCGCCTCACTACTGAAATAGTCAAAAGCTGAAACGAAAAAACTCATGTATATAATGCAGGGGCATCGCCCCCTTAGTCAATAGATTCCGTGGCTCCACCTTATTGATGTTCATGTTTTGCGGCGATTGCATTTGTGATGATCTGCACCGATATGCGGTCGGCCCTTGTGGGTGAGGGTACCGTGGGGCGCAGGTCGTTCGCGTTGATGTAACGGCTGAGTGTATTCCGGTCTACCTTCACAATGACGGATATTCTCCTCTTGGATATACCCTCATTCAAAAGCGATACGATGAGCTGGCGTTTGGGATACAGCTTATGCTTTTCAGGGGCCGTCTTGCGTCCTTTCGGCCTCCCGAGCACGACGCCTTCGGCCTTCCTGCGCGCCAGAGCTTCGCGGGTGCGTTGGCTGATCAGGTTGCGCTCGATCTCGGCCGAGAGACCAAAGGCGAAGGCCAAAACCTTGCTACTGATGTCGTCACCCAAGCGGTAATTGTCTTTGATCGTCCACACCTGGCACTCCTTGTTCATGCAGATATTCAGTATGTCCATGATCATAAACAGGCTGCGCCCGAGGCGGGAGAGCTCGCTGCAAATGATCAGGTCGCCTTTCGTTACCTTCTTCAAGAGCACGCCCAGCCGGCGCTTGTTGTAGTTCTTCGTGCCGCTGATCGTTTCCTCGATCCAGCCGTCCACCTTCATGTTTTGCCGTTTGCAGAAGTTCTTAATCTCGAAGCGCTGGTTCTCGACCGTCTGCTTGTCACTGCTGACGCGGATATAGCCGTAAGTCATAGCACTTCAAGTTTTGATCTGCCGGAGAGCTTTTCGGCGTTTTCAATTACCAAATCCAAGAATGCACGCGCGGCGTCAAGGCGCAGCTCCATTCTTCTCCCAGGAAGTAGGATCAAGTGCAGGCTGAGGACATGCTTCTCAAAGTCCACAAAGCCGTCTCCCACGAAAGCATCTATACCCACAACGCCCGGGCGTTTGAGATGCAGACCTACTTCAGTGATCTCTTCCGGGTCTCCCTGTCTAATCACAAAGGGCGATACGGTAAAGAGTTCTCCCCCGTCCCGGGGCAGGCGCACGTCATAGGCGTCCAAATTATCCACACTGAACCCGCGCTTTCCCGGCTTAGTGTTGGGATTGTTAGTTCCTTTTTTCATACGAATACCGGTGTGAGGTTGACGTTGTACGAATCCCGATAGAGGCGGCGTGCCCACGCGGGCCACGCCTGCTCTGCGGGAGTGAGATCCGTGCGACCAGCCGACAAACGCTGGTGCATCTCGATCTCGCGGACATAGCGGCGAAAGGTTTGCGCAAATGCTGCGTCTGGTGTGGCGCCGCCGAAAAGGCCAAAGCGCTGCTGGATGTACTTCAGATCGGCCCGCAGCTTGGGCGAATGTGTTACTGCCGTGGTGCAGCCGCTCTCCACGTGCAGCACGGCCATGATCCGGGCCGAGGTGTCGCGGCTGATGGAGGGGAGACCTGCCTGTAGGCAGGCCTCATTCCAATCCGTGCGAAACGTGTCGCCTGTTAGTTCGAAATGATTGTTCTGCTCGTTTACCGCCCGAGCGAGGCCTTCGTTCATATTCATATCTGTTCCTGTTTCTTATTGTTTACAATTGCAAAGCCGCCTATTCTCACGAACCCCAGCGGCTCCTTCTGTCGTTTCTGAAAAACCAATGAATTCAAATAAGATCACGTATGCTTGTTCGCCTGCTTTGCGACGAGGAATCGGTAGAGGTCGGCCGACGTAGCCAGTGGGATCTCGCTGCCATCTGCATTGTAAGCCTTCAGGTCGTCGTTCTTCCTGCCGTAGTCCAGCCCGTAGATGAAGTAGTCCGTCCAGCTCTGGCCGTCCGGATCCGTCTCCGTGTCGTCCATCTCTCGCTTTATCGCCTCGACGATCGCCTCGTGCAGCAAGGCGTTGTCGTACAGCATGCCGCAGGCCTCGGGGAAGATTTGCTGCATGAGTCTGCTGTTTCGACAGTCTTTCTCCGCCTGTGCCTCGAGTGCGGCAAGGAGCCCTTCAAATGTCGCTTGCGTCATCATGCCGCACCCTCCTTTCCGACGCCTTTCGTGGTAGCCTTGTAAGCCGCCTCTTGCCGACGGATCCAGAGGGCAATGTCCTTCCAAGGCAGCATGCCCCCGGCGTTCTTGTCGTCTACGTAGCAATGGGCGTACACCTTGCGTGCATCCGTGCCGTAGGCCGTCACCTGATCCGGCCGGTGATCGTTCACGCGGTCGAAGTGGATGTCCTGCTCCAAGAGCCAGTTCACCATCTCCGTTTGCTGGCGCCCTTCGCGGCATGTCCAAATGATGATGTAGTGCCCCTCGGCGCGCAGGGCGTTGATCTCCTCTCGCGCATCCGGCAGGGGGCGGCCGATCCCCGGCCACTGGCCATCGTGGATCGTCCCGTCAAAGTCTACTGCGATGATCATGGCCGTGGCTCCCCTTTTTCGCTCAACTCCTTGTTCCGCATCCTCACAAACTCGTCGTACGCCACGCAGCGGTACGTCTCCACCATGTCGATCAGTTCCTCGTGATCGTGGTTTGTCTCCGAGCTCACCCGCTGGAGCGCCCGGAACGACCGTCCGCAGAGGTTGTGCAGCGCCCATAGCACCTCGTCGATCAGGTCGAACACCTCGCCCAGTCCCTCCTCGGAGGCATCCGGCCCCGGCCATTCGGTAATGATGTGCAGCCGCACCTCCTGATTCGTTTTGTAGGATCCATTGTCCGCATGCGTCCATTCCGTTGGGCTGAACTCGATAAACACTGCCGGAAGCCGAAAGGGCATCTCCTGCTCCAAGAAGCTCATATGCTGGTTCCACAGATCGATGTGTGCGATTGGCTGCGGCCGGTCGATGCGTCCTAAGGCATCCCGGATCACTTGATACAGTTCTTTTCTCATTGTCTCGTTTGTTGTTTACTTATGAAGGGGCGATTCGCCGTCTGCGTTGCGGCCGATCTTCCCCGACGCCTTCAGCATCTTGTAGAACGCCCGCTCGCAGATCCCCAGTTGCGGATGGATGTAGCGCCGCCAGATCTCCCGGTTCGACAGCCCGCTCTTCACATACTCGTCGTAGATCCGGTTGACCGCCGTTACGCGCTTTTCGTAGCTCCGCCCTCGCGGATTGAATCGACCCATGCCTGTCGTTTACACCTCCGTCATGCTAAGTGGTACCGACTCCCATACGCCTGACTTGCTGCGGACGGCAGCGCGGATATAGTCCTTCGAGGGACTGGGCTGATAGCTCTCCTCGATGATGCGCACGCCCTCGATGAAGCGTTCGTCCTTCGTCTCTTCGGCCAGCCGCCTGAGTTGCAACACACGCTGCGCCTTAAGTGCACCCGAGCTATCGCGCGAGAGCAGGCGGAGGATGGTCTTGACCAAGGTGCGGCTCTCGTCATCTTTGGCCAGCGACTCGATGTAGCCCTTGACCATTGCGATACCCTCATCCACCGTGTCGCGGTAGTTATCTAAGAGGTAGTGTCCGACGACGATGCGCTTCGTACCCTCGGAGTTGGTGAAGGTGTGCGACCGCTGGTCGTCCTTCACCCCAAAGAGTTCCGCCTTCATCTCTAACGCCCCACGAAAGGCCTCTGCGGCCTCCGTCTTACGCCGGGCTATCTCGTCGCTGATATTCATAAGTCGTGGCATGACGGTCTCGATCGTCTCGTCTACCAATGCGGTGTAAGCCTCGCGGTCGGCCTTGCGTTTGGCCTCCGCCTCTTTCTTCTGTTTAGCCTCTTTGAAGGCCGCGAACTCTTGGCGCTCCTCGGCCGTCATTTCTACTGTTTCCATAAATGTTTATGCGTTTATCTGTTTGTGGTTGTCGCTTGTCTCGGGGGTGTACACGAAGTACATCATCGCTCCGGGTTGTTTCCCGAGCTCGTCCATCGTTATGCGGTCGACCGTTTGAAGGTCTTTTGTACGCTGTTTGAACGCGTTGTAAAGGCTGCGCAGCCGATCCACCGGGATGCGGTTGAAGGCTTTGTAGCCGGATGCCCGACAGGCAATGGCCTTCACCTCGTCCATCGTGACCTCGCGCTTCATCTCGCGGCAGTAGCTGAAGATGGCGGCCATCACCCGCTTGCGCCAGCGGTCAGCCTCGGCCAAACCCGGCGTGCTGAGTGTGGTCAGCCGGTCGCAGACCTCCATCAGGCCGTGGCAGTCCAAGTCTAAAGAGCTCTCCACGCCGTAGGCCGAGAGGATCGTGCGTTTGCCGTCATCGTCGATGCCAGCCTTACCCAGCAGGGTGTGAAAGCGCTTCACCAAGCGCTTCTTCTCTCTTTCCATGAATGTTGTTTCCATACTTCGTTTTTGATTAGTTGTGATTGATCATTTGACATAAAACTCTTCTGCCATTTTCTCTGAGATGGTAAACTTTCCCGTTCCACCGAATCGGCTTGTGACGAAGGCCTTAAAACCTTGTACGGAGAAGATCACGTCTGAGTCCTGCATGATGCGCAGCGCCGTGCGCCCCTCGGGGCTGGTACCGCGATTGTTCTTTACGTGGCTGATAAAGACGAAGAGCTTGTCTGGGAACGTCATCTTCAGCTGGCGGTATTGGCTAATCTGTAGCCCCATGAATTGCACCGAGTCGATGAAGACCACTCCGAACCGCTTCATGTGTTTGAGGCGAAAGAAAAGCTCATCGTAGAGTTCTCTGTCCAGCATGAAGAAGTTGCGACCCACCTCGTCCATTCCGTGCCGCTCCACCGCCATTCGGACGGTCTTGCGGATGCCTTCCTCTACACTGTCGTACACCACGCGGTAATGCTTGGCCAGCGCTTTGGCCAGAATCATGGCCATCGAGGTCTTGCCGTTCTTCGAGGGGCCGTAGATGAACCATGTGCCACCCACCGGCTCGGCCGGCCCGATGGCCTCGTCCAGCTCCGGCCCCAGACTGATGCCCTCTGGGTCGACCATACGCGTCAAGTCGCGCGTGCTATAAGCTCTCTTCAGCTTCATTCGGCCGTCTCCTCCTTCCGTTCTTCGGCCTGCCGGCGCATGCGGTTCAAGGCATGGCACTTGCGCTTGACGCGCCTCAGGTCGCCTTCGCAGTCCTTCTTCACGGTCTCAATCTCGCGCAACCCTTCTACGCCATTGGCTCGGCAGACGTCCGAGATGTCCGTTTCGCTCAGCCCCGGCATGGCCATGAAGCGCCGGCCGATGCGGGAGTAGATCTCCTTGTAGCCCTTCTTGTTCAGGCGCAGGCCGCGGCGCACCTTCTTCTCCAAGTAGTCCGTGGCCATCAGCACGATGCCGCAATAGTCCTCTAACTTGTTGTAGAAGGTGATGAAGAAGAACATCACCTGGTCGCTCAGCTTGTCGGCCTCGTCGAGGATGATCAGCGGGTTCTCGCGCCGCTTGAGCGCCATGACGACGTCGTCCACCATGTCGCCCACCGTATCGCCCGCAGGGTTCTTACCCATCACCCGAAGCAGCTCCCGGAGGAAGGTCTTGCGGTTCCAGTACTCCGAGCAGGCCAGCACGTAGACGTTCGGGTTTTCCGCCCCGTAATGCGCAGCCGTCAGCGATTTGCCTGTCCCCGCCTCGCCGCATACGGCCAGCACGAGGGCATTCTCCTGCGCGTCAGCGAAGATGTCCGACAGCGCCCTGTAGTTCCTTGTTTCCACTATGTTCCATCTGGTTTGTTTCACTCCGATCTGTGCCGCTATGCTGCGCCACATCTTCTCATTGATCAGCTCCCACTTGCCGGTCACGATCTGCGTCACCGTGGCGGGGCTGACCCCCACTAACGAGGTGGCCGCCCGCTTTTGGCTGCCTTTCATCTCGCAATACTCCCCGAGTCGTACCCGGATCATCTCTTTCTCTTCGTTCGTGATCATGTTATGCTCAACTAAAAACTAAAATCTAACATCTAAAAACGCCGGATACATGTAGGAGGGCCTTCTCCTGCCGGCAGGACTTTTCGTTTTTCACTTTTCGTTTTTCCGTTCCCTATAGTTCGTTCAAGTAGTTGTAATCGTCCTCCAAGGCCGGTACCAGCATGGTTTCCTTCTTCAGTACGGCACCAATGTCCTCGGGTTGTTCTTTCTGCTTTGCCTTCGCCCTCGCCGGCTTCTTCTTTTCAGGCTGCTCTTGTCGCTGCCTGTAGGCCGCCTCCTTCGCCGCACGCTCCACGCCGCGCAGCTGGGGCATCCGAAGGCCATACATGCCGGGGTGCATACCCTGCCGCTCGAGGAGCTCTTCGGTGGCCTCCTGCATGTTCGCCCGCGCTACCTTGTTGGCCAAGTTCATCCGGCTGATGAAGCTGCGCTCCTCGGCTGTCTGCTCCTGACGGGCGCGGCTGACCTCGATGTACTTCCGGGCGAAGGTGACGAACCGCAGCTGCCCCTGCGAGTCTCGTGTGTAGAGCGCCACGGTGGTCATATCCTCCGGGTCGTAGCCCACGAAGAAGTCGCGGCCGACGTTGCCCCGGAGGAACTCCCCGTCGGGCAGGCCTTCCGGGGTCAGTACCTCCCACGTGTAGCGCTGTCCGCCGATCGTCTTCTTCAGCCCCGAAGCGGTGTATTTCGAGGAGTGCTCCTCGTCCCGCTGGCCGAAGATCAGGAGCATGTCGAGCGCCGTGACGGCCGTCGATTCGGGGTTGACAGACTCGCGGTACATGTCGATCCGCCGGCGGCCTGTGGCCGGGTGCGGCGCCTCGTTCCACTCTTGGCGACGCCGGGCGTAGAGCTGCCGGATCTCCTCGAGCGAGGGCAGGTCGCGCCGGTTGGCAAGGATGAACTCACGGTTGGCGTGGCTCTCGTCCTTCCGGGCCGTCACGTTCTGACCGGTGAAGAACCAGTCGCGGTGCAGATAGTCGGCTTGGAAGCGGCCGAAGACGCTCTCGATCGTTTTCGACTTGCCGTTGTAGGGCTGCGTGGGGATGGCCATGCGGGCCATGCAGCGGAAGAAGTCGCTGTGCTTCAGTTTGCCGTGTCCGCCTTGGTTGTCGAAGCGGATCTCGTACGGCTTGCGGCCTGCCGTCTGGAGGGCCATCTTGTAGGCAAAGAATTGCGCCTCCACGTCCTCCCGCGGGCTGATGTGGTAACCCAGCAAGACTTCGCTGTAGGCGTCCATCACCTCATACACGCAGCAGGTGGCCACTCGTCCCTCCGAGTCGCGGTAGTAATAGTTCAGACGCGTACCGTCGCCGTACCAGATGGCGTCTCGCACCTCCGGCAGGGCCGTCTTGTGGTGGCGGGTGAAGAGCTCCTTGGCCTTCAGCTCGCCGTGGCGGAGGCCGTACCACAGGGGGCGCACCTCGGGCCGATCAAGGAGGCGCCGGATGGTGTTCTCCGAGCGGACGGGCTTCCACCCGCGCTCCCGGGCCACGCGGTTATACGCCTCGAAGAGCTGCTTCACCGTCAGGCGGTCGACGGGTGTGGCGTAGCGGGCGATGAGCCATTCTCTGGCCTCCTCCTCGAGGCGCAGGGCGGTGTCGTTGCCGTAGTTCTTCGATACGAAGGCGGCGTAGCCCTCCTCCTTGAAGCGCATGACGAGCCGGCGGAAGCCGCGTTCGCTCATCGGCAGTGAGTTCGGCAGACCCTTCGTCTGCTGCTCGGCGGCGTAGGCCACGGAGTCTCGCCAAAACTCACCCATTGGGATGTTGCGGTGCGCGCGGATCACCTCGAGGCGGCCGAGCAGGTGGCGCACGATGGTGGCGTTGTTCGTGTATCGCGTGATGGTGTCTTCGGGCAGATGCGTCTGGGCCTCTCCGTAGGTGTAGTCGCGGAAGAAGGCGGCGGCCTCGGTGTCTATGGCCGGCCCCGTAGCGCGCGGCGCCTTGCCCTGCTCCTCCCGCCGCCCGAACGCCCGCTCGATGGCGGCGATGCGCTCCGGCCGACGGATCGACCACGCGTCGATCAGCGTGCGGTCGTGCCGGCTCCGGCGGTAGATCGTGAGATCGCCGCGCTTGGAGTCGTTCTTGAACTGGTCACGGGTCAGCCCCGCTTCCAACCAGCTCTCCACGCTCAGGCACAAGTGGCCGTCCATCATTTGATACATGGTGCTTTACTTCTTTACAGCTTGGCTTATCGACTCGAACGTCAACCGGCCGAAGGGATCTATCCGCAGGTATTCTTCACTGAGTAACCGGCCCTCACGCATCAAGCGCTGAATCCCAATACACCCGTCAGGCACCTCTTCTTGGAGTTGCAGTACTTGCTGTCTGAAGCCGACCATGAGCCATCCCACGGCGTGGTTTGTCAATGCCTCTGGAAAGGGTATAGCCTCAAGCGCCTCTCGAGATAGGAACAGTTGCATAAGGGGCAGCGCCTCCAATTCTTCCGGCGTCGGCCGGCAGGAAAAAGCCGACCGAATCGCGCTCCATGCGTCGGAGAGCCAGTGTTGTATCGGTGTCCTTGACTTCATTTTAAGTGTGTGGGGGGATAGTCCGGCCGGCTGGCCGTTTCGTGTTTCGTTATTCGTTTATCAACTTGAAAATCATTGTCCGGTTCGGGGGAGTCGAACCCCCGCGGCCGTGTGAGAGCCAGCCGTCAAAGCCCTGAACCGGTGCCCCCGCAGCAGAAAGAAGAGATGAAAGAAAACTGCGGAAGCGGCGTTTAAACGCCATTTGAAACCCATTTTATCGGCGTTTTATGGGGGCAGACCGATATAGGCCGGCCCGTGTACGCCTCGAACAAAAAAGCAATCAGTATTTCTCTAAGTAGTCCGCGATTCGTTTGAATCGCTTTCGGTCGCATCGATAAATCAGCCATGCCACAGCGATCAAAGCCGCATACAGGGCCGATTCGACCACCGGATGGCAGTCCGCCGTAGGACTGCACGAGAGCAGCCCCGCAAGGCACAGCATCCGTAGCCACATCCCTGCGCTGGTCATGCGCAGCGCGCCCAAAAACATGTTCAGTATTTCCATCGTCTAAGTCGCTCTTTGTTTTTAGCAGGCGCCTCTACGCTCCTTGAAGGTATCGTTCCACCCGGTCTGCCGTCAGTCTGACCGACTGCCCCTCGTCCGAGTCGAAGAGATACCTGTCCAACTCCTTATAGCGGTAGCGCACCATCTCTCGGCGCCCTCGGCCCGTGTACCAGTAGCACGCCCCGGGTCTTAGCAGTCTTGTGTTCATATATAATTTCGATCGATTGTTGTATGTCCGTCATTCGCATTCCGACACCCTGTCCTTCACCGTATCCGGCCCAAACACGAACCGATACATCCGTCTTCGGGTGTGAAACACATAGCGCCCGTCGCCGTCGTCACCCGTGTGCGTCACTTCCACGTCCTTCCCGTCCATCGTCCGGTAGATATACCGCGCGCCGATGATCAGTTTGTTTGCGTCCATGGCTCAATCCTCCGAATGGCTCGTTCCACATGCGGCCGGCCCAGCATCATTTGCCCCACCCGGGGGCGCGGGAGGTTGAAGACGTAGATCCGTCCTCCCTCCCGTACGCCCTCGAAGCGCAGCGGGCCTGTACGCCCGTCCTTGCCGAGGTAGATATACTCCTCGCCCGGCACCAATTCACTTGCATCCATCGTTCAATGCAGCTTTTCCCATCTCAAGGAATGCGGCCATCTTCATAAATGGGCCGACCTTTTCATCGTGCCACATGGCCCTGAACATCCTCCGCAACTGCTTTTCGTTTCCTCCTAAGGCACCGGTACTATCGGTATTGCCTTTGTCATCGTCCTCTATCGCAACCATTACGACCGCACGAGATGCGGCTTTTTGGTCGGCCATGTCCATCAGTACGTCGGACATTTCGTCAGCACGCCGAATAAAGTCGCTCTTTGGTGCCTCGGAGCCTGCCTCTACGGTTTCCTTCTTCGCTTCCATCACTCCGGCGTTGTTTCCAAGTTATCCTCCTCCTGTCTACGTGCCATCGCCTGTTCAAGCTCCTCACGGAGTTCGTCGTCGTCCAATAGCCCATCCAGCATTTCCGTCAGTATCCCTCGGGGGCCCGTGTAGCTGAAGGCAAACCGCAGCTGGCCGTCCTCCGATTCTTCGCCTGCACAGACCAGCATCGTACGACCTTTCGGCTGCTCGTCGGCCATCGCTTTCAACTCAGCGGCATGCTCCGTGGCGCGCGCCAAAAACGGCAGCCCGGCCAGCGCGGCCTCGTCGTTACACTTCACGTTCTTCATCTCGTTCTCGTTGTTATAATTTACAGTTTGCATATTGTTAAATATTGGTTGATTAGTTATTCTCTTATTCTTGTTACTCTCGCGGTAGCCTCCGGCCGGCAGGGTAGGGGCGTATCGCATACGCCCTCCGAGCGCCCCCCACCGGGGGCGAATGCCCATACCCGGTTTAGCTATTCATGATTAGCTCGATCGCTTCGCTCAGCGCGTCGATACGCGCCTGAGCTCGGAGCAGTTCTACATACAGCGGGTGTGCCGCCTGGACGATCGCCTCGTCCATCAGTTCTTCCTCCAATCGTTCCGCGTCCGCCCGCGCCTCCTCTAAGCAGAAGCCTAATGCGCCGACAACCGATTCGTACGTCTTTATCTCATCCATCTTTCTTTCTGTTTGGGTTTGTAGGTTATGGGCACCCCGGCCGGGGCGCCCGAGAGGTGGGGTTAGTTCAGGTTGAAATTCAGCTTGATCACTTCTACAATTGCCTGGAACGTCCGTCCGCTCGGCATATCGCCGATCTGGGCCGCAAAGCCTTCGAGAGTCTCCGAATAGTGCCCGAAGAGCACGCCGATCTCTCCATTCTTTTCGCGGAAGGCCGTGAGCGGAACATTTTTCCACTGGCCGAAGCCCTGAAACACGCAGTAGTCTCCGATGTGCTCAACGAGTGCCCGTCGGCCGATATTCGCCCAGCCGAACATCTGAGCATGCCCTGTGACCTCTGCTTCGCCTTCTATTCTCGCTATGCCATACACCTCGGCCAGTTCGTACACCTCAGCTTGTCCGCCGACATAAGCCATCCCACCGACACAGGCGTTGTCGTGCACTCGTGCGTCTTTTCCGACACACGCATAATCACCGATATGGGCCTTGCCATACACACGGGCGTTGTCGAGCACACGGGCCTTGCCATACACACAGGCGAGGCCACCCACGTAGGCATGGCAGAACACTAAGGCCTCGCCCCATACCTCCGCGTAGCCGTCCACCCACGCCTCGCCACCGAGGTTCTCTTCCTTCTCGATGAAGCCGCCCAGCTGCCCAGCCTTGGCGTGCAGCGAGTCGCGTGTGGCCATGATTCGGTGTAGCTTGACGCCGGCCTTGTTTACTTTCGTCTCTTCTGTCAGTTTGAAGTGCTTATCCATCTTTCTTTCTGTTTCTGTGGAGGCTGTTAAGCCAGGTTGAACTTCAGCTTGATCAGGTCAATCACCGCCTGATACATCCTGTAGTCTTCATTTCCGTTGAACGACCTCACCACGGCCTTATTCACCCGGTCAATCGGGTAGACATCCTCGCCGAAAGCGATCCGCACTGAGCCGTCAGCCGCTCGGTAGGCCGTCGTCTGCTGGTTCGGCCGACCGAGATTCAGCAGCGAGCAGTAGCCCCTCGTATGCCCCACAAAGGCATCCTCCCCGATCCGTACCGACCCGACCAGCTTGGTGTCGCCAAACACGTGCGCATTGTCCGTCACCCGCACCGTTCCGCCCAGCTCCGAGCGGCCATAGATTTGCGCTTCGCCCTCGGCGCGCGCCTGACTGTGCATGCGAGCCTTGTCGTATATGCAGGCCTGTCCGCCCGCATAGCTGTATCCATACAGCCGTGCCTCGCCCCACACCCGGGCATCGTCGGCCACCCACGCTTCGTCGGCGAGGTTGCTTTCCTTCTCTACGAAGCCGCCCTTCTCGCCCACCTTGGCGTGCCGCGTGTCGCGGGTCGCCTCGATCCTGTGCAGCGTGTAGCCGGCCTTGTTTACTATCGTCTCTTCTGTCAGTTTGAAATGCTTGTCCATCTTTCTTTCTGTTTGGGTTTGTTTGTGTGTGATCATCTCAGCTGTTCGATCATCGCCATCATCTGTTCCTCCGACAGCGGATCCACATAGTTCTTCTTGTTCTTCAGTGCCCGCTCCTGTAAAGCCCGCACCACGCTCGGCGATGGATCAGGCATTCGCCCCGTAGCCACCCGCAACACATACTCCGCCGGATAGCACGTCCGCCGCGCTACGATCCCCACGTCTCGCTGCTCCAAATACCTCCGCATCCGCTTGATCATTACTGCCAGCAGTGCCTCCCGCTGATCCTTCGTCAGCTCTGCCCCCGGCGCCACGTAGTAGCCATACTTCCACAGGCTCGGAAGTACCTCGCTCGTCACCCATTTCCGAAAAGCCTTCGCTTGCGGCTTCCTACTTTGGAAGATCAGAGCGTAAAATCCGGACTCATTTACTGCTGTCATTGACTGGGGGCCTCCAAGGGTGTCCACTACAATGGACACCCTTTTGTCCTCATCGTCTACATGAGATAATGCGTCTCTGTACTTGATTAGCCCCAATATCTCGCACACGTCTTTTGCGACGAACCACGGCTTGTCATCAATCATCTTCATCCGGATCGATGCGTTCTCTTTCCATTGTAAAATGCTCGTTTCCATTGTCCTCTAATTCAATACGATTGCTTGTTCGGTTCCTTTCTCTTTCAGGCCCATATCCAGCGCCCGTTTCCGGATCCGCTTGGCCAGGTCGCTCTGCGTTACGCCGTTCAAGGCTAATCTCACCGTTTGGGGGGTTACTTGGAAGGCCTTAGCCAATTCTGTTACAGCCCCGGGTTCTCTTAGAATCTTTCCCATTTCTTCGTTCGTTTACTTAATCCTTATTTTTAGCGCGCTTTTCGTTTCGAAAAGCGCTGCAAAGATGTAGAGCATATTCATAACGCGCAAGTGTTTCATAGATTATTTTCAACCCCATATCCGTATGATCGTCGACAGAATAAGGCAAATAATTGAGTATAAAGAGATTAGTGCAAGGCAGTTTTGCCTCAAAATTGGTGTGGCAAATGGATTCTTGGACAAGGTTAAGGATGTGGGAAGTGAGAAAGTCGCGAAAATACTCTATGCTTTCCCCGAGATAAACCCTGAATGGCTATTGATGGGAGAAGGTTCCATGTTACGATCGCCGCAGGCCAACAGAACAGGGCATGTGGTTGTTAGCAACGACTTTAAGGGAGGTACCAACCATATTGGAGACATATCTATTTCAAACGGCATAGAAGCTCCTTCTTTGAGTGCAAAAGAGGGGCAAGACGCAGGCGATCAGTCAATAAGAGACAGACAACACCTAATAGCAGAGATTGAAAGGCTAAAGTCCATGCTGAAGACCCAAGAATCAATGATCGAGTGGCTGAAGCAGAAGTGCGACGAGGAGGCTGCTCACAACCGGTCGCTGGTTAACGAGCTACTGGGCAAGAACAAGGCATAATATATAAGGTATAGGGCGCACGTTCGTCCGAACGACTGGATAGAGGCACGCACCCCTATGTGCGTTCCCGCTTTTGCACACCCTTTTGTCCATGAATCGGCCAAACAACCCACCAACGCTCTTTTGAGTGCACAGGGAAGTGGCGTATTTCCGTGTGTAAACCGTTAAAAGCCAGCAGGAAAGCTGCGACATACACCCCCCGATTTAACATTATTCCGCGGCGAAACAAGGATTCGTGCAACATTTAGAAACAGCCATTTAACCAGAATCGCCCCCCCGTTTTGACCCCAGTTTGACCCCAGTTTGGCCCCAGTTTGAAAAACATGCGACTTTTTGAACGGGTCCGCGGCGGTTTTGAACATTCAGGCATTTAGGGGTCTCTTTCGGCTTTTCTGGGTGTCTCCCTCGGCCTCTATTTATCCCTGTTTATCAGTCGAATAAGTGCATAAGGGAGCGCGCCTGAGGCCCTTATTCAGCCCCATGCGTACACCCTCGCTCCCAGCACTCCCACC
>ERZ772764.274-NODE-274-length-38139-cov-30.379372_pt1 | contig 38139 bp, 41 predicted proteins | sample MGYA00512163_ERZ772764 | MGnify/ENA primary metagenome ERZ772764 (study PRJEB29015, sample SAMEA2737903) | human oral metagenome | biome: human oral; feature: human-associated habitat; material: dental | place: China | collected 2094 ... | reverse complement strand
ACACCGCCGACGAACAAGACGGCCACTAACCACACAACCCACCCGGCGGGCCCGCCGGCCAGCCCGGCCCCGACCGGCGCGGACCGGCGGATCCGGCCGCCGGGCCGAGCGGGGAAAGGAGGAGGACCCGGCCCACACCCCCAGCAATCCCTGCGAGCCCGCCCGACCGGCCGGGCGGGCGGGTTCCCGGGCCGCGGGGGTATAGACAACGTCTATGGCCCCGCCGGGCGAACACACGACCCGAACCCCGGTGGCGGCGGACCGATGGCGGACACACGACCCGACGACCGCGGTCCGGCGATCGCATTCCCCGGGGCCGGGCGTCGCCAGACCACCTGCACACGGCCCACCCGCACCATGGCGTACGATGGCGGGGCGCGCCTCGTGGGCAACCGGCCTTGCGGAGGCGCCACCGCGCGGCAGGCGCAGCGCGCGCCACCGCGCCGCGAGCGCCGACCGGGCAGGGCACGATGCGGACCAGGAGGATCCCCGATGAGCGAAGCGGACGAGCGGGCGCGCTGGTTCTCCGACAATGCGAAGAACTGGGACGACCGCGCGGAACTGCATATGGCGGGCGACTACTGCGGCTATCAGCGCCTGCTCGCGGATCCGGCGGCCATCAGCGCGGAGCTCGCCCAGGACATCGGGCGCTTCGGAGACCTCACCGACAGGCACGTCATCCATCTGCAGTGCCACGTCGGCACGGACACCATCGGCTTCGCGCGCCTGGGCGCCTCGCGGGTCGTGGGCCTCGACCTGTCCGAGGCGTCGCTCGCACACGCGCGCAGCATCGCCGAGAAGGCGGGCGCCGGCATCGAGTACGTCCACGCCAACGTCTACGACGCCAGGCGGGCCGTGTCCGGCGACTTCGACCTGGTCTACACGTCGATCGGCGTCCTGTGCTGGCTTCCCGACGTCGGGGAGTGGGCGCGGGTCGTGGCGTCCTTGCTCAAACCCGGCGGCACCTTCTTCATCCGCGACGACCACCCCATGTTCATGGCGATCGGCGAGGACGTCTCCGACGGCCTGAAGGTGGAACAGCCGTACTTCCAGCTGGAGGAGCCCGCCACCTGGGAAGACGACTCCAGCTACGTGGACACCCCCGGAGCGCCCCGCATCGCCCACACGACGAACCACCAGTGGAACCACTCCCTCGGCCAGACCATCACCGCGCTCATCGACGCGGGCCTGGTCATCGACAGCGTCGAGGAGGCCGCCCGCGCCGCGTGGTGCCCGTGGCCGGGGCTCATGGAACAGGACTCCGACGGGGGCTGGCGCCTGCGGGACCGGCCCGAACGACTCCCCCTGCAGTTCGCCATCACCGCGCACAAAAGCTGAGGAAATGACGGACGCGCGCGCGGACGCCCCGCCCGCACGGCGAACCGCCAGTGGGCCGTGGCGAAGCGGCGCACGAGGCCGCCCCCTCGTCCGTGCGAGCGGAACACCCCACACCCGTTAGCAGTGACGGGGAAATGGGAACTACAGTGGGGGCCATGAGGACGAAGGGCACGGGACACAATCGATGAACATCAGAATCCTGAGGCCGTCCATCGGCCGAGCAACCCTGATCGGCTCGGCACTCGCTGTCTCCGTCTCCCTGCTGAGCGCTGTCGGCCTGGCTTCCCACGCCTTCGACGGGGCGCCCACGGAGCGGGATCCCTCGCCGATCGCCTACGAGGACGACGAGGAGAGCTCCCTGTCGGTGCTCACGGCCTTCTCGGCCGCGGCCTCGCAGCTGCACGGCTCCATCGACACGGTCGCCTACCAGCAGGCCTACCGCGGCACCACCTACGACAAGGAAGCGTACGTCTACGTCCCCGACACCTACTCCCCAGGCTCCCCCGCGAACATCGTCTACCTGACGCACGGCTGGCAGGGCAGCGCCGAAGGGCTGGCGGAGGGCATCGCCCCCGTGATCGACCACCTCACGGACTCCGGCCAGCTCTCCCCCACGCTCGTCGTGTTCGCGACCTACTACCCGGACCGCTCCTTCGCGACAGACGATTACGAGGACGACTACGAGCTCAACCGCTTCTTCGCGACGACTGAGATCGACACGGTCATCGACCGCGTCGAGTCCACCTACACGACGTTCGCCCACGGCGACACCTCGGACCAGTCCCTGCGGGACTCCCGCACGCACCGCGCTTTCGGCGGCTTCTCAATGGGGGCGACCACCACGTGGGACGTCTTCTCCATGCGCCCCCAGTACTTCTACGGGTACATGCCGATGGCCGGCGAGTCGTGGATCGGGCGCGCGACGGACGCCGACCTCGACCAGATCGCACAGCTCCTCACCGCGGGTTCCGAGCGCGCCGACTACGGGGCCGGGGACTTCCGGATCCTGGCCTCGGTCGGATCGGACGACCCGGCCCTGGGGGACATGGGCCCCCAGCTGGACGAGCTGCGCCTCGACTACCCGGAGCTGATGACCCCCGACAGCCTGCAGCTGTGGGTGGATGAGGGCGAGACCCACTCCATGGAGTCCGTCCAGAACCAGGTCGCCCACAGCCTGCCGCTCCTGCTCCCGCCCGCCTAGGGGCCTTCAAGGCGACCGCGCGCGGTTCACATCACAGCGCCATCGATTGACAGTTCCTCAACACCCCCTTACTGTATCTGTATCTGATACAGACACGGATAAAGGTCATGGACACTCGATTCTCCTCCGCGATCCACGCGCTGATCCTCATCTCCGAGGCGGAGCGCCCCATCAACTCCACCGCCATCGCGGCGAGCGTCGGGACGAACGCCAGCTACATCCGCAAGCTGACGACGCGCCTCGCGAAAGCCGGGTTCATCGCGTCCAGCCGCGCGGCGGGCGGCTTCACCCTCACTGTGCCCGCGCAGCAGATCTCCCTGCGCGACATCTACTGCGCCGTGACCGACACGGACAGGATCCAGCTTTTCGATATTCACGGGAACCCGAACGACGAGTGCGTCGTCGGGGCGCACATCCGCCCCACCCTGACGGACGTTTTCGCCAGGCAGCAGGAGGCCCTCGAGCGCGAACTTACGACGACCACCCTGGCCGACTGCATAGCCTCGATGCGCTCGCGCCTCTGACAGAGCCCACCGACTCACCACAAACTTTAAGGACCACCATGAAAGCCGCTATCCTCACCCGATACGACAAGAACGCCACCGGCCTCGAGGTCCGCGACATCCCCATTCCCACACCCTCCGCCGACGAGGTGCTGGTGAGGATCCACACCGCCGCTGTCAACCCGCTGGACAACATGATTCAGCGCGGCGAGGTCAAGATGATCACCCCCTACACCTTCCCCCTCGTCATGGGCAACGAGTTCTCCGGCGTCGTCGAAGAGGTCGGCGCGAGCGTGCGCGCTTTCGAAGTCGGCGACCGCGTGTACGGCCGCATGCCGCTGTCGAAGATCGGCGCGTTCGCCGAGTACGCGGCCGTGGACGCGGGAGCACTCGCCCACGTCCCCGACTACCTGTCCCTGGAGGAGGCGGCGGCCGTCCCGCTGACCGCCCTCACCGCCATGCAGGCCTTCGAGCTGATGGACGCGAAGCCGGGCCAGACTGTGTTCATCTCGGGGGGCACGGGGTCGCTGGGCGCGATGGCGGTCCCGGTCGCCAAGAGCCTGGGTCTGACGGTGGCCACGAACGGCAACGGCATGAACGAGGAGCGCGTGCGGGCCCTCGGGGCCGACGTCTTCATCGACTACAAGAAGCAGAACTACGCGGATGTCCTGTCCGACGTCGACCTGGTGCTCGACACCCTGGGCGAGAGCGAACTGCCCAGCGAGTTCGCGGTCCTCAAAGAGGGCGGCCATCTCGTGTCGCTGCGCGGGATGCCCAACGGCCGTTTCGCGCGCCGCATGGGGATGCCCTGGTACAAGCGCATGCTCCTGTCCTTCACGGGCCGCAAGTACGACGCCATGGCCGCGCGCAAACACCAGACCTACGATTTCATCTTCGTCCACGAGGACGGCGCTCAGCTGGAGCGCATCGCCTCCCTCTTCCCGGCCGACCGTCCGCTGACGGCGTCGATCGACTCCGCTTTCACCCTCGACCAGATCAACGACGCCCTCGCCAAGGTCCGCGCGGGCGGCTCGCAGGGCAAGACCATCGTTCGTATCGGAGACTTCCAGTGAGCTACCTGACCACCCCCACCTCGTTCATCACCGTTGACGGGACGAAGATCGCCTACCGCGAACTGTCCCCGGGCGCCTCGCGCCTCCCCCTCGTCATGCTCGTGCACCTGGCGGCCACCTGGACAACTGGGACCCGCGCCTCGTGGACCGCCTCGCGAATGACCGCCACCTGATCCTCCTCGACCTTCCGGGCGTGGGCGCCAGCGGCGGCACCGTTCCCCCCACCCTGGAGGAGGCGGGCGAGCAGGCCGCCCGCATCGTCCGAGGCCTGGGCCACGACCGCGTCGACCTGCTGGGCTTGTCGATGGGCGGGATGATCGCGCAGGAGGTCGTGCGCCACGACCCCGAACTGGTCGAGCGCCTGATCCTGGTCGGCACGGGTCCGCGCGCGGGCCTCGGCATCGACAAGGTCACCCCCACGACGTTCCGCTACATGTTCCGGGCGGCGCTGAAGCGCAAGGATCCCAAGCGCTACATCTTCTACACCCGCGACGCCCGCGGCGAAGCGGTGGCGAACGAGGTCCTCGGCCGCCTCGGCTCCCGCACCGCGCAGTACGCGGACAAGGCCGTGACCGTCCCGTCGTTCCTGCGCCAGTTGCGCGCGATCAAACGCTGGGGCACTTCCCCCGCCGACGACCTGTCCCACATCACGATGCCGACCCTGATCGTCAACGGGGACGCGGACGACATGGTGCCGACCCCTAACTCCTACGACATGCACGAGCGCATCGCGGGATCCCGCCTGGTGATCTACCCGCACGCCGGTCACGGCTCGCTCTTCCAGCACCCCGACGATTTCACTGTCGAGGTCAGCTCCTTCCTCACGGACACCGCGGCGAACAGCTGAGGGCGAGCGGCGCCATGAGGACGACATCGCGGGAGCGAGCACCTCCGCGGCCAACCATGGCGACTCCAATGCCGCCGCGTTGCTCGCGGGCGCACTCGTGGGGGCTCGGGTCGGCTTCAACGAGAGCGCAGGCGGGCTGGTCGCCCCTTTGGAACTCGTTGATGTGATCCCAGAGCTGGCCGACGACTTACACACGGACTGCTCGATGTCCGAGTGGGGCGACTACAAGCCCAACGGCGAGGACACCTGGCGACGCAGGTTCTGTCGTCAGCCTCGGTGCCATCGGAGCGTGCCATTCCCGCGGATAGCCTGCGCGCAATAGACGCACGGGGAACCCGTGCATACGCGCATGCCCCACCCCACCCTCCTCCTCTTTTAGGCGTTCACCTGTGGAACCTTGAGGACGCCTCACTCGGATTCCATACATCTCCAACTACGGACCGAGCACCCCATCGATAGTTTGAATAAACCACCCCTTCCGCACCCGGGTCATACGGTCGGTATCATCATACTCATTAAGTGCGTTCTTGAGCGCGGAAAGCCAATCATCGATCCGGTCTTTAGCTCCATCCGGGATGGGGACTCCAGTTTCCAATTTATGAACGACACGCCTAAGTTCTTCCTGCCCCTCCGGGGCCAAATTGAAATACGCAGAAGCAATGTGCGATGGCTCAACAGACAACAGGCCCTGCACGCCAAAAGTTAAGGACTCTGACAACATGCGTAAGATCTCGTCGGCGGAGCCACCACCGGAGACGCACTTGGCCACATTTTCCGCGAGGTCACTCGCATAGGCTTCAACAGCGTACTCTGACAACCTCGCGAGAACCGAATCAGCGGGCTCGCCAAGCGAAAACGCAGAACGCTGATTCGTCGAGAACTCAAGCGCCCTCTGCAACTCTCGATCCATAGCCCGCTCGCAGCAGGAAACCAGCTCATCCACCGGCACCGCATCCTCGAAACCGTGCTCAGAAAACCATAGGTTCCAGTGAACCACATCTCGAAGCACGATTGGCGAGAACTCCTTACGCCTGATCAGATTCGACAATCTGAAGACTATGGGACTCACGTCTTGGTCAGACAATGTGCCCATCTTCGACTCAATGACAGATTTGATATCAAAGACAGCCTGCGTGTCTCTCGAATTTGGGTACCGCTTTTCAATATAGCTGCGAATCCCACCGTCCAGATCAATCCACCCCCCGCTCTTACGCGGACAAAAGTACGCTTCAACACACGGAATGTCCCGGTACTGTTCATACAGCCGATGAGCGGCCCAATACTCAACATTGAAGAACCCCGACTTCCCCTCACCAGATGGCGGCGAAGGTTCACGAGGCGCCCCGCCCCCACAAACCATCAATGCAAACTGCACAAGATCTATAAAGGCCAACCTGCGGTTTTCAATGAATATTGACTCATCCTCCAGCACCCCTGAGTCGACCACCTCAGCAACCATTTGTTCAACTCGTAGCATAGCCCTCGCATTGGAACACTCCGACCGCGCCACGGCTTCCTGAACACACTGAAGCACATCAATACCACCAACAGGGCGATTCAGCTGACCGAATATATCGCCCACCAACTGAGCTGGGGATTGATTGTAAGAGTACACCTTCCACACGAGCTTCTCGCGAATGTCCGCGTCGAACGAGCGACGACCACCCGCACCATCACCAAGACCCTGCGCAACAAACACTACCTTTGCCCCGCTCCCCTCGACCAGCTCATTTACGGCACCGAATAGCGACAGATCATCTGAGGATCCAGAGCGCCGTTCCACATCGTCAAACACGAGAACATGCTTGTCTGACAACAGGAGGTCCACGACCAGCTTCGCTCCCATATCGCCATTCAACGGAATCCCAACCGCGGACATTGCGGCAGAGGCCACTTTTGGCAGACCGGAAGCCGCTCTCCTAAGAACCTTCCGGAGCTTGCCGCCGCCATCACTCTCGAGGCGCATCAAAACAGCCCCAAGCTTGCCATAGAGTTCATCAGCGTCCTTCAAGCCAAACATTGAGACTCGAACCATGCGTTTGCGGCGGTCTTTCAATGACGAGCATAGCGCGGAGTTCAAGAATCGCGTCTTCCCCGATCCCCAAGGCCCTTCGATCACAATTGCGTACTTGCGCTTATCATCCTCAACATACGCACAGATCTCGTCGAGCAACCATTGCTCCGACTCGTTTTCACTCATTACCGACTCCTCGTACAGGTTTACAGGTTGTTGCGGGTTGCCCTCAGTTTTCTCAGACCCTAGCGGGCCCCTTGCCCAGTCCGCTTACGTCCGTTAGCCGTATCGGCAATGATCCACACAAACACTGCGAACACCACCACGCAAGCGGGTCCGCGTCGGCTTTTCAGCCAATAAGCCCTCGGCACACAGCAGTTACCGTCGATAATATACCGCAGCTGGCGGCAACAGGAAGGAGGCCCACTGCGAGTTGAAGCGGGCATGGGGCACCATCGCGACGCTGGACCCGTTCCAAGGGGCACAAGAACGCCATCGATGACCGGCCCTGCGACACCACCAGCGTCCCAGACGCCTTTAGAGCCCAGGATCCCGGACCACCCACACGCCCGCCCGCGCGCTCCCCTGGCGCACGAGTGCGCCTTCTTCCTTCAGCTGCGCGACCACGCGCTCAACGCTTCGCTTCAAGCAGCCGAGACACTCTCCGAGCTGGGCAACCGTCGCGCGCCAATTCTCACGGAAGAACACGAGGGCACGGGACCGCGCAGCGTCGCGTCCACTCGTGGGCTTGGCGAACGGGAGTACCAAGTCGCGGATCGCCTCGAGCATGAACTCAACGGATCGCTCACTCGACCCGCTCGCGCGTTCTGCACCTCCAGGATGTCGCGCGGTTCCCCAAGCACTCGTTGTCCGTCAGGGACAGCGCTCACCGCCCGCTCATCCAGGCTGTTCCCTTCAATCATGAGCGAGGAGCAGATCGTCTGGATACTCAGCTCGCGGCGCAGCGCGGGGTTCGTCGCCAGGGGCGCCTGCGGCGAGAGCACGCCGACCAGCTCAGCGATCTCCATGCAAAGCGCATCGATCGCATCGGTGCGCTCAAACGGCGGTTCGCAGGCCATGACCACCCTCCCATTACCGCCACTGGCGGTAATGATGAGGAGGGACGATCGACGGCGGGCCAGCAGTACTCCCTGTTCGAGGAGTCGGCCGACGAGGCGCGCCCCCCGGTCATCCGCGACCTGCAATGCCGCTCCGGTACCGCACCACCGGTTCCACGCGCTCGGGCGCCCCGCGGGCCGTGGCGGGCCCAGCCAGAACTGAGGGGCCGGGGAGTGTTTCACGGCCAGGCGCTCAGCGCCTTGCGGAGGTCACTGGGGCGAACGCCGACTTCGCGTTTGAACAGCGCGGAGAACCGGCTCGGACAGGTGTAGCCCACGGCGCGCCCCACCTGCTCGATCGTGAGGTCGCTGTGCCGCAGCAGTGCCTCCGCGTGGCTCATCCTCCGCTCTTGGACGTACTGGGTGAGCGTCTTACCGTTCACCCTCTTGAAGGTCTCCTTGAACTTCGTGGGGCTCATGCACGCGATCGCCGCCAGATCCGCCAGGCGCAGGCGCGCCGAGCAGTGGTCGTCGATGTAGAGCGCCACCTCGCGTATGCGTTCACGGTCGACGGCGGCCACCGGTTTGGCCTCGCCGGTGGCGGCGGAACGCGAGCGCTCGACGATGAGGCCCATCGCCTCGAGGACCTTGCCCTCGTAGTGCAGCGCGCTGCGCGCGCCGTCCCGCGGGCGTGGCCACAGCCCGGACAGGAGGGCGCTCATCTCCGGGAAGGGACCGCTGTCGCCCAACGCGGTGAACGCCCTTTCGACCTCCTCCTCCCGGGCCCCGGCGCCGTCGTCTCCCGCGAGTTCTCCCGCCAGGCAGTTCTGCGCGAAGCCGGGCGTGACCTCGATGGAAACGCATTGGACGGGGGCGCTCCCGTGGGCGACTCCGCGCCAGGGGCCGCCCCCGATGCTCTGCCCCCAGACAGCGCCTGGCCTGAGCCTGCGATAGGGCTGGAACTCCTCGCCGCAAATCGATTTGAACCACGTGACCGTGAGGTACTGGTGCGGGGCCGAGTCCATGACGAAGTCCCCCTCCATCACGAAGTCGTGGATGCTGATGCTCCATTCGGCGCGCTCCGGGGACAGGTGGTGGAACCAGCCCCGGCACCCCTGGCCATCGGACTTGTAGGAGTTCCACAATGGGCCGAAACCGTCGGGCGGCTCCGCCGGCGCGAACGACGCCCCCGCGAGGAGCGCGGCTTGGAACGCCTCCTTCATCATCCCGTCCTTTCTTCCTATTCCAATCGGACGCGGATCCGTGCGGATCGGACGGAGTTCCCCGGCGGATCACGCCAGTCCCGCCCCAACTCATATACTAACGAAGAAAAGGGAAGGCGACCCTAACCTGATATGGAAGGACGGGGGAACGGTGAAGCACTCCACCGATACGAAGCCGACGGGGCTCGACACCCGGGACTTGGTCACCACGGGCGTGTTCACGGCATTGTACTTCGTGTTCACAATGGTCGGGGGCGGCCTTTTCGCGACGAACCCCGTACTCACGTTCTGGATGCCCGCAGCAGCCGCCCTGCTGACCGGCCCCGTCTACCTGCTGCTGATCGCCAGGGTCCCCAAACACGGGCCCCTCATCATCCTCGGCGCCATCGAGGGCATCATCCTCTTCGTGACGGGGATGTACTGGGGGTGGTCCGTGGCCTGCGTGGTGCTGGCGGTCCTCGCCGACCTCGTCGCCGGCCTGGGCGGGTTCCGCAGCAGGGCGCTGGCTTTCTGCGCGTTCGTCGTGTACTCTCTGGCGCCCATGGGCTCGTACCTGGCCCTGTGGGTGGACCCCGCCGCTTACGCCTCGTACCTGACCGGAAAAGGGGGCGAGCAGGCGTACATGGACACGATGATGGCGACGGCCACGGGATGGATGCTCCCCGCGATGGTCCTGTCCACGATCGCGTGCGCCGTGGTGAGCGGCCTGGTCGGCCTGCGGTTGCTGCGCAGGCAGTTCGAGCGCGCGGGGATCACAGCCTGAGCAGCACCGCCCAGGCCCTCCCCCGCGCCCGGCCACAGCATCCGCCCCGGTTCCCGCCCGGCCCCGTACGGCGATCCCCAGCCCAGCCCCGTCCGCAGAAAGGCGCGTCGTGAGGAACAGCGTGCATCTCGACCCCCGCACGAAGCTCCTGTCCATCGCCGCCATGGCGGTGGCGGTGGCGCTCGCCCCCAGCACTTCCTGCGAGGTCGTCCTCATGTGCGTGGCCTCCGCCTTCGGCGTCGTGGTCGGCGTGAGGCGGGGGTCCGCTGTGGCGCTGCTCCTCGGGATCAGCGCTGTGGTCGCCGCGCGGTTCGTCCCCGACCTGGACGGCGTCGCACTGCGCACCGCGCTGACCGCGTTCCTCGTGCTCGTGCGCAAGATGTTCGCCTGCGGGCTCATCGCCTACGCCACCGTGCGGACCACTCCCGTGAGCGAGTTCATGGGCGCGCTCGTGAAAGCCCGCGCCCCCCGATCGCTGGTGGTCCCCTTGGCCGTGGCCCTGCGGTACCTGCCCGTCGTCCGCGAGGACTGGCGCGCCATCACGACGGCCATGCGGATGCGCGGGGTCTCGCCGAGCCCCGCGGGGTTCCTCCGGGCGCCGATGCGCACAATCGACTGCGTCTACGCGCCGCTGCTCCTGGGAGCGGGGCGGGTCGCCGACGAACTGGCGGTGGCCTCGATAGCGCGCGGCATCGAGAACCCGGTCCGCCGCACCTGCTACCTGCCCATCGCCATGGGCGGCGCGGACTACGCCGTGCTCGCGGTCTTCGGCGCCACCGCCGTCGGCTCGTTGGCTCTGCGGGCGCTGGCATGATCGAGTTCGACCACGCCTCTTTCACCTACCGCGCGCAGGTCGACGAGGGGCGCGCCGGGGCCGTGGACGTGTCGCTGACGGTGCGCTCCGGCGAGGTGGTTGTGCTCTGCGGGCGCTCGGGGTGCGGCAAGTCGACCGCACTGCGCCTGGCCGGGGGTTTGGCGCCCCGGTTCTTCCCCGGAACCGCGCACGGACGCGTCAGCCTCGACGGCCGGGCCGTGGACGCCCTGGAGACGTGGGAGATCGCCCAGCGGGCGGGTTCGCTGTTCCAGAATCCGCGCACCCAGTTCTTCAGCGCCGACTCCACTGGGGAGGTCGCATTCGCCCTGGAGAACGCGGGCTGGCCCCCGGAGGACATCCGCCAGCGCGTCGGCGCCACTTTCGAGGAGCTGGGCATGAGCGCCTTGGCGGGGCGCGACCTCTTCCGCCTTTCGGGAGGGGAGCGGCAGAAGGTGGCGTTCTCGAGTCTTTGGGCAGTGCGCCCCGCGAATCTGCTGTTGGACGAGCCGACGAGCAACCTCGATCTGCCGGCGGTGGCGGACATGGCGGTATTCGTGGCGCGCGCGAAGGAGGCGGGGTGCGCGGTGCTGGTCGCCGAGCACCGCCTGTCGTGGTTGACGGGGATCGCCGACAGGTACGTGCGCATGGAAGCCGGGGGCGTGGACCGCGTGTGGGACGCCGACGGGTTCGCCGCCCTCAGCGCGGAGGAGGTGCGCCGCATGGGGCTGCGGATGCGCAGTGCCGACGAGGCGCGCCCCGCTATCCGGCCTCCCGTCCGCGGAGCGCCCAACGCGGGTGAGCCCGCGCACGGGGCGTCAGGTGGTGGCGCGGCCCCCGCGGGCGACGGGGGCCCCGTCGGCGTCGCCCCCGCGCGCAGGGCGGGCCCCCGACGCGCGGCCCGGCCCGCTGGGGCGCATGCTCCCCTGTTGTCGGCGCGGGGCCTCGCCGTGCGCTTCGGGGAGCGAACCGTCCTGCGCGGCGCGGACGCGGATTTGCGCGAGGGGGAGGTGTGCGCCGTGATCGGCGCGAACGGGGCCGGCAAGACGACGCTGTGCCGTGCGTTGTGCGGTTTCGAGCGCCGGGCCCGCGGGACCGTGTCACTGGCCGGGCGCGCCGCGTCCCGTTCGGCGCGCGTCCGCGCCTCGTCGATGGTCTTCCAAGACGTCAACTACCAGCTGTTCGCGGAGTCGGTCGCCGACGAGGTGGTCTTCGGACTGCCGCGCCGGGACGCGCGGGCGGTGGACGTCGCCGCTCTGCTCGTCGGCCTCGACTTGGACGGGCTGGAGGAGCGCCACCCGGCGACGCTGTCCGGCGGTCAGAAGCAGCGACTCGCGGTCGCCGCGTGCGTGGCCGCGCACAAACAGGTGCTGGTGTTCGACGAGCCCACCAGCGGCCTCGACTTGGACGGGATGCGGCGCGTCGCCCGCCTGCTGCGGGAACTGGCCGCGCAGGGGCGCACGGTCCTGGTGATCACGCACGACCTCGAGCTGGTGGCGTGCGCGTGCGACCGCGCCCTGGTCGTCGAAGGCGGGCGCGTGGGGGCCACGATGCTGGTCGCCGACCATTTCGATGCCGTGAAACGGGCGATGGGGGCCTCGCGGGAGCATTGAGCCCGCATGGCGGAGCGCACAGGAGTTCTATGGGCCTGGGCCCATCGGCGCGCGGCCGACGGCCACTCCCCGGGTCTCCGCCGAACCGCCGCGTGCCCGCCTCCGCCGGTTCGACGCCCGCCTCATCCTGTCGTGGATCGGCAAGAACCTCGAGGGCCGCACCGACCCGCGCGCCCACGGGAAGGGCCTGACGGCCAACCGCTCCGGCGAATGGCGCTACCGCATCGGAAGCTACCGGGCCCTGTGCGTCATCGAAGACGATCGGCTCATCATCGAGGCCTTCTCCGTCGGCCACCGCAGGAACACCCACTCATGAGGCACCAGGAGCCGTAGGCCCACTAAGCACTCGCCGCCTGTGCCGTACCGCCACTGGCGGCAACCAGAGGCGAGGCGGCCAGCGAACGACAGCGCCGCGCCAGCGGGGCCCGGAGCCATCGAGGCCAAGCCCGTCGCACAGCCAGCGCCAGCGGGGCCCGGATGCCCTCCTGCGCGGGCGGCAGCGCCCGGCGGAGCGCACGGGCACGCAGGCGGGTGCGGAGGGCCTTACCCTGGGGGCAGACGCGGGCGCGCGGCCCGCACCCACGCAGGAGGCACGATCGATGGCAGGCCAGCAGGGCTCCCTGTTCGACGAGGCGGCCGGCGAGGCGCGCCCCCTCGCCGACCGGATGCGCCCCGCCTCCCTTGACGAGGTGGTGGGCCAGTCCCACCAGATCGGGCCCGGCAAGGCCCTGCGCTCCATGATCGAGGCCGACCGCACGCCCTCGATGATCTTCTGGGGGCCTCCCGGGGTCGGCAAGACCACCTTGGCGCGCGTGATCGCCCGCCGCACCTGCGCCTCGTTCATCGACTTCTCCGCGGTCACCAGCGGCATCAAGGAGATCCGCGAGGTCATGAAGCAGGCCGACGCGCAGGCCAGCACAGGCAGGCGCACCATTGTCTTCGTCGACGAGATCCACCGCTTCAACAAGGCGCAGCAGGACGCGTTCCTGCCCTTCGTGGAGAAGGGGTCGATCATCCTGATCGGGGCGACCACCGAGAACCCGTCCTTCGAGGTCAACAGCGCCCTCCTGTCGCGCTGCAAGGTCTTCGTCCTCAACGCCCTGGCCGAGGACGACATCACTGCCCTGCTGCGCCGCGCCCTGGCGGATCCCCGCGGCTTCGGCGAACAGGACGTGCACATCGAGGACGACCTGCTGCGCGCCATCGCGGTCTTCGCCAACGGGGACGCGCGCGTGGCCCTGTCCACCCTGGAGATGGCGGTCCTCAACGGCGACGAGGAGGGCGGTGTGACGAGGGTCAGCGCCGAGACGGTCGAGCAGTGCACCTCGCGCAGGAGCCTGCTCTACGACAAGGACGGCGAGGAGCACTACAACATCATCTCCGCGCTGCACAAGTCGATGCGCAACTCGGATCCGGACGCCGCCGTGTACTGGCTGGCGCGCATGCTCGAGGGCGGCGAGGACCCCCTGTACGTGGCGCGGCGCATCACGCGCTTCGCCTCCGAGGACGTGGGCCTGGCGGACACGAACGCGCTCAACGTCGCGGTCAACGCCTTCCACGCCTGCCACTTCATCGGGATGCCCGAGTGCTCGGTCCACCTGGCCGAGGCCGTCATCTACCTGTCGCTGGCGCCGAAGTCGAACAGCTCCTACATCGCCTATGGGCGGGCGAGGAAGGACGCGCTGCGAACCCAGGCCGACCCCGTCCCCCTCGCCATCCGCAACGCCCCGACCCGCCTCATGAAGGACCTGGGATACGGGCAGGGGTACAGGCTGGCGCACTACGAGGCCGACAAGGTGGCCGCCGACATGCGGTGCCTGCCCGACTCGCTCGCGGGCGCCGAGTACTACCGGCCCACCGAGGAGGGCAACGAGAGGCGCTTCAAGGAGCGCCTGGAATGGCTGAAGCGCCTGCGAGAACAGGCGCGGGCCGCGACCCCGGACGCCTCGGCGGACGACGAAGAGGCGTAGGCGCCCCGCCGGCCACCACAGCGCGGCCCGGGCTTGCATCCATGAGTTAACACTGTTAACCTTGCAGTCGTCAGCGAAGTTAACACTGTTAACCATTGAAGGAGCAGACATGCCTGGATCAGAATCGGGCGCACCTGCCCTGAGCCTGCGCGCCGTGCGCAAGAGCTACGGGGACCACGAGGTGCTGCGCGGAGTCGACCTCGATGTCGCGCGGGGCCAAGTGCTGGGCCTCCTTGGGCGCAACGGCGCCGGCAAATCGACCCTCATCGAGATCATGTGCGGCGTGAGGCGCGCGGACTCGGGAACGGTGTCCGTGTGCGGCGCGGACCCCGCGAAGGAGGGAGTCGGCCGCCGCATCGGGTACGCCCCGCAGGACCTCGGCGTCTACCCCGGCCTCACCGTCGCCCAGAACCTCTCGTTCTACGGACAGCTCGAGGGCGTGCCGCGGAAGCGGGCGCGGGCCAGGACGGCCGAGGTCATGGAGCTCCTCGGCCTCGAGGACCAGTCCTCCCAGCGGGCGGAGCACCTCTCAGGGGGGCAGAAGCGCAGGCTGCACGCGGGCATGGCTATCATGCACCAGCCGGAAGTGGTCTTCATGGACGAGCCGACCGTCGGCGCCGACGTCGAGGCGCGCAGCCGGATCCTGCGGGCGGTGCGCTCGCTCGCCGAGGCGGGCGCCGCCGTCGTCTACACCTCGCACTACCTCGCCGAGTTCGAGGAGCTCAACGCGGACATCGCGATCCTCGACGGGGGTCGCGTCGTGGTGGCCGACACGCTCGATCGGGTGGTCGCCGAGCACGCCCGTGCCTCCATCGCCCTGAAGTTCGCGCATACGCCGCCGCCCCTGAACGGCTGGTCGACGGAGGACGGGTGGCTGCGCCGGGAGGGAGACATCCCCAATCCCGGGGCGCTCATCGCCGAGGCGCTCGTCTCCCCCGCCCTGCGCGAGCGGCGCCTTGAGGACGTCCGCATCAACCAGGCGGGCCTCCAAAGCGCCTACCTCGCAATCGTCGGAGAGGAAGAACACGACAATGCTTAAGAAACTCTCGGCCGTCATCCGGCTGAACATCCGACTGCAGCTCTCAGACCCGACCGGAACCCTGATATTGACGGTCATCCCACTGATCCTCATCCCCTTCATGGCGCCCGCCTTCAAATCCATGCTCGTCGCGGACGGGTACGCGGACGCCACCGGGGCGGAGCAGGCCGTGCCGTCCATGGCCGTTCTTTTCTCGTTCCTCTCCGTGCAGAACATCATCGGCTCCTTCTTCAGCGAGCGCACGTGGGGGATGTGGCGCAGGCTCGAGGCCTCGGCGACCTCCCGGGGCACCGTGCTGACTGGGAAGGCAGTGGTCGCCTACCTCCTCCAATCCGTCCAGGTCCTGGCCGTGCTCGCCCTCGGCGCGCTCATTTTCGGGTACTGGCCAAAAGGGTCCGTCTTCGCGCTCCTGCTCGCCATCCTCGCGTTCTCCGCGGTCCTGGCCGCCCTGGGCGTGGTGCTCTCGCTGTGGGCGCCCACCCATGACACGGCGCTGTCCCTGTCGAACATCATCGGGATGCTCGCCGCCGGGATCGGCGGGTCTTTCTGCACGGTGTCGAGCTTCCCCGACTGGGCGCAGTCGGCCGCCAAGCTCTCGCCCGCCTACTGGACGATTGACGCGATACGCGCGGTCAGCCTGGACGGCGCGGGCATCGGCGGCGTACTGCCCGACATCGGCGCCCTCGCGGTCTTCTTCATCGTGCTGGCGGCGCTCGCCATGGCGCGCGCCGCCACGAAGAAAGACTGAGGGCCTTCGGGGCGGGGCGGCGGGGCCCATTCCCCCGCCGCCCCGCACGGGCCCCGGGCGCCTACTCCTCGAAGGTCACGAGCACGTTGAAAGCGCTCTGGCCCTGTGACGCCGCCCGCAGGGCGTCCTCGATGCGGCTGAGCGGGAACCTGTGGGTGCTGATGCTGCCGATGTCCCAGCGCCCGCTCGTCATGATGTCCTGCACGTCGCCCACGTCCTCGGGGCGGTACCCGCCCGAGCCGATGACGGATTTGGAGGCGTAGGTGAGGTCGAGCATGTCGATCGTGCGGGCGCGCTGGGCCACTGCGACTGTGACGAAACGGCTGGAGATGATGCCGTGCGCCATGAAGTCGTCGAGGACGGAGGGGGCGCCCGCCGCGTCGATCCATATGTCGATGGCCGGCCTCGGACCGGCAAGCGCGTGCCCTTGGCCGAAGTACGCCGCAGCGCGCGGGAGGAAGTCCTCCTCCAGCGGATTGCACGCCTCGAAGCCGAGGCCGCGGGCGATGGACAGGCGCAGCTCCGAATGATCGCAGACCATCACGCGCTCCAGGCCGAGGTGCTTGAGCATGATGGCCGCCGCGATGCCGATGGTTCCGCAGCCGAAGACAACGCCCGCCTCGCCCGGTTGCGGGTTCGCCTGCTTGGCTGCGCGCCCGCCCACGGTGAAGGGCTCGATGAGGCAGGCGGTCTGATCGGGGATTCGGGGGTCCACGGCGTACAGCCCCCGGCCCCGCACCGCGTTGGGGCACAGCATGTACTCGGAGAACCCTCCGAGGGTGCCCGCGCGGGAGGCGTCCCCCTTGGCGTGAAGGGGATAGGGGTAGACGCGCTCGCCCACGGCGAAGTCCGTCACCTCGGAGCCGACGGCGACGACCCGCGACACGGTCTCGTGGCCGAATTCCCCGCCCACGTCGACTTTGTGCCCCGTGCCGGGGCCGTGCAGGTACACGGCCACATCGGTTCCGCAGACCGAGGAGACCAGGTTCTTCACGAGCACGTCGCGCGGACCCGGCACGGGTACCGGGGCGTCGCGCACCTCGACCCGTTCCCGGCCGAGGTAGACCGCCTGCCTCATGGTTGACGCCAGCACGCCCACTCCCCTCACTTGAGGCCCTTGATGAGGGGGATGAGCACGAGGCCGAGCGCGATGCCGATGATGCCCACGAAAACGCCCGGCACCATCATGTTCCACACCATGGTCATGACCATTCCGAGGCCGAGGATGAGCGCGCTGGCGACTCCCACGAGCACTGTGGCGACGGCCCTCCCGTTGAGCGCGATGGGGCCGAGCCCTTCCATCTTCCTGCGGACCAGGACCATCACGAGCAAGATGGCGCATCCGACGGCGCCCACCGCCACGCCGGGGGCGAAGGCCCCCCATTCCGTGATGAGGCACATGCACATGCCGAGTCCGAACACGAGACCGCCGACGGTCCCCAGCACAAGTGAAACGAAGTTCTTCTTCTCCATGGTGATTCCTGGGAGATTAACCCAACTCGTGTTTGTTTTACGGGAAACACGTTACGGGAACGCCGGCGGGCGTACAATCATCAATATTCCGTTTCGTGTTGGAATAATGAGAGATGGCGAGTGATGGTAAACACGAAGAACAACGCGCGGTGGCGCGAGAACGAGCGGCGCATGGAGGCCGAGCTGCTGGCCCTGCTGCGCGACAAGAGCATTGAGCGCATCACCGTGAAGGAGATCTGCGAGCGGGCGCATGTGAACCGCTCCACGTTCTACGCGCACTTCGCCGACATCTACGACATGCTGGAGCAAATGGAGTCCCACCTCCACGAGGAGTTGATGGCCGCCTACAAGCGGCTTGGCGGAGCGGGGCACATGGTGTTCACGAGCATCGTTTTCCTGCACCACGTCCGCGACCACCAGTTCTTCTACCGCAGCGTCCTGCGCACGCGCCGGGACTTCCCCCTCGAACAGGGCTTCGACGAGATGATGGAGGAGGTGGTCCGCCCCAGGTGCGCCGCCGCCGGCGTCACCGACGAGGCGGAGATCCTCTACTACTTCACGGCGTTCCAGGCGGCCTTCACCATGGTCCTCAGGCGGTGGGTCGAGGACGGGTGCCGCGAGAGCGCGGAAACCATGGCGGCCGTGCTGCGCAACTGCGTCCCCGCGATTTGGAAGGAGGAGCCGCGCTGAGGCCCCGTTCAATTCGGCAGCCCCGGGCACTCGGGCGGGGCGGCCCGGGCCACGAGTCCCGGCAGTGGTACGATTCGCCGTTAAGACGAGCGGATTCCCCACACGACGAAGGGAGGAGAGGCAATGCCCGGCAGCGCTCCCAGAGCCCGGACGCTCACAAGGGAGAAGATCTTCGAGGCTGCGCTCGCCCTCGTCGACGAGGCGGGCCTGGCCGCCCTGTCCCTGCGCGCCCTCGGCAAGCGCCTGGGCGTGTCCCAGACGGCCTTCTACCGGTATGTGCCCGACAAAGCCGCCCTGCTCGAAGGGGTGTCCGAGGAGGTGTGGAGGCTCACCTTCGACCGCTTCCTATCGGCTGTTGAGGAAGAACCGGAAGCGGACGACCAGTCTGGGGCGAAGGGGGAACAGGAGGAGAACGGTCGGCCGGAGGGCCGGGACCAGCCGGGCGCGGGCGGGGAACCGGCCACGGAGAACCAGTCGTCCCCGGGAAGCGGCCCGGGCCTCGTCGGCGAGCAGGGTGAGGACTGGCGCTGGTACGTGCGCCAGTACGCCACGGCGCTCCACGACACCCTCCTCCAGCACCCCGAGGCCGTGGTCCTGCTGCTCACCCACCCCATCTCGACGCCCGAGCAGCTCACCCTGCTGGCCAAAGTCATGGTCCGCCTGTCCAACGCCAGCTTCGCGCCCCCCATCGACATGCTCGCCATCATCACGGCGGTCTCGGTGTACACCACGGGTTTCGCCGCAGCGGAAGTCGTGCCCCCGGTGGGCGGCGGCCCGGATGAGACCTCCGAAGAGAGCATCACTGCGGCCATCGCGAGCCTGCCAGCCGACGACTTGTCCACACTCCGGGGCCTCATCGGCCAGGTGATGGACGGGGAATGGGACTTCACCGCCCAGTTCGAGAGGGGCCTGGACGCCCTGCTGCGGGGCTGGCGCTGACCCGCCGCCAAGGAGAGGCACATGAGCAACATCGACAACTACCGCGGCTGCCTGATCGGCGGGGCGGCCGGGGACGCGCTCGGGTACGCGGTCGAGTTCTCGCGCGAGGACCAGATCGCGGCCCGCTACGGGGCGGGCGGCATCCGCGACTACCAGCTCGACGACCGGGGGCTGGCGCCCTTCTCGGACGACACCCAGATGACCCTGTACACCGCCAACGGCCTGCTCCACGCGCTCACCCGGGGCCGCCTCCGGGGGATTCTGGGTCCCCTGCGCGACTACGTGTCCGGTTTCTACGTGGAGTGGTCGCGCACGCAGACGGAGCCCTACCCCCTCGCCGACCACAGCGCGTGGATCTCGGCCCTGCCCGAACTCTTCGTGCCGCGCGCCCCCGGGGCGACCTGCCTGTCGGCCTGCGCGGTGGGAGCGCACGGCACCCCGGAGGAGCCGATCAACGACTCCAAGGGGTGCGGCGGGATCATGCGCGTCGCGCCCGCGGGTCTGCTCGCCGGCCCCCGGGGGGCCGACGGCGCCGCCGTGCAGCGCCTGGGGGCGCAGCTGGCGGCGCTCACGCACGGCCACGAACTGGGGTGGCTGCCCGCCGGGGTCTTCGCCCACATCGTGAGCGCCCTCGCCCACGGGGAGGCGGACTCCGTGCGCGGGGCCGCCGAGCAGGCGCTCGCCATCCTGCCCGAGGCGCACCCGGGCGCGCGCCGGGTGGGGGAACTGCAGGAGCTGATGCGCCTTACGCTGCGCCTGGCGGACAGCACCGCCCCGGACGTGGAGGCGATCCACCAGCTGGGCGAGGGGTGGGTGGCCGAGGAGGCGCTCGCCATCGCGCTGCTGTGCGCGCTGCGCCACGAGGACGACTTCGAGGGGACGGTCGTCTCGGCCGTGAACCATTCGGGGGACAGCGACTCGACGGGGGCCATCGCGGGCAATATCACAGGTGCGCACCTGGGCCTTGCGGGGATCCCGCGGCGCTACACGGAGCGCTTGGAGCTGGCGGACGTGGTCCTCGCCCTCGCCGACGACCTCTTCACGGGCTGTCCGATCACCGAGTACCGCGCCTCCCCCGACGGCGTGTGGGAGCACAAGTACCTGCCCCCGATGGACTACGTGGAGTGGAAACGGGGCCGGTAGGATGGAGGGGCCCGGCGGCCCGACCGACGCAGGAGGAGAGCAGTCATGGCCTTCGACTTCAAGAAGGAGTACAAGGAGTTCTACGTGCCGCCGAAGCGGCCCGGCATCGTCACGGTGCCGCCGATGAACTACCTGGCGGTGCGCGGGCACGGCGACCCCAACGCCGAGGGGGGCGCGTACAAGCGCGCCATCGAACTGCTCTACGGCGTCGCCTACGCCATCAAGATGTCGAAGAAGGGCCCCCACCGCATCGACGGGTACTTCGACTTCGTGGTGCCGCCGCTGGAGGGCTTCTGGTGGCAGCAGGACCTGCACGATGTGGATTACGCCCACAAGGAGGACTTCGACTGGATCTCCCTCATCCGCCTGCCCGACTTCGCGACGGCGCAGGAAGTGGAGTGGGCGAAGGCCGAGGCGGCCTCGAAGAAGGGCGGCGACTTCAGCGAGGTGGAGTTCCTGCCCTACGACGAGGGCCTGTGCGTGCAGTGCATGCACGTGGGCCCATACGACGACGAGCCCGCGACCGTCGAGGCCATGCACGCGCACATGGAGGCCCAGGGCTACGCGCTCGACATCACCGACGAGCGCCACCACCACGAGATCTACCTGGGCGACGCCCGCAAGGTCGCGCCCGAGAACCTGCGGACCGTCGTGCGCCATCCGATCAAGGCCGTCTGAGCGGCAGGAGCCGTCATGGCATCGACACCGGAGTACCTGGCCCACGTCCTCGACCTGCTCGGACGGGTCGAAGGCGTCACCCACCGCGCGATGATGGGCGAATACCTGCTCTACGCGCGCGGCACGCTGTTCGGGGAGTCTACGACGACCGGTTCCTGCTCAAGGAGACCCCCGCCTCGTCCGCCGCCCTGACGGCCCAGTGCAACCCCTACCCCGGGGCGAAGCCCATGCGCCTGGTCGATGTGGAGGACCGCGACGCGCTGGCGGACCTGGTGGAGCGGGTGCGCGCCGAACTGTGAGCCCTCGGCGCCCCGAAGGGCCGGGACCGCCTTCGGAGCGCTACAGTTCCAGCCTCATGTGCACGAGCTCCTGGAACCCCGTGGACGAGGACCGGTAGCCACGGGGGTTGCGCCCGTACTCCTCGAACCCCGCGCGCCGGTAAAGGGACACCGCCCGTTCGTTGTCCGCCACCACTTCGAGCTCGAGCTGGGCGTAGCCCGCTCGCCGGGCGCAGTCGACGCACGCCTCCATCAGCACCCGGCCGATCCCCATCCCCCACTGCTCCTTCAGCACGCTGATCCCGAAACGCGCCCGGTGCCCCACCTTGCGCCTGCCTCCCACCGCTGTGACTCCTGCGGTTCCCACGATCCGCCCGTCGACGATGGCGACGAGCTCGACCTCGTTGCCACTGCCTTCCGTCCCCTCCAGGAGGCGCGCCTCCTGCTCCTCGTCGGTGCCCTGCTCGTCCGGGTAGGACAGCAGGTAGTCGGTCTCCGAATGCGTGCGGCGCACGGTCTCGCGCAGCGTCCGGGCGTCCGACGCGACGGCGTTCCTCACGAGGAGCTCCGCCCCGCCCTTCAATACCACCGTCTCGGCGTACCTCATCATCGGACTCCTTGTCCCCCTGGTAGCAGGGTTCCTCGCGACGTAGTGGGCTCCCCGCGGCGCGCCTGTCGGCCTGATCCGACCACACGCCCGAGACCCCTGGTGGCCCGGAGGGCCGTACCCCTCATGGACGCCCCATGTCAATGATCGTCATGGACACCATGTGGAACATGTCGGAGACGCGCATGTACGCCCGGGGGATAAGCCCCACTCCTCGTCGCTCAATGTCGCGGTAGTAGGGCACGTGTTCAACGAGGCGCGCCCCGCCTGTGAGCCTACCGACGAACTGACGGGGGTCGTCGACCGAGAAGTGCATGGTCGAGCCGTTCTTCATGCGCTTGACGTACGCCTGCGAGAGCTTCAGCCCCTTCGAGGAGGTCGAGTCGAAGACCACTCGCACGGCTTCAAAGGCGGCGAGGTGGTTGATGAAGTCGATGACTCTTTCCTCCTCGAAGTAGTAGAAGACTCCCGAGACGACGACGATGGTGGGCCGCTCGCCATACTCCTTCACCCGCTCGATCCACGAGTAGTCGAACATATCGCCCGGGATCAGGACCTGCCGCTGGCCGGGCGAGAGGAGTTCGCCTCGCACGTTGATGACCTCGGGCAGGTCGAGTTCGAACCAGAGGGCACGCCCATTGTCGCAGCGCCAGTACGTCGTCTCCAGCCCGCATCCGACGCTGATGACCGCCGCGTCGGGGTGCACCGCGAGAAACTGCCGTATCCGGCGGTCCATGTTGACCGAGCGCGCGACGCTCGCAACCATGGTGTACTCGTTCTGCCCGCGGTTCATCGTCGCCGCATCCGCAGGAAGGGAGGACTCCAGGCCGATGGCCTTGGGATCGTGGATCATCGACGGGTAGTGCCTTGACGCGTAGATGCGCCCCACGAGTGGAATGTAGAGCGTTTTCGACAGCTCGTTCAGCTCGGGCACGGCGGCCACCTCTTTCGGGTCTTCGGATCGGGCTGTTCACAGGGAACACCGTCGGGCTCCGTCTTTCAAGGCGCGGAGGTCCCAGGTCCTGCGCCGGGCTGGGCGGGCGCGCCCGGATACGTGGGAACGGCACCGCTGTCGCTGGCGCCTCGCCGAACGGAGCGGTCGGCGCACCCCGGCGCGGAGGTCCAGCCCCGCCGCCCCGCACGCCTCGACCACGGCGGACCGCTCAGCGCTCCCAGAAACGGCGGTGCGGCCCCGCCGCCTTTAACGCCCCGCCCACGACGGACGGGCGCTCCCGGAAACGGCAGTGCGGCCCCGTCGATCAGCCCACAGGGGCGCTGCCCGGACCTATGCTGGTGGGGAGGGCACCGTGCGGCGCGGACCCCGACCCCGAAGGGAGAGGACCCATGGATGGAAGCGCAATCGACTGGGAGGCGGCGGCGAACCGCTGGCTCGACCAGGAGGCCGACGAGGCGCGCATGCCCGAGGGCGAGCTGATCGCCGAGATCGAGGAGTTCCTCGGCCGCCACAAGATCTGCGCGCTGGCCACGGCGGGGGCCGGGATCGTGCGCAACACAACCGTCGAGTACGTCCACGCCGAGGGGGCTTTCTGGATCGTCAGTGAGGGCGGCCTGAAGTTCCGGGCGTTGCGGGAGAACAGCAACGTGTGCCTGGCGATCCACGACGACGACATCTCCTTCGACACGCTCGCCGGATTGCAGGTGACGGGCACGGCCGAGGTGCTCGAGCCCTTCGGCACGGAGTACGAGCGCGCTTGCCGGTTGCGCGGCATCCCGGTGGAACGGCTGCGCCAGCTGCCCTTCGTCATGAACATCATCAAGGTGACCCCCACGCGCTACGACTACGTCAGCGGCAGGCTCAAGGAACGCGGGTTCTCCGCGCGCCAGCACGTCGACCTTTAGAGGGGGCGCCGGTGGAACTGGCCTTGAGGAGGAGCCCGTGAACGCGGCTTCGATGAGGCTCCCGTGAACGCGGTGGAAACACTCGCCCGCTTCTTCCAGGCCGAGAACGACAGGGACTGGGAGGCATACAGGACCTTCTTGCACGAGGACGTGGTGTGGCACCTGCACGGCGAGGAGGACAGGACGATCCGCGGGGTCGAGGAGTACCTGCGGGCCATCCGGGACGCCTACGCCGGGTCCGGCGCGCGCTTCCGTGTGGAGGAGGCGCACGAGGCCGCCGACGGGAGCCGCGTCGTCGTCCTGCTGGTCGATGACTCCGGGAAGAGGTCCTTCGAGGTGTTCGACTTCGAAGACGGCCTGATCAGGCGCGAGCACGAGTTCCTCCTGGGGTGACGCGGATGCGCTGCGGGGAGTGCCCGCGACCAGGTGCTCGGGGGCTTGTGCCCGGGCATTGGGGTAGGCAACTGCGCATTGGGGTAGGCAACTTGCCTACCCCAATGGGAGGTTGCCTGCCCCAACGGAGGAAAGGACGCGCACGGGCGCGCCAAGTTGCCTACCCCAATGGGAGGTTCCCTGCCCCAACGGAGGAAAGGACGCGCACGGGCGCGCCAAGTTGCCTACCCCAATGGGAGGTTCCCTGCCCCAATAGGGCAATGCATGCCACTGCGGCACTCGACCTTGACGCCTTCCTGCTGCGGGGTTCCGAACCGCGCTGTCACGAGCGCCTTTCGTGCTGGGAGCGCATTCGGATCGGCGTTCTCCCTTACCGGCCCTCCCCAGGGCGCCGTCGTGGTCCAAAATGCGTCTGGGTTTCGCTGTTTTCGGAGGGCCCAGCACGGGGGTGGTCCAAAAAGCGTCTCAGTTTGACGGTTTTGGCCGGATTCAGGCAATTTCGGGCAGACTCAGACGCATTTTGGACCAGGCGTCCGGAAAGACCCCGGATCCGCCCGAGACTCAGACGCATTTCGGACCACCGAGCAACCGGGCATCCGGGCCACTGTCCCGGAAGACCACGGACACCGGGCCGCAGGGCGGCTGGCAGAAGCAACGCACCCGCCGACTCCGTGGAAGTCCCGCACTGCGCCTCCGCCTAGAACACGAAAAGCTTTCCCGCTGCCATCGTTATCCCGCCACCGGCGATGATCCAGTGGTGTCCCGATAGACGCCGCCGGCCCTTGCGCCCGGCCGGCCTCGCTACTGGGAGCGAAGTCCCATGGCGCGATCAGCCGCTCGGGGGGGAGCGGAGCCCACATCCGCACCCGGCTCGGCTATGCGCGCCGTGCGCAATTCCTCCTGTGGGCGCGCAGTTTCTTGAGCGCCCAGCCGTAGTGGGAACTCGTGGCGCTCACGAAGTAGGAGCCCAGCGTCGTCGTCCCCGTCCAATCGAATCGTCCCTTGTGGAACAGCTCCTCGTCGGAGAACCCCTCCGCCAGGGCCATGACCGCGTTGTGGGACTCCTCCAACAGCCCGCGGGCCTCCTCCAGAGGCGTCTCCTGGTGCTTGCGCCACAGGGCGATGTTCATATCGCCGTAGGTCCGCCATGTGTAGGGTTCGGGCAGGAATGGCCGCCCCTCCCCCGCGGCATTGGCGTTCACCCATTCCAGCAGGAGCCTGTGCCACTCGTGGAGGTGGACGAGGACATCGCGCAGATTCTCGTCCCGGCTCCAATGCGCCTCCTTCTTTCCCTTGTCGGCGGAGAAGTCGAAGGGGGCCGCCAGCTCGCCCTCGGTCATGGAGGCAGCAAACCCCGCGAGCTTCCCGTACCCGCGTGCGGACGCGACGATCAGCTCATCCTTGCTCGTCGGTCGCGCCACGCAGCGGCCTCCTTCATCTCCCGGGCAAAGGGGTTCCTGACTCCTCCCATTCTAGGGTGCGGGGCACCCGACGGGGCGTGCGGAGTTGCAGGGGAGAAGAGGGACGCTCGCCAAGGCAACGCGGTAATCGGCTCATTCAGCCTCTTGGACGGCTTCGCTTTCGAGGCCGCTAATGCTGGAAACACCGCGCATCAGCATCCATGCCGTCGATAGTGCGATCGCTATCAGCATGGGGACCGGCTTCACGGGCTGCCCGAAGTAGGTGCTGAGGATCTGCGTCAGTCCGATGGCCGCCCCGCTGCACTTCCACAGGGGGCGCCAGGACGATCCGGCCCAGGCGATCATGAGCACCCCGAGCATGATGTCGCACAGGTGCCACGCCCCGTATATCTCGGCCACAGCCGCCTGGAGGCCGTCGTCGGCGATGACGGGCAGCCCATTGACGGGATAGACGAGCCTGCCGATCCCGAGCACGATCACCACCCATGCGATCAGCATCAGCGCGAAGCTCGCCACAGCGAGCCCAGTCAGCGCCCTCCCACTGCGGACGCGCGATCGGCACGCGTTGTAGAAGGCCCACCCGCCCAGGACGGCTGAGAGCACGAGCGATTCGTCCATGGCCATGAGCAGGCCGCTGTACTGCTCGACGGCTTGGCGCAAGGAGGCCGCCGACGCCATCTGAAGGCTGAAGCACAAGAAGCCGATCCGGACAGCCGCGTACAGCAGAACGGCTGCGACGAGCACTCCTTGGGCCAGTCGGCGCCCTCCCTTCTGTTCAAAGGTCCCACTGCCCACGTGTTCCTCTCCGGGGTTGTCGGCTGGCCCTCTCACCGTTCCCCTGCCTCAGATCTCGATCCGAATGCGGCGAGCGCCGCGATCAGCACGAGCACCACCGCCGCCGCGCAGAACGCCACGAGGACCGCGTGGGCATAGGCGCCGCTCGCGGCCGCGCGCACCGCCTGCGCCTGCGAAGCGCCTCGTGCGCCTGCGGCCTCGAACGCGAGGGAAACGGACGCGAACCCCTCGGCGGCGGTTCCCCGGCACGCCGCCGCGTACGACGAGCCCACGAGCGATCCGAGCGCCCCGATCCCGATGAGGCACCCGAGTTGCTGGAAAGTGGAGACGAGCGCGGATCCACCGCCTCGTCGCCGGTCTGGAACCCGCTCCATCGCCCACCCCTGCATGACGGGCAGACCCATTGCCATGCCCAGGCCGCAGGCGCACTGGCCCACGACCATGAGCGGGTATCCCGCGACCGCCGTCGACGCGGCCATGACGGCCAGCCCGAGGGCGATGAGGACGAGGCTGACCACGCAGGCGCGCCTCTTCCCCAACCGGTCCGAGGCCTTCCTCGTGATGGCGGCGCCCACCATGGCGGCGGCGACCATGGGCATGAGCATGAGCGCCCCCACCAGGGCGCTGTTGCCCAGCGCGGTCTCGACATAGGCGGGAAGCACGAACATGATGCCCGAAACCGCGACGTTGAGCGCGAGCAGGGACAACGAGCCGGCGGCGAAGGAGGGGATGCGCAGCAGACCGAGTTCGGCCAGCGGATTCGACGAGCGGGTGTCACGGCGGACGAACACGGCGATCACCAGGGCACCAGCCACCATCGGCCCCCAGGAGTCCGGTGAGGCGGCGGAGATCTGCGCGTTGATGAGACCGGCCGAGACCAGGGCGAGTCCGGCGAGGGCGAGCAGCGCCGACACGAGGGGCAGCGGGGCGCGTGCCCCGGGCGTTCCCCCGGACTGGCTCCGGTCGCCGGGCAGCAGGAGGATGTCGAGGAGCAGGACGATGAGGAACGCCACCAGGTCGAACACGAAGATGGCGCGCCAGTCGGCGAGGTTGACGAGCAGGCCGCCGAGCACGAGGCCGAAGGGGGCGCCGAGGGTCATCGCGACGGCGTTCATCGTGAGGGCCAGGACTTGCCCGTCGGACTCGAACAGGCGTGTGATGAGGGCGAGCGTCATAGTGATGGAGAAGCCCGCGCCGAACCCCATGACTCCCCGTGCGGCGATAGTGGTCACGGAACTCGTCGCGAGAACGCCCGCAGCGGAAGCGGCCGCGAAAGCGCTGGCGCCGACCAGGAGCGTCCGCTTGACGCCCCACCTGTCGCCCAGAGAGCCCGCGAGCAGCATGAACGCCCCGAAGACCAGGTTGTAAGCCGAGACCATCCACTGCTGCTCGACCTGGCCGGCCCCCAGCGAGACCGAGATGGCCGGGAGGGCGATGTTGAACGCGGTCGTGTTGGTGAAACAGACGAATGTTCCCAGGCACAAGCCCCCCAGTGCCCGCCAGGCCCGTTTCGCCTCGTTCCCGCCCCGCGCCTCGCGGCTGCCACAGTCCCCTGAGGGCATGCGGACCATCTCTTTCCCATGCATTCGCGCGTTATCCGTTCACATAGGAATATACGACTCACCCACGTAGGGGCGCCAACGAGCCGCCGAGACCGGATCCCCTTCGGTGAGCCCCCGCATCCGCCCCCTTGTGTCCACCTGCCCACCCGGCAGCGGCCCGGCGTCAGTCACTCCCAGGTTGCCGGGTTGCCGATGGCGCACAAGGGGATGTTCCGCATCCACCCCTGGTCGCGGATGCCCGAAAAATGGAGAAAACAGGGACATAAAACAGCCAGATTTGGCGATTTCGTGGACATGCCTCCGCTCACCCGCGGCGCGCGTGGAACACCCAGCCCTCGCCCCGGGCCCTGTGCAGGAGGAAGCTGACCCCGGCCAGGGCGAGGGCGAGGCCCAGGCCCGTGTAGAAGAAGGCGACGAACCAATCGGGGAAGATCCCGGCCGCCCGCATCCCGATGCCGAACGACATCATGACTGCCATCGTCGCGTAGCCCCGGGCGTCGAAGAACCGGAGGGGGTTGTGCCTCGCGCCCTCGAGCGACCTGATCCTGCGGGAGTTCTTGACAACGAGTCTGCTGAATATCATGTGGAACGCCAGGAACGTCGCGACCGCTCCGGCGATCAGCGCGACGGCGGCGGCCAGGGCGGTCCCGCTCATGCCGGTGGCCGCGCGGGCGCCCAGGACGGCGACGTTGGCCCCGGCGGCCATCCACACCACGCCGGCCACGACGATGAGGTTGTGCTTCTTCATTCTCATTCATTCCTCCAAAGGACTGTTCCAGAACCGGTTGACGGGGCGTCGGCGTACAGGGCGGCGTCGAGGAGCGCGAAGAGCGCCTCGCAGTCGGCCCCTTCCATCAGCGACGCGAAGACCGTGCGCAGGGTGAAGCGGCACAGGCCCTCGCGGCTTCCCGGGCACTGCGCCCACTGCCGGGAAGGCCACGCATCCAATGAGCGGGATTCATTATAGGCGCGCTCCAGGGAGCCTCACTGCTCCCGCGCTGAGGCCGCCGCATCGTCCAGGCAGCGCAGGAACTCCTCGCAGGCGCGGGAGCGCAGGCGATTCTTCTTCCACACGAGGAAGGACGCGATCGTCAGGGGCGGATCGAGTGGGATGAAGCGCATTTGCGAGTCGTCGTCGACCTGCACGAGGTGCTCGATCCCCATGGCGCACGCGACGCCCGTTCGCACGAGGTACGACGCGTTGCCGATGAGGTCGAAGCGCCCGACGACGTTCAAGCGCTCGGGGCCGATGACCCCATCCGACCAGGCGGCCACGTCGACGGCCTTGTTGGAGGTCCGCGAGCTCACGAGGAGGGGCATCCGCTCCAGGTCGCGGGGGCCCACGGCCCCGAGGGAGCCCCACGGGCCGTCGGCCGCCACGCACACGCCGACACGATCAACGGCAGGCATGCGGACGGACTCGTACTTGTCCAGGTTGACCGGCTCGAGGAGGAGCGCGAAGTCCAGCAGGCCGCGCTCGAGGCGCTCCTCGACCGCGTCCGCGTTGCCCGTGCACAGGTCGATGGTCACGTCGGGGTACGCTCCGCGCAGCTGGCTGAAGGCCGAGAGCACGACCCGCATCGCCCGCGTCTCCCCGGCTCCGATGCGCACGCTCCCGGCGACACCGCCCTCCCGATCGGCCAGCTCCCGTTCGGTCTGCTCCACGAGGGCGAGGATCTCCTCAGCGCGCTGGCGCAGGCGCATACCATCCGCCGTGAGCACGCACGCCCTATTGGTGCGCTCGAAGAGCACCACGCCCAGCTCCCGCTCCAGATCTGCGATCTGACGGGATAGCGTGGGTTGAGTCACATACAGTACGTTCGCCGCCCCTGTCATGTTCTCTTCGCGGGCGACGGCGAGGAAGTAGCGAAGGGTCCGGAGTTCCACACTCCTCTCCCATACGTATTGCGCATTTCCAGCTATTTGACATAGGTATTTTACATGTCGCGCGGCGGGGCATACGCTGGCAGCAGCACGGTGATCGAGGCGCGCACAGGTTCTCGGGCGCCCCCGGTCGCGCGAGCGATACGACTGAGGACGAAGGAAGGCAACAATGAACCGCATCACCCTGAACAACGGCGTCGAGATGCCCCTCGTCGGCCTCGGCACCTACCAACTCTCCCCCGACGAGGCCCAGGCGTCCGTCACCTTCGCCCTGGACAACGGCTACGAGCTCATCGACACCGCCAACGTCTACGTCAACGAGCGCGGCGTGGGGCGGGGCATGCGGGCCTCCACCAAAGCGCGCGAGGACGTCTTCCTGGAGACGAAGCTGTGGCCGTCCTTCTACGACAGCGGCACCGCCGTGGACGAGACGCTCGAGCGCCTGGGCACCGACTACATCGACCTCATGATCCTGCACCAGCCGGCCGGCAATATCCGCGCCGGATACAGGAAGCTCGAGGACGCTTACAGGGCGGGCAAGCTGCGCTCCATCGGCATCTCGAACTTCAACGCGGCAGAGGTCCAACGCCTCGTCGACGAGTGCGAGGTGGTGCCCGCGCTCATCCAGACCGAGTGCCATCCCTACTTCCCGCAGACCGAGCTCAAGGAGCTCCTCGCCCGGCACAACATCGCGCTGCAGGCGTGGTACCCGCTGGGCGGGCGCGGCAACGACTCGATCATGGGCGAGCCCCTGATCGGCGAGCTCACCAAGGCCCACGGGAAGTCCCCAGCGCAGGTCATCCTCCGCTGGCACGTGCAGCAGGACAACATCGTCATCCCGGGATCGAAGACCCCCTCGCACATCGCCCAGAACATCGAGCTCTTCGACTTCGCGCTGACGGACGAGGAGATGGCGCGGATCGCGGCGCTCGACCGCGGCGACACGATCTACCACCGCACGCCGGAACTCCTGGACCAGTACCTCCACTTCGTTCCCGACGTCGACGGCCAGAAATAGAGCCGAGGCCGAGGCACGCAGGCACCGCGGTCGCAAGGCGGCGCATGCGCGCGAGAACCACCCCGGCAGCCTCGTCCCCGGTTCTTGCTGAGACACCGGAGACGGCCTCACAATGCCATAAGACGTGAAGGAGCACGCAATGCCAATCAAGCAGACGGCGGGACGCGACAGGCTCGGTGGGTTCGCCCCCGAGTTCGCCCGCCTCAACGACGACGTCCTTTTCGGCGAGGTGTGGAGCCGGGAGGGAGCACTCCCCCTCAAGCTCCGCAGCATCGTCACGGTGAGCGCGCTGATCGGCAAGGGCATCACCGACGGCTCGCTCAGGCACCACTTGGAGTTCGCCCGCGCCAACGGGGTGAGCAGGTCAGAGATGGCGGAGATCCTCACCCACATCGCCTTCTACGCCGGATGGCCCAACGCATGGGCGGCCTTCACCCTCGCGAAGGAGGTCTACGGCGAGGCCGGGGCCGAGGAGTCCGGGCACGGCGGCCTCTTCGGCGTGGGCGCCCCGAACGACGGCTATGCGCAGTACTTCAGTGGCCGCTCGTGGCTGAAACGGGTGAGCCGCGAGGGCGACTACCTGCCGGTCTTCAACGTCACCTTCGAGCCGGGGTGCCGCAACAACTGGCACGTGCACCACGCGGGCAGCGGCGGCGGACAGGTCCTCATCTGCGTGGACGGCGAGGGCTGGCACCAGGAGGAGGGCAAGCCCGCACAGCGCCTACGGCCCGGCGACGTCGTCGAGGTTCCCGCGAACGTCAAGCACTGGCACGGCGCCACCGCCGGTTCGTGGTTCAGCCACCTGGCCTTCGAGTACCCCGGCGAGGACACGAGCACCGAGTGGCTGGAGCCCGTGGACGACGAGGCCTACGCCGCGTTGGAGGGATAGCCCGCGCAGTCCCCGTGAACAAGGGGGCCTCGCGTGCGACACGGCGGGGACGGCGGTCATGTCCGTGATCGCACGGGGAGCCTCGGCGAACCCGGCTCACGCGGCGACCGGGGCCCTGGCGATCATCCTCATGGTCGTCCACGCCGTGTGGGCGACCGTGGTGCTGGCGCGCAAGAACCGCGAGGCGATGGCGCGTTTCCACCGCTTCAGCGCGGCCGTGTGGACGATCTGGCTGATCCCCTTCTTCTGCGGCCTGCTCATGGGCGTCCCCGCCATCGGCTTATCCCCGAACGCGGCCTTCGGCGCGGCACTCGGCGCGGCGGGCGCCATCGGGCTCGTCCTGCACCTGCGCGACCCCGCACGCCGGGCGCACTAGGGCTCCTGGCGTATGCGGTGCTCCCTCGAGCTCAGGCCAGTCCACGAGCTGAAGGCCCGCAGGAAACTGTTGTGCTCGACATATCCGAGCATGAATGCGATCTCGTCCATGCGCATCGCGCCGGGCATGAGGGCCGTGACGGTGATTCCGGTTCCTTCAAGCTCGCGCCACAGGGCGTTGGACCAGCTGGTGATATGCCTTCGTCGCGTAGTAAACGGCCTGGAGGGGGCCGGGCATGGTCGCGGCGGTGGAGGAGACGTTGAGGACCTTGCCGCTTCCGTGCGCGATCATGTCAGGCAGGAAGAGCTTGAGGATACGGGTGGGAGCCTCCACGTTCACGGCGATCATGGACAGATCCTGTTCCATGGTGCGCTCGCGGGCGAAGTCGCCCTGGCCGCCGAAGCCCGCGTTGTTGATGATGATGTCCGGGTTCCAGCCGCTGGCCTTGCAGGCATCGTAGATCGTCTGAGCAGCCTCGGGCTGGGAGAGGTCACTGCGATGGCGCCAGCCTCGACGCCATACGTGGAGGCCACCTCGGCGGCCTGGGCGTCGAGCTCGGACTGGCTGCGGCCCACGAGGACCAGGTCGCCACCCGCATATCAATTCGCGCCAACCGTGCCTGCCGACCGTCAGGACCGTTCAGCATGAGACTCGCGCTCCGATCAGCGAAAACGCCCCACCCCTGCGATTGCAACCCACCGAGCTTTCGGCGCTCATCCCTCCATATTCGCCGCCGTCACCCCGTCGACCAGAGTTCCGTACACGGTGACGCCGTGCCCGAAGAACATGTCGTCGTCGTCGAAGTAGGCGGAAAATGAACCGTCGGCGTCCATCGCGATGCTGCGCAGCTCGATCCGGCGCGCGAAGCTCTCTTCCGTAACCTCCGGAACCTCTTCGTCGGCGGATTCGCGCCACTCGCACGCGAGTTCGGTCAGCTCATGCGCGGCGCTCGCGCGCATGTCGCGGTCCCAGCGATCCTGGTCCGCCAACATCGCCTTCATCGCTCGCCTGGCTTCGGTCCAGCTGTCCTCGCTCGCCGCATCGACCTCGAGCGACACGTCGATCTGCTCGCCCTGCCACAGGACCTCCCCTTCGAAGACGTCGTAGTCCTTGTCGAGAGTGAGCTCTCCGAGCACCTCGTCGGTCACCACGACCGGCCTGCGGTATTCGGCCAGAACCTCTTCCAGGGCGGGGCACGGCGGGTCCTCTTCCAGGACCTCGACGATCAGGAACCAGTTCTGTGAGGAAGCGGTAACACCGTCGGGAACCTCGTGCGGGATCCTCTTGCGCGCCTTGAGGCGGTATACCGCCTCCTGACGGAAGCGATCGAGGATTCCTCCGGCATCGTACTCTTCGTCGCTGATGGGGTAGACGATCCGACCGTCGCCTGTGTGCAGCGCGCCGGTCTGGCAGTCCACGTAGGCCACGAAGTAGTGCGCGACCTCCCAGAAACCGTTTCTCTTACTCGCTCCCCGGCCGCCAGCAAGCAAGACGAGGATCTCCCTGGCCTCCTCCTCAAAAGTGCGTTCCCACTCGGTGTGCACCATTCCATTGTGAAAGCGCATGTACTCCAGCAGATCCACGTGCCTTCCTCCGTGAACGATAGGACCAGTCTTATACGACGAACCCTACTGCAGCATGTGAGGCTTCGTGAGTCCACTCGAAGACGAAAAACCGACGACACTATCGGTTCGGGGCCCTCAGTCGATGTCCAAGTGCGTCAGGCACCGCCACTCGCGCCGACGGCAACAAACCCCGGCCTCCTCCCACAATGTGAGGGCGAGGCCGGGGCTCTTCTCAGTGCTTCAGCAGCGCGGAGAGTCACGCCCACTCGATGGAACGGTCGTTCTTGTGCCGAGCACGAGGACGCCGTCACTGTCACCAGCGAACGCCGACGCTCAAGCGCCGAGCTGGTCACGGCCCGCCATCTGCACGATTCTCCCTGCCATGACGGTCTCCACTCATAGTTTCCTGATGAGTTCTGCGGGCACGCCGCCGACCACCGTGCACGGTGCGACGTCACGGGTCACGACCGCGCCCTCGCCGATGGTCACGCCGGGCAGGACGGTGACGTTCGAGCCGAGCCACGCATCGGCGCCCAGGTGCGTGTTCAGGCCGCAGTCGGTGGTGAACGGCGGGAAGAGGCCGACCCCCTCGGGCAGTGGCCGCATGAATAGCCGCTCGAGCTGGGCGCGGGTGTCCGACAGGCTGACAAAGGCCGCGTTCATGCGCGAGGTGAGGCGCATGGCACGCTCGGAGGCCGCCACCATCAGGCGGTGCACGTCCGAGCCGGCCTCGACCTCCTCGCCGCTATCCATGCGCTCCAAGAAGTATGCGATTTGCTCATGAGTGAGCTCGCCACTGTCTTCGAACACGCTTGCCCCCTCCCTGTTGGCGACATGCGTCTTCCGTTCCCGCGCCCTCACGCGGCCCTTATGAGAAGAGCGCCTGCAGTTTGTCGAAGGGGATCGCGTCGAAGTTGTCGTAGAGGTCCACGTGGCTTGCGCCCGGGACGATCACGAGTTCCTTGTTCTCTCCGTCCAGCAGCTCGAACGCCCCCTCGCTGAAGTAGCGCGAATGCGCCTTCTCGCCGTGGACCAGCAGGACCGGCGCGTCGATCTCTGCCGCCATGGCGAGCAGGGGCTGGTTGAGGAACGACATGGTTCCGGTCGCGTTCCAGCCGTCGGTCGAGTAGGCCGAGCGCTCGTGGTAGCCGCGCGGGGTCTTGTAGTAGGCGTGGTAGTCCTTGGCGAAGTCGGGCGCATCCTCGGGCATGGGGTCGGCAACGCCGCCTCCGCGCGCGTAGCCACCGGAGGCGTAGTCGGCCGTGCGCTGCGCGGCCCACGCTGTGCGCTGCTCGTCGCGGGCCTCCTTGTTGTCGGCGCTGCCGAAGTACCCCTCGCGGGCAACGCGCGACATGTCGTACATCGTCATGGCGGCGGTCGCCTTGATGCGCGGGTCGAGCGCGGCAGCGTTCACGGCCATGCCGCCCATGCCGCACACGCCGATGATCCCGATGCCCTCTGCGTCCACGTCGTCACGGCAGGACAGGTAGTCCACGGCGGCGCAGAAGTCCTCGGTGTTGATGTCGGGGGACGCCATGCGGCGCGGCTGTCCGCCGCTCTCGCCGGTGAACGAGGGGTCGAACGCGATGGCGAGGAAGCCGCGCGCGGCCATCTCCTGGGCGTACAGGCCGCTCGACTGCTCCTTGACCGCACCGAACGGGCCGCTCACCGCGATGGCGCGGAGCTTGCCCGTCGTGCCCTTCGGCTTGTAGAGGTCGGCCGCCAGAGTGATGCCATAGCGGTTGACGAAGGCCACCTTCTCATGGTCGACGCGCTCGTCACGGGGAAAGACTTTGTCCCACTCCTGCACGAGCGCAAGCTTCTCGGTCTGCATCATGGTGATTCTCCTATTCGGCTGAATGCTCTGACGTAGCCGCCGCCATGCGCACCGGCGGTGACATCGAATGGAGGCAACGGGCGGTCGCGTTTCTAAGGGGGCGGTAGTTGAGGGGCCCCTCGGGCAGTTTATCAGCTTGTCGGCGATGGCATCGAGGCTGGTCACGTGGGATTTTGTAGGTAGGTGGCGGCGGATGGCCCGGTTGGCGTCGTCGCTGGTTCCTCGCTCCCAGGGCTGTGGGGAACGCGATCTCGCGGCGCACCGCCGACGGGCGACGACCAATTCAGGGAGCGATACGCACCTGGGACAAGCCCACCGCCAGCCCCACCGCGATCGCGTCACCCCGGCCAATCACTATGACCAGTATTCTCGCTTCCTTGCGTGAACAACCAACTTCAGATCACACATGTCTGTAGGTATTTGACTTACTTGTCGCACACGTGAACTGCAGTGGTACCGAAACGAGCCCCGGCCTCGCCCCACGATTCAGGGACGAGGCCGGGGCAACAGTTCGCAGCACGGCCCTGGGAGCGCTTCACTCCCACGCGCTCGTGACGCCGCGAACCAGCACACGTCCAGCCCCGTCAAGCAACATGCGGTACATCCCGAGAAATGACCCAAGATCACTAATACTTAAGATGCGCAGCGTGTCGGCTACCGGTACCCCGGATCTGAATGAGCTCACCTTGAGTCTCTTGAAGAATCTTCTTCGAATGCTCGGCAATATTCGCCGCTAGGTCACCACTTGCGACATGAGTTCCCAACGAGCGTATTTCTTCGGCAGTTGCCCACCGAAACTTCCCTGAAGCACAACGCTCAACCAACGAACGCAAATCATCCTCTTGCTCCTTAGTGGGAAGCAATTCCACAACATCCGCCAGAAGAAGTTCACATATCTGAAAATGATCACTAAAGCGAAGTCCGGCGTCATGTCTACCACAAACACGGTACTCAATCCGATCCCAACCTGCAACCGGGTCACACGCGAGCTCCTCCTTGAACTCCCGGCTAAGATCTGCAATGTTTTCACGGTCCGCACGATCATCAAATCGCTTGACAAACTTACGAAGATCTCCATTCTTCAACCGAAGACGATAGTCATCTCGCGACGAGTCATCGATGTCGATCTTATCATCATCCACTATTTGAAATAGATTCAACAGCGCCTCCTTCTCAGCTCCACGAAACTTATACACACCCCCTACTGGTTGATATTTCCCAGTCCCCCTCGCATTCTTTACCAACAGATACTTGTTCCCAACCTTAATCCGAAAGAGATAAGCGAAAGAAATTCTAATCAACGTATTCTTATCAATCAGTTTTCCGCGCTCCAGCTTTCTTTGACTTATCTTCCAGTTCGCAGTATCAAATAGATCCTCTAGCGAATGCTGAAAACAAGGGGATAGTAGACCTAAGCCATACCAGAACAAGGGAGCCACAGCAGGAAAATGCTCCCCACAACAAAAAGCAATAGCGACATCCATAAGAGCGAGGACTGCCCATGCAATAAACTTGACAACTTTCACGATTCACTCTCTACCAATCGGAACATCAACCCTCATCCTTGCCACACACACGTTTCCCTGAACACGGTAGCATTCAATATAGCGATTGTCGAAGAACAGGCTATGTTCAACTATCGAAAGTCCCCGAGCGCAAATCTGACCCCTAATCTGATTTCTCCTCTCAGCTTCCGGACCAATGTTCTTCACCTTCCAAAAGACATCATACAGGGCTCTTCGCATTTGAGGGTGTAGGGGTGGTGCGGGGGGTCGGCGTGTCGTGGCCGGGTGAGGGTCGAGGTCTTTCGATGATGGAGATTCCTACACCGTCCATCTGAAAGACCTCAACGTGCCTAATATTGCCTTTGACCGCCCTGACCTGGGTGCGTTCATGCGACTGGATGGCCTTGGACTGGAGGTGACAGACCAGCGCGTGGAGGCAGATCGGACCGTGCTGGCCTGCAGAGTTGCAGCAGGTGATGACCGGTGGTGTGGACGCTGCAGGTGCGAAGGTGCGTTGTGCGACACGGTGATCAGGCGCTCGGCTCACGAGCCCTACAGGTGGCACCCTACTATCTTGCATGTGAGCGTGCGATACCAGTGCCGGATGTGTGCTCACGTATGGCGTCAAGATATGAGCAAAGCGGCCGATCCGCGATCCAAACTCTCGCGCGCGGCGGTGCGCTGGGCGCTGCTTGTCCATCATCTGACGGTGGCGCGCATCGCCCAGGCCCTAGCAGTGTGATGGAATACCGTCAACATTGCTGTCTACAACGTGGATCTTATAGAACTCATCAATGCCGACGAGAGATCAAACAATCTTGGACCTATCTTTCCAGAGCTTTACCAAGATCTCGCATAAGTTCTGGCCGCAACAGCCGACATAGTCGCAAGCGACATGCCTCACTCCCACTCGATCGTGGCCGGGGGCTTGGAGGTGACGTCGAGGACGACGCGGTTGACCTCGGCAACAGAGTTCGTGATGCGCGTGGAGATGCGGGCCAGGACGTCGTAGGGCAGGCGCGTCC
>ERZ772764.272-NODE-272-length-38318-cov-6.347594_pt1 | contig 38318 bp, 34 predicted proteins | sample MGYA00512163_ERZ772764 | MGnify/ENA primary metagenome ERZ772764 (study PRJEB29015, sample SAMEA2737903) | human oral metagenome | biome: human oral; feature: human-associated habitat; material: dental | place: China | collected 2094 ... | reverse complement strand
GATAGTACGGCAAGGCGAGGCAACACTGTACTGGTTTAAATTTAATTCACTATAGTCTGGCAAATTCTTGCCCCATCCCCTATCCATAAAACAGCATCCAAAGCACGCGCAACAGGGCAATCAGTAGAATTTTTTCGCCCGCCAGCAAACAGGCTACCTGAAAAAGCAAACTAATCAGCAACACGCCCTGAAGCTGCAAGGGGCTGAACAGCAATACATCGTCGCGGCTCAAATAACGCCGGTGCAGCCACATCAGCAGCATCAGCAGCGCCTGCCCAGCGATCCACAGCAGCGGTTTAAGGAAATACAGCGTGGCAAGGCCGGTAAGCAGAGGGGCAGACATCCCTTGCGGATACTGCCAGCCCGCCAGCAAGAGCAAAAACAAAAACGTAATATGCTGCACCGCACCGGCCACGGCGAAATAAGCCAGAAACACCCCGCCACCGTCCAGCCGCCAGCCCATCTGCCGCGCATCGTAGCGCCAGCCGTTAGCAAACAGAAACAGGCTGCCCAGCGCAAAATAGCTGTACACCGGATAAAGGTTGGCCACATGGGTAATCCCCAGCACGCCGGGCATAATCCGCGCGCTGAGGATGCCGAAGCCCAGCCACAGCATCACGCTGCCCCACAGCCAAGAAAACTGCTGCCGCTGAAACGCCAAAGTCAGAAACACGGCGATATACACCGATAACGCCCACAAGGTCGGGCTTTGCCAGGCCATCATTGCCACCCGCCGGCTCTGGCCAGCGCCGCCGCGGTGCAGGCAGCCAGCTCGCGCATCCAATCCAGCGGCAAATCCGGCGTAAAGCGCGTTTCATCCGCATCGCCCGCCACCATCGCCGCCACGGTTTGCCCGTTCACGCGCAAGGGCAGCAGCAGGAAGCTCTCCAGCCCCCTGCCCTCCTGCGGCAGCGCCTTCATCAGCGCCGGCGCGATGCGGTTGCCGCACAGCGGCTCTTTCAGGGCAGACAAGGCAGCATGGGCGGCATGGTTTTCAGGTAGCCTGTAGGCGCCGGAAACCGCGCCTTTTTTCGGCGGCTCGGCCAATAGCCATACCCGGCCGGACGGCAACGCAAAATCTTCCTGCCAGCCTGCCTCCGCCGCACGCAACACCTGCAACAGCGTATTGGCAGCCAGCAAGCGGCGCACGAAGCCGAGCATCCGACCAAGCGTTTGATGGTTGCTATCGGCATCCTGCATGATTTGTGCCAACTGCCCGGCCATTTTGGCTGCCTTTTTCTGCTGCGCCAGCCATTGCGCCTGCGCAAACGACTGCACCCGCCCCTCTGCCGGACGCACGCCCAAATCGGCGGCATGGTTCAACAGAAATTCCGGGTGCTCCTGCAAATAAGCCAATATTTTCTTTTCGTTCATCAGTAAGTTACCGTTCCTTCAAACACCGTGGCCGCCGGCCCTGACATCAACACATGGTTATCTGCCGCCCACTCAATCTGCAAATCACCGCCCGGCAGGCTCACGCACACCGCGCCCTGCCGCGCCAGCAGCCCGGCCCGCATACCGGCCACCGCCGCCGCACACGCACCCGTGCCGCAGGCCTGGGTTTCGCCCGTGCCGCGCTCAAACACACGCAACCGGATATGGTGCACATCCAGCACCTGCATAAAGCCCACGTTCACCCGCTCGGGAAACTGCGGATGCCGCTCCAAACGCGCACCCCACTCACCCACCGGCGCACGGTGCACATCGTCCACCACCAGCACGGCGTGCGGATTGCCCATATTCACACAGGAAAAACACACGCTTGCGCCATCCAAACCAATCTCGTGCCACAAGGCATCGGCAGCCTCGCCCGGCGCGGGCGCAAACGGAATATCCGCCGCCGCCAAATGCGGCTCGCCCATATCCACCGTAACCAGGCCGTTTTCCTGCAAATTCAGCACAATCAGCCCCTTGGCTGTGGCCACTTTGATGCGTCGGTTTTGGCTCAGGCCTTTTTCGTGCACAAAACGGGCAAAACAGCGCGCGCCGTTGCCACACTGCTCCACCTCGCTGCCGTCTGCATTGAAAATACGGTAGCCAAACTCAGCTTCCGGCAGCGGTGGCGCCTCCACCAGCAACAGCTGGTCGAAACCGATGCCCCGGTGGCGGTCTGCCCATTCAGCAATCGGCACGGCAGCCGGATCAAAATGCTGGCTGATGCCATCGATAACCATAAAATCATTGCCCAAACCGTGCATTTTGGTGAATTTCAATACAGCCATCACAGCCTCCGCCGACGCTTTCAAAGCGGGCTATCATACCCAATCCCCGCCGCAAGTTAAAGCCGCGCTTCAACTTTCAGGTAGCCTTCCCAGCACAGGCTACCTGAAAATCAGCATAGCCATGCCATACGGCAAGATACTTCTGCTCGCTGCAGGCTGCTTGGTTTGCCAAACCTAATTGCTCTTTTCAGGTAGCCTCTCCCCTCCACCCAGGCTACCTGAAACCTATCCTTCCCAACAAAACCACACCACAACCCGGCAAAATCCAACCCAAACCGGGTTTTCTTTACGCCTCTGCCCGTTATCGGCCGATAGCCAGATGCGCTATAATGCGCCCTTTTGTTTTAGCCGCATTTTCCCTATGTTGATCCATCCCGCTTTCAATCCCGTTATGCTCAAGCTCGGCCCGCTTGCCATCCGCTGGTATGCCGTCAGCTATCTCATTGGCTTTGCCCTGTTTATGTGGCTCGGGCGTCGGCGCATCCGCCAAGGCAACAGCGTGTTCACCACACAAACCCTAGACGACTTCCTCACTTGGGGCATCATCGGCGTGATTGTGGGCGGGCGGCTTGGCTATGTGCTGTTTTACCAGCACGCCTACTATTTCGCCAATCCGTTAGAAATTTTCAAAGTATGGCAGGGAGGCATGTCGTTTCACGGCGGCTTCCTCGGCGTGGTAACCGCCGGCCTCCTGTTTGCCTATAAACATAAAATCAACCCGCTCAAGCTGGCCGATTCCATCGCTCCGCTCACGCCCTTAGGCTTTGCCGCCGTGCGCCTGGGCGGCAACTTTGTGAACGGCGAACTCTGGGGGCGCGTCACCCGGCTGGAAGCCTTCTGGGCCATGGGCTTTCCCCAAGCGCACAGCGAAGACTTAAAACTGGCCACCGAACAGCCGCAGCTGTGGGGCGCGATTTTCCAGCAATACGGCATGTTGCCGCGTCACCCCTCCCAGCTCTACCAATTTGCCCTGGAAGGTATTTTGCTGTTTGTGCTACTGTGGTGGTTTTCCAAAAAACCGCGCCCAACCGGCCAGGTAGTGAGCCTGTTCCTGCTCGGCTACGGCACCGCCCGCTTTATCGCCGAATTTGCCCGCGAGCCCGACGAATTCCTCGGCCTGCTCTATTTAAACTTCTCCATGGGTCAGTGGCTCAGCCTCCCCATGATCGCCTGCGGCCTGATCGGCTTCCTCTACTTTGGTCAGCGTAAGGCTAAACCGGCAGAGGGAGATGTTTGATATCATAGCTTTGAGAACAAAAAGGCTACCTGAAAAATGGTTTTCAGGTAGCCTTATATTAATCAAAAGGAAATAAAAATGCGCTATGTGCTTTTACTGCGAGGCATCAATGTCGGCAAGAACAATAAGGTTGTGATGGCTGATTTAAAGAAAAGTTTAGCCGAAATGGGTTTTGAGCATCCCGTTTCCTATATCAACAGCGGCAATCTTTTCTTCAACAGCCAAGCACCAGAACAGAAAATTAGAGAACTACTGACGAACCATTTCAACGACACCTACGACTTTCCCCTGCCGTTTGCCCTAATCCGCGCCGATATTCTGCAACAAGAAGCGGAGAAACTGCCAGACTGGTGGCAAGACGAAACAGCCTATCGGCGCGATGTCCTCTTTTATCTGCCTGAAGCAGACAGAGAGCAAATCCAAGCCGAAACTCTCTCGTGGGTAAACGAGGAAGAGCATTTCCATTTTGGCGAAACCGCCTTCTTTTACAGCAATCACAACCAAGCCGCCTACCTGCTCTCGAACTACCATAAAAAACTGATAGGGTCTGCCTTCTATAAAAGCCTGACAATACGCAACGGCAGAACCTTCCAGAAAATTATCGAACTGGCGAATCAATCATAAGGAAGTCATATTAGCTGATATAGCTCGCGGCAGAGCGTGCATTCCATACCTATAGCTTTCGGTTGTCACACTCCTTTTCAGGCTACCTGAAAAATAAAAAAGCCGCCTGCACTTTAATGTTCAAAGTGCAGGCGGCTTTTTTGAGCCTCAGCGAACTGTCTGCGGTATTACCACTGATACAACGCGCCAGCGCCAACGCCGGTACGGCCTTGGGAGTTGATGGAGAACGAGCCTTTCATAATCCAGTTACCGCCGTCGCTGATAGACGATACGCCCACGGCAATAGCAGATTGGCCGCCATAGTAGCCGGTGCCTACGCCGATGCCGGACGCACCTGCGCGGGTTACCTGCGGGATGGAGCTTTGAGCGATGCCGCCGGCGATACCGGCATTGCTGTTGTCTTCCAGCTTATCGATGCGCTGGTTCAAGTTATTAACGTGGTTGTTCACCTGCTGAATCAGTTGTTGGCCGGCAGCGTTGCTGCCGGCAGCTACGGCTGCCTGAAGCTGGCGCACGTTCACAGCATCGGTAGGATTATTGCCATCGGCTAGATTACTAATCTGCTTGTTGCCAGCATCAATGCCGTTGTTGGTCACGCTCGGGCCGTTATTGATGGTCAGACCGCTGTTGTTCACGGTGGTGTTGCCGGTTTTCAGGCTGCCTGCATTGCCCAAATCCACGTTTTGCGCGAGCTTGAGGCGCAATGTGTTGCTGCCGTTATCGGCCACCACGCCGATGTTGTTGTCGGTAAGCGTGCCGGTGGCGCCACCTTTCACGTTGAGCGTGGTGCCGAGCTTACGCTCAACGGTGGTGCCGCTGTCGCCGTCAAACTTGAGCGGATTGAAGGCTTGGGCGGCGGTTTGGTTGATGGCGTTGTTCACGTTGGTTACCGTGTTGCCATTTACCATCATCGGCGTGTTGTCCAGCGTGTTGCTGTCTGCTTTGAAAGTAGGCGCAGTCACTGTGCCGGCGAAAGTGGGTGCATCGGCAAATTGAATATCCACTTTGCCGTCCGTCACTTCAGTGCGGATATTGCTGTTGCTGGCCGCAGCGGTATTCGCCAAGCCGCCGCCAATGTGCAGGCTGCTTCCGAGCTTCTGTTGGCTACCGTCGTTGCCGGTATCGCTGTTTTTGTTACCGGTGAACGTGAGCGGGCTGAAGGCTTGGGTGGCGGTTTGGTTAATGGCGTTATTCACGTTGGTTACTGTGTTGCCGTTAACCGTGATTGGGGTATTGTTCAGCGTGTTACCACCGGCAGTCACGCTGGTAAATGTCGGGTTGGCAACGGTTTTGACGGTATAAACAGATTGGTTGTTGTTGCCCAAAGAGTGGGTTACCTGGATATTGTCGCCCGCCACCACTTCGGTTTTTGCCGCTTGAATGTTGGTGGAAAGTTGGTTGGTCATGCGTTTCACATCGCCGATATTGGCGGCGTTGCTGTCGATGTTGCCGCCGCTGGCCACGTTGGTAATCTGCTTGCTGCCTGCGTCAATACCAGTGTTGGTCACGCTCGGGCCGTTGGCAATGGTCAGGCCGCTGTTGTTCACCGTAGTATTGCCGGTTTTCAGGCTACCTGAACTGCCCAAATCTACGTTTTGCGCGAGTTTGAGGCGCAATGTGTTGTTGGCCTTGTCGGCCACCACGCCGATGTTATTGTCGGTGAGCGTACCGGTAGCGCCGCCTTTCACGTTGAGCGTGGTGCCAAGCGGGCGCTCAACGGTGGTGCCGCTGTCGCCGTCGAATTTGAGCGGATTGGCGGCTTGGGCGGCAACCTGGTAGAGCTGGCTGCCGTTGATGGCATCGGTGGACGTGGATGAAATTTCACCAGGGGCAACGTGTTTAATTTGGCGCTCATAACCTGCCGTGCCGACAGAAACCTGCGAACCATCCGTAATCTTGGTGGCACCGGCAAAACCGCTGTAAGCCACGCCGTTCACGGTAGCGCTAGTCACTGCTGCTGCAACAGTGCTTGTGCGCGAACCTGCGCCGATAGCCACTGCTTTTTCTTTGTCAGCTTCGGCACCCACGCCAACTGCTGTTGCACCGACTTCAGTGGCTCGTGCCCCCGGGCCGAAAGCAGTGGAAAGCGCGCCTGTGGCTTGGGCTTTCACACCCACGGCAATCGCGGCCTCAGCCGCTTCTGTGCTTTGATAACCGGTGCTCATTGACGTGCCGGTCAGGCGTTGGTAATCCGCGTCCACTTGGGCTTTGGCCAAATCCCAATCATCGCTGCCGATAGCGATGGAGGAATTACCCTTGGCGCGGGTGTTGTTACCGATAGAAGTGGATTGCCCGCCCAATGCCTGTGCATCTGGGCCGATAGCCACTGCTTGGGTAAATCCTGTTGCCTGCGCTGTCCAGCCAATCGCCACAGACTGCCTGCCGGTGGCTTTGGCAATATTGGTGTCGGATTCGTTCGAACCAATCACAACAGATTTCTCACCTGATGCCTCTGCTTTGTTACCGATGGCAATCGCATACAATTTCGAAGCCTGCGCCGTGTCACCTACTGCCACAGTACCAATGCCTTTTGCCCCTGCGCTCAAACCCATGGCAATCGATTGTGCGTGTGTTGCTTCCGCACCGGCGCCGACAGCGATGGAATACGTACCGCCTGCCCGTGCCGACTTATCCGCACTGCGGCCGCCGCCCATGGCAATGGAATTTGCACCGGAGGCTTGCGAGAAACGGCCCACTGCCACTGAGCTTTCAGTGGCCGCATTGCTGCTGTTGCCCAGGGCCAAAGCACCAATGTTTTTAGCGGAAGCCGCTGTGCCGACGGCAACCGATTGCGATGTTACAGCAGAGCTTTTATAGCCGATGGCCACCACTTGATTCACACCGGACACACCTTGGTTGGCATCCGTACCGATGGCAATAACGTGCTGACCGTTAATTTTCTGCGCTGCGCCGGTACCGATACCGATCACATTATTGGCCGCCACCGCGTCTTTCACCGCACCCTCACCCACGGCAATATTGCGCCCTGTGCTGGTTGCGTTTTCACCCGCCGCTTTGCCGATGGCGATATCCGCCTCACCCAGCGCGCTGGCACGCTCACCAATGGCAACCGTTTGATTATGATGCGCTTTACTGCCTGCACCAATCGCCAAACCAGATGTACTGGAGGCTGACGCTTTCGCACCCAAAGCCACATTGCTCTCGCCGGCAGCCGTAGCAGACATACCAATAGCAACAGATTTACCGGGCTTGCTGTCTACAACATCAGCAGCCGTTGTGGTGGCATCGCCGCAGACCACGTTTTTGCTGTTGTCATCATAATAACAAAGTTTATAGTCCGCACCGGCAGGCAAGACATTACCGCCGGAAGTGGTTGTACCAGTATTTTGTGCACCCCAAGCTGGGGCTACAGCCAGCAGCACCAAAACTGCAGCGGCGCGCGTGGTGTTTTTGCCCTGTGATTTAGCCAGCTCAGAAACAGCTGCCCAAGTGCCGCTCACAGCGTTGTAAACAGTCTTGTAGGTTTTGTTCATCGTGGTATTCCTTATCTGTTGCTGGTTTCGCGGATTGTTGCAAAACCAAAAAACTAAATGCCTTACTCCACTGTGCATTCTATTAAAATCTACACAGCTAGGTTGATACATGGCAAGAAACCGCGCATTATACTCAATACTATCAATATATTGAATGTAAAAAACTATTCGCCATATAGGCAGAGGCTACCTGAAAACTTGCCATCTATTTTTTAGCATGATGGCTCTACCACCAACATAGCAAGCTACAAACAGACAAAAATCCACCACTGACGGGCTTCAAGCTGAAATACTTGCCAAGGTGGGCTTGAGAATAAAACGGTGCATCTAGTACACAAATATATCATTCACAAAAAAACAACAGCCTCCCAGTTATTAATAAAGGCTACCTGAAACTTTTCAGGTAGCCTCTTTTCATTCCTGCAATAGCAATCAGCCCTTATCCTCACCGTTTACAATCGCGCCAACAAAAGCTTCCGCCTTATCTTTGAGCAAAAAGCGGGCGGAAGCATCAGCGGCTTCCTCTGCGTTTAGAGTCAGCGGCTCGGAGCAATCGGCGCGTACGATGATTTCAGGCATGGATACGATGCGCCACAGCGCGGTGAGGAGGCTGGTATTGCCGGCATAGGCGGGAGCGGTGCTACGACGGCCTACGCTGTCACAATAGCGCAGCGCCACGGCCACCACAGGCAGGCCACTGTCCAGTGCGGATTGGAACAGTGCGGCTTTAAACGGCAGCAACGCCATCCCATCTGAGGCTTTGGATTCAGGGAAGAACGACACGCTGTGTCCCGCACTCATCGAGCGCACAATAGCTTCGTTTACCGGTGCCACATCGTTGCGGCTGTTACGATTGATAAACACCGCACCGGTACGCGCCACCACCGCACCCAACACCGGCCAGGAACGGATTTCGCGCTTGGCAATAAACACCGTGGGGTACATGGCCATCAATATCATCGGGTCGAGCCAGGATACATGGTTCGTCGCCCCGAGAAACACGGGCGGAAACGGCGGGTTGTTCGGATTGGCTTCGATTCGGATATGCAACACTTTCAACATACTGCGCGCCAAATCCTGCATCACGTCTTTACTATGCTGGTTGTATTCATGCAGTCGGAACAAGTGGTAGCCAGCGCGGAAAAACCAAAATAGCAGGTGCAGGATGCGGAACAGGCGGGTAAAGATTGAAGTAGATTGCGTGCTCATTTGTATTGGTTTAATTATTAGATTGAGAAAGGCTACCTGAAAGGCTTCAACGCTGGCATTTCGGGCAGTAAAAGCTGCTGCGCTGTCCGACAATCTGCCGTGCAATCGGCGTACCACAATGGTGGCAAGGTTCTCCCTCGCGGCCATATACATGATATTGCTGCTGGAAATAGCCGCTTTGCCCATCGCTGTGCACAAAATCACGCAGGCTGCTGCCGCCAACTTCTATGGCACAATGCAGCACGTTACGGATTTCGGTTACCAATCGGCGGCACTCTTCGGCAGACACGCGGTCGGCACGTCGGGTAGGCAGGATGCCGGCGGCAAACAGCGCTTCGTTAGCATAAATATTGCCCACTCCCACCACAACTTTATTATCCATCAACGCGGTTTTGATGGCGCTTTTGCGGCGTGAAAGCGCATTTTTCAGGTAGCCTGAAGTGAACTCTTCTTGTAGTGGCTCAGGGCCCAGATGCTGCAACAGCGGATGCTGCTCGGCCGCACCCGTAAACCACAGCACCGAACCAAAGCGGCGCGGATCGCGCAGGCGCAACACAGTTTGGTCAACAGTAATGATATCGATATGGTCGTGCTTTTCCGGCGGTGGTGCACTGTCATTGGGGTATACGCGCAGACTGCCCGACATACCCAAATGCAGCAGCATCACGCCATGAGGAAACTCAAATAGTAAATACTTGGCACGGCGATGAATATACACAATATGGCTGCTGGCAAGCTGCTGCGCTAAATCAGGCGACACCGGCCAACGCAATTTCGGCTGGCGCACCACCACTTCGGCCACGGTTTTGCCCTGCATATAGGGCTGGATACCCCGTCGGGTAGTTTCAACTTCTGGTAGTTCGGGCATAGCAAAATTCAGGGTTGAAGTAAATAAAGCGGGAAGTTTAGACGTTTTATCTAATTTAGGCTACCGGGAAACGTGAGCTTTAACTCAATAAAGTGGATAGATGTTTTTAATAAAGCCAAGGCCTAGTTTTGGTAAGCAAAAATACAGTCACTATTTTTCAGGTAGCCTCTTTGTAGTGCGAAGGCTACCTGAAAAAACCAGCTGAAACCTGATAGGCTATTGCTGCCCCGCCTGCTGTTTGGCGGCCTCCTGCCGCTGCCATTTGGCGCGGTGTTCCGGCTCGTAGGCGAGGTTCATGATAACGATTCCGGCCTTGCCATTGTTGACACCCTTAGTCATCACAAAAGCCAGCAGGTTGCCGCGCTTAAACTGCTGTATACCGTTTTCGGCCAAAAACTTTTCCCGCTCTTCGGCCGTAACGAACATGCCGCTGTTGAGCACGGTAAATTCTTCCGCGCTCAGGTGCGGATAGGGTGCAAACCCGGCGGCTTCCAAATCTTTCACCAAGGGCGCCACTTCATTATCCGTGCGTGCCAAAATCATCATTTGCAGCAGCTTGCTCTCGCCATCAAACGAAAATATGCGCAACGGAAAGCCGTTCTGAACATTGCTCTGATACACTTCCACCGCACCGGATTCACTACCAAGCCTCCGGTTGCCGAAAATGATCACACCGTCTTCCATCTTCACCGCATCGGGATACAACGCCCGTATCTGATCCACTGTGGTCTTGCCCACTTCCACGCTTTGCAAAACAGGCGCAGCGGCAGCGGCCTGGCTGGCAGCCTCGCCATCATGGTAGCCCACATCCACACGACAGGCACACAAGGCGGCCAACAGCAGCGACAGAAGGGCTTTAGCATAAACAGACATCTCAGCTTCCTTAAAACAAAAACAAGATTGCAGGGAGGCAGCAGAGTACAAGAGAAAGACAAACTGGGCAATGTTTAATCAACAAGAGAGGCTACCTGAAGCGCCGCGATATTTTTCAGGTAGCCTTTGAGTGCGCAGAAGGCTACCTGAAAAATCGTCTTAATCACGCAACCCCAAATCCTTTCCATCTTAATTAACCCAACTTCACACAAACCACCGCCGGAATCTTTCAGGTAGCCTTTGCCCACGGAACAAATAGGCAAATCATTGCCATGTTTCTCTTTCCCCACGGCTATTTGGGCAAAAACTGCCAAAACGTGCCAAGCAGCGAGAAGACGTTTATAATGTTAACTATCTTTAATTCCGAAAGGCTGTATATGTCGAGAATGGCCAAGGGGATTATTGCGGCCGTGGTCTCCAATATTCTGTTCGGCTCGCTGTTTATGTTTGGCCCGTGGATGCGGCCGATGAGCGGCACGGATGTGTTTGCCTGGCGTATCGTGGGCACGTTTGCCTGTGCGCTCTCTATTATGCTGCTCACTTCGGCTAAACACGATGCGGCCAAATTCCTGCACGAAATCGGCGGCAATGTGCGCCGCTGGGCGTTGGTGCTGCTGCCCGCGCCGATTATGATCGGGCAGATTTGGCTTTATATGTGGGCGCCGGTAAACGGCAAGGGCGTGGACGTATCGATGGGCTACTTCCTGTTTCCGCTTGCGATGATGCTGGGCGGGGTGATGGTGTTCCGCGAGCGGCTCGATCGGCTGCAGCTGGTTGCCGTGCTGCTGGCTTCGGCGGCGGTGGCGCTGGAAATCTGGAACAGCGGCACATTTTCTTGGGTAACCATTGCCGTGTTCGCCACCTTCCCGATTTATTACATCATGCGCCGCTGGCAAGGCGTACCGCCGCTACTCGGACTCTTGCTGGATTTGATTTTGGCGCTGCCTTTCGTTATTTGGTATCTGGTGATGTATTCACCCAGCCCGGCCATGATCGAGGCCAAGCCGATTCTGCTTTTATTTGCCGTACTCTTGGGGCTCAACGGCGCGGTATCAATGCAGGTCAACCTCACAGCCAACGAGCTTTTGCCGGTGGTGCTGTTCGGCATGCTGAGCTATCTGGAGCCGGCGCTGCTGTTTCTGCTTTCGGTGTTTGTGCTGGGCGAGCATTTAGATTGGGTGGCCATGGTGAGCCACAGCCTGATTTGGGCGAGCATCATCGTGATGCTGTATCACGGCATCCAAACTATGCGCCGCGAAAAGGCAGAACAGTCTACCTGAAAATTACCTGCTGCAATCAAATGAAAACCAGGCTTCCTAAGCGGAAGCCTTTTCTTTTTCAGGCAAAAACGGCCTGGGCAGATGTGTTATAATTGGACGTTGGGTTTCAGGTAGCCTGAAATCGCATTGAGCTCACATCATTTCCCAATATAACAATACCTGTCATCACCACCCCATGCCAAACGAAATCGCCGACATCAGCTACGAAATCCTGGAAAACGAAAACGGCCAAGAAACCCCAGCCCTATTTATCGCCTGCAATATCAACAACGAAGCAGAAGCAGAGGCATTCGTGCCCGAAGTGCAGCAGGCCGTTTTCAGCCAGCTTTTGATGCCCTGCCAAGAGGCCAAGCTTCTGATGATCACCATCATCGGCGGCATCGAGGCCGAAGCCTTCCGCCGGCTTTGGCTGCCTCGCGTTGAAGCAGATGAATTATTCGCCGCACTCCTGGCTAGACTGGAAACTGCCGTGGTGGTGCACGGCACACCCGCCGGCGAAATCGTCGGCCAAGCCTCCCTACTGGCCTAATCGGCTGCCGGTTAAACATCCCAATTTGCGCTGCCATTTTTCAGGTAGCCTCAAACTCATTCTCATCACAGCAAAACAACCATGACAGAACAAACCCAGCAAGAATACGGCGCCGACAGCATCCAAGTCCTCGAAGGATTGGAGGCCGTGCGCAAACGCCCCGGCATGTATATCGGCGACACCCAAGACGGCTCCGGCCTGCACCACATGGTGTTCGAAGTGCTCGACAACGCAATCGACGAAGCGCTGGCCGGCCATTGCGACAGCATCACCGTATCCATCAACGCCGACGAATCCATCACCATCGAAGACAACGGGCGCGGCATTCCCACCGGTATCCACCCCAAAGAAGGCCGCTCCGCCGCCGAAGTCATCATGACCATCCTGCACGCGGGCGGCAAGTTCGACAACAACAGCTACAAAGTCTCCGGCGGCCTGCACGGCGTGGGTGTGAGCGTAGTGAACGCGCTGTCCGATTGGCTGAAACTCACCATTTGGCGCGAAGGCAAAGAGCATTTCGTCGAATTCAAACGCGGCGAAACCGTTGCCCCGCTCAAAGCCGTGGCCGACTGCCCGGCCGACAAACACGGTACGCGCGTGCAATTCATGGCCAGCGAAGAAACCTTCGGCGTGGTGCAATATAAATTTGAAACCCTGGCCAAACGCATCCGTGAATTGTCCTTTCTAAACAACGGCGTGAAAATCGAACTGTTCGACAAACGCGACGGCAAACACGAAAACTTCGCCGAATCCGGCGGCGTAGCCGGTTTCGTCCGCTACACCACCGGCGGCAAAAAACCCTTGCACGACAAAATCTTCTACACCCTCGGCGAAAGAGACGGCATGACCGTGGAATGCGCCATGCAGTGGAACGACAGCTACCAAGAATCCGTGCAATGTTTCACCAACAACATCCCGCAGCGCGACGGCGGCACTCACCTCACCGCCCTGCGCGCCGCCATGACGCGCACCATTAATCAATACATCGAAGCCAATGAAATCGCCAAAAAAGCCAAGGTGGACACCAGCGGCGACGATATGCGCGAAGGCTTGGTGTGCGTGCTGTCCGTGAAACTGCCCGACCCGAAATTCTCCTCCCAAACCAAAGACAAACTGGTTTCCAGCGAAATCGCCCCCGTGGTGAACGAAGTGCTCAGCCAGGCGCTGCACGAATTTTTGGAAGAAAATCCGCAAGACGCCAAAATCATTTGCAGCAAAATCGTGGATGCCGCCCGCGCCCGCGAAGCCGCCCGCAAAGCGCGCGAAATCACCCGCCGCAAAGGCGTGATGGACGGCCTCGGCCTGCCCGGCAAACTGGCCGACTGCCAAGAAAAAGATCCTGCATTATCCGAGCTTTATCTGGTGGAGGGCGATTCCGCAGGCGGCTCCGCCAAACAAGGCCGCGACCGCAAATTCCAAGCCATCCTGCCGCTGAAGGGCAAAATCCTCAACGTGGAAAAAGCCCGCTTCGAAAAAATGCTCGCCAGCCAAGAAGTGGCCACCCTGATTACCGCGCTGGGCACGTCCATCGGCAAAGAAGAATTCAATCTGGAAAAACTGCGCTACCACCGCATCATCATCATGACCGATGCCGACGTGGACGGCGCGCATATCCGCACCCTGCTCCTAACCTTCTTCTACCGCCAAATGCCCGAGCTGGTGGAACGCGGCTACATCTACATCGCCCAACCCCCGCTTTATAAAGCCAAATACGGCAAGCAGGAACGCTACCTGAAAGACGACACGGAAAAAGACGAATTCCTGCTCGGCCTCGCCGTGGACAAAGCCAAAATCGTTTCCGGCGGCCGCACGCTGGAAGGCGCCGAGCTGGAACGCGCCGCCAAGCAGTTCCTCCGCGCCCGCAGCACCATCGAACAGGAAAGCCGCATCATCGACGGCCTCGTGCTGCGCGCCCTGCTCGACACCGCCCCCATTTCGCTCGAAAGCGCCGAAAGCACCGATGCCGCCATTGCCGCCCTCACCCCCCTGCTGGCCAAAGAAGAAGTGGCGCTGGAACGCCTCGACGGCCACGAAGGCGGCCATTTCATCAAAATCACCCGCCAGCTGCACGGCAACGTGATGGTTTCCTATCTCGACCAGAAATTCATCGACAGCAAAGCCTACCAAACCATCAGCCGCACCGCCGAACAGCTCCAAGGCCTGGTTGAGCCCGGCGCCCTGCTCCACAAAGGCGAAGCCGAGCCGCAAACCGTAAACAGCTTCGAGCAGGCCATCGACATCCTGCTCGCCGGTGCGCAAAAAGGCATGGCCATCCAGCGCTACAAAGGGCTGGGCGAGATGAACGCCGAACAGCTGTGGGAAACCACTATGGACCCGGAAGTGCGCCGCCTCTTAAAAGTGCGCATCGAAGATGCCATCGCCGCCGACAAAGTATTCGTTACCCTCATGGGCGACGAAGTCGAACCCCGCCGCGAGTTCATCGAAACCAACGCCCTGATTGCGCAAAATATTGATGCGTAAAGCAGCACAGATTTTTCAGGTAACCTTCCCTACAAAAGGCTACCTGAAAATTTATAGTGGATTAAATTTAAATCAGGACAAGGCGGCGAGCCGCAGACAGTACAAATAGTACGGCAAGGCGAGCCAACGCTGTACTGGTTTAAATTTAATTCACTATACCCCCTTACCCCACCGTTCAACCACCACGAAAGGACACCCCATGTTCCGCCGCCTCACCGCCATCGCCGCCCTCCTCATCGCCGGCCAAGCCTACGCCCAAAGCTTTATCGCCGACACCATCCCCTACGCCCCCGAAGCCAAAGTGGCCGACCGCATCCGCCAAGAATGCACCGATTTAGGCGCAAACTTCAGCCGCAAAATCATCGAGCAAGCCAAAGCCGGCGGCATCGAGCTGCAGGCCACCGGCGCCGACAGCCTCGCCGCGCAGCCCAACCGCCTCGACGTGCAGATTACCGACGCCCGCAGCTACGGCAGCGCCTTCACCGGCCACTACAAATCCATGCACATCCGCCTCACCCGCTACGAAAACGGCCAACAAACCGCCACCACCGAGCTTTCCCGCCGCTCCCTCGGCGGCATGGGCGGCATGTTTAAAAGCTCCTGCTCCGTGCTCGAACGCGTAACCGACACCCTTGCCAAAGACACCGCCGCCTGGCTGAAAAACCCCGCCGACGCCTCCGCAACCCCGGCCGCCAACGAAGCCTCCGGCGCAGCCCAATAAACCCAAAAGGCTACCTGAAACATTTTCAGGTAGCCCCACATCAAATTAAAAAGAGACCCCGCATGAAATACATCCACACCACCGCCGACACCCTCGAACACCTCCGCCAGCAGGCCAAAAAACGCCAAAACAAACAAGGCGGCAAAATTGCCGAGCTGCTCAACCGCGCCGCCCAAGAAGCCAAATACCAAAGCTGGCGCCACGCCGAAATCTGCCACCAGGCCGGCGAACGCTTCGGCCGCACCCCGCTCACCGAAGAATGCCACACCGTAGTCGAGCACACCCGTGCCGGCCAAGACTACGTAACCGCCACCGGCTTTGAAACCGCCGCCCCCAGCGCCTACCTCCTGTTCAACACCGACCAAGGCGACGCCTGGCTCTACGACGTATTCAGCCGCCGAGCCCTGTGCCTGATGCACCGCCACAAAGAAGCCGAGCTCACCCCCATCCGCTTTGCCGACAAACGCTTCACCATCGAATGGGACGGCCAAGTAGACCTCTCCACCCCCATCCCCAGCCTCGACCCCGAAACCGACGCCGCCCGCGCCAAACTCGGCGGCCGCTACCTCTTCCCCGAATACGTCTCCCTCATGATTGAAGACCTCGGCAGTCAAGCCGCCCGCCAAGCGCACCAATTCTTCCAAAACGAACACGGCAGTGAGAGCCAGCCCGCGCCCGAACACGAACACCACGGGCACGAACACGGCCACAACTGCGGCTGCAGCCACTAGCCGAAACATTTTCAGGTAGCCTCGAAGGCTACCTGAAAACTAAGCGGCAACGGACTTACAATGCTATCCTAACCGAACTAAGTTTAGATCTTTGCTGGGCTAAATACCCCAATATATATTTTGAATGGCTATTCATGATTCGCCGCCAGCGGTCATCAATAGTGTAAGAATGACATTGGAAAGTGCAAGAATGTTCATCAGCTATTCGCCTAGCTCAACTAATCAGTAACCTTTCACCATTCCATCCAACAAACCAAACAAAAACCTGCCTCATAAAGAGGCAGGTTTTACATTGAGAACCAAACTGGCTTAATCAGCCTGGCGGCGGATCACCGCCGGAATTTCGAAATCGTCCAACACAGATTGGTTGGCAAAATCAGAAGCAGCCAAATTCATGGTGCGGGCAGTGCGACCGGAACGGATAACGCTGTCGATTTCCGGGAATGCGCCGTCTGTGCCGGTAGCTTGGGCAGCTTTCACCATACGCAGGTTGCTGCTCTGGCTGTTATCGCCTTGCTCTTTCAGGCCGGTGGCAATGATGGTAACGCGAATTTCGCCTTCATCCATGGCAGCGTCTTCAGCTGTACCGTATTTCAATTCGGCATCAGGGTGAGCATATTCGCTCACTACTGACATGATTTCTTTGTACTCTTTCATGGTTAGACCATCGGGGGCGGTAGTGATGTTCACCAACACGCCGCGTGCGCCTTCCAGCGTTACATTGTCCAGCAGCGGGCTGGCAATTGCCTGCTCGGTAGCCAAACGGGCACGGTCGATACCTTGTGCGAAACCAGAACCCATCATGGCCATGCCCATGATACCCATTACGTTGCGTACGTCGGCGAAGTCCAAGTTGATCATGCCGGGGCAGGTAATCACTTCGGCAATACCGGCCACTGCGTTGCGCAACACGTTATCAGCAGCACGGAATGCCTGGCGCACGGTTACATCTTCGCCCAGGGCGGTCATCAGTTTGTCGTTCGGGATAACGATGAGCGAGTCTACTTGGTTTTTCAGGGTTTCCAAGCCGTCTTTGGCAATCTGGATGCGTTTGCCTTCATGTTCGAACGGGCGGGTCACCACAGCCACGGTCAGGATACCCAGCTCACGGGCAATCTCGGCCACTACCGGAGCAGCGCCGGTGCCGGTGCCGCCACCCATACCGGTGGTAATGAACAGCATATTGGCGCCTTGAATGGCGTCAGCAATGGTTTCACGGTCTTCCAGGGCGGCATTGCGGCCGGTTTCCGGATTGGCGCCGGCACCCAAACCTTTGGTCAAATTAGTACCTAGCTGGATGCGCTTGGGCGCTTTGCTGCCCTGCAAAGACTGGGCATCGGTGTTGGCGCTAATAAATTCAACGCCTTGTACCGTGTTGTCTATCATATTGTTAATAGCATTACAGCCGCCGCCACCAATACCGATAACTTTAATGACCGCCGGACTGGCTGCGGATTCGACAACATCATAAACCAACTGCATTTAACACTCCTTTTGCGCCCCGGAAGGCTACCTGAAAACTGAAATCGCCCGTATTATAAAGGTTTGAACGGATTTTGTGTGCAAGAATAAGCAAAAAGCTTAGAAATTGTTTTTCAGCCACTCTTTGAGGCGGTAGAAAACAGAATCTCCCTCTGCAGCCTGTCGCACGGTGTTATGCGTGCCATGTTGGCTGCTGTATTCGGCAGCGGTTTGCAGGAGGCCGATGGCGGTGGCGTAGCGCGGATTACGAATACGCTCTGACAAGCCGCCCATTTCCTTCGGCACACCGACACGGGCAGGCAGGTTGAACACGTCTTCAGCCAGTTCCACCACGCCGGAAAGCAAAGAGGCACCGCCGGTGAGCACTACGCCGGAGGTGAGCACCTCTTCAGGGAAACCGGAACGGTGCAGTTCATTGCGGGTCAGCTCCAAAATTTCTTCCACGCGCGGGCCGATAACGCTGGCCAACACACGGCGTGAAATCTGGCGCGGGCTGCGGTCGCCCACGCTGGGCACTTCAATCATTTCATCCAAGCCATCGCCGGTAGCCAAGGCCACGCCATGGTTGATTTTGATGTATTCGGCGGCGTTGTAAGGGGTACGCAAGGCTTGCGCCAAATCGCGGGTAATCAAATCGCCGGCCACCGGAATCACGGCGGTGTGGCGGATGGCACCGTTGGTGTACACGGCGATATCAGTCGTGCCGCCGCCGATATCGATGACGCACACGCCCAGTTCTTTCTCGTCTTCAGTCAGCACAGCACGGCCGCTGGCCAAGGGCTGCAGAATCATATTGTCGATGTGCAGGCCGCAGCGTTCGATACATTTTTGAATGTTCTGCATGGCGGTAACCGCGCCGGTTACGATATGAATGCGCGTATCCAGCCGCACGCCGCTCATGCCGATAGGCTCGCGCACGCCGGGCTGGTTATCAATAATATATTCCTGCACCACGGTGTGCAGAATCTGGTGATCCGGCGGAATGTTTACAGCTTTGGCGGTTTCGATGGCACGGTCGATGTCGGCCTGCGTTACTTCGCCTTCCTTGATTTTCACCACACCTTGCGAATTCATGCTGCGGATGTGGTTGCCGGCAATACCGGTTACCACGCTGCCGATTTGGCAATCGGCCATCAGCTGAGCCTCTTCCATAGCCTGGGTAATGGCTTGGGCGGTGGCATCAATATTGGTTACCATGCCGGCTTTCAAGCCGTGTGACGGCGCTTGGCCAAAGCCGATGATATGGATTTCTTTGTCGTCTTGCACTTCGCCGATCAAAACGATGGTTTTCGAGGTGCCGATGTCCAGTGCGCCCACCAGTTGTTTGTTGTTTGACATAACTCTGTCTCGCTTGCTTATTGTTGAAATGGTTGTTTATCGCTAAAGCACTTCTTTCTTTTCTACTACGCTAACTCGCTTTGCTGTACGTGTGCACTATGCTACTGCTCGCCGTCTTGTAGAAAAATAATTGCTTCAGTCATGCCCGCCTGATGGCGGTTGTTGCTTGTTGTTGTCTTCATCTGCCGCGCCCTGTTTGTAGCGCACGGCAAAGCCGTCTTTATAGCGCAAATCCACGTATTGTACGTCGGCTGCGCGTTCTTTCAAGATTTCGTGCCATGCCTGCACAAAGCGGCGCAGGCGATCTTGTGCGTCGACACGACCCAGATGCAGCCGGATGCCGTTTTCCAAAGCCAGCTCCCGGGAGGAACGCGAACTGTAGTCCATGCGGCTGATTTTCAGATTAGTCGGCGCCAAGATGGCTTGGAACTCCATAAATTCCTCCACCATAATTTTACGCATTCCCGGCGTGCCTGCAAATACGGGAAAGTTTTCATCGGTGGGGGCATCAAAGCCTTTGCCTTCGCTATCCACCAGCCCGCCGCTTTCCCAGCGCGCCACGGGCTGCCGCTCTTCCACCCGGATTTGCACCGTATCCGGCCAGATTCGACGCACCTCCGCCTTAGCCACCCAAGGCAGCGTTTCAAACGCCTGCCGTGCTTCGTTCAAGTCGGCTTTGAATATATTGCCGCGGATGTGGAGATGGGCGGTTTGTTGCAGTTGGGTGGCACTTAAGCGGTGCAGGTCGCCGTCGATTTTCACCAGCTTCACCGGAAAATACGGCGAATTCATCATCCACATCACCGCTGCCGCAATCAGGCCGACAGCAGCCAAAAGATAAAGGCTGCTGTTGATGCGTTTGAGTGCGCCGGCGTTATCCCAAAGTCGCATGGCTCAATACTTCAACGCATAAATCGGCAAAATCCAAGCCGGTTTGCGCGGCGGCTTTCGGCACCAGGCTGTGACTGGTCATACCGGGCACGGTGTTGATTTCCAACAAATAAAGCTTTCCGCTCTGGCTGCGCAGGAAATCCACCCTGCCCCAGCCGCGCCCGCCGATGGCTTCAAAGCCCGCTTTGGCCAGGCGACGGATTTCGGCCTCGCCCGCTGCATCCAAATCGCTGGGGCATTGGTATACCGTGTCGTCGCGGAAATACTTGGCGTCGTAATCGTAAAACTCGGTGGCGGGGATGATGCGGATGCTGGGCAGCGCCTGTTGACCGAGCACGGCGCAGGTGTATTCGCCGCCGTCGATAAAGCGTTCGGCGATGATTTCGCCGTGCAGGTGGCGTTCGCGCAGCTCGCGGTACACTTTCGGCAGTTCGCCGGGCTGCTTCACTTTCACTACGCCCACGCTGCTGCCTTCGGCGGCGGGCTTCACAAACATCGGCAGGCCGAGCTCGGCTTCCACGGCGGCAAAATCGGTATCATCGTGCAATACGGCGAAATCGGGTACGGGCAGGCCGAGTGCCTGCCAAATCAGTTTGCAGCGGTATTTGTCCATGCCCAGCGCGGAGGCGGCCATGCCGCAGCCGGTGTAGGGGATGCCGATGGAATCGAGCAATGCCTGCACGGTGCCGTCTTCGCCATAGGTGCCGTGCAGCACATTGAAGGCTACCTGAAAACCCTGCGCTTTCAGTTGCAGGATGTCTTGTTCTTTCGGGTCGAACCGGTGGGCATCGATGCCCCGGCTCTGCAAGGCGGCCAATACGGCCGCGCCGCTGTCGAGCGACACTTCACGCTCGCTGGAAAATCCGCCGTTCAATACGGCCACTTTGCCAAACTGCTTGTTCATTTGCTTTGCTTCTTTCTTACTTCTACTTTCAGGTAGCCCCATCAAACGCCCGTCTGAAAAGCTACCTGAAAACTTAAAACCGGTAATGCCGCCAGCTCGGGTCGTATTCGCACGCGGCCTGCGGCTTGAGTTCGGCAAACTGCTCGCACAGTGCCTGCGCTTTTCCCATGAGGCGCTCCGGCTCGCCGGTGGCGGCAAATATGGTGCGCTCGCCCCGCGTGAGGTTGGTGACGGCAATCGTGCCGATGCCTTGCTGCTGGTGGCAGGCTTCGGCGTCGAATTCGTCTTGCAGCCGGTAGGCCGCCATCAGCGCGTCTTCGCCGTTGATTTCGCAGCGCACGGAAACGCACCAGCCCATATCCGCCCGGCCAAGCAGGCCGTTGGCCGATTCATTGCGCAGCAGCACCAGGGCATCTTGTTCGTTTTCTTCGTCTTCATCGCGCTGATAGGCGGTATACTGCCATTCCGGCTCGGGATAGAGCGCATCGCGCCCCAAAGCTTTCCAGACTTCATCTAATTTTTCAGGTAGCCTGTGCAGCGGCACGGCTTCTGGAGGCGCGGTATCCACAAAATCCAGTGCGCCCACTTTCACCACCGCATCCCACTCGCCCAACACATGGTCGAGCATAATCAGCGCCAGCCGCTGCGAGGTTTCCAAATCTTCTGCCTTGGGCGGCTTGGCAAAAGCCACGTCCAGCGCGGGCAGGCCGCGCCATTCTTCGCAGCGCACCAAAATATCCGCCGCCTGCATTTCCACGCCGCCCATGCGGATGGCAAACTGCTCCGGCGAGCCCAGCCGCTGGCGGAAACACAGCACCGAACGCTCGGTGGATTCCGCCGCCGTGGCAATCAGCGCCAACACTTGCGGGAAGTGTTCCAAATCGCCGTTGGCGCTGAACACCAGCGCGCCGTCAGCCGGCGGCCCTTCCAATTCCACCACCACGCCGGGGCAGTATTCGTGCAGCAGGTTGTTGGCCTCGGTAACAAAGGCCACCGGGTCTTCCAGTGCTGTAAGCCGCGCCTCTTCGCGCCGCCACACCGTCCAGAAACAATGGGCATTATCTTGCCATTCGCTCAGGCTGTGCCGGCCTGCGGCTTCGTTGGTATCTGATTTCGTCATCTTTTATCCTTGCAAGCGGTAATGCCGCCATGACGGGTCGAACACACAGTTGCCCCGTGCGTCCAGCCGCTCGTAGCGTGCGGTGATTTCCCGCACCTTCTCCCACAATCCTTCCGGCTCAGCCACCATGGCAAAGGCGGTGTATTCGCCTTTTTCCGCATCGGCCAGCATGGCAGTCAGGATGCCTTGCTCATGCTGCCCGACGCAGCCGGAAAACTCGTGTGCCAGCTCCTGCGCCAGAGCCTGGCTCATGTCGTCGTACACTTCACATCGCACGCTCAAACACCAGGCCAAATCGGCACGCCCCAGTAGCGAAGCAGCCGATTCGTTGCGCACCAAAATCTTAGCCGGCTCGCCATCATCGTTTTCCGCGCCATACACGCGGAACTCGGCCTCGCCGCCCGGATACACGCCGTTGTGCCCCATCCGGGCGCGCCACAGTTTGTCGAAAGCCTCGGGCAGTTCAGCCAGCGGCAACGCGCCCCGAGGCGGCTGCTCCACCAGCTCCACATAGCCGGTTTTCACGTTTAAATCCCACTGCCCCAAGGCCTGCGCCAAAAGCAGCCACACCGCCAACCGGCGGTCGTCGGCATCCGTGCCATCAGGATTATCGTTCACAAACACCTGCAAATGCACCAAACCATCGCTGCCCGGCGCACAGGCTACCTGAAACTGGCTGCCGCAAAGCTGCGTTTTGCCAAAACCAGCCCGACGCTGCGGCAATTCAGCAACCCGGCAGCGCCGCAGCAAGGCCTGCACGCCGAAAGGCAAACCCGGCGGCGCGGCTTCGGCCAGCAACACCGCGTCGGCCATCGGCTCCAACCGGCCACCGCTGCTGAAGGCTACCTGAAATTTAGCGCTGGCATCAACAGCATCATCCGACACGGTCTGCAAAAACACGCCGGGGAAATAGTGGTGCAGCAGATAGTTGCCGCTATTCACCAGCGCCACACAACCGCCGCCGGCCTGCCAGGGCTGCTCCCACTGCCAGCTCTGCCAAAAAGCGGCGGCACGCTGTCGCGCCTCTTGGCGGCGTTTCAGGAAATCATCCATGCGCTGCTAAATCCCGCAAAGCCTGCGGTACTTTATTGATGCTGCCTGCGCCCATATTCAGCAGCAGGTCGCCATCTTGCAGCATATTAAGCAGGGTGGCGGGCATATCGGCTACATCAGCGCAGTAAATCGGCTCCAGCTTGCCGGCCACGCGCAAGGCGCGGGTGAGTGCACGGCTGTCGGCAGCCACAATCGGCTCTTCGCCGGCAGCATACACATCGGTGAGCACCACTGCATCGGCAGTGTTCAGCACGCGCACGAAGTCTTCAAACAAATCGCGGGTGCGGGTGTAGCGGTGCGGCTGGAATGCCAACACCAGGCGGCGTTCTGGATAAGCACCGCGTGCGGCGGAGAGCGTGGCAGCCATTTCCACCGGATGGTGGCCGTAGTCGTCGACGACCAAAGCGCTGCCGCCTTGCGGCAGCTTGATTTCGCCGTAACTCTGGAAGCGCCGTCCCACGCCGCCGAAACCGGCCAGGCCGCGCTGAATGGCTTCCACGTCCGCGCCGCACTCCAGCGCCACGCCAATGGCAGCCAGCGCGTTGAGCACATTGTGCCGCCCCGGTGCGTTCAGCCGCACTTCAAACGGCGCAATCTGGCGTTTGTTCAGGTGCACGGTAAAGCACATCTGCGCGCCTTCGCTGTGCACATTATCGGCGTAAATATCGGCGGTTTCGTCTAAGCCATAGGTAGCAAACGGTTTCTGAATCTCTGGCAGGATGGCGCGCACATGTTCGCTGTCGATACACAAAAACGCCTTGCCGTAGAACGGCATACGGTGCACAAACTCCACAAAGGCCTGATGCAGCTTGTCCACGCTGTGGTCGTAGGTGTCCATGTGGTCGGTGTCGATATTGGTCACCACGGTAATCACGGGCGTGAGATACAGGAAAGAGGCGTCCGATTCGTCGGCCTCGGCCACAATATACTGCCCGCCGCCGAGCTTGGCGTTGGTGCCGGCAGCGGTGAGCTTGCCGCCGATAACGAAGGTCGGGTCGAGGCCGGCGGCGGTGAGGATGGAGGCGGTGAGGCTGGTAGTGGTGGTTTTGCCGTGCGTGCCGGCAATGGCGATACCTTGGCCGAAGCGCATAATCTCCGCCAGCATCATGGCGCGCGGAATCACCGGAATGCCTGCCTCGCGGGCGGCCAACACTTCCGGATTATCCGGCTTGATGGCGGTGGAGGTAACCACCACGTCCACGCCTTCGATATGCTCTGCCGCATGGCCGTGGAACACCTTGATGCCCATATCGGCCAGCTGGCGCGTTACCGCGCTTTGCGCCTGATCCGAGCCGGATACGTCGAATTCTTTATACAGCACCTCGGCCAGGCCGCACATGCCAGAGCCGCCGATGCCGACGAAATGGATGCGTTTTACTCGTTGCTTCATAGTTATCACTGCTTCCCAAGCAGCCTTTGCAGACAAAACCGCTATTGTATAGCGGATAAACATTTTTCGATACAACACAAGCGGGAAAAGCCGATACTGCGATTGAGGCTACCTGAAACTTCAAAACCGCTTTTCAGGTAGCCTCACACCAATCATCCGCCCACTGCTGCCAGCGCAGCTTCCGCCACCTTGGCCGCACTATCCGGTTTGGCCATTTGGCGGGCGTTTTGCGCCCATTGGCGGCAAGTGTCGCGGTTGAGGCCGCCCAGCACCGAAGCCAGTTTCTCGGCAGTCAATTCGCTCTGCGGCAAAAGCAGCCCGGCCTCGCCGGCGGCCACGAAGCGGGCGTTGGCAGTTTGGTGGTCATCCACCGCATAGGGGTAAGGCACGAGCAATGCGCCCACGCCTGCCGCCGCCAGCTCGGCAATGGTAAGCGCGCCGGAGCGGCACACCACCAAATCCGCCGCACCGTAGGCCGCCGCCATATCGTCAATAAACTCGCTGCATTCGGCCTGCACGCCGGCTTCATCATAACGCTGGCGCAAGCCTTCCAGCTTGCCGCGCCCGCTTTGGTGGCGCACTTGGGGACGTTGCTCGGCAGGCAACAGGGCCAGCGCTTCGGGCAGCAGGCGGTTTAGAATATCCGCGCCCAAGCTGCCGCCGGTAACCAGCAGCTTCAGTCTACCTGAACGCTCAGCAAACCGCTCTTCGGGCGTGGGCAGTGCGGCAATATCGGCACGCACGGGGTTACCCACCAGCCCGTTTTCATCGCCAAAAGCCTTGGGGAAGGCATACAGCACGCGGCTGGCCAATTTGGCCAAAATCCGGTTGGAAAGCCCGGCCACGGCGTTTTGCTCGTGAATCACCAGCGGCACGCCGCACAGCTTGGCCGCCACGCCGCCGGGCACGGTAACGAAGCCGCCAAAGCCGATGGCGCCGTCCACCTGATGCTTGCGGATGATGCTCCGTGCTGCACGGATGGTGTGCCACAGCGTGAACGGCAACATCAGCTTGCGCTTGAGGCCGTTGCCGCGCACGCCTTTGATGGCCAGGGTTTCGATTTCAATGCCGTGCTGCGGCACGATACGCGTTTCCATCGCTCCCTCGCTGCCCAGCCACACCACCTTGTGCCCGCGTTCGCGCAGCGCGGCGGCCACCGCCAGCGCGGGAAAAATATGCCCGCCGGTGCCGCCGGCCATCAGCAAAAAGGTTTTCACGCCCATATTCGGCTCCTCACACTTCAAAACCGCGCATTTTGCGCCGGTTTTCATAATCCACCCGCAGCAGCAGCGCCACGGCTATCAGCATGGCCACCAGTGCCGAGCCGCCGAAGGAAATCAGCGGCAGGGTCAGCCCTTTGGTGGGCAACAGGCCGATGTTCACGCCGATATTGAAAAAGCTCTGAATCCCCAGCCAGATGCCCACGCCGCTGGCCACAAACGCGCCAAAAAACTGCTCCAAATCGCGCGCCATTTTGCCGATGGAAAACGAACGCCACACCAGCCACAAATAGCAGGCGGTGAGCAGCATCATGCCGAGAAAGCCGAATTCCTCGCCGATCACGGCGGTGATGAAATCGGTATGCGCTTCAGGCAGGTAGAAGCGTTTTTCCAGCCCAGCGCCCAAGCCCACACCCGTCCAGCCGCCGCGCCCGATGGCCATCAGCGCATGGGTAAGCTGGTAGCCGCTGCCCAGCGGGTCGGCCCACGGATCGAGGAAGGCGGTAACACGCGCCATGCGGTAGGGCGAAATCAACACCAGCGTCACCATGCCGCTCAGGCCGGCCAGCACCACCACAATAAACCAGCGAAACGGCAACCCCACTAAAAACAGCAAACCCACGCTAATCACCGACACCACCACAAACGAGCCGAAATCCGGCTGCAGCATAATCAGCCCCAGCCCGCAGCCCACCGGCAGCGCCACCCAGCACACTTTCTTCAAATGCTGCAACACTTCGGCGCGGCGCATGAAAAAGCCGGAAAGATAAAGAATCACCGCCAGCTTGAAAAATTCGCTCGGCTGCAAATTGGCCACGCCCAAAGGAATCCAACGCCGCGCGCCGTTCACATCGCGTCCCACCAGCAGTACCGCAATCAGCATCAGCAAGCTGATCACCAGCAGCACCATCGAATACTTCTGCCAAGTGCGCATCGGCACCCGGAACGCCACCAAAGCCGCCCCGCCACCCACGGCAATATAGGCCGCCTGGCGGATAAGGAATGCCCATTTATTGCCGCCGCCCTGCCCGGCAAAGGCCACCGAGGCGGAATACACCATCACCAGGCTGAAGCCCAGCATCAGCACCACCAGCCACAGCAGCGATTGATCGATGGTGTGGCCGTGGCGCAGGATTTTGCGGTCGAGGAGTTTGGATTCGGTAATCATTCAGGTACTTCAAGTTACTTCAAAAATCAATGGAACAAGGTTTCAGGTAGCCTTTAGGCTTCAACAGAGGCTACCTGAAAAATCTGTTGCGGCTCAAATCTGCGGCCGGCTAACTGCAAGGATACTGCTTAGGGTTGGCAATCGCCTCCGCCAACAAAGCCGCCTGCTTGGCGGTTTCTGCATCTGCGGAAGCGGCCAAACCCGCTATCAGGTCGCGGTTTGCCGCAAACAATTCTAAAACAGACACGTGTAAATAATGCCTGTCTAATGTTTTGCTTATTTTAAGAAACTCGTCGTCCATCCTGCCATCGAAGGCAGGATCGAACAGCTTGGCTTTAAATATGCCGTATTTCAGCGCCTTGCCCTTGGTTTCTTTAAATGCCTGAGCCTGCGGAGATTGGGCACTATAGTTGGCCGCTTCAAACAGCGTACGCATTCCCTTGAGCAACCAAGCCTTATTCGGCTTCTCTTCCACCAGCAACGCCAGGCAAACCTTCAGCCCCCAAGGCGACAATTTCACCAGCCAAGCCTGCGATTCCAAGCTGTCAATCAGCCGCTCATAATCTTTTTCTACAGCCGATCCCGCCAATATATTCAAAATGTTCTGCTGCACCCCTTTGGCGTGGGTTTCATAAGGCGTGCCAAACCGGCGCCACGGAAAGTTTTCCAGAAAGGTGTGCAATACCATTTGTGCTTTCCCAAGTCAGTTTGCCTGCCGCTGCAGCATTTTCAGGTAGCCTTTCGGCTTGGGCAAAGGCTACCTGAAAACATCACAAAGCCTCAAACGCCTCAATAAACACCTGCGAGCGGTGCGCATAGCCTTTAAACATATCGAAGCTGGCGCAGGCGGGGCTGAGCAGCACGATGTCGCCGGGCTCGGCCAGGCGGTAGGCGGTTTGCACCGCTTCTTGCAGGCTGGCGCAATCCATCATCTCCACGCCGCAGCCGGCCAGGTCGCGGCGGATTTGCGGCGCGTCTTCGCCGATGAGCAGCACGGCACGGGCTTTGCCGGGCAGCACGTTTTTCAGCGGGGTGAAATCCTGCCCTTTGCCCTGCCCGCCGGCAATCAGGAACAGCGGGCTTTGCAGGCCGGCGATGGCGGCTTCGGTGGCGCCCACATTGGTGCCTTTACTGTCGTCGATAAACACCACGCCGTTTTTCTCGCCGATTTTTTCCACGCGGTGCGGCAGGCCTTTGAAGGTACGCACATGGCGCAGCAGTTCGGTACGCGGCAGGCCGATTGCTTCGCACAAAGCCAGCGCGGCCAGTACGTTGGCGGCGTTGTGCAAGCCTTGCAGCGGAATATCGGCGGCGGCAATCAGCGTTTCCGCGCCGTGTTTCAGGTAGCCCGATGCGGCATCAAACCAATAATCGGTTGCCTGCTGCAGCGAAAAGCGGCGCACTTCACGGCCGCTGCGTTTCATGGCGCGGCACAGCGCATCGTCGGCATTGATTACCTGCACGCCGCTGCCACGGAAGATTTTGTCTTTGGCGTGGGCGTAGTCGAGCAAGTCGTCGTAGCGGTTGAGGTGGTCTTCGGAAATATTGAGCACGGCGGCGGCGGCGGCGTTCAAATGGTCGGTGTTTTCCAGCTGGAAGCTGGAAAGCTCGAGCACCCACACGTCGGCGCTCTGCTCCTGCCGTTCTTCATAGGCTTCGAGCACCGGCGTGCCGATATTGCCGGCCACCACGGTATCCAGCCCGCATTCGCGGCACAAATGACCCACCAAGCTGGTTACGGTGGTTTTGCCGTTGCTGCCGGTGATGGCGATGATTTTGTCGCGCTTGCCGGAAAGCTCGTGTGCCAAGATTTCCACATCGCCCAGCACACGGCCGCCGGCCTGTTTGAAGGCTTCGATTTCAGGCGTGCGCTCGCTGATGCCGGGGCTGAGTGCCAAAATGCCGAAACCTTCGGCCAATGCGTTTTTCAGGTAGCCTGTGTGGCAGGCCAGGCCGGGGAAACGCTGTTGCAGCTCGGCTTGTTTGGCTGCCGGGAAGTCGGCATCATAAGCGGCTACCACCGCGCCTTTGCGGCGCAGGAAATCCAACATGGAAATGCCGCTGCCGCCCATCCCGGCCACGAGGATTTTTTGGTTTTGCCATTCGCTTTTCATTCTATTCTCCATGCCGCCCGGTTTGCCTGCAGGCGGCTGCTTTCTCAGTTTTTCGCTTCGTTCATTTTGACTGCGTTGCAGCCTGCACTTTCAGGTAGCCTTTACTGCGCGGCTGTATTAGCCAGCAGCTTCATCAGCAGCAGCCACGGCAGCATGATTCCGCCGATGCACACCATCAGCCACAAAATCAAACTGTCTGCCATCTGCCGCAACAGGGCGAAATAGCCCCATGAATACAAGCCCCAAATCACGGCGGAAATAGCTGCCGCAATCAGGGGGCCGCCAAACAGGCCGAATAAAAAAGTTACAACGGCAAAAGCCAGCGCCCATTGCCAAGCATAGGAATCCTCAGCGAAATCCTGCATTTTGGCAAAGGCCAGCAAAATCAACATGTGTAGCAGCATAACCTAGGTTCTTTAAATTTGGTTGCAATAGATTTCGGCTTCACGGAAGCCTACCGTGCCCGCTTTCAGGTAGTCCCTCTTGAGCCGGATAAGGCTACCTGAAAACCGCTTAACGGATTTTCAATGTACTCAAGCCCACCAGCACCAGCACGATGGTGATGATCCAAAAGCGCACCACCACCTGCGTTTCCTTCCAGCCCTTCTGCTCGAAATGGTGGTGGATCGGCGCCATCAGGAAGATGCGTTTTTTGGTTCTCTTATACCAGCCCACCTGCAGCATCACCGACAAAGCTTCCACCACAAACAGGCCGCCCATAATCACCAACACAAATTCCTGCCGCACGATTACCGCCACCGTGCCCAGCGCCGCGCCCAGTGCCAACGCGCCCACGTCGCCCATAAACACCTGCGCGGGTGCCGCGTTGAACCACAAAAAGCCCAAACACGCGCCGCACATGGCCGCGCAGAACACCATCACCTCGTTCGCCCCCGGCACGAAGGACAACTGCAGATAGCGTGCAAACTGCCAGTGCCCGGTGGCATAGGCAAACACCGCCATCCCGCCGGCCACCAGCACCACCGGGAAAGCCGCCAGGCCGTCCAAGCCGTCGGTCAGGTTTACCGCATTGGACGTGCCCACGATGGTGAAATACGACAGCACCACAAAGCCCACCACGCCCAAAGGCAGCGCCACCTGCTTAAAAAACGGCACAATTAAAATATTGTTTGCCGAATTGCTCGCCACATAAAACAGCAGCAAGCCAGCCGCCAGCGCCACGCTGCTCTGCCACACCATCTTAAATTTGGCCGACACGCCGTGTGGATCTTTATACACCACCTTGCGCCAGTCGTCGTAGAAGCCCAACGCGCCCGTGCCCAGCAGCACGCCGAGCAGAATCCAGATATACGGGTGCGACACATTGCCCCACAACAGTGTGGACACCGTAATCGACACCAAAATCAGCACCCCGCCCATGGTGGGCGTGCCCGCCTTGGCCAAATGGGTTTTCGGCCCGTCGCTGCGGATGGCCTGACCGGCTTTAAGCTCGGTGAGCTTGCGGATGGTCCACGGCCCCAGCATCAGGCTAAACGCCAAAGCCGTAAGCGCCGCCATCACCGCGCGGAAAGTGGTGTATTGGAAAATGTTCAGCGCCGAAATCCAGTTGCTGAGTTTGGCCAACCATAAAAGCATAAAACTTCCTTAAATCATTTCTCGTAAGTTCAATTTAAACCGGTACTGCATTGTCTCGCCGTGCTGTACTACTTTGCATTATCTGCGGCTCGCTGCCTTGTCCTGATTTCAATTGAATTCGCTTAATTAACCTAGGCAGCCGGAAATAGAAAAGGCTACCTGAAACATAATTATCTGTATTGCACCACTGTAAAATGGGCAAATGTGGCATTATAAACTAAGCCGCTACCCAAGAGAGGCTACCTGAAAACCGAAATTCCCACTGCCATGCGAGGCACAAACTATGCAAACCATGCACTCCCACAGCGCACGCTGCCGCATCCGATTTATGGATCTACCAGCCCATGCGGGCAGAAACAGCACCCCTTGCTTATTTATCCACGGCCTAGGCTGCGCTGCCAGCTACGAGTACCCCCGAGTCGCTGCCAGTCCGGCCTTGGCAGGCCGCCGCACTATCCTGCTTGACTTGGCAGGTCACGGCTACAGCGAACGCCCACAGGATTTCTCCTATTCCACCAGCGCGCAAGCCGCAATCGTATCCGAACTGGCTAACCATCTTAACTTGCCGCACTTCTATCTCTATGGCCACAGCATGGGTGGCAGCATCGCTATTGAAGCCGCCGAACAGCTCGGCAGCCGCGTGCGCGGACTCATGGTAAGCGAATGCAACCTGATTGCTGGCGGCGGCATATTCAGCCGCAACATTACCGAACAGGATGAAGATTATTTCATCCACAATGGCTATGCCGAATTGCTAAATAACGAACTCTCGCCGTGGGCGGGCAGCCTACAAAGTGCTGCCCCGTGGGCATTGTGGCGCAGTGCATATCATTTAGTGAACGGTATATCGCCCGATTGGCTGTACCACCTCTCCTCCCTGCCCCAACGCAAAATTTATTTAGTTGGTGATCGTTCCCTGCCCAATACAGACTACGACCTTATCCTTCAATACGGTATTCCCTGCGCCGTGATTGCCGATGCTGGGCACTCGATGTCTTGGGAAAATCCGGAAGGCTTGGCTACCGCTTTGGCGGAATTTATGTGCGCTTGAGCTTGGATTACCAACATGGCTGTTTTTGTTTCAGCCCACTTTGAACCAGTAAGGCTACCTGAAAGCAAACGAAGCCGAATTTGTCCAAACCGCTCACACCTCTTCCCACCACAATTCAGTTTCCGTATCCGCACCAAACACCTGCCCAATCAGCGGCGTGAGCACCGGCAGGCCGCGTTCGATGGCCAGCGGGATGCTGCGGCGCACGGGTTCGTCCCAATCGTGCATGGCTAGGCTGAAGGCACCCCAGTGAATCGGCATCATGCGGCGCGCGCCCACGTCGATGGCGGCCTGCACGGTTTGCCCGGGGAACATGTGGTTGTCCGGCCAGCGGCGGTCGTATTGGCCGTTTTCCATAAAGGCCAAGTCGAAGCCGCCGAAGTGCCGGCCGATGTCGGCGAAGTGGCTGCCGTAGGACGAATCGCCGCTGAAATAAAGCCGCTGCCCGCCGCCTTCGACGGCCCAGCCCGCCCACAGCATACGGTTGTGGTCGGCCAGGTTGCGCGAGCTGTCGTGGCGGGCGGGAGTGGCGGTAAATGTTACGCCGCCGACGGTATGGCTCTGATACCAATCCGCCGCCGAAATGTTTTCCGCCTTCACGCCCCAGCGGCGCAATAGCACTTCCATGCCCAGCGGTACCAGGAAATGCACCCAGCTGTCTGCCACGCTGCGCACGAAGGATTCCTCCAAATGGTCGTAGTGGTTGTGGCTGTAGAGGATGATGTCGAGCGGCGGCAGTTCGTTCGGCGCGGCGGGCGGCGGCTGGAAGCGTCGGAACATTTTATTGTTCGGCGCGGCGCTCATACCGAACACGGGGTCGGTGAGGATGTTCAACCCGGCCACGCGCATCAGTAGGGTGGAATGGCCGAACCAAACAAACCGTGCCTTTTGTTCGTTTTTGCTGCGCAGAAACTCGCTCCGCTCGTTTTCAGGTAGCCCTTCCTGCTGCATGAAGGCGGCAAAATCAGGCTTGGCAAACGGCAGCGGCTGCGCGGGGAAGCGGCCTTGCCGGCTGAGCATTTTGAACGCCCCGCCAAAATCCAGCGGCTGCAGCCGGCGTTTGGGCTCGGGGTTGAAAAACCGGCGGCGGATCGGGTCGTAGTGGTTGCTGGCCGGATAGAGCGGATAACCGCCGTGCGGCCTACGCTTCATGGCCCTGCAAGGCGGCCACCACCTCTTCCATCTGCATAAAACGCGAACCTTTCACCAACACCGAAGCCTGCTCCGGCAATTCGTGCACCAGCACCTGCTGCAACGGGTCTTTGGCGGCAAACCACAGCCCGGCCGCACCGAAAGCCTCGGCGGCTTCCACGCTGAAATCGCCCACAAAATAAGCGGCTTCGATGCCCTTATCCCGCGCATAGCGGCCGATTTCGGCATGTAGGGCGGGGGCTTCGCCGTCGCCCAGTTCACCCATATCGCCCATCACGAAAATGCGCGGCGCAGGCAGCCCGGCCAACACATCCAGCGCGGCCTTCATGCTGTCAGGGTTGGCGTTGTAGGTGTCGTCGATAATCGTGCTGCCGCGCAGGCCGTCCTTGCGTTGCAAACGGCCTTTGATATTGGCAAACCCGGCCAGCGCGGCGGCGCTTTCAGGTAGCCCCACGCCGGCCTGCAAAGCCAGCGCGGCAGCAGCCACGGCATTGGCCACGTTATGCTTGCCCGGCACCGGCAGCTCTACCGCCGCGCGTTGGTCTTGCCACACCAAATCGAAGCGGCAGCCCAAGGGCAGCAGCCGGACGTTTTCGGCATGCACTTCGCCCTTGTCCACGCCGAATTCGATTTGGCGCAAATTCAGGGCGCGGCAGGCGGCGCGGAACACTTCGGCGTATTCGTCTTCCGCCGGAATCAGCGCCGTGCCGCTTTCAGGTAGCCCGCGGTAGATTTCGCTTTTGGCGCGGGCAATATCGCCCACGCCGTCGAAACCGCAGCCGATGTGCGCGCGCAGGGCGTTATTGACCAGCGCGGTATCGGGGCGGGCGATTCGGGTGAGCGCATCAAGCTCGCCGAAATGGTTCATTCCCATTTCGATAACGGCATAACGCTGCTGCGGCCGCAGGGCAAGCAGGGTGAGCGGCAGGCCGATATGGTTGTTGAAATTACCGGCGGTGGCCAACACGGCTGCTTCACCGAATTGGCGGCGCAGAATGGCGGCCAGCATCTCCTTCACCGTGGTTTTGCCGGAAGAACCGGTAATGCCGAGCACCAGCGGGTTTACCGCTTCGCGCCAAGCGGCAGCCAGGGTTTGCAGCGCCGCCAACGTGTCGGCCACCGGCAGGCTACCTGAAAGCGCGATGCAGTCTTGGCGCGATACCAGCGCCAAAGCGCCCTGCGCCAACACGGCAGGCACAAAATCGTGGGCGTCGTGTTTATCGCCCACCAAAGCGACAAACAAATCCGTGCCGCGCTCGTCGGCAGCGGCGGCTTGGCGGCTGTCGGTGATGACGCGGCGGATAGGGAGGTTGTGCTGCGGCGCGGGCAGGTTCAGGGCACGGCAGACAAAAGCTAAATCGAGTGTGGGCATGGGGAATTCCATTGAAAATATTACGGGGCGGCAGGCTACCTGAAAATTAAACGGTAAATGCTGCTTGGCGACACAACATCTCATTTCGGCAACAGCTCTTGCAAATCTCGAATTTGTTGCTCCACTTCGCGGACAATGCCCGGATCTTCGCCCCACATATCCAAAAAGCTCCAAGTGTCGTTGGGCGGAGTGAGCATATTTTGCAGAATAACCAATGTTGCTTGCATGGTCGGGTACAGCCGGTCGATAAAACTAAAGGGACAGGCATACGGAGAGCCGAAGGCAATCAGCACATGGGCAACGGCGCGGATGGTGTCGTAATTTTCTTCCGAAGGGTCGAATTGCTCCACTTCCTGCGCCAGCAAATCAAAATCCTTGCTCGCCCAAAACGAGGCAAACCAATCGGCCCCCTCATCGTTTTCATAAACCTTGTACCCCCAATCGCCCATCACTTTCCCCTGTAATATCGATACACGTTCTTCACTTAATACAGGCCAATACTTTCAGGTAGCCTGTGGCAAGCTCAAAAGGCTACCTGAAAATCCGATGCGCCTGTTTTCAGGTAACCTCATCCAGCGCGGCTTCGGCGATTTCAAAATCGGAGAAATGGTGCTTCTCGCCCTGTACGTCTTGATAGGTTTCGTGGCCTTTGCCGGCAATCAGCACGATATCCTGCGGCATGGCGCGGCGGATGGCGGTTTGGATGGCGACGCGGCGGTCGGCCTCCACCAGTTCGGGCTGCGGCACGGCGGGCAGGATGTCGGCGATGATGTCTTGCGGCTCTTCCATGCGCGGGTTGTCGCTGGTGATCACCACTTTATCCGCGCCCTGCGCGGCGGCGCTGCCCATCAGCGGGCGTTTGCCGCGGTCGCGGTTGCCGCCGCAGCCGAACACGCACCAAAGGTTCGCGCCCTGTGGTTTGATTTCGCGCAGGGTGGCCAGTGCTTTTTCCAGCGCGTCGGGCGTGTGGGCATAGTCCACCACCACCAGCGGGCGGCCTGCACGGCTGATGCAGTCCATGCGGCCGGTGGCGGGGCGGATTTGTGCGAGCACGCGCAATACGTCGGGCAGCGCATAGCCTTCGGCGCACAAAAGGCCGACGCAGGCGGCGAGGTTTTGCGCATTGAACCGCCCTAAGAGCCGACTGTGGATTTCACCACTGCCCCAAGGCGTATCGAAGGCGACCTGCATGCCTTGGGCGGAAGCGGTAAAGCGGGTGATGCGGATATCGGCTTGTTCATTGAAGCCGTAGCCGTACACATTCAGGCTTGGGCGGTCGGCACGCAGCCCGACGGCCAGCTCGCGGCCGAATTCGTCGTCCGTATTGATGATAGCGTGTTGAAGGCTCTGCCAATAGAACAGCCTGGCCTTGCTGGCGCCATAGGCGGCCATGCTGCCGTGGTAATCGAGGTGGTCGCGGGTGAGATTGGTGAAGATGGCGGAGGAGAAGGGCGTGCCGACCACGCGGTTTTGGTCGAGGCCGTGGCTGGATACTTCCATCGCCACAGCTTTGGCGCCCTGCTGTTTGAATTGATGCAGCAGGGTTTGCACACGCACAGGATTGGGCGTGGTGTGGGTGGTTTCTTCGAGCCTCCCCCAGAAGCCGTTGCCCACCGTGCCGATGATGGCGCAGGGCGTGCCGAGCAAATCGGCAGCTTGGGCAAGCCATTGCGAAATCGAGGTTTTGCCGTTGGTGCCGGTTACGCCCCAGCAAGAAAGGCTATCTGAAAAATTGCCGTAGAGTTTGGCTGCCAGCAGGCCGGCGTTTTGCTTCAAATGCGGCACGCCGAGGTTGCCGATTTGCCACTCCGGCTGCCAAGCGAAACCGTCACCGCTGTCCCAAAACACCATCGCCGCGCCATTGGCAATGGCAGCTGGAATATAGTTGCGGCCGTCGGCATATTCGCCCTGGCAGGCCACGAACACATCGCCCGGCTGCACCAGGCGGCTGTCCATACACAAAATGCACCCCGCCGCCACATCGGGCGGCAGGGTGCAGTTGTCGGGCAAGTCAAACTGTTTGTCCTTCAAGCAATACATGGTCGGCTCCAAGCACCGATTTATTTGGCAGCGACTTGCTGCACGGGTTTGGTGGGCGTTACGCCCAGAATATTCAGCGAACCGGCCATGATGTCTTTAAACACAGGGCCAGCCACCAAGCCGCCGTAATAGCCGTTTTGGGTGGGCTCGTCGATGTTCACCGCCACAATCACGCGCGGATGCTCGGCGGGGGCGAAACCGATGAAGGTAGCCATGTGTTTATTGTCGGCATAGCGGCCGCCCACCAGTTTGCGTGCGGTACCGGTTTTCGCGCCCACGTTGAAGCCGGGTACAGCACCCTGAGTGCCGGTACCGCCAGGCTCGGTAACGGATACCATCATGCGGCGGATGGCGCGTGCGGTTTCAGGCTTGATTACCTGCTCGCCCTGCGGCGCAGTGCTCTGACGCAGGAAGCTCACCGGCAGAAGTTTGCCGTCGCTGGTGAAGATGGTGTAGCTGTGTGCCAGCTGCAGCAGGCTCATCTGCAGGCCGTAGCCGAACGACATGGTGGCCTGCTCGATGGGCCGCCAGTTGCGCCAGTCACGCACCAGGCCGGGCGATTCACCGGGGAAACCGGAGTGCATGCGGCGGCCGAAACCGACTGATTTATAAAAATCGTACATCTCTTCTGGCTTAAACATGGCCGAAAGCTTGCTCACGCCCACGTTAGAAGATTTCTGCATGATGCCGCGCAGGGTGAGCGAAGGGTAGTTGTGCGTATCGCGCACGGTAGCCGGGCCGATATTATAAGTATTGGTGTTGAACACCATATTCTCGTTCACTTTGCCCGAATCCAAGGCTTTGGCAATCGGGAAAGGTTTCATGGCCGAGCCGGGCTCGATCATATCGGTTACCGCGCGGTTGCGGCGCAGGGCGATTTCGGCGCCGCCGGGCTGGTTCGGATCGAAATCCGGCAGGTTTACCAAAGCAAGGATTTCGCCGGTTTGCGCATCCAACACCACTGCGGTGCCGGCTTTGGCCTGATGGTAGTCAATAGCCTGCGCCAATTTATCGTGCGCCAGCGATTGAATACGCTGATCCAGTGAGAGCACCATATTACGCCCATCCACTGCATCGCGGTTGCGCGGCGAATCCAATTGATCTACATAATTGCCTTTATTGTCGCGCAGCACCACGCGTGCGCCGTCTTGGCCGCGCAGGTCGTCTTCACGCGAGAGCTCCAAACCTTCTTGGCCCTTGCCGTCGATATTGGTGAAACCGATAACGTGGGAGAACAAATTGCCCATCGGATATTGCCGTTTGGGCTCGGTTTGGAAGGCCAAACCCTCAATTTTCAAAGCCCGCACTTTGGCAGCGGTTTCCGCGCTCATCTGCCGTTTCAAAAACACGAAATCGCTATTGGTACGCGCCAAACGGTCGGCAATGGTTTCCACCGGCACTTCGATGATTTCAGAAAGCTGCTCCAGCTGCTCTTGGCTGGGCATTTTATCCATGGCAGAAGGGATGGCATACAGCGAATCAGTGGGCGCGCTCAAGGCCAGCACTGCGCCGTTGCGATCGGTAATCGTGCCGCGGTTGGCCTGTTGCACCAAAGTGCGCACAAAACGCTTATTACCCTCAGTTTGCAGGCGGTCTTGCTCCACCGTATGTAAATGTACGCTCCAGCCCGCCGCTGCGGCGAAAGCCAAAGCAAAAACCAGCAAAACAAAGGCAATCCGGCCATTGGTGCTCACCGGCTTCTTCTGTTTAACTGGTTTCTGCCGCATCTGCGGCTTGTAATCGCTTTTAATCAGCATGGTATTTACTCTCTACGCTGTCGCCACACGGCAGCAAAACTGCTTATTTAATATTATTCAACTACTTTTATTGGCTTCGTCCGCCTAGTTAATATTGCAGACGCACGATTTTGGTGTTCTGCATGGTGGGCGGCTGCAACTGTTGCTGCTGAGCCGCCTCTTTGATGAAACTATGGTTGGCCAACTTGGCCTGCTGCCATTGCAGGCGGCGGTATTCTTCTTCCAAATCCGCCTTCCGCTGATGCTCTTTTTCCAGCACAATAAACGATTCGCGCGAGCTGTCCTGCACCGATACCACGCCCAACGCGGAGAGCACCACCAACACAAACAGCATGATATTCAGCTTATTCATCTATAAACTCTCCCGCCGTCCGTTCGGCCACTCGCAACACAGCGGAGCG
>ERZ772764.270-NODE-270-length-38454-cov-6.042084_pt1 | contig 38454 bp, 27 predicted proteins | sample MGYA00512163_ERZ772764 | MGnify/ENA primary metagenome ERZ772764 (study PRJEB29015, sample SAMEA2737903) | human oral metagenome | biome: human oral; feature: human-associated habitat; material: dental | place: China | collected 2094 ... | reverse complement strand
TTCCATGGCATGGAAGAGGTCAGGGGTTCGAATCCCCTTAGCTCCACCCACACACAAGGCTCCCAGTGGCCTTAGTGCCGTCAGAACTCAGCCCGTGATACGACGCAGCACCCGGGAGTAGCCGACGGCCACCGGCTTTCTCACGAGCGTTGCCAGGACGTCCGGCACACCGCGGATGCTGAAGTCTTGTTCCCAGTGGAGACGGCTTCCGGTGCCCACTGCCTCGATGCTCGCGTGGATGGTGCCGGTGAGTACCGGTCCGGTCTTGATGATGACCGCGTAGTTCGGTGGCTGCCACCTGTTCACGAGCATGTGATCGTCGAACCGCAGCGGGCCCAGAGCGGTACGCGCCACGAAATGGCTTCCTGCACGCAAGGCGGAGCCATCGTCGCTGCTCACCTTGGTGAAGGGCACTGCCGTGCTGTGCCGCGACAGTTCCCACAGTTTTCTCCATAGCTCTTCGGGTGGCAGGGCCGATTCAAACTCCACCACGAACCGTGTCATCCCGTGGACACCCACCTCAACCACGTTCAGGCCTGGCATCGGCTGCGGATGCCGCACTTACTTGCTGGTGAGCGGCCAGCGCCTCGCGTCGCGACTCGGCCAGGTTGACGACAGGCACGATAGGCCGATCGAGTCCCGCCGGGATCCAGCGCTCGACATAGCAGCTGCGCGGGTCGAACCGGGAGCGCTGGAGTTCAGGGTTGAAGATGCGGAAGTAGGGCGCAGCGTCCGCGCCGCTGCCGGCCACCCACTGCCAAGAGACAGGATTGTTGGCTTCATCTGCGTCCACGAGAGTATCCCAGAACCACTGCTCGCCGTCTTGCCATGGCTGGAGCATGTTCTTGGTGAACAGCGATGCAGCGACCATGCGCACCCGGTTGTGCATCCAGCCGGTCTGCCATAGTTGCCGCATTCCGCCGTCGACGAGGTCGATGCCGGTGCGGCCCTGTCGCCAGGCCTCCGCCAGGTGGTCGTCGGGATGATAGGGGAATTTTGCGAAAGCCGAACGCATGGGGGTGTCCTCTAAATGTTCGCGGTGGTGAAGCAGATGCCAGAAGAACTCGCGCCAGTAGAGTTGCCTGATCCAAGCGGCGATGTCCTCGCCAGCGGCCGTGCTGCTACGTGCTGCTGCCAAGGCTTGGCGCGGCGACAATTCCCCGCACCGCAACCTCGGCGAGATTCTACTGGTGGATGTTTCCTCCCCGGGCAGGTCACGGCGTTTGGCATAGCCGGGCAACCAGCTGTCGATGGCGTCCAGTTGCCGCCGGGCTGCCAACTCACCGGGCTCCCAGTGCTGTGCGAGAGTCTCTTCCCACCAGGCGGGGCCGTTGTCAAGCAAGCCAAGGTCCTCCAAGTTCTGCAGGACACCGTCCTGACGCAACGTGGCCAGGGCTGTTGTGGCTGCACCGTCCGGCCCTTCAACCGGTGAGGGCTCGGGCAGGAGGGGACGGAGGGGCAGGTCGGCTACGGCGTGGCTGAAAGGCGTGAAAACTTGGTAGTGGGAGCCGCCGGCCGTCCTCATCAGCCAGGGTTCGGCGAGCAGACTGCCGGGGTGGCTGTGCACGTCGGTGCGGGATTTCAACTCGTGCTTGATGGCGGCGTCCAATCGGCAGGCTGCCGGGGCGTAGCGTCGTGTCCAGTGCACGCTAGTGGGTTCTAAGGTGTCCACGACTCGGCGCATGACCTTCGCGGCATCACCCCGGGCGAAGACGAGTGGAATGCCCAGGTTGGCAAGCCGTGGCACCAGCTGTTGCAGGCTGCGGTGGTACCACCACCGGGCGGCCGCACCGAGCGGGCGCGGGCCGTGCCGATTGTTTTCTTTATCGGTCCTGCGGGTTTCGTGGATCCACAGTGCCACCACGGGTCCGTGTGCTGCCGCGCAGGCGGCCGTCAGGGCCGGGTGGTCAGCCAGACGGAGGTCGTCGCGAAGCCAGATCAGTGTGGTCATGGATGGTCCTTGAGAGGGTTCAGTGCAGGAGTTGGCCGGCGATCTTGTCGGCGAAGGGCGGCAGGTTCATCGGCTGCTGCTCGCGATCAAGGAAGGGGTCCGCCCAAACACGGGCGCAGAGTGCTGTGTTCATGCACTTTATCGTCGTTGGTAATCGTACTTGAAAGGCGACTGGTGCCACAAGATACGTCGGAGGTCTGGTGATGGAGCGCCTGCTGGACGAGGAGTGGTCGATGCGGGCGCTGGTCCGCGGTGCGTCGAAGCTGGGGGCCTCTGTACGGCAGCACGTTGAGGTGGTTGAGGGCGACGCCGAGTCGGACGAGGACCTCGCTCGCGCCATGGCGGGGCCAAGGTGGCCTGGTTTCTGATGCACTCAATGGGCGGCGACGGGGACTTCGCCAAAACCGAGCGTTCCATTGCGGAGGCTTTTGCCAAAGCTGCTGCGGGCAGCGGTGTGGAGCGGATCGTTTATCTGGGTGGCCTGCACCCCGGCGAGGAGGATCTCAGCGAACACCTGGCTAGCCGGGTGGCGGTCGGCGAGGTTCTGATGGGCAGCGGCGTCCCGACCGCCGCCATCCACGCCGGCGTGGTGATGGGCGCCGGCTCCGCATCCTTCGACATGCTGCGCACGCTCACCGAGCGGCTCCCCGCTGCTGGCGGCCCGGCCTGGTTGCGCAACCAGATCCAGCCCATCGACGCCGCCGATGTCGTGCACTACCTCGTGGCTGCTGCGGACCTCCCGGCGGAGGTGAACCGCACCTTCGACGATGAACCAGTGACCCAGCCGGATCACATTGAGGGCCACTATCCTGAAGAAAACGAGCGACAGGACAGGATGAGGACTGATGCCCGAGAGCGCACATGATGTGGTGGTGGTGGGTGCCGGCGTCGCTGGCTTGTCCTGCGCCCGTGAGTTGGCCCGCCTCGGGCTGGATGTCGTGCTGTTGGAGGCAGCCGAACGGGTAGGAGGTCGAGTCACCAGCGACGACGTGGACGGCTTCGTTGTGGACCGTGGATTCCAGGTCCTGAACCCTGCCTACCCCAATCTGCGCAAGGTGGTCCCGATGGGCCGGCTCGGTCTGCGTTCCTTCCCGCGACAGGTGCGGGTGCGCACCGGCGACAGGTTGGTGGAACTGAATGACCCAAGCCGCCGCCCCGGCCGTCTGCCTGCCGCTCTGGCGTCAGGGCTGGTCCGTCCGGGAGACTTCGCCCTGCTGGCAGCCGTGGCGCGGTCGGTGGTCCGGGACAGGCCACGCGGCGAGAACTTTGACTCCAGCGGTTTCACCGGGCCCCTGCGGCGGCAGGTGATTGACCCCTTCCTGGCAGGCGTCCTGTGCGAGCGTGATCAGTCCACCTCGGCGCGATTCGTGTCCTGGCTGCTCGCGATGTTCGCAGTCGGGACCCCGGGCCTCCCCAGCGGTGGGATGCGCACCCTGCCGCGGCTGATGGCCGAGGGTCTTGACGTGAGATTGGGTACGACTGTCGAGCACGTCGATCTAGAGACAGGAACCCTCGCCACCAGCGCAGGTGAGTTTGCCGGGCGTCACGTGGTCGTGGCGGCGGGCCCCGCAGCGACAGCTCAGCTCGTCGGAGGCCCCGTCCCTGAGGTGAATGCCACGTGCACCTTCTGGTTCGCTACGACTAAATCTCCAAGTGACACCGCGGCCATCCACCTGGATGGCTCAGGTGAGGCCCAGGTGGCCACCACTACGGTGGTCAGCAACCTGGCACCCGAGTATGCCCCCGCCGGTCAGCATCTGGTGGCCGCGCTGACTCTGGCAGACGCTCCCGGTAGCGACCCTCGCGAGGTCGACGAGGGAGCCGTGCGCTCGCAGCTCGCCCACATCTACCAGACCGACACGGCCGCTTGGCGCCTGGTCGCCCGCCATGATCTGGCCGAGACCGTCCCAGCCGTGGCTCCCGGGCGGCACAGGTCGACCGCCGGCATCGAGCGCCGTGGGCGCGCGCTGGTGTGCGGGGACCAGTTCGGTAATGCGTCGTTGGACGGCGCAGCGGCCTCCGGCCTCAAGGCCGCCGCAGCAATCGTGCGGCGAGGTTGAGCCAGAAGGTGCGCGTCCGGGACACAGGTGTGGGGACGATGGATCAAGTTAGGTCTTGATGACGGCAACATGAGGACCGTCCTGAAAGTCATGGCAGAACAGCGAGGGAACCCCTGATGACCGTCGTGCCCATTGCTCTTGTTGCTGGCGGTTCGCGTGGCCTCGGACTGGAGATTGCTCGCCAGCTTCATCGGCGTGGCCATCACGTAGCTTTGTGCGCTCGTGATGAGGCTGCTCTACAGCGTGCAGCGTCCGAGTTCAAGGAACGTGTATCCATCCATGTCATGGACGTCGCTGACCGCGAAGGCGTGCAGCGCGTGGTCAACGAGATTTCGAATGGCTACGGCCCCATCGAGGTGGCGATTCACGTGGCCGGCATCATTCAGGTGGGGCCTGCCGCAGACGTAGCATTGGGGCACTTCGATCAAGCGCTCGATATCATGGCCAAGGGGCCCATCAACATGGCGTGGAGCGTTCTTCCGTCGATGCGGGAGCGTCGTCGTGGACACATCGGCGTGGTCGCCTCCGTGGGTGGCGTCGTGAGCCCGCCTCATCTGCTGCCATACTCCACAGCCAAGTTCGCAGCTCTGGGCTTCACCGACGGGCTGGCCGCTGAGTTGGTGGGCACTGGCGTGACGGCGACGAGCATCGTTCCCGGACTCATGCGTACCGGTTCCCACGACCAGGCCACCTTTATTGGTGACGCCGCTGCCGAACACAATTGGTTTAGCGTGGTAGCCTCAGCGCCTCTGATTTCGGCTGACTCCACGCGGGCCGCTCGGCGCATGGTTGATGGTGTCTTGGCGGGCAAGCCTTTGGTGACTGTCACTCCGCTGGCGTGGATGGCGTATCGGGTGCGCGGCCTGATGCCGGGCACCACGACCCGGGCGATGGGGATCGCGAACAGGTTTTTACCCAAGGCGACGGGAAATACGGTGCCAGTCAAAGGATCGCGGCTTAACGTGTCACTTGTCGTGCAGAGACTCACCCACTGGGGCCGGCGCGCGGCCGCTCGCAACAACGAGGTGTGACCGACACTCAGGAGCATCACAGAGTCAGAACGACTGATCGCTGTCTTTCGTACCGGTGCGCACCGTTTGTCCGACCATCCGGTTATGCGCGGGAGCTCGTTTGCACTCGAACATAACATCATGCAAAGACTCCGACCATCGGCATCAAATGAACACATTCGTCCACAGGGATGTGCACAGTTGTGAATAAACCCTGGAAACGACCCTTTGATGAACCTTTGTGAGCGTATGAAAACTGACCCATGGGGGAGACATTACATAGCGTTTCATGTCGTGAAACGGTCCGTCCGCACGTGTTGGAGTACCCGCAGAACTGACATGAGACACTGTTTGTGCACGCTCAGGACGCGGCTGCGCACATCGATCGCACGTGGTCGATGGCACCGATGCCGCTCATCTGATTGTCATTGTGCTGATAATCATCCTCGCCGTGATCGGTGCGACGCCGCCGCCTGTCCGTGCGGCCGTTCCGACGTTCACAATCGCTGCCGTTCCCTCGATTCAGCGCCCGACGGCCACAAGCGCCGCTGACCGCACCGTCGTCGTCACAGCCACGAGCACCGGCGCCTGGATTGACCCGGGTGCACTGTAGGCACAATGCCGGTGCAGCGCTGCGAGAGGGGCCAACGGGCCATGCAGGCGCATACGAAAGCGCCCGGGGCAGTGGCCCCGGGCGCTCCCAGCAACAAATAAGCTCAGACAACTACCTGAACAACTTCAAGGCGTTCGGCCCGATCATGAACGGCGCCAAGATCATCGACGAACCCAGTCCCACGCCAAAACCACCAATCACGTCAGTCACCCAGTGGACGCCCAGGTACAGGCGCGTCACGCAGATGAAGACAATGAACACGAGGGCCGCGGCCCACAGCAGATAGCGGAGGCGACGGCCCAGGCGCGTCATCGTCAGCACCAGGACCAGCGACACGATCAGTGCGGTCACCGCCGTGGCATGACCCGACGGGAACGAGTAGCCATCCTCGGTGATCAGCCGGTAGGCCTCTTCCGGGCGCGGACGCGAATCAATGTGCTTGATGATGTAGCCATTGATCCCTGAGAAGGCCACGGAGCCCAGGATGTACAGGGCGTGCATGACCTTCTTGACGAGCCACCACACGAAGGCCGCCACGGCCACCGCCACGATGACGGCGCGCTTGGGATCGAAGAGCCACGACGCGCCCGTCATGAACGTGTTCATCGCCGGCGTGCGCGACGCGATGAAGTCAGACCACACGCTTGTGTCGATCGACAGGGGACTCGTGATGAACCCACCCGCGACGGCGACAATCGCGACGAGAAGAACCCCGATAACAAGATGGGGAGTCAGGAATCGACGAACAATCATAGTGAAATCCTACCGTAGTGTCAGTCGTTTGCGCCGTACTCGTACACCCAGCGCCCAGCCCGCCGCGAGAAGCGCGATCGCTCACGCATCTGCCCGGTTTCGCCGGTAGCCACGTCACGCCACGAGGCCACGAAGGTCACGGTACCCTCCTCGTCGGAAGGACCCCCGGCCTCGGCCCCGAGGATCCGCAGGCCCGTCCACTGCGTCCCCTCCACCCAGTACGGGGGAGCGGGGCGCGTGCGCGGGTGCCATGTGCGGAACAGATAGTCCTCGTCGCGCAGCGCGAACGCCGTGTAGCGCGACCGCATGAGCGCCTCGGCGGTCGGAGCCGCCTCCCCATCCAGGTAAGGCCCGCAGCACTGCGCCAGCAGTGCCCCCGACCCGCACGGACAGGTGCGAGGCCGGGGCGCGCCAGCACCGGACGCGCTGGGGGCAGCGGGGGAGGAGATCACGCCTGGTCGCCCAGAGAAGCCAGCCAGCGCTCCGCATCCAGGGCGGCGCGGCAGCCCGAACCGGCAGCCGTGATGGCCTGACGGTACGTGTGATCCACGGCGTCACCGCACGCGAACACGCCCGCCACGGACGTGCGCGTCGACGGCTCGTCGACCGTGATGTAGCCGGCCTCGTCGAGGGCGACCTGGCCACGCAGGAAGCCCGTGCGCGGCAGGTGGCCGATCGCGACGAACACGCCGTCCACGGCGATCTCGCGAGTGGAGCCATCCACCGTGGAGGTCAGGCGCAGGCCGGTCACGGCCTCGTCGCCGAGGACCTCGGAGACGGTCGCGTTCCACTCGAAGGAGATCTTCGGGTTGTTCAGGGCGCGCTCAGCCATGACGCGCGAGGCGCGCAGGGCGTCGCGGCGGTGCACGACGACGACCTCGGACGCGAAGTTCGTCAGGAAGGTCGCCTCCTCCATCGCGGAGTCGCCGCCGCCGATGACGGCCAGGCGACGATCCTTGAAGAAAAAGCCGTCGCAGGTCGCGCAGTAGGAGACGCCGCGGCCGGAGAACTCCTCCTCGCCGGGCACATTCATGTGACGGTACTCCGAGCCGGTGGCCAGGATGACGGCGCGCGCGTAGAAGACCTCGTCCTCGGTCGCCACGGCCTTGACGTCGCCCTCAAGGTTGACGGCGACGACGTCCTCGTAGCGCACGTCCGCGCCGAACTTCTCGGCCTGCTCGCGCATGTTGTCCATGAGCTCGGGGCCCTGGATGCCCTCGGGGAAGCCGGGGAAGTTCTCGACCTCGGTCGTGTTCATGAGCGCGCCGCCCGCCGCCAGCTGGCCAGCCAGAACGATGGGGGCGAGGCCCGCGCGGGCCGTGTAGACGGCGGCCGTGTAGCCGGCGGGACCCGAGCCGACGATGACGACGTCGTGGACGGTGGCGCCCTCGGGAACCTGCGCCGACGGGATCTGGACCTCGGCGGCCTCAGGGGCGGACTCGGTGGGTTCGGCCGTGACAAGGCCCGGAATCGCAACGAAAGACATGCGTACCCTCCTTAGGGATTACTGAACGGTGAGTTCGGAGATCCACGCCCAGTTGCGGCCGTCCTGGCCCTTGGGCATGGAGCGGAACTGCAGCGCGATCGAGTCGGTTTCGACAGGGGTCGGGAGCTTAATCGTGGTCGTCGGAGACAACGCCGACGTGGCCAGTTCTGTTCCACCGCGCGGGTTCGACGGGTCCGTGACGTTACGCACGACGACCTCACCGCCGGAGGTGGCCGGATCCATGTTGAGCGTCACCGAAGACACGGTGGCCTTTTGCTGGAGCTTGACGACGATCGTCACGGAGGTCTCGTCGCGGAACTGGTTGGTGTCGAACCAGCGTGAGGACCACGACGTGGAAGGGTTCGAGTCGATCATGTTGATCGCACGGTCCGGGTGGTCGCCGTCGTCGTTGTTCCACGACAGGACCTGCACGGAGGAGATCACGGACGTCACGGAATCGGTCGGGGGAGGCGTCGTCGTGAGGACGGGTGCGGGTTCCGCGCCGGATTGCTGGGCGGTCACGCCGTCACGCAGCGACTGGCCGAGGTCCAGGTTGGTGACCGGGCGCGTCGCCATCCACGGTCCCCAGATCGCACCGAAGAGGAACAGGACGACACCGAAGATGAGTGCGGGGCGCGTCGGGTCGATCAGCTTCGCGGAGCGCTCGGGCTTGGAGTTGTCCTCGCTGGACGAGGCCGGGGCAGCGTGTGCGGGAGCCGCCGGGATGGGCGGAAGGGAGTCCATGACCTCGGTCGGATCGTCGACTGGGGGAGCGGGGATCGCGGAGTCGGCCATCGGCTGCACGCGGGGGATCTGGTGCGTGGCGGGCGCGTCGGCCAGGGGCTCGGGGTGCGGGTAGTCCTCGGGGTTGATCTCGCCTTCGCGTTCGTATCCGCTGACCGCGGGTGCGGGCGGCGGGGGAGCGAGCGGGAAGGCCGAGGAGGCAACGTTGGCGCTGTCCGTGGGGCCCGTGAGGGGCTCGACACCCAGGTCCGCCAGGGATTCGGCCATCGATCGGCTGTCCGGCTCGGGGGTCGGGTCCGCATCGGGGCTCGGAATGGGGTCGGTCTGCGGTGCGGGGACCGTGTCCGCGTCGGGCAGGGCGATACCCTGCGCCTGGGCGATGGCCTCAACAGCGGGCGCTGCGAGGGCCTCGGCAACGACCGGATTCTCGACGGGAGCCTTCGTCGCGGGGCCGAATGCCGGGACCTCGGCGGGTGCAGGAATGGGCGGAGCGTCAACCGATTCGTCGCTCGACGAGGCCGGGGGCGCCGGAATCGGCGAGTCAGCGACGACCTCGTCGAACGACGGCAGTTTCTTCTCGTCGCCGGTGCGTTCGGGCGTGGGAGCCATCGGGTCCTCCGTCTGGTCGGGTGTGTGTCCCGTCATTATCGCAGCTGGGTCGGGGGTCGCAGTGGAAGACGCTGCCAGGATGTTCACCACAGCGGTGGGCACGTGCAGGCGCGTGAGTAGCGGGCGCATCATTGCAGCGGATTCGCGGGGTTCCGCGAAGCGTAGGACGATCAGGTAGACGAGGCCGGTCACCGCCGAGACGACGGAGAGCTTGATGCCCGCCAGCGCCATGCGTCCCAGCGTTGAGGAGATGCCCGTGTGGATGCCCATGATCCACAGCACGGCGAAGCCGACGAGGCCGGCGACGATCGCGCTGCCCAGGTAGGCGACGTAGGAGCGCAGCAGTCCCGCGCGATCCACGAAGCTATTTTCGCGCGAAACCCACACGACGGCGATGACGCCCTGCGTCAGGCGGCAGGAGGTCTCGCCGAGGGCCGCAGCGACGACCCACCAGCGTGCGCCGGTGAGGGCGTACATGGACCAGCCGACGATGACCTGGATGATCGTGGGACCGATGCCCATGAGGAACACGGGCTTGACGTTCTCGTAGGCGAAGAAGACGCGCTGGCTCATGAGGACCATGCCGGTCGACGCGACGCCGGGCATCAGCGAGGCGAGGACGAGGGCGTAGCCGGTGACGGCCTCGGGATCTCCGCCCTTGGCGGCCATCGCGATCTCCATCATGGGGACGGATCCGGCCATGAGCATGGCTGCTGCGACGAGGGTCAGTGACGTGATGGTGCGCACGCCCAGGTGGTAGCTGTCGGCCACCGCCCGGTCGTCGCCGTCGGCCACGGCCCCGGCCATGCGGGTGAAGATCGCGGTCGTCAGGGACACGGTGATGAGTGACTGCGGGACCATGAAGATCATGAAGGCCGTCGAATAGGCCAGGATGCCGACGACGCCGCCCTGTGCGCCGTTGCGGCCGATGAAGCCGTCGGCCATGGCCGCCAGGTTGTTCGTCGACAGGACGCCGACCTGGGAGACGCCGAGGGTCGCAAACGTCCATCCGGCCACGCGCGGCATCGACCCGAAGGAGGTTCCGCGGAAGTGGAAGTCCGGCTTGAAGGACACGCCCGCGCGACGCATCGGCCACAGCAGGCACAGCGCCTGGCAGATGACGCCCAGGGTCGCTGAGCCCGCGAGGACCCAGAACTGTGCGCCTGTCAGGTCACCGGCGGGAATGCCGCCGTCGGGTGCGCCGCCCCAGATCACGAGGAAGAGGCCGAGGCCGGCGATGCCGACGACGTTGTTGACGACGGGCGCCCACATGTAGGGTCCGAAGATTTCGCGCGCGTTGAGTAGCTCGCCGAGCAGGTTATACAGGCCGTAGAAGAAGAGCTGCGGCAGGCACAGCAGCGCAAACAAAATCGCGAGGTTGCGGATGTCCTCGGTGTAGCCGGCGGCCGTGATCATGACGAGCACGGGGGCGAGCACCATCGTCACGAAGGTGACGAGGAAGAGAAGCGTTCCCGCGAGGGTGAGCAGCCGGTTGACGTAGGTATCACCGTCGTGGCGGCGCTTGATCGCGCCCACGATCTGGGGTACCAGGACCGCGTCGAAGATGCCGGATGCCAGCAGGTTGAACACGGTGTTGGGCAGCGTGTTCGCCGTCTGGAACGCGGCGCCGACGCCGCCGGCGGTTGCGCCAACCGCGGCGATGAGCATCGCGTTACGGATGAATCCGAGGATGCGCGACACCATGGTGCCCGATGCCATGAGCGCCGATGCCCTCAGGATCGATCGGCGAGGCGTATTCGAGCTCATGGGGTCTCCTTCGTCGTTGTCGTCGTTGCTGTCTCGGATTCGGTGTTGTCGTCAGTGGGCGCCGAGGCCTCGTCGGTGGCACCGGCATCGGTTGTGCCGACCTCGGCAGAACCCTGCGCCTTGCGGGCGGCCCGCTTGCGCAGCGAACGCGTGATGCCGACGAGGAAGAGCGCTCCGAAGAGAGAGGCGATGAAGGCGGTGATCGCGTCTTCCCACCCGGCGCGCATGCGCACGGTCACGGTCCGGGAGTCGTCCAGGATGTGGCCGTCCGGCGTCGTGACCTTGTAGGTGACTTCGATGTCGCCGCTGCCGATCGCGCCCACGGGCACCTCAACCGTCGTTGCCCCCTGCGCGGCCAGCGTTTGGTACTGCGCCGGGGTGGCGCGCAGACGCGGGTCGTCGGGCACGAGGGTCACGTTGACGTGGACCGGCCACGGCAAGTTGTTGCGCACGAGGACGGGAAAGTTCGCGGACTTGTTGATGAGGTTGACGGCCGAGGACGGTTCGACGGTCACCGCGGAGAGCATGCCCGTTATCTGCGACGTCATCGCGGTCGCCGAGTCGAGCTGTTCGGAGGGGGTGAGCTGCGCGGCCAGGGAGGGCAGGATCTGGGGCGTCACCGAGTCGTAGACGGCGTCGGGATCGTCCGTGGCCTTCGCGAGAGGCCCGAGGCTGGTCAGGGACAAGGCCATGGCTGAGATCGCGGTGGACGTGTCCGCGTCGAGCGTGCCTGCGTCGACGGTCTGACGCTCGACGTCGGTCGGCTCGCTGGCAGCGATGTCACTGAAAGTCTGGGCGGAGACCCAGCGCGGGGAGAAGAGGGCGTTGACACGCTTGGTGAGGGACTCGTTGACGGTCGTGCCGCGCCCGGCCGCCGCAAAGAGAGTGGGCGACGAGGAAGGGCGTTCGCGCGCGATGATCGCCGTGATCGCCGTGAGGGCCTGCTCGGCGTCGAGCTCGTCGCCTCCGGAGGCGTTCCACGACAGGATCGAGGCCAGGTCGGCCTGCTGGGCGAGCGTGCGCGCCCCGGTGCCGTCGGTCGCCGTCTCGCCCGTCGCTGGGTTGACGTTCACGCGCGCGTAGGAGGTGAAGGTGACTTCTTCGGCGGGGGTGAGTGCCGATGCCGGGGCGATCGTGATCTGGTCGGTCGAGGCATAGTTCGACAGGAACGTCGTGCCGAAGGTCGTGTTGGCTGGCCACGCGACGTTGCGCAGGATCGTGGGCCCCGCGTCGGGCATGGTTGTTGTTGTGCCGCTCTGCCCGGATGGGGATGATGACGCTGAGGCGCTGGGGGTTTCTGTGGCGCTCGCGGAGGGTGAGGGGGTTGGGGACGCGGGTGAGGTCGTGGGTGAGGTCGTGGGGGCCACCCAGCCGGCCTCGCGCAGGGACGAGGGGAAGGCCGCGATCGAGCGGGAGGCTCGGTCCCAGAAGCCCGTGTTGCCCGACAGGGCGAGGGCGCCGAGGTCGGCGTCGCCCTCCGGGAGAGCGATGAGCTCGTTTGCTGCCCCCATGAGGGCTGACACGAAGGCCTCGGACTGGAGGTCGCGCGAGCGCTGCGCCGGGTCGGTCGCCGTGGGTGCGGGCGTCGGGGTGGGGGAGGAGGATGGGCTCGGCGAGGCCGTGGCTGCGCCCGACTGCCCCGACTGGGTGCCGGAGTGGCCGGATTGACCCGATTGGGTCTCGGAGGTTTCGGAATCGGGCGAGGGGCTCGGCGAGGCGGTGGGATGCGGTCCGAGCGGAATGAGCAGCGGGTCAACGGCCAGGGTGACGCCCGGGGAGGCGGCCAGATTCAGGACTGCGGAGCGTTCGGCCTGGTCCTGGGTGGCGCTCGTCGAGGTCCATGGAACCACGGCGTTGACGCGCGAAGCAGAGACCTGGGCGCCCGAGTCCCACACGAGGATCGAGCGGTCCTTGCCGGAGTACTCGCCGGAGTTAGCGGCCACTGTGATGACGCGCGGTCCCCACTCGGTTGCGTCGGTCAGGGGGAGCGAAGAGGTGGGGATGTGGATCTCGAAGGAGACCGTGGCGCCGCGGACGACGTCGGTGAGCGAGGAGGATGCAGCGTGCGTGGCGTCGGGTTCGTCCTCGGTGAGCGCCGTCGTGAGCGCGGCCACCGAGATCGGCGTCTCGTTGGCGACGAACACCTTGAGGGAGATATTCGCGAGAGTCGTCGGCGAATCGTTGTGAACCGTGCCGGACACGATCACTTCGTTCTCATTCGTCACGATGCGAGGGGAGAGCGAGTTGATGGAGATGACGAGACCCGATGCCTCGGCCGCAGCGCCCATCACCGCGGGGCGCGACGCGTCGGACTGCGAGGCTTCCGCGGGTCGGGGAGCGGCCCCGGCCTCGCTGAGCCCGAGGCCGAAGGGAAGAGCCAGCGCCGCGCACAGGGCGGCCACCCACACCGCGCGCCTAGTCACGGCTATCCCGGTACAGCAGGTCGAGGGCGATGCGCACGATGCGACGCTCGTTGGGGTAGGCGAGCTGGCGCGACACGTCGCGCAGCGGCACCCACGCGGCCTCCTCAGCCTCGTGATCCGGATCGCCATCCACGGTGATTGTGCCGGACTCGTACCCCATCAGGTAGTGGTGGACGACCTTGTGGACGCGGCGGTCGCTGCCGGAGAACCAGTAGTCGATCGACGCGAGGTGGCGGATGATGCGCCCGTGGATGCCGGTTTCCTCGGCCACCTCGCGCAGAGCGGCCTGCTGGGGAGTCTCCGATCCCTCGAGGTGGCCCTTGGGCAGGCACCACTCGATGCGGCCCGCCCGATTGCGCCGCGCGATCAACGCCGCATAGGGAATTCCGTCACGCACGTCGACGACGATGCCGCCCGCGCTGGTTTCCGCGGAAATCGGCAGATGAGAACGGCCAGCGCGCACAGAAGCGGACCGACGCGGGGGTCTGGGCACCCCGCCTCGGCGGTCAACTGGACGTGCAGGCATGACTCCACTTTAGCCGGTAGGCGGCCCCCGGTAGTCGGCCAGGGTGCTTTCCTGGCATGCTTAGGGACGATGAGTACCCAGTCAGCTTCTCCGAATAACGGCCCCGCGACCGCGCAAAACGCCGGAACGACGGACATTCCTACCCTCATGGCGAACGCCACGAGGACCTTTGCGGCGCTCCCGCCCGCGATTATGGAACTCGGCACGATTTTTCACGAGGCCGGGGAGGAGCTCGCGCTCGTCGGCGGGCCCGTGCGTGACGCGTTCCTGGGTGTGACTCCGCACGACTTTGATATGACGACCTCGGCGCGCCCCGAGCGCACCGAGGAACTCCTGGCGACGTGGGGTAACGCGACCTGGGACATCGGCAAGGAGTTCGGCACGATCGGCGGTCGCTGCGGCGACCTGATCGTCGAGGTGACGACCTACCGCACCGACGAGTACGAGATCGGTTCGCGCAAGCCCGAGGTGACTTTCGGCGACACGCTCGAGGGCGACCTGACGCGTCGCGACTTCACGGTCAACGCGATGGCGATGCGCCTGCCGCAGATGGCACTCGTCGACCCGTGCGGCGGCCTCGCGGACCTCGCGGACGGTAACCTGCGCACCCCCGTGTCCGCCGAGCAGTCCTTCGACGATGATCCGCTGCGCATCATGCGTGCGGCCCGCTTTAGCGCGCAGCTGGGCCTCGACGTCGACATGGACGTCATGAACGCGATGGAAACCATGGCATCACGCCTCGAAATCGTCTCGGCCGAGCGCATCCGCGCCGAGCTCGAGCGCCTCATCATCTCGCCCTACCCGCGTCGCGGCATCGAGCTGATGGTCCACACGGGTGTCGCCGACATCGTCCTGCCCGAGGTCGCCGCCCTCGTCTCCACCGTGGACGAGCACAAGCGCCACAAGGACGTCTACGAGCACACCCTCACCGTCGTCGAGCAGGCGATGGACCTGGAGACCGGCCCGGACGGCCCGGTTCCCGCCCCTGACTTCATCCTGCGTTTCGCGGCCCTCATGCACGACGTCGGTAAGCCGGCGACCCGCCGCTTCGAGAAGAACGGCACCGTGTCCTTCCACCACCACGAGATCGTGGGCGCCAAGATGACGCGCAAGCGTATGAAGGCCCTGCACTTCGACAAGGCGACGACCGAGGCCGTGACCACCCTGGTCGCGCTGCACCTGCGCTTCCACGGCTACGGCGAGGCCGCCTGGTCCGACTCGGCGGTGCGCCGTTACGTGGCCGACGCGGGCGATCTCCTCGAACGCCTCCACCGCCTCACGCGCGCCGACTGCACGACCCGCAACCGCCGTAAGGCCAACTACCTGTCCGCCGCCTACGACGACCTCGAGGCGCGCATCGCCGCCCTGCGCGAGCAGGAGGAACTCGACGCGATCCGCCCCGACCTCGACGGCGACCAGATCATGGAGATCCTCGGGCTGCGCCCCTCGCGCGCCGTGAAGATCGCCCGCGACTACCTGCTTGAGCTGCGCATCGAGCGCGGACCGCTGGGCGAGGAGGCGGCCCGTCAGGCCCTTCTCGAGTGGTGGTCGTCGGACGACGTGCGCGCTCTCGCGCAGGAGTACCAGGCCCAGCAGGCCCGCTGGGAGGCCAAGCTCGCGGAAAAGAAGGCCCGCAAGGCCGCCGCGAAGGCCGCCCGCGAAGCCCAGGAGAACTGAGACCGGGCACTGAGACGGGCGCGGGGCGACAATCGTCACGCCCGCGCACGGTGCGGTGCAGGGGCCACCGCCGTACCCTGGGAATGATTCGACTATTTGTGAGGAGAGTTATCGCATGAGCACGTTCACCCCCGAGAAGGCATCGGCCGATATCGGCGTGTACGGCCTGGGAGTCATGGGCGCAAACCTCGCCCGCAACCTGGCCCGCAACGGCTACGCGACCGCCGTCTTCAACAGAACTCAGGCTCGCACCGAGAAGCTCATGGCCCGCCACGGCGACGAGGCGACCTTCGTCCCCGCGTCCCGGCTCGAGGACTTCATCGCCTCCCTGCGCACCCCGCGCGTCGCCATCATGATGGTCCAGGCCGGCCCCTCGACGGACGCCGTCATGGAGCAGCTTGCCGCTCTCATGGATGAGGGTGACATCATCGTCGACTGCGGTAACTCCCTGTTCACCGACACGATCCGCCGCGAGAAGTGGGCCGCCGAGCGCGGCCTGCACTTCGTGGGCGCGGGCGTCTCCGGCGGCGAGGAGGGCGCCCTGTGGGGTCCCTCCATCATGCCCGGCGGCACCCCGGCCTCGTACGACCGCCTCGGCCCCATGTTCGAGGCCATCGCCGCCACCTACGACGGCGTGCCCTGCTGCACCTACATTGGCGCGAACGGCGCCGGCCACTTCGTGAAGATGGTGCACAACGGCATCGAGTATGCGGACATGCAGGTCATCGCCGAGGCCTACACCCTCCTGCGCGAGGGCCTGGGCGCCACCCCCGCCGAAATCGCCGACATTTTTGCCGCCTGGAACGAGGGTGAGCTCAACTCCTACCTCATGGAGATCACCGCCGAGGTCCTGCGCCAGGTGGACGCCGAGACGGGCAAGCCCCTCGTCGACCTCATCGTGGACGCCGCCTCGCAGAAGGGCACCGGCAAGTGGACCGTGCAGACCGCCCTCGACCTGGCCGTCCCCGTCACCGCGATCGGCGAGGCGACCTTCGCGCGCGGCGCGTCCTCCGAGCCCGCCCAGCGTGCGGCAGGCCAGGCGCTCGCGGGCAACGCCTCCGCCCTCGTCATCGAGTCGGACGAGGCCCGGGCCGCGTTCATCGAGGACGTGCGCCAGGCGCTTTTTGCCTCCAAGATCGTCGCCTACTCGCAGGGCTTCGACGAGATCGAGGCCGGGGCTGCCGAGTACGAGTGGGGCATCGATAAGGGCGCCCTGGCTCGCATCTGGCGCGCGGGCTGCATCATCCGCGCCGCCTTCCTCGACGACATCACTCGCGCCTACGAGGCCGACCCCGACCTGCCGCTGCTGCTGGCCGCCGAGCCGTTCGCGACCCGCTTCCAGGAGTGCACGCCCGCGCTGCGCCGCATCGTGGCCCAGGCGGCCCTCGCAGGCGTTCCGATCCCCGTGTTCGCCTCGTCCCTGGCCTACTTCGACCAGATTCGCGCGACGCGCCTGCCGGCCGCCCTCATCCAGGGTCAGCGCGACTTCTTCGGCTCCCACACCTACCACCGGGTCGACAAGGAGGGCGTCTTCCACACCCTGTGGGCGGTGCCGGGTCGTCCCGAGGAACAGTGGTCCTGACCTGAAGAGACGGAAGGTTCTCTAGCAGCGGGTGGGTGCGCGGTGAGCGCATCCACCCGCTGTGTTGCGGACCATACTTTGGGGTTCTTTTAGGAAACACCGTTAGGCTAGGAACATAACAATCCGCTGAAAGGGCGAATACGTGGCTACTAACAACGGACGGTCCGACTGGAACGACATCATCGAGCCTGGCGGCTCGGGCGCGTCGCACCGCGACGCCCTGCCCTCGCGGCGCGCGACGCGCGCCGCCGCTTCGTCGCGTGCTTCCAAGAAGGCCGCCACGGCCTCGTCGGCCGGTAAGAAGGGCCCCGCGAAGAAGAAATTCCGGTGGGCCAAGCGCATCGGGTTTGGAATTCTGACCATCTTCCTGGGCGTGTTCATTGCTGGCATGGCCGTGTTCCTGTACCTCTACAACACGCTGACCGTGCCCGCGCCGGACGATCTGGCCCTCGCGCAGAAGACGACCGTCTACTACGCCGATGGCACGACCGAGATGGGCACCCTGGGTGAGATCAATCGTCAGATCATCGACACGACGAAGCTGCCCGACTATGTGCCCAAGACGATCATCGCCTCCGAGGACCGCACGTTCTACACGAACTCTGGCGTCGACCTGAAGGGCATTTTCCGCGCGCTCGTCAACAACCTGCGTGGCGGTGCTCGCCAGGGCGGATCGACCCTCACCCAGCAGTACGTTGAACGCTATTACGTCGGTGAGACCACGTCGTACACGGGCAAGCTCAAGGAAGCGGTCTTGGCGATCAAGATCAACCGTGAGAAGTCCAAGGACGAGGTCATTGGCGCCTACATGAACACGATCTACTTCGGTCGTGGCGCCTACGGCATCGACGCCGCTGCCCAGGCCTACTTTGGTCACGGCGCAGACCAGCTCACCCTGTCTGAGTCGGCGCTCCTCGCTGCCGTCATCCCCGCGCCCTCCGCGTGGGACCCGGCCGTCAACCCCGACAAGGCGAAGGAGCGCTGGGAGCGCGACCTGAACCTCATGCTGGAGGACGGCTGGATTACTCAGGCGCAGCACGACTCCGCGGTCTTCCCCGAGACGATTGACCCCGACACCCTCAACAGTGAGTCGATGAGCGGCACGACCGGCTACCTGATGGCTCAGGTCAAGTCGGAGCTCATCGCCTCCGGCCAGTTCGACGAGGACAAGATCAGCCAGGGTGGCCTGCGCATCACCTCCACGATCGTTAAGGAGCATCAGGACCAGGCTGTCGCGGCAGCCGAGGGCATGAACGAGGTCCGCGGCTGGGATCCGACGCATCAGCACGTCGCTTTGTCGTCGATGGACCCGGCCACGGGCGAGATTCTCGCCGAGTACGCGGGCGCGGACTACGAGCAGCGCCAGCAGAATGCTGTCACGCAGGATATTGCGATGGCGGGCTCGTCCTTCAAGCCATTCGCGCTGCTGGCGAACGCGCGCGCGGGTGGCACCGTCAACGACACCTATTCGGGCAAGTCTCCCCAGTACTTCCGAGACATGAAAACGCCGGTGTTCAACGACGGCGGGTACTCTTTCGGTGACGTGACGCTGGTAAAGGCCACCGCGTACTCCATGAATACGGTGTTCGTGGGCCTCAATGACGCCGTGGAGCCCGAGAATACGCGCAAGGCCGCGGTCGACGCGGGTATCCCCGAGGAGACGCTGGGCCTGAACGATCACATCCTCAACGTCCTGGGCCCCTCCTCGCCGCACAACATCGACCTGACGACCGCATACTCGACGATCGCAAACGGCGGCGAGCGGGTCACCGCGCACATCGTGAAGAAGGTCGAGGACTCGAACGGCAAGCTGCTCTACAGCGGCGACGTGGCCCCCAAGCGCGTATTCGACGTCGAGGAAGTCTCCTCGATCATGCCGGCCCTCGAGGCCGTCACGAGCGGTGATGGTACGGCCAGCCGCGTCAACGCCTCGATTCCGCGACTGACGACCGCGGGCAAGACCGGTACCTCCTCCGACCAGCTCTCCGCACAGTTCGTGGGCTTCGTGCCGGGCATGGTCACCACCGTGTCGATGTACCAGTCTGATGACGAAGGTAATTCTGTTCCCCTCGACGACGTTGGCGGCATCGGCCAGTTCCACGGCGGTGACTGGCCGGTGGACGTGTGGATCGACTACATGAAGCCCGCGACCGCAGACCTGACGGAAACCGAGTTCACGTGGAAGGTGAAGTCCAACCGCAAGGCGCGTAACGCGCCGACGCCCACGCCCGCGCCGAGCGCGACGAGCGAGGCCCCGCAGTCTGCTCCGCAGCCCACCGAGACGCCTACCCCGACGGAGACCCCGTCCGCCGAGCCTACTGAGGGTTCGGAGAACGGAAATAACGGTAATGGCAACAACGGCAATGGGAACGGAAATAACGGCAACGGGAACGGGAATGGGAACCCGCCGGGCAACGGCAACGGTTCCAACAACGGCAATGGCCCCAACAACAACGGCGGGGGCAATGGCGGCGGTGGGAACCGAAGAAACTAGCGCCGCCTAAGCGCCACGCGCCGTGGGCCCCGAGGGAATCCTCGGGGCCCGCACTCGTACCTGTTGGATGCCTGTCGGAAGAGTGGGGGTCATCTACCCGTCCTGAAGTCGCTAGCTCAGGGTCCTCCTGTGAGCGGGGAGTGTGGGGTATCTCTCCTCTGGCCTCGATTCGCTTCGACACCTCCTACACCCTTAAATGCGAAGAGCCGCTAATCGGGTGATTGGCTACGCGGTTGCTGCGTCGTTGCCGAGCGTGCTGGGTGCTTCATGCGATGAGAACAAGGAGTCTTCACAGTCGATGTGTTTGCTCTTACAGTCAGATTTTTCTGCGCCAGCACAATGAAAAGTGCGTGTGTATGAGCGAGGTAGGCAAGAGCTGTGTCTTTTTTGGAGATTCCTTCCGTCTATCTAGGACATGAGCAACAAGTGGAAGGCGCGGGGACCCAATTCCTCGAAGAAGACCGGAGTTCTCGAATCCAGTCAGGACATCATACACCAGAGCGCCATGTCGCTGGCACCGGAGGTGTTGTATCCCGAGTTGGATATCAAAGAGAGCGAGCAAGCTGCGGCCAGGCAGGTGCGGGCAGGGTGCCATGACGTTGACACGGTTAATGACCCTGGTCTGCCTGACAGGTCTCAGGACAGTTGGGTCAAACTGCACTATGCTCTGCTCCCGAAGCGCCTGATCAAAGCGCTGTCCATTGACTCGGATTTGCGCGCCAACTCGTTGGCTGAGGAGGACAAGGCGCAGGCGAGGGTTGCTGCCCTAGGGGCCAAAGAAGAGCGGATCGTCACCAATATTAACGAGACCGAAGCGCGCGTGATCGAAAAGAAAGGGCGAGACGGACTTGCTGAAGCGCGCACCATGTCGCGATGGCGGCGGTGGCGGTCTTATGCTGTGCTTTTGGTGATCCTGTTCGCTGAGCTTGCATTCGATTACAGTGCGTTGAGCGTTCTTAACGCGGATGAGTTCCCTACCCTGTTGATCGCTCTCTTGTTGGTGTGTGTTCCTTTGATGTCAGCACATACGGCTGGGAAAATGCACGCGCTGCACCGCGTTCGCATGGCTGTGTTCCTGGATGTTGTCACGATCCTTCTCGCAAGCAGTACCGCAGCTCTATTGGCTTATTTGCGTAGTTCTCATCTAAGTGAAGAACAGAGCCAGAATGCGGCAACGTCATCCCAATATTTGTATCGACTGTTTGAGAATACGGGGGGATTGAGTGATGGTGGAATGAACTTGCCTGTAGTGATGACGGTCGTACTATTTGTCGTATCGTTCCTCGTACCGATCAGTTTTACCGCAGTGTTAGCAGCGGATTATGAGCCTCTGTACGACGAGTTGTTGAAGTATCGTGGTCAGCTCAAGAAGCTTCACAAGAGCCTTGAGGCAGCACGCGAGAAGGAGGCTTCTATTCGTCGTCGGTGCGAGTCGCTGCTCGCCAAGGAGGATCTGTACGAGCTGGAGACGGCGGCAGACATCGATGCGGTTCAGCCCTGTGCGGAAGAACGGAGCCGCCGATACGATATTGCCCTCATGGAGGATATGGGGGCACCCGATGCGACGTCGGCGGTCGCGGATACGTATCGCGATCAGGATCACGAGGTCATCACTCCTAGTCCCCTGAGGGTGGTGTAAGACCATGATTCGCCTGTGGGAGTGGGTGTGGAAGCGTAGGCACCCGGATCCTCCCGGTCCCTCGTGTCTGGTGTGTGACGACGTTCCCATGACCCTGTGTCCTTCCTGCAAGGGTAACTGGAGAGCAACTGGATGTGGCGTCTGTCTCCTGGGGTGGCTGTGTCCGATCCACGAGAATCACTGGCTTCCGTAGAGGCATTCCGAGACTAACGAATCGAAAGGAGGTGAATACCATGGCGACCAAGATTGGGTCCGCGCGTAGGACGAGTACGTACACTGAGGCTCACCGCTGCCGGAGCTGCGGCCGTGCCTTCTGGGCCGACAGTAGCTGGAACTACGTGACCGTTGTCTGCCCGCACTGCAAGGCGCAGAACTAGTCCGTGAGTGATCGTGGCCGGGTATCCCTTGTTGGGGTGCTCGGCCACCTCGTTGCGATCTCACATGGTGGATGTGGGAGTGATTATTCGGAGAAGCGTCTTCCGTCTCTTATCAGTATGAGAAACTCACACATGCGGCGCATGCGCCAATACATCATCACTGTCCTGTCTATCGTCGTCTGCTCTGTCGTTGGTCTGACTTTGTCGGCCTGCGACGACAGCGCCAATTCCGGTGCGACTAGCGGCTCTGTCGCGATCATCGCATCGAATCGTTCCAACCAGCAGCGTTTTGACCTCCTGTCCTCCGAGCAGATCACCTCCGCGATCAACGACCATATGGGCGGCACCTTCTACATCATTAGCGCTGACGGGGTCCCGCGCCTGGTTGCCAGCATTGACTCGACCAGCAAGGCGCGGAACAGTCGGGTTCGAAAAGAAGAGCCAGAAAAGTACAAGCTTTCTGTTCTGGCGGCCATGCTGACCCCCGCAGAAACGCCTGAGTCGGATATGTTGTCCGCACTGTCCCTGGCGGCGAGTTCGTTGGCTCATGCGTCTGGCGATCGTACGATCTTGGTTGTGGACTCCGGCGTGTCTACGGCTGGTGCAATGGCCTTCCAGAATACGGGTCTGCTTGAGCCGCATGCTGACGTCGACGCGATGGTCGAGCGCATGCGCAGTGCTGGCACACTGCCCGACTTGACGGGTGTGACGGTCCGTTGGTTTGGCCTTGGTAGCGTCGAGGATCCGCAGCCGCTTCTCGACACGGCGGCAAAAAACCGTCTCAAGAGCCTGTGGACGAAGCTGATTACAGCGGCCAACGGAGAAGTGGTCTTCGATGACGCGCCGATGATGAAGGTTATCGGCGACGATCTGCCGGCTGTTCCTGAGGTGACTCCCGTTCCGGTAGGCGCTTTCGAATTGGGCGCGGCACCGTCCCTTGAGATGTCCTTGCCCGATACTGAGGTTGGTTTCGAGGCAGACGTCGACGTGCTGCGTAACGAGGAGGTTGCGAAGTCTCGTATTCGGGAGGCTGCTGCGCAGATTCGAAGCAGTGGCGTGAGCGAGGTACGAGTCACTGGCTGTACGAGTTCATGGGGAACCGTGGAGCATCGGCAGGACTTGTCCGAACGGCGAGCGGAGGTCGTTGCAGGTCTCCTTGAGAACAACGGAGTAAAAGTGACATCTATCACTGGTCTTGGTTATGAGTGCCCGCATCAGGTCGTCGACACCAATGCAGATGGAACTCCCATCGAAGAACTGATGGCTGTCAACAGGCGCGTCATCATCCAAGCGCCTTGATTTTCTGCGGAAAATACGCGTAATCAGATGCGTGCCCCCGGGTTCTATCCCCGGGGGCACGCGCGTGCTTCCTGTTGATCGCCACCCTTCCAATCCCTGTGCGGAGCGCCCAGGAGAGATGAGGGAACTTCCCCTCCCGACTGGAAGGACGATCATGAACAAGTACATCATTACCGCGCGGGAGATTGAGCGGATGCTGAACCTGGCCGCGATGGAGGAGGCGGGATGTCTCTCTCGGGCAGGCAAGGAAGAGCTGAACGAGCTGGTTGCGCGCGTTCAGGAAGTGATCGACGAGCTCGCTGCATGGTGGAAGGAAATCAAGCGCAACAAGGAGGAAATTAAGGCGAAGAATGCTGAGGCGAAGAATAAAGGCGAAAAACAGGTCCCTGTTCCTCGCGTTGACTATTCGCCGCAAGAACACGCTGCAACGTACTGGCTACGCCCGATTATCGACAAAGGGGTGGGAGGAATGACGCTTGTTGTCGCGGACGGATGGGTCGATCAGATGCGTCGAATCGGTTTCACGATGAACGGTGTGGAGCTGTCGGTATGCCGCTTCGAACAATATGCGAAGCTAATGGAGAAGGCCTGGAATAACGGTAAGCAAGCGAGGAGGATGATTCACAATGGCGGAACCTGTGACTGTGTCATGCCCCTCGAGTTTGTGAAGCGTCAGAAAGGTGCTGAGGAAGGTGAGTGCGATCAGGAAAGCCCAATTGGAGAGGGTGGATCACAAAAGAGAAATCAGGTTAAGGAGGAGTATGAATATAAGGAGGAGGGTGAAGATAAGGAGGAGGGTGAAGATAAGGAGCAGAAGAGTCTGCTTACAAAGTGTGCAAACAGGGATACGTGCCATGAATCCTTTGCTGATCTTTGTGAGGAGACCTATTGCAAGCTCAACCGTAGTCTATCGGTTCATGAGGGCGACAACCTTCAGTACGTTCAGTCTGTATTGAAGACGCTGGGCGGAGAATGGCTGCGTTGGATACGTAAGTCCAAGGGGATTCCCGTGAGGCCGGATCTCCTTGCTACGAGCGTAAAGTGTGATGATCCTCGTCTGGTTCCGATCATCCGTTTTTTTGCACACTACGTCGATTCTACCGAGCCGCTTGGTGAGCACATCCTGCTGGATAAGCTCTGCACTGTGCTCGTGCAGGATAACAATTGGCTCGAGGCTGTCAGAGTATGGGGAGACGATAGTGATGGAGTGCGTGCCGCTGCGCTTGCATGCATTCGCGAGCTGCGAAAGAATGACGTGTTTAACAAGAAGATCTGGAATCGCCTCGATATTTGTCGGCAGGCAAAGGTGTGTGTCGACAAGAAAAACGAAGACGGAACAGGGCTAGCTAATGAGCACCTGCTCTTTGTTGATGTGTTGTATCCGGGTGACGATGAGTATATGAAGAGTGAGGCACCTGAACCAATTGTGGAACTGATGAGGGCGACGTACGTGGGTGCCTTGCTGAAGCGGGCCGGAAAGAAGGAGTCGCGCAAGCGGGCCTTCGTTACTGCCGTTGAGGCAGTGATGGGAGCAGGTGAGGAATCACGCCAGGAAGCTCTCCTCCTGTGGGATCAAGCAAAGGCTGATGAGGAGCGCACGAAGGAGCTTGAAGCGTACTGGGAAAAGTGGGAGCAAGAAGTGAAGAAGGAGAAGGAGTTGCGCAAGGCTAAGCGTGCTCGGCGCGGTAGCCGCGCAAAGCGCGCGGCACGCGCCTGACACATAGGTTGCTCGGGACTCGCCAACAGGCGAGTCCCGAGCCTTGTTGTCATTGCGTCAGGGAAGTGTTTTCATTGATCTAGATTCATGTGGAATCCTCCCTTCTCTCCACTATCGAGCTGGTATGCGCCCGGTGTCAGGGTGAGCAGCTGTGTAAAGATCGACGTTTCTATTTCTCGGTGAAGGCGTCGGGCTCCGTCTGGCCATGTGGCTGCCTGCCGCAGCATGTGCTCGCGAGCCCCATCGCTGATACGTAGCTGATAGCCGATCTGTGCCGATGTCTCGATCGCGTGGGCGAGACAGTCATCGAGAATCGCTCCGAGTCTGATGTCATCGAGGGTATTCATAACGACGACGGCATCGAGGCGGTTGTAGATCTCGGGAGGCATTGAGTCCCTGACTGACTTGTGTGTCGCGTGAAGGGGATCCACGCGTTCTCCGAATCCGGTAGGATTCTTCGTCATCTCTTCCGCGCCTATGTTCGCCGTGAGAATGACGTCTAAGCTCCGACAATTGACTGTTCGCCCAGAAAAATCGGTGAGTGTCCCACTGCCGAGAAGCTCCAGTAAGAGGGGTATCCATACGGCGGGGCTTGCCTTCTCTACCTCGTCAAAGAGGAGAACTCCTCTGGGCGTCTCCTGAATCCTCGTCGTAAGCCATCCGTTCCTCTCCTGACTGCCGACGTATCCCGGAGGTGCTCCCAGGAGCGTCGCGCTGAGATGATCGGAGTTGAGTGCCGCCATGTCGACGCGAATCAGTTGATCGGTTCCCAGGAACGAGGCTAGCTGCTGTGCCAGGAGAGTCTTCCCTGTGCCTGTGGTTCCCGTCAGCAAGACCGCGCTCGATACCCTGTCTGCTCGCATGCGAAGGCCGTTGCGCCCCAGGCACACCTGTTGAGCGAGCGTGTGGATGGCCTCGTCCTGTCCCCTGACCGTTTTGCGCAGGTGTTCGACGAGGCTGCTGAGGTGGGGGCTGCCTGATCGGGAGGATTCGGGCGATTTGACGAGGTCCTGGCCGTGCATGGAGGCCCTAGCTGACCATAGATCGAGCAGGTGTGTGCCGAGGAGAGGCTGGGCCTGGTCTCGTCCGTGTGGGACGGCGTCGGCCGCCGCGTCGATCGTCTCGGAGGGGATTGTCACCCCATGGAAGGTTTCGAGTTCCTTTGCTTCACGAAGCAGGTGGGTGCGGATCTCGTGGTGGCACACCGAATGGGCCATGTGGATGACGGTCGTCCCGGCGGGTAGGCTCTCATTACGCTCTTCGCTGCACAGTTCCTCCCACTCGCTGTGAGGAATCACGATGATCAGGGGAAGGCCCTCTTCTGTGGCAACATGCCACAGAGGCTTCGTCATGCTGTCCGATTGCAGGTAGACGTCATGGGGTTCGAAGATCAGCGCAATGCGTCCCGGAATGGCGTGGATCGCTTGGATTGCGTCGGCGCGCTTCGCGTTTTTTCGGATCAGCAGCGCCGCAGCGGTTCGAACATGACGCTCCTGGGTGAGGGTTTGTGCAGTGTCGGCGATTCTTCGCGCAATGTCGAGCACCGAGGCCTCGTCGGGGATGATAAGTGCGAGGCTTGAGGGTGAGCGTGTGAGGACGTGTTCCGTCGTCGCTGTCAACCAGGAAGGGGAATCGGTGGCGGATGATTCACCGGGAATAAGGATGATGGAGTTGGAGGAATCTTTGTGTCTGTCCATACTATGAGTAGACGGAAGCGACACCTCCCGAATCACCACTTACTCCCAGAGGCCAGCACCCTCCTCTGGTTTGGTTGGTCTCATAATTGAAGGCTTTTGGAAGGCTGCGACCAGCTCGCATAGCCACGGGAAGCTATGGGGAGTCTCTGGCGGTGTCCATGAGTACTCGTCGACGGCGTTCTCGCTGAGGCGGCATTCGCGAATGCGTGCCGAGGTTCCATCAAGGGCATGCTCTTGGTCTTCCTCGATGGCGTAGCATTCGCTGGGGTGTGCTACGGGGCCGGGGTCATCCACAGAAACCACGTCGATCGAGGTGGGGCGTCCGGGTACCCGTCCAGAACCTTCCATCTTTGTTCTTTCAGCGTTGAGATGGAGAGGGAAGACTATGGGTTCAGCGGTGCCCTCCCATGTGATGCGCGCATATGCGAGCTCGGGTTCCACCCCTTCAGGAAATGCCTCAACGAGGGGCGCGCTAACTGTCACCACAAATCCCTTACCCTGCGTATACCTTGAGACGCATTGCGCGCGTTGCGCGGGATCGAACAGGCAATGAGTGTTCTTCATCCAATCGATGACGGTTTCCCATGAGGCACCCTGGGTGTCGAAACGGCCTTGTTGCTGGTCGCTGGAGCCTGCGGCTAACGCCAAATCATCCTCAGCGATGTCGGGGGGACAGCCGAGCTCGAAGGGAACGATGTAGAAGACGTTTGCGGGCGTGCTCTCGACGAGTTGGTGAGCCTCCAATTCCTCATCAAGAGTGTTGAGTGCTTCAGTAGCGATTGCCAGTGCGGTGGGATCTTCGAGGCAAGCATCGTACTCCTCGTCGGAGGCGAGGTCGAAGAATCGGCGGAGGATTTCCAGGGCAAGGGGGCGGTATCGCGGGGCGATGCGGTCGCGTTTGTCAAAGATAAACGCTGCGTCGTCGAACCGGAGACTGATGAGGGTGGCGATGAGCTGAGAATCGCCGAGTATCGGGCTCAGGAGCGAGTCTGCGGCGAGGGCAACCAGTTCGAGATCAGTGAGGAAGGTACTGGTTGCCGGGATAGCCTCGTATCCGACGTCTGCATGGGTCTGGGGGGCGTCCTCGTCCTCCATGGAGATGCTTCTGGTGGCAGGCCAGTAGCGCCGGATCCACAGTCCTTCTGCGAAACGGGCCATCGCCCGCAAGTGATCCCTGGCGAAATCAGACAGGGTCAAGGGTATGTGTTTCATCTGTGCAGAAGGGTCTGTGAGCGCCTCGAAGAAAATGTCAGCCATGTCTTCGCCAAACAGGACATCCACCCAGGTGGGTAGCTCAGCTTCTTCGAAGACTACGGTGAAGTCGGGCACCGGAAGTTCCCTGGTTTGTCGTGGAACGTTGATGGTGGTCGTAATCAACATGGTGCCGCCATCGAGTTCGATGGGAACGGTATACAACGACTCTGTGAGGGGTGGTTGTGTTGTGCCGATGGTCAGGCGACCGTCTATCGATTGGCCGGTATGTAGGGTGCATGAGTTAGTCATGACGTTCCTCAAGAGCCTGTTGAAGGGTGGTCACAAGTCCGTCCATCCCCAGCGAGGATAGTGCTTCGTGGGCACGGGAATCGTTGTTTTCTGCTAGTGCGATAGTGTCGTCCCACGCTGCGACGAGCCGCTCGTGGGCTTCGGGGTGTTCCTGCAAAGGACACGTACCGCATGCGGCAGCTGACAGGAGAAGGTGCTTCAGTTGTGGGCCGACTCCTTCTGGATCTTTGTTCTGTGACAAATGCTTGAGTATTTCAAGGCTCTGATTGACGGTAAGTGTACTGGTCCTCTTGGCGTTGCGAGTGGGTGTCGATGTGACTCTGTCCAATTTGAACTTATGACGTATGATCAGATCGGCAAATTGTTTCGCTGTGATCGACATGAATGCGCCGCAATTCTCCAGATGATGAGCTTCTCTTCCTTTGAGTTCGTTGAAATGCAGACGTCTCCACACGTGTTTAACAAATCCGGATTCCATATTATGTATGATCGGGAAAGTTGTAACACGTAGCTCCTTCTGTGTCTCGGGATCCATTTCTCCATCCTTGACCTCTCGGATGGTATTCATCCGTAATCTCCATTGCTTGAGGAACTTGTTGGCGATTGATAAAGCTGACTTAGGGTATTGTTCTTTGTCTTCTTCGGTCAAAAAGAGCTTAGTGCCTTGAAGTTCTGCCTCAACGTACGTGGCGATAATAGGGGCGAAACTGCATGCTGCAGCCAGGCACAGCAGTGACTTGACATTGGCCAGCCCACACCAGGTGGAGGCAATGTCGGTGCTAGCGTCCAGCAGATCGTCCGCCTTCTCCCAGTATGTGGGAAGAGTCTTGTTTTGAAGCGCGTGACCGATCCGCTCCTGCAGGGATTCGTTGAGCGGGGCACGCAGGAACACAGCGGAACGAACATCCGTTGGTGCTTCCCATGCGTGTTTCACCTTTGGAGGACAGGCGAGTGAACTGGTACTGGTATCGTCAGTCAGACCGTTTCCTTCAATCCCTGCGAGGGTGGCCAAGTAGACCTGAAGAGGAGTGGGATCTGACTGGAGTGTGACCCACTGGCTCTCCCACTGAGCATCGTTGACCATCGTCAATTGACAGTCAGATGTATAGGTGAAGTGCGTGACGAAATGATGGATTTGCTGGTCGCCTGCGAGGGGATGATCCGGCAGAGGCCGCCATTGGCGCTGTATGCGCAAGTTTAACTCCTCCTCTCGTTCGTCAATACGCTTGTCGACGTCTGCTTTCGAGAAGGCGGGAGCATCGCGCATGACTTCGTGGTACACGTGAGAGAACTCCTCGATGCCGACGGGCCATGTGTCGAACTCAACACCTTCTCGCGGCTCCTTAAGCGCATGGAACACGTTGGTGATGATCCGCCGTTTCTGATCGTCTTTTCTTACGCTCTTGTCGTGAAGTTCTTCAGTCAGCCAGTAGGAGTGAAGGCAATCTGACCAGATCATGACACGGACGATCAGCTCTTGCTCGTCACAAACCTTGCGGATGATGTACTGGCCATAATCCCGATTCAGACGTGTGTCTGCCCTGACGAGCATTTTTTGTGTCAGCCCCTCAGGAAGCTTACCCAGCGCGGGGGGCAGGACAGAGCGACGAAAACTAGTCCTGAGTGTATCGTTCTTTGCATCAAGCCAGGTGTTTATCGAAGCGTGATAGTCGAATCCTAGTATGAAGCACTGTGTTCGGTATTGCGGGAGGATACGTTCCTTGAAGACACGAGTGACAAGGTTATCCAGGCGTACGTCTCTCGCTGGCCAGGGGTCGTATATCGTCGGGTACGCCTCGACGTGAGGATGGCGTTCGATCATCGGTGACCTCCGGCGGATGGGGCTACGCGAATGATAGCAGGCCTTCCGCCCCATCTGTGAGTCGGTGGTGGGGGCGTTGCCCCCACCACCGGTGCCTCACGCCTTGCCGCTGCCCTTGCAGGCGTCGCAGACGACGTAGGCCTTGATGTAGGTGGACCACGCATGTCCGGTGCCAAGGCACCACTTGCACGTCTTCTCCTTAGCCATGATGAACCTCCTTTCTGTTCGCATCATGAATAGACGGAAGGGAAGACAGTAAAACGCATAGAGGGTCGCATCGGCGCTCAAATCGAGGCGGCTTGTTCCGTCTCTATAAATCGGCGGGCGGTCTCACGACTGTCGTCGCCGAACAATGAGTGAAAGGAGCCGTCGTGAACGCTGAATCGGAGTGGATGTACAAAGGAAAGGAATCTGAGCCCGAGAAGATCTCCCAGCGGGAAACGACAGTTTGGCGGCTTCGTCAGCTGCGGCGAACCGAGGACTCTGAAGGCGTCGCGCAGGTTGTCACGAATCGGCTGCTGGCCCTCATCCAGGCACAGCCAGTGGATGCCAGCGTGTCGATTACCTGGCGGGGGGACGCCGATGGCCTGGTTTCTATTGAGCTGGAGGCGACGGGCGTGGGAGCATCCTTCGGGTCAGACCTGGCCTGGGTTGGCCGCAACGTACACGAATGGGAGTCGGCCGAGGTATCCCAGGCCTCGTGCCCCGCGCACGTGTGTGAGGTTCTCGCGGCCCTCCCGGCCCAGGAGGACTGCGCCAGAGGAGGCTCTTCGCTCTGGTTGTCTCGCATAGCCGAGCGTCTACCTGTGGGTGAGCTGATGCCAACGTGGCCCTTCCCGAAGCCATCAGATTCGCAGCTTCTCCTGGGGATTCTCAACGAAGTCGGTGGATACGTGAAAGTGCGTCTTGCTAACGCCAGTCCTTTGGAGGCCGCGATGGTGGAGGAGATCTTTACCTCTACTGAGCGTCTTCGTGCCGGCGGCGAGGTCGGCTCGTACCTGGGTAGGCCTATGCGGCTGCGTGTCTTTCTCGGGTCGGACGATCTTCAGGGCATTCCCGCTCGCCTGTGGATCGCGATGCGCGACTGGGTGAATGGCGCGCGGCGTCGGGACGTGGACGAGTGCGTCGCGCAGAGCGTGTGGAGTGGGCTGGATGCTCTGGTCGGTGCGGCTCAGCCCGAGGGACTGGTGCGGGCGTTCGCGCGACTTCCTCTGGCAGGCACGAGCGCACGGGTTATCGGTGTCCCCGTCGCGGAAGCCGTGATCGACAGTGTTCCTCTGTCTGACCAGGCGATGGTGTGCGAGGTCGGAGGAATGCGCGTGGGGGCCGCGATCACTGCGACGGGTGCGATGAGCGATGTCCAGTTGAGTGTTGAAGGGTCCTTGCAGCACCTTCAGATTGTTGGGGGTTCGGGGACCGGGAAGTCGACGCTCGCGGCGTCCCTAGTCCATTCGTTCGCGATGTCGGGTAGAGGAGGTATTGTCTTGGACCCCCACGGACAATTGGTGCGTCGTATCGCGGACGAGCTGCCCGAGGAGGCGCTGGATCGTTGCCTGTTTATCGACTGCGCGGATGCGGCGCATCCTGTGCCCGTGAACCTGTTCCATTGCGGCGACTTCGACACGGTGTGTTCGGAGTTTCTTGAGATGCTCTACCTGATCCTGGATCCGAAGCGAACCGGCATTGTTGGGCCGCGTTTTGAGCGTATTTTCCGCCAGCTCGCCTCGGCGTTGCACTATCTGTTTGGTGCGGATCTTCCGATCACGCTGATTCCGCTGCTGCTCACCGACGAGGGGCTGCTGAAGCTTGTCATGGAGTCTGTCTGGGAGGTTGATCCGGTTCTGGCAAAAAGCATCCGGAAGGAGCTGCTCGGAAATAAATCCAGTGACTTTGCTGAGGTGATTGCCTGGTCGGCTTCGAAGTTTGAAAGGCTCGTGCGTCATCCCGTGATGCGAGGTGTGCTGGGGACGGGGGCTGATGCCCTGGATATTCGTGAGGTCATGGCATCTAACGGGATCGTGCTCGTGGACTTATCGGCGCCTCGGATTGGTCGAGATCAGGCGCAGATGCTGGGAATGATGTGGCTGAGCAAAATTGCGCTGGCTATGCCGGAGCGTTGCCCGGGCGATAAGCCGTTCCACGTCGTGGTTGACGAGGCTCACCTGTTCCAGGAGTCGCTGTTGAGTGAGATGCTGGCGGAGGGACGCAAGTTTGGACTGGCATTGGCGCTGGCACACCAGCACATGGGGCAGCTCACCCCGAGCTTGCGTGATGCGTTGGATGGCAATGCCTCTTCGGTGATCGCGTTCAGGACGTCGATTCGTGACGCGATCGAGGTCGCGGAGCGTTTGGGGACCTGGTCGGGCGGGTCGTTGAGCAGGCTTCCGAACCTGAGCGCGGTGGCGACGCTGGCGACGCGGCACGGTCAGACACAGGCGTTCACGCTGCTGGTGGATCACAATGAGCAGGTGCAGCGCGGGTCCATCAATGGTGCTCCGGTCGTTCACGGCTTGGAGCGTGTGTGTGCCCAGTCGCGCGCCCGCCTGATGGATCCGTTTGCGGGGATACAGCCCAAGCAGGCCGAGGACGTGGTACGTCATGCCCGTGAGCATCAGAGGAGCGCGGGGGGTGCGCCGGTTTCCGATAGCGGGTATGGCTCTGATCGGGGTACCCGCTCCTATTTGGAGGAGTGGCTCGAGAAGCGCGCACAGAACTCAGATGTGGCTGCATCCGATCGGTCCTGATGTGGTGCCTGGTGATTCCTACCGGTAGTGGGCGCGGGGGCGGTCTGCGATTGTGGGGTGCTGGTAGAGGGGTGTGGTGCGTGGGTGGGGCAGGACGAGGTTGGGGCCGGGGGTGCGGGTGAGGGTTTCGTCTGGTTCTGGGGTGGAGTTGGGCACCAATGTGAGTAGGGGATCATCGCTGTTGCGCGCTGCGGGCGTGGTGGCGAGGGAGCCGACCATGCGCCACTTGGCAACCAGTTCGGCCACGAGGGCAGCCTCGCCCAGCCGTGCGGCGATGGTGAGGGCCAGGTTCATGGTGGGTTGGGCGCGGTTGGTGATCCAGGCGCGTCGTTTGGTGGGGGAGGTGAGTTGGTAGCGGTATTCGTCGTTGAATAGGGCTGTGGGGAGTGCGTGGTTGAGTGCTTGGGTGAGGAGGTTTTTCGCGTGTTCGGGGTTGGTGGTCGCATGGGCTTGTGTGTGTAGGACGGCGGCGTAGGTGAAGTGGGCGTGGTGTGCGTCGGCGTGGCTGATGGTGGGGTGGTGGGAGAGGTCGAGTGCTGCGTGTGCGTGAATCTGTGCGAGGAAGTGGTCACCATTGATTAGGTGGGTGTGGGTGAGGGAGAGGAGGATGGTGAGGCGTTGGGGTGCTGTTTGGGATGTGTTGGTGTGGGTGAGGATGTCGAGTGCGTTGTCTAGGGTTTTGAGGGTGTCGGTGGTGCGGTTGGGTGTGTGGGATAGGCAGGTGGCTAGGTGTTGGAGGCAGGTGGCGTGTTCGATGGGTGTGTTGGTGTGTTTGTACAGGGCGAGGGCTTGGTGGTAGAGCGCCTCGGCGTCGGGTAGGTGCCCCAGGTGTGTGGTGATGTCGGCTTGTTGGGTCAGGCAGTGTGCTTGGTCGGCGTCGCTGTCAGCGACCTTTTCGTACAGGGCGCGTGCGTGGTCGTATAATTCTAGGGCTTCGCGTAAGTGTCCCTCACCTTTTGATGTGATGACGGAGGCCAGGTGTTGGAGGCAGGTGGCGTGTATCTGTTCGGTTCCGCTGGTGCCTTCGCAGAGGTGGATTGCTTGACGGTATAACGGCTCAGTTTCAACACCCCTACCCAGATTGTGCAGGGCATTGGCGAGGTTGAGCAGGCAGGTGGCCTGGTTCTCCTCGGTGTTGGGGATGTCTTGGTAGAGGGTGAGTGCGTGGCGGTAGTAGGGTTCGGCCTGCGCTAGTTTGTCAAGCAGGAATAGTGTGGTGGCGAGGTTGTACAGGCAGTTGGCCTGCTGCTCCTCGGTGTTGGGGATGTCTTGGTAGAGGGTGAGTGCCTGGTGGTAGTGGGATTCGGCCTCGGCTAGTTGGCCCAGCTCACGTAGTGTGTTGGCGAGGTTGTACAGGCAGTTGGCCTGGTCGCGTTCTGTTCCGGGGATGTCTTGGTAGAGGGTGAGCGCTTGGCGGTGGTGGGGTTCGGCCTCGGCTGGTTTGCCCAGCTCACGTAGTGTGTTGGCGAGGCTGAACAGGCAGGTGGCCTGGTTCTCCTCGGTGTTGGGGATGCCTTGGTAGAGGGTGAGTGCCTGGTGGTAGCAGGGTTCGGCCTCGGCTGGTTTGCCCAGCTCATCCAGTGTGTTGGCGAGGCTGAACAGGCAGTTGGCCTGGTCGCGTTGTGTGTTGGGGAGTGTTTGGAAGAGGGTGAATGCCTGGTGGTAGCAGGGTTCGACCTGCGCTAGTTTGTCAAGCAGGAATAGTGTGGTGGCGAGGTTGTACAGGCAGGTGGCCTGTTTCTTCTCGGTGTTGGGGATGTCTTGGTAGAGGGTGAGTGCCTGGCGGTAGTAGGGTTCGGCCTGGGCTAGTTTGTCAAGCTTGCTCAGTGTGGTGGCGAGGTTGTACAGGCAGGCGGCCTGGTTTTCCTCGGTGTTGGGGAGTGTTTGGTAGAGGGTGAGTGCTTGGTGGTAGTAGGGTTCGGCCTGGGCTGGTTTGCCCAGATCATCCAGTGTGTTGGCGAGGTTGAAGGTGAGTGCCTGCTCGAATAGGGTGGTTGCTTGGGGGTCGTCGCCTCGGCGCCCAGCTTCTAGTGCTTGTTTGTAGAGTTTGTCGGCGTCGTCGTGGGTGGGCATGGGTGTTGGTCTCTCTTGCTGTGGGGCTAGCGGTAGTGGGCGCGGGGGCGGTCGACGATTGCGGGGTGCTGGTAGAGGGGTGTGGTGCGTGGGTGGGGGAGGATGAGGTTGGGGCCGGGTGTTCGGGTGAGGGATTCGTCTGGTTCTGGGGTGGAGTTGGGCATTGTATTGAGCAGGAGATCATCACTGTTGCGCGCTGCGGGCGTAGCGGAGAGAGAGCCGACCATACGCCACTTGGCGGCGAGTTCTGCGACAAAGGAAGCATCGCCGAGTTTGGCGGCCATGGCAAGAGCCCGATCCATCGCGTGTTGAGCGCTCTTAGTGATCCAGGCGCGTCGCATGTCCGGGGAGGGGAGCAGGAAGCGAAACTCGTCGACGGTGAGTGCCAGGGGCAATAACGCCTGAAATGCTGCGGTTAAACACTTGGTTTGAAGAGCAGTATCGGAAACAGATTGTGCTTTGATTTCTAAGAGTCTAGTACTAAGAAACACTTCCTCAATGGAAGGTGCTTCTTTGTCAACGCTATTAACAATATCGAATGCTTCGTCTATTGCGACTTCTGCGTTTTTGTCGTCACCAATGTTCAGTAGTATCGTAGCCAATGTTATGAGACAAGAGACCTTTTCAGTATCTGTTCCCTGGAACTTATTCAACAGGGTGAGTGCTTGTGTGATGACAACTTCTGCTTCGTCATCTCTTTCAAGCTTGTGCAGGGTGGTGGCGAGGCTGTGCAGACATGAGGCTTGTCTGCTGTCAGTGCTTTCGATATCCGTGAAAAGGCTGAGTGTTTGGCGATAGTGAAATTCGGCTTCTTTCAATCGACCTGACTGCTGAAGAGTGTTGGCGAGGTTGTATAAACAACTTGCATAATCTTCTTCTCTGTTCAGGTTCTCATACAGCTTGAGTGCGTTTTGGTAGTGTCGTTCTGCTTCGCTGAGTCTGCCAAGTTGCTGTAGTGTCAAAGCCAGGCCATTGATGAATCCTGCGTACAGACTTTTGTCATTCCTATCGATTCGCGAGTAGAGCTCCACTGCTCGGCGGAAGTAAAGCTCGCTCTCAATCAATTTACCCCGCAGATATAACAAGTCGGCAAGTCTGCCGAGGCACAATGCTTGGTATTCCGTCGCACCGCCAAACTTTTGATACAGCTGCAGTGCGCGGCGGTAGAGCCCTTCTGCTTCCTTGTCTCTATTATGCTTGTACAGGAATTCTGCAAATTGGAGCAGGCAATTGGCTTGATCTATTTCTGTTCCGTCGACATTCTCGTATAGGTTAAGCGCTAGGTTGTAGAGTGGTTCTGCTTCCTCGTGTCTGCCCGATCTATTGAAAATATCCGCAATGATTCGTAGGCAGTGAGCTTGTTCACGTTGGGTTTCATTGACCTGTACATAAATGTGAAACGCCCGTCGGCTGAGTGCTTCTGCTTCATTCATTCGACCAAGCTCGTAGACGATGCCAGCGAGAATCCGAAGACATGTGGCTTTTCTGTATTCAGCGTCGTCTATGTTCTCGTATAGATTGAGCGCCTCTCGTAAGAGCGATTCAGACTCGTTACGCTCGCCAAGGTTGCAGAGCGTGATTGCGAGTCCGCATAGGCAGTCGGCTTGGTTCTCCTCCGTGCCGTCTGTGTTTCTCAAGAGTTCGAGTGCGCGTCGGTAGAGTGGTTCGGCTTCGTCGTCCCTACTTAGAGTTTGCAGTGTATCGGCGAGACTGGATAGGCAGTAGGCTTGGGCTGCTTCAGTGTCTTCCGTATTTCTTGTGCGCTCGTACAGCCGAAGTGCTTCAAGGTAGCTATGTTGCGCTTCTTCGTATCTTCCAAGGACATTCAGTGTGCGTGCGACGTTCTCGTGACAGAAAGCTTGCATGATTTCTTTAGCATTCTGTTGTTGGTGCAGGTGTAGTGCCCACAGGAAGAAATTGAGTGCTTGTGTGTGCTCCCCATTGTTTCTGGCTTCTACACCCAGGTTTTCCAGATGGGACGGGTTACCGCTGTTAAAATCATCGATTGCGCTGAGACAGTCGGCTTGTTCTTCTTCCGTTCCGTCGTAGTTTTTAAAGATCCCAAGTGCCTTTTGATACAATGGATACGCTTCGGCAGCCCTGTTCAGAGCGCTGAGGGTTAAGGCGAAGGTGTATAGGCAGTTAGCATGTTCGTATTCTGCTCCTTCGATATTCGCGTAGAGGTCAAGTGCTTGACGGAAGAACTTATCAGCGTTGTCGTGCTTGTCGTGAAGATCCATCGCAACGGCGAGGCCTAACAAGCATGCTGCCCGTTCTTTTTCGGTACTGTCGATGTTTTCGTAGAGGGTGAGGGCTCGTCTGAATAATGGTTCACCCTGACCACGCTTTTCCTGCATATTCTTAATGGAACCGAGGAAAACGAGACAATCGGCCTCTTTCTGTTCAGCGCCGGTGACACGTTCGTACAATCCGATGGCGTCCTGTAATGCCTCCTCGGCTTCTGTAGCTCTACCGAGCACGAGTAAAATGGAAACACAGCCCCTTAGGCAATCACCCTGTTTCTCCTCTGTGTCAGCGATCCTTCGATATTCGTCGAGGGCCTGACAAAACAAGGCCAACGCTTGATTAGTGGATCCTTGCTGCATGGCTTTTACTGCCCGGTTGGCTATTTGATCAGCAGATTCATGGTCGCGCTTACGAGCCTCATGTGCCCTCCTAACGCTGTTTGTGGCCCCTGTGTTCCTGTCAGCTGTTTCATCGGTGGAGTGAACAGACTCCTGATGAGCTTTTTCTGCTCTGACAAGTTTGTCTAGGGTCGACAGCATCAAGAGGCATTTCTCATATTCCTCTTCACAATCGTCAGTGGTCTCCAAGAGCTTAAGCGCGAGTTGTAGGTAAGACTCTGCTTCCCTGTATTTATCCACTTCCACAAGGCTCAATGCGATGTTGACCAGGCAGTCGCCCTGTAATATGTCGTTACCTTCGACAGTCTGATACAGTTCGAGAGCTTCTCGGAAAAGTGGTTCTGCAGTAGTTTGTTTTCCCATATAAGACAAGGCGATTGCTTGGCCGTAGAGACACTCTGCTTGTTCTTTCCTGGTATCTTCGATGCTTTTATACAATTCTAGTGCTTCGTGGAAAAGGGGTCCAACATCTGTTAGTTGACCTTGTGCCCCCAACGTCATTGCAAGGTGGTAGAGGCAATCTGCGTGTTCTCTTTCAGTATTGTCGAGTTGCTCATATAGAGTGATTGCCTCTCGGTAGTAGGGCACTGCCTCGTCGATCCTATCCTGGCTCCGTAGAGTAATTGTGAGGAGGCGCAGACAGTTTGCTTGTTTTCTTTCAGTGTTGGCGACGCTTTTATAGAGTTCTAGTGCTTGACGGTATAGGTGGTCGGTTTCTACCAGGTTCCCTTGGATATATAGTGAATAACTGAGCTGCATCAAGCAATCTGCTTGTTCTTTTGCTGTGTTGTCAACGGTCGTGAACAAACCTAATGCTTCGCGGTAGAGGCGTGTGGCTTCACTATCTCTGTCCAAGACGTGCAGGATGGAAGCAAGATCGACCAGTAGGCATGCCTGGCCCAGTACTGTCCCTTTGTTTTCCCGATAGATACTCAGCGATTTGCGGTAGAGTTGCTCGGCTTCGGGAATTCTGCCGAGTATTCGCAGGGTGCTGGCTACCCCGGACATGCAATCGGCCTGTTTTTCTTCGGTGCCTTCAACTTGTCGGTACAGGTCCAGTGCCCGAACAAAAAAGCCTAGCGCGTCATGAGCACGGTCCTGTTTCAAGGCGTGGATCCCTTGGTAGAATAGTTTGTTGGCGTCGTCGTGGGTGGGCATGGGGGTGGACTTTCTCGTTGGTCTACCGGTAGTGGGCGCGGGGGCGGTCTGTGATTGTGGGGTGCTGGTAGAGGGGTGTGGTGCG